>ERZ1669250.776-NODE-776-length-12614-cov-4.319691_pt1 | contig 12614 bp, 11 predicted proteins | sample MGYA00579295_ERZ1669250 | MGnify/ENA primary metagenome ERZ1669250 (study PRJEB41166, sample SAMN08046056) | hot springs metagenome | biome: hot spring; feature: acid hot spring; material: thermophilic sediment; isolation source: thermophilic sediment from acid...
ATTAAATAATTATAAAGATTTTTATCCATAGTAACAGAATATTTTATCACTTCTCCCATGCCATTCAATATTTCTTCTTTAGGTAAAGTTCTCAAAAACGATATATCGTTTATTATTATTTTGGGCTGATAAAATGTACCAATAACATTTTTAATTCCTTCAAAATTTACACCATTTTTTCCTCCTATAGATGCGTCTACCATTGATAAGAGTGTTGTCGGTATATTAATAAGGTCAATTCCCCTCATATAAATAGATGCAACAAAACCAGCTAAATCAGAAATAGTTCCTCCTCCCAATGATATTATAGCATCTTTTCTTGTATACCCTTTTTTTACCATTTTCTTTATTATATCTAATACAACATTAATATCTTTGGCCCTTTCTCCATCAGGTGCTTTATAAATATCATAATATTTCAAATTAGATACAATTTTATTTAGTTCGTTTGATAATGAATCCTGATATATTATAAAATACTTTTTCTCTTGATCAAATTTATTTAATATATTATCTCCTATCAAAATATTTACTTCATTTCCGTTTATATTAAATATCATTAAATCACCGCTATTTTCTTTATGTCGTCCATTAATTGCTTAAACATATCAAAAGTAAGCTGCTGAGGGCCATCTGATAAAGCTTTATCTGGTTCTGGATGAACCTCTATCATTAATCCATCAGAACCTACTGCTATGCCAGCTTTTGCTAATGGAGGAACTAAAACCCTTTTACCAGCTGCATGACTTGGATCTACTATAACTGGTAAATGCGTTAGGCCCTTTAATACAGGTACGGCTGCTATATCTAAAGTAAACCTAGTTGATGATTCGAATGTTCTTATACCCCTCTCAACTAATACTACCTGTTCGTTTCCTCCATTTAATATGTATTCTGCAGATTGTAAGAGCTCCTCAACAGTGTTGCCAAATCCTCTCTTTAAGAAAATCGGCTTATCAATTTTCCCCAACTCTTTCAATAATGAATAGTTTTGCATATTTCTTGCTCCCACTTGAAGAGCATCAGCATACTCAGAAACAATCTTTATATGCTCTATATCCATTATTTCTGTTACAAAAGGTATTTTTGCCTCATCCGATGCTTCTCTTAAAAGCTTTAAACCTTGTTCACCTAAACCTTGAAAGCTATACGGCGATGTTCTGGGTTTATATGCTCCCCCTCTCAAAATTTTTGCTCCATTTTCCTTAACAAAAAAAGCTGTTTTAATAATTTGCTCTCTGTTTTCTACAGCACATGGACCTGCTATTATAACAGGTTTCTCTCCAACAACTACATTACCTACTTTAACTAAAGTTTTTTCCTTATATTCTTTGCTAACTAACTTATAATTCATCACGCATCACCTTTAATTTATCTTCAATAAATTTAGGAGTTAATTTAAAAAATTCAATTAATTCAAAATAGCTTCTACCGGAAGTTCCAAAAGAATCTTCTATTCCTATTTTAGTAACCTTTCTAGGTATTCTGGAAGACAAAAAAGAAGATATCATATCGCCTACTCCTCCGTTAACGTTGTGCTCTTCTATAACAACAACATGATTTGCTTTTTTCGAATACTTTATAACAGTTTGTTCATCAAATGGTTTTATAGAATAAAGATCTATTAATGATATGCTAAAACCTTTTTTATTTAATGAATTAGCTACTTCTTGTGAAATAGCAACCATAGGTCCATATGAAACTATTAAAATATCTTCTCCTTCCATTAGTACTTTAGATTTACCTATTCTGAACTCCTCACTTTCATCATAAATTTTCGGTGAATTGTCTCTACCGATTCTCATATATACTGGTCCATAATGGTCTACCATCTCATAAACAAGTTTCTCAGTTGCAATTATATCTGAAGGTGATAAAACAGTAAAATTGGGCAATATTCTAATTAAGGATATATCTTCTATTGCTTGATGTGAAGATCCATCTAAAAAATCAGATAAACCCGAATGAGTTCCAACTATTTTTACGTTTAAATTATCCCTTGCAATGGTGTTTCTTATTTGTTCCCATGCTCTCATTAAAAACATTGAAAATGCAACAGCAATAGGTATTTTCCCGCCTAAAGCGAGTCCTGAAGAAAAACCTATAAGATCTTGCTCGCTAATCCCAACAGATACGAACCTATTTGGGAATTTTTCAGCAAAATACTTTGTATATGTAGACTTAGATACGTCAGAATCAACAACAATTACCTCTTTCTTTTTTTCTCCTACTTTAACTAATGCTTTACCAAATGAGTCTCTATAGCTATAATTTAGGTTCAACTTTGTATATCACCTTTAACTATTAAAGCCTTAGGAATTCCGTTTATTTCTGATAACATATCTAAAGCAATGATTAATTCCTTTATATCATTCCTTACTTCTAGTGCGTACCAGCCAAATGCTTCAAATTTCTTCTTTATAGATTCTTTTATTTTTATTTCTTCCGTTGGCCCAGATAACTGAAAGCCGTTTCTATCTATTATAGCTAAAACATTATCTATTTTTAATGAAAATGAAGTAGATATGGATTCCCATATTTGTCCTTCATCGAGTTCTCCATCACCTAAGATAACTGCTATTTCTTTTCTTTCCCTATTCAGTTTAGCAGCAAATGCTATACCATTTGCAACTGAGAGACCTTGCCCTAATGAGCCTGTTGAAAACAATATACCAGGAATTTTACCTCCTTCTGGATGAGACTGTAAGCGTGAATTCGGCATTGCAAAGCTTTCTAGTTCTTCCTCTTCAATTTCATTATTTTGTGAAAGTAAAACATAAAGAGCTGGAGAAGCGTGTCCTTTACTAAGTATTATGGACCTTTTTATGCCGAGATCGATTCCTTTTGGAACCCAGTAATTATAAAGAGTTATCAATATGTTTAAAACAGATCTAGACGATTCGGCATGATAATTATTTATTTTTTTAAGGAATTCGTTTAAATTATTGCTGGCATTAATTTTTTTCTTTATTAACAATTCATAAACATTTTCCAAGCTAGGAGAAGAACAAGGTTTATCCCCACTGTTTAATATTGGCTGGGCATCATACCCTCGCCCCATTGGAATTCCATCAACTCCACCTCAAAACTAAATATAATATATCCCACTATTTAAACTTTTATCTTGATTTAATTTAATGTTATTTATTAAATTAAATATAGTGAAAAATTTATATATAAGTATACTTAGGTAAATCTTAGGTGGTTATAGTGCGCCAATGGTAGATAATGAGGAGATAGTTCCTAAGGTTTGGTATAATATAATACCGGACCTTCCTAAGCCTTTATCACCTCCTCGTGATCCCCCTAGTTCTGATTTCTCGAGGATTGAGCTGTTAAGGGAAATAATGCCAAAAGAAGTATTAAGACAGCAATTTACTGTAGAAAGATTTGTTAAAATACCTGACGAACTAAAAGAGAAATACGAAATATTAGGCAGGCCTACACCTCTGATGAGAGCTAAAGGGTTAGAAAAATATCTTAACACTCCAGCTAAAATATATTTCAAATATGAAGGGGCAACACCAACAGGATCTCATAAAATAAACACTGCGTTGGCACAATCTTATTTTTCACTAGAGGAAGGCATTACTCATGTAGTGACAGAAACTGGCGCTGGACAATGGGGAACAGCGGTTGCATTTTCTTCTTCACTTTTCAATATTGAATCAAGCATATTTATGGTAAAAGTTAGCTATAATCAAAAACCAATGAGAAAAACAATTATGAAACTTTACGGGGCACACGTATATCCGAGTCCTTCTGACCTAACAGAGGTGGGTAAAAAGACAATCAAAGAAAATCCTGATCATCCAGGATCCTTAGGTATTGCTATGAGTGAGGCAATAGAATTTGCTTTAAAAAATAAGTTCAAATACCTTGTGGGTAGTGTATTAGATGTTGCTATACTGCACCAAAGTATTATTGGTCTAGAAGCAATAAATCAATTGAATCTAATAGGAGAAAGCCCTGATATATTAATAGGCTGTGTAGGTGGAGGAAGTAATTTTGGAGGATTCGCATTCCCGTTTATAGGGAACAAAATTGGGGAAGAATTCATAGCTGTTGGATCAAAGGAAATTCCTAAGTTCAGTAAAGGAGAATATAAATATGATTTTGCTGATACTGCAGGTCTTTTACCATTGATAAAAATGATAACTTTAGGGAACAACTATGTTCCACCTCCCATATATTCAGGTGGGCTTAGATATCATGGAGTAGCGCCGTCTTTAAGCATGTTAATTAGAGAAGGCATAGTAAAGTGGAAAGAATATAGTGAAAAAGAAATTTATGAGGCAGCAAAAATATTTGCTAAAACTCAGGGTATAGTTCCAGCACCTGAATCGGCTCACGCGATTAAGGCTGTTATTGAGAAATCTTTGGAATTAAAGAAAAACAATGAAAAGAAAACAATAGTGTTCAATTTAAGTGGTCATGGCTTATTGGATTTAACTAACTATGAATCCATGATGGAGAGGTGGTCCTAATGAGTTATAGATGCTTAGTTTGTTATATGACTTTAGGATACCCAAACGATGAAGAATTCATAGAATTCATCAACAAATCCCAAAAAGAAGGTTGTGATATCTATGAAATTGGTATACCAACAAAATATGCAAAATATGATGGGCCAATTATTAGAAGAAGTTATAAAAAGGTTTTTGATGAAAAAATTGATTTTATTGATTTACTTAAAAAATTACCTAACATCAAAAAATTAATTGCATTAACATATTTAGAAGACCAAATAAATGATTTTGATTCATTTCTAAATATTATAAGAGATAAATTTAATGGTGTATTATTACCAGATCTGCTTATAGATTATTTAGATTATTTAGATTATTATCATAAAAAAATTAACGAATTCGGCTTGAAGAATGTAATATTTACTACACCAACATTTCCTGATAAACTTATATCAAAAGTAAGCGAAATGTCTGGAGAATTTCTTTATTATGGATTAAGACCTACTACTGGAATTGAATTACCAATATCACCAGATGCTTTAGTAAGTAGAGTAAGAGGAATTGTTAATAATAAATTAATTGTTGGCTTTGGCCTCTCATTAAACGATATAAAAAACGTATTGAAAGCAGGGGCAGATGGCATAGCTATTGGAAGCGCTTTCATACAGAGAATTGAAACTAATGGGATAGATTATGCCATTGATTTAGTTAGAGAACTAAGGGGGATTTTGGATGAATTTAAATGATTATCTTAAGATTTTAATAGATAAAAGGAATTTAAGGCAAGAAGAAGCTGAAGGTCTTGCTGATATTTTATTAGAGGAAAATATTGATGAAACTATTGCATCAGCCGTATTGACAGCATTAAAAATGAAGGGAGAAACTTCAGACGAAATTGTTGGATTTGCTAGATCTTTAAGAAAACACTCATTAAAAATAAATTATGATAACGCAATTGATATTGTTGGAACGGGTGGAGATGGATTAAATACATTAAATGTTAGCACTGTTGTTTCGATATTGTTAAGTAAATACAATCCTGTAGCGAAACATGGAAATAAGGCATTTTCAAGTAAGTCGGGTAGTGCAGATTTTTTAGAAACAATAGGATATAACATAAACATAAATCCAGAGAGAGCAAAAGAACTAATAGAAAAATATAACTACGTATTTTTATTTGCTCAACTTTATCATAAAAGCATGAAAAACATAGCCCCTATAAGAAAGAAGCTTGGCATAAGAACCATATTTAATATAATAGGCCCTTTAACAAACCCTGCCAATGTTAAAAGGCAAATAATAGGTGTTTATCCAGAAAGCTATTTGGATATAATTGCAAATGCCGTTAAAGAATTAAAATATGACAAAATAATATTAGTTACAGGATATCCCGGTATTGATGAAGTTTCTCCTATAGGAAAAACTAAGATTATAGAAATAAAACAAGAAAAAGAAGAAAAATATGAAATTTCACCAGAAGATTTTAATTTAAAACCAGTTAAAATTTCAGATATAGTTGTTAATAACCCAGAAGAATCAGCTATTAAAGTTTTAAGAGCATCTATGGGATTAGATAAAAGTTCCGAAACATTTATTGCAATCAATGCTGCTCTTGGACTCTATTTATTAGGAATTAAAGATATCAAAGATGGTTATGAGTTATCTATTGAACTACTAAGAAACTTAAAAGAAAGGTTAAAAGAAATTGTTTCATCAAACGGAGACATAAACAAGTTAAATAAATTAATGGTGATGATAAATGGGCAATAAATTAAAGATTTGCGGTGTTAAATACATTGAAGATATCGTATCATTAAATAAAGTAGGGGTTGATTTTATTGGTATGATAAATGATAAAGTTAGTCCCAGATATGTTGATAAGGAGACTATAATTAATGCAGTAAAGTTTTCCAACAAGCCTATTGTTACTGTAAAGGTTAACGATAACATAGAAGAAATAATGAATTCCCCAACTAATTATGTGCAAATACATAGGTTACTTAGTGACTATGAGCTAAATCAAATAAGATCTTATAACAAGAAAGTTATTTTATACGTTCCGGCAGATTTTTCATATATAAATTATCTCAAAAAGGCTGTCAATTATACAGATATGATACTGTTAGATTCTCCAATAAAAGGACAAAGAATTAATAAAGAAATTGTTAAGGAAATGCTTGATTATCTTCCAAATGCAGGTATTGGAGGAGGAATTAATTTAAATAATATAAAAGAATTTGTTGAGCTAAACCCAGGCTGGTTTGATATATCTAGTGGTGTGGAAAAAGAAATCGGTAAGAAAGATATCGATTTAGTTAAGAAAATTATTGAGGTGATAAATAATGGATAACAATATCAAAATTGAGAATTTAGTAAAATGTCTAGATAGAGAAAATAAGATATTAGCTATTTTAGAAAATAATTATAATAAAAATGAAATAATAATAGCGTATAGTCCAAAGGATTATATAAAAGGTTATGATGAATCGTTTCTCGATCAATTGAATTATTTGACAGAAAAATATAAACAGAAAGCTTTTGGTTATATTTCGTATGACTCTGTAAAGTTCTGGGAAAAACTAAAGGACATAAGTAAACCAATAGAGAATTGGCCTTATGCGGAGTTTTTTATACCAGAGGAAACAATATATATAAAAGATAATGTTATTGAGCAGAAAATAAATAAGTGCGAAACTGACGAGGTTAAAGTAGATTATTATGATTCTTCTCTGGGCAAAGAGGAATATAAAGAAAAAGTAAAAACAATTTTAGATTACATTCACAGAGGGTATGCATTCCAGGTTGTATTATCAAGATTTTATAGATATAGTTATAATGGAGACCCAATAAATATTTACCTAAAACTAAGAAAGATTAGTCCATCGCCCTATTTATATTACTTAAAATTTTATAATAGGATTTTGATAGGTGCAAGTCCTGAACTACTATTTGAGCTATATAATAATAACATCGTAACATATCCAATAGCTGGAACAAGAGAAAGAGGTATAGACGAAGAAAGCGATAAAAAACTTGAAAATGAACTATTAAATTCAGAAAAAGATAATGCAGAGCACTTAATGCTTTTAGATTTGGCAAGGAATGATATAGGTAAAGTTAGTATTCCAGGCACAGTTAATGTACCTAAGTCTTTTTATATACAAAAATTTAGTCATGTTCAACATATAGTCTCAAAAGTTACAGGTAAAATAGACAAGAATAGAGACCTATCATATATAATAAAATCTCTTTTTCCTGCAGGTACTGTCTCTGGAGCCCCAAAGCCTTTTGCTATGAATTTAATAGACGAACTTGAAATATATAAAAGGGGTCCATATGCTGGAGTCGTCGGTTATGTTTCCAACAAAGATACTAGGATGGCATTATCAATAAGGTCAATCTATATAAATAATGAAATAATGAGAATTCAAGCCGGTGCTGGCATCGTCTACGATTCTATGCCAGAACTGGAGTATATTGAGACAGAACAAAAATTAAAAGCGCTAAAAATTTCTTTAGGGGTGATATGATGGATTTAACACTTATTATAGATAATTATGATAGTTTTGTTTATAACATTTTCCAGATCGTTGGAGAGCTTGGCTCAAGACCGATAGTTGTAAGAAATGATGAAATTTCACTAAATATAATAGAAAGAATAAACCCTGATAGAATTATAATTTCTCCAGGCCCTGGTACACCGGAAAAAAGTGAGGATATAGGTATTTCTAAAGAACTAATTAAAAAATTTGGTAGCAAAATACCAATTCTTGGAATATGCTTAGGGCACCAAATTATTGGTTATACATATGGGGCAAAAATTAGAAAGGCAAAGAAAATATATCATGGGAAAACAAGTAAAATTGTTTTAAAAAATACTGACTCAAAGATTTTTAAAGGGGTTCCAAAAGAATTCTATGCAACAAGGTATCATAGTTTAGTAATGGACGATGTAAAAGATCCCCTAAAAATTGATGCAATTTCCTATGATGATAACGAAATAATGGCAGTACATCATGAAGAGTTTCCGGTTTTTGGGTTACAGTTTCATCCAGAAAGCATAAAGACTGATGTTGGTAAATTAATTTTAAATAATTTTGTCAATGGTGTTTAAACGTGCCAAAAAACTTTAACAATTGGTTAAATGATGTTATACAACATTCATTAAAAAGAAATAAGTTTAATGGTAAAAGAGATAGGAAAATTTATTCTTTAAGAAATTCAATAATAGAAAGTAAATATAAAAAATTAAATCCAATAATTGCAGAATATAAGACTAGATCCCCTTCTGGATTTATTTCTGATAGAGACTATAAAGAATACGTAAAATTTTTAGAAAATTATGTTGCAGGATTTAGTGTATTAACAGAAGAAAAATATTTCAATGGTTCTTACGAAGTTTTAAATAATATAGCCAAATTAACATCAAAACCCATTTTAATGAAAGATTTTGTAGTTACATTTGATCAAATAGAAAGCGCATATAATCTAGGAGCAGATGTTGTATTGTTAATAGCCTCAATTATTTCCGAAAAAGAATTGGAAAATTTAATAAATGAAATAAAAAATTATGGTATGGAATCCTTAGTTGAAATACATGATCAAAACGAACTAGAAGTTGTCATAAATTATAATCCAAGCTTTGTAGGAGTTAATTCTAGAAATCTTTTCAATTTGAGTATTGATTTAAATAATGCAGTTAAGTTAATTGAAAAAATTCCAAAGAACTTCATAAAAATTGCAGAAAGCGGATTAAAAAATAGAAACGATATAGATATTTTTAAATCTCATGGAGCTGATGCATTTTTAATTGGAAGCTCTTTAATGAAAGATCCGCATTTAATAATTTCTTTAATTTAATTAATTATTAACAAAATACTATTATCATGATAAGATACATTACAAATGATGAGAAATTAAAATTTAAATAAGAAAAATTTATTAGCTATATAAAAACCAAATAAGAAAAATTTTGAATTAAATTTGCATTGTTAATTTGTCTATAATATCATATGAAAATCAAATACTTCCGTGTATGGATATAATTTCGTCATACTTATCTATCATGTCTAATTCTTTCTTTTCAACATACACCTTATAATATTGTTTTGATATTAAATCGTAAAGAACATCTCCAGTTTGTTGGGCTAAATTATTTAATAATATAGATGAAAGAATGTGACCCTGTTGTCTTAAGAAATCCTTTGAATTAAATTCCGCCTCTTTTGGTGACAAAGAGGAGAAAGACCTCAAAATATCATTTGCTTTATGCAATAAATTTGTTGTGAATTCTTTATCATAAGAATCGTTTACTAAACTCTTTAAATCTTCTAAATAAACTTCATGAGCCCTTTTCTTTACCATGCTCTCAAGCATGTCTAATGCTTGGATATTGCTTGTTCCTTCCCAAATGGGCGTAATTAGAGCTTCTCTGTGCCATCTTTCTATTGGATATTCATTTAAGAAACCTATTCCTCCAAATGTTTCCATGGCTAGCTGTGTTACCTTTGATGATAATTCAGCAGTAACATTTTTTGCAATGTGTGTTAAGAACCTAGCGTAATGATATTCCTTAGTATATGGAGGTCTTGCATTAATCGAGTTTTGAAATTCGCCAATTGCCTTATAAGTTAATGCCAATCCTCCTTCAATGCTTATTTCCATATCAAGTAAATCTCTAATCATTAATGGATGTTCAATAATTCTTTTACCGAATGCGTTTCTTTCTCTTGCAAAACCTAATGCCTCTAGATAAGCTTTCCTAGCTACACCCATCGCTCCCACAGCGTTGGCTAATCTTGAAACTGTTAAATCTTCCATAATATAATATATCCCTTCATCTTCTTTCCCTATTAAGTCTGCTTCGGAATTTATTAACTCAACTTCTCCTGTTGGAACAGAGTTTGTTCCGCTCTTGTATTTAAGCCTTCTGATATAGTAATTTAATTCCCCTTTAGAATTGTACCTAGGCAATAAATACAGGGCTAAACCTTTAGCTCCTTCTCTTCCCTTCTCTGGTCTTGCTGAAACTAATGAAATGTCTGCAATACCAGCTCCGCTTGAAAAATATTTGTAGCCATTAAGCAAATATTTTTTATCAACCTTCTTAGCTGTTGTTGTATTAGCACCTAAATCGCTTCCTCCTTGGGTTTCAGTAAACCATGTTGCGCCCAACTTTAATTTATTACTTAAACCTACTAGGTTTTTGTATTCGTTTTTCAAGTCACCTTCTGCATATTTATTTAAAGCATATGCAGTTTGTATTGTTATTGTTAATATACAAGATAAACCAGGATCCCCTATCAAATATATTCCAGCATAATGATCATGCCATGTTCCGTTATCAAAGGGATATTTATTGACACCATAATTCATTATGAGCTCATTTACTATATACCTTTCATACGGATCTAGCCATGTATAATCAACTCTTTCTCCCTTTGCTCCCCAATAAATTAATCTAGGCAAGCTTTCTAAATCAACTCTATATGTCGATTCATAAACTTCTTTTCCAGCAAATTTTCCTAATTCTGTGAAGTCATTTTTTGACTTTGTATATATTTTAAGAAGATCTTTCAAGGGTTTATCCAAAGCATAATGATTTAGCCCATAAGCGTAGGATATACCTTCTAAACCGTTCAGTGGCACTTTTATCACCTTTCTAATTATTAATTATAAATTTTTTATGTTTTATAATTACCACTTTCATTACTTTTCGCTATAACATCTTTTAAAACTTTTTTATCTATTTTTCCAGTGCCAGTTAATGGAATATCGTTGACAAATATTATATCGTCAGGAACCCAGAATTTGCTAATCTTTCCATCGTTAACATATTTGTTTAAATGACTAAGTATTTTTTCTTTAGCATCTTGAGTTTCCTTAGAGAGTTTTACTATTGCAATAGGCCTTTCTCCCCACTTTTCATCTTTTTTAGCTATTACAGCAACCAATGATACAAATGGTAGTTCTGATATAGCGGCCTCTAATATACTAGAAGGTATCCATTCACCTCCACTCTTTATAACATCCTTCATTCTATCTAGAACAACTAATCCGCCATCGTCAGCAATATACCCAATATCACCGGTTTTGAACCAGCCATCTTGTGTGAAAGATTCAGCTGTTTTTTCTTTGTCATTATAATAACCACTTGGCATCCATGGTGCTCTAAACAAAATTTCTCCTGGTTCTTTTTCTGATTTGGATTCAATTTTAAATTCTGCCATAGGAACTGGATGAGTTACTTTATGATATTCTAATAACCCATTAGATGTATATTCTGTTTCTATGGTTATTGAAGCAGCAAGCATATCTGTACCACCATAAATTGCCGAAAAACGCATGTTGTTATCTTTCATCTTTTTTACTAAGCCATCAGGTATTGCGCTTCCTCCAATTAGTACTTTTAATCCTTTTTTACTTAGACCTGCATCAAAGAGCATTTGCATCATGGTAGGAACAACGCTAATCCATGTAACTTTTTCTCTTTCAATTGTTTCTACAGCAATTTTTGGATCAAACTTTCCTCCATAAACAAGTTTCGCCCCGATAAGAGGTGCTATTATAAGAGATCCCCATGATAATATATGATATATTGGTATTTGAGGAAACATTACATCATTTTGAGTTAATTTAGCTGGAGCATTATAATATGACAACTGATTTAAAATTGATAATGCTCCGCTTATCATTTTTTCATGATTGTACATAACCGCTTTTGGCAAGCCAGTAGTTCCGCTTGTAAAAAGTATGACTGCATTATCATGCTTTTCAGATTCAGGTTTTCCTTCTTCCATATTAAACTTTAATTCATCGAAAGAAATTACTTGCTCATTCCTTTTTGATTTAACGAGATCAGCATAATCCTTGAATAATCTTTCATATATAAAATACTTTGAATTAGCTTTATTTAATGTATATAACAATTGATCTGGCGGGAGTCTCATGTTTATAGGGTATGCAATCGCTCCCATAGAAGTAATGGAATAAATTAATGTTAAAAATTTTATACTATTTAATCCTATAATTGATACTACATCTCCTTTTTTAACTCCATTATTTTTTAAGTAAGTTATTAGTCTTAAAGAATCATTGTAAATCTCCTTATAATTCTTCTTTTCATTATCATCAACAACTCCTTGC
>ERZ1669250.777-NODE-777-length-12612-cov-2.520029_pt1 | contig 12612 bp, 12 predicted proteins | sample MGYA00579295_ERZ1669250 | MGnify/ENA primary metagenome ERZ1669250 (study PRJEB41166, sample SAMN08046056) | hot springs metagenome | biome: hot spring; feature: acid hot spring; material: thermophilic sediment; isolation source: thermophilic sediment from acid...
GCCCGTTGCCACGATGAGATTTAGTGATCTGAATATGTATGGATTTCCATCTATCGTGTTATATGAATAGTATCCTGCCCACATACCCGTGACTGAAGCTGATGAAAAAGGCTTCATGTATGCCTGGAGAACCTGGTGCACATTGTACGTGTAGAACTGTGGTTCTGCTTCAGGATCTTCAACGAATGAGAAATCGCGTCCTATGTCATCCGCTACACCCGCCCAAAATGTCTTTTCCTGAGGAGATGGCCTTATGTACACCCCCTTTGGAAAAATTGTGAATGGATATGAACCTGTATCAAGCACGTTTTTACCAACAACATCCGATATGAAATCGTTCTTTATCTTGAAGAGCTGTCTCTTTTTTGGCCTTATATGGCTATCTATACCTATCGGATCTGTGAGGAGGTTTGTCCAGACATCAGTCGCCAGTATAAAGGTGTCCGCATATATTTCTCCCCTGTTCGTGTTTATGCTCTTTATAAATTTATCCTGCCAGATAAATGGCTCACCCGGAAAGTTTATGGGCCTCACTGGCACGAGATTCAGAGACTGAACTGTGGTGTCGAAGAAGAAATCGATCTTCTTGTTCACACATTGCTGATAGTAGAATGCTGCTATCTTGTCCGGCTCCATTATGCCTGCATTCAGCGCGAGATAGGCATTTCTTATATCTTCCAGTCCCATGGCTTCCCGTATCTCATCGTCTACCTTCGTGGATATGCCCATATCGCCAAGTAAATCAAGATCGATCTCTTTGATCTTTGTCTTTTTCCCTATCTCCTGGATCACATCCACACTGGAATCGTTATCCATGAGGAAAAGATATCCGACATGCTTCATCCCAAGATCGATACCAAGTATCTTCTGCACATGATCGTAGAACCTTATAGAAGATGAGGATAATTTGAAGCTTGTATCGGACGAGAAAACATCCCTGAATCCGGCCGCACTTTTACCTGTATTTCCCTGTGCATACGTGTGGAATTTATCTATGACGGCTATCTTCAGGTCTCCGTGTTTCTCAGAGAGATGGAATGCTGTGGACAGCCCAACTATGCCGGCGCCTATGATTGCAATATCATACTTCATGCTATGGGAATAGTACCTCAGGATAAACACTTTATTTTTTCTGATCGGTGAATCCATTCTGTATATCTGCTATGACAGCACATCCATGAAACAGCAATTTAGATATACCGTGTAAAAATATGATGATGCCGTGGTGCATGCATACCAGGAATCTGCGACTGGTATCACGGCCATACTATGAGGGGTTTGATGGGAAAGATACTGTTTCCTTTTAGTGCTGTGGTAGATGAGGAAGATCTGAAAAAGGCGCTGATTCTGAACGCAATCGATCAGAGGATCGGTGGTGTTCTGATAATGGGTCCAAAGGGCGTCGCCAAATCCACGATAGCCAGGGCGCTTACCGATCTTCTTCCGGAAATAAAGGTGGTTAAAGACTGTCCTTTCAAGTGCGATCCGGATGATCCATCATCCATGTGCGATGATTGCCTGAAGAAATACAGAGAGGGAAATATCGTTTCAGATACCAGAAAAATGCCATTCATAAATATGCCTGTAACAGCAACCCTAGACAGAGTCATTGGTAGTCTAGATATAAAGAGGGCCATAGACGAGGGCCTGCGATCCCTCCAGCCCGGCCTCCTGGCCGAGGCAAATCGTGGAATAATATACATAGATGAGGTCAATCTGCTTGACGATGCGGTTGTCGATTCCATACTTGATGCGGCCGCTTCAGGGATAAATGTAGTTGAACGTGAAGGTGTAAGCGTGACCCACCCGGCAAGGTTCATACTGATAGGTACGATGAATCCAGAGGAGGGAGATCTTAGACCACAGCTGAAGGATCGTTTCGGTCTCTCTGTGAATGCCGTGCAGCCATCCGAAGCAGCGGATCTGATCGAGATATCAAATAGGGTTGAAGATTTCGATAGAGATCCTGAGGCGTTTTCGAAGAAATACGAGAAACTTCAGGCTGAGATCCGTGAAAGGATCATGAAAGCGAGATCGCTATTGAAGGATGTGAAGATAGAGGACGATCTCAAGTATTTCATAGCGGAGGTTGTACTTAAACTTCAGGCCGGAAACAGAGCGATGATAACCGCGGTAAAAGCCTCAAAAGCACTGGCTGCTTACAATGGTAGAAAATATGTGACTCTCGAAGACGTTAAAGAAGCACTCAATCTGGTACTGCGCCACAGAGTCAAAGATACTGCGATGATCAAAGGCACTATAGAGAGGGAATCCAAGGAGATGCCTACAACCTCAATTGAGGCTGGTTCAAACAGTGGCATTGATGAAGGTGAAGAATCAAACGGTAGAATGGAAAAGAAGATGGGTTCAGGTAAAGAGGAGGAGAGGTCTGCAGAGGTTTCCGCCGCGTTTTCAGAGAAGTCCCATAAAAGCGGAAGGACCGGATCCTCAGACATATTTAGACTGCTTGATCGGAACCGACCAGGGGAACACTTTGATTACAGAGGCAGCCTCATCAACATGATAATTTCTGGACATAGGAGAATAAGGTACAGCGATCTGGCCTTTGTAGCGTCCAGATCCAGAGCGTCTATCCCGGTGATCCTTGCCCTTGATGCCAGTAGATCGATGGAGACCATGCACAGAATAGCGATCGCTAGAGGCATAGCAAGATCATTTCTTCATTCCGCCTATAGAATGCGCATAAGACTCTCATACATAACGTTCTTTGGAACAGAGAGCCATCTCATGGTTGAGCCAACAAGGAACTTGGATCTCATAGACGAGGAGATATCAAGGACGGTGCCTCAGGGGAAAACCCCAATCCCTGCAGCGCTGAAGATGATGTATGATATTTCAGGCCGTTACAGGAACAGAACGGTCTCCATCATGATCACAGATGGAAGGGCAAACGTTCCCATGGGAAAAGATATCGATCAGGACATAAGGGAATGGGCGACGAAGCTCGGTACAAGAAGCGATTTATTTCTGATCTCTTCAACCATGGGAAGTGAAAGATTTATGCCATCCTACAACGAAGAGATATGCAGATACGCTGGGGGGCATCTCATCGAAATGGATGACAACGGGAATATCGGTATATATTCAGGATACAGAAGATACTGAAACCTGTATTGGAAAACCCTCTAGATAAAATTTTTAACTCGCCGATTATGTCCACTGGATGTTGAAGAATAAGAGTGTTGTTTCAATCGAAGATGTCGACAGCGATGATCTGAATGATCTCTTCGATCTTGCTGATTCCATGCTTAAAACAATTGAAAAAGGTGGAAGCACAGATCTTTTGAAGAGCAAGATAATGGCCACATTGTTTTATGAGCCAAGCACCAGAACTCGACTTTCATTCGAAAGCGCCATGCACAGGCTTGGTGGATCCGTGATAACAGTATCTGACGTTAAGACCAGCTCTGTCGCAAAGGGGGAAACCCTCGCCGACACCATCAGAATGGCCTCCTCATATTCCGATATAATAGTGATACGGCATCCGCTTGAAGGTGCTGCAAGGCTTGCCTCCAAGTTCGCCAATAAACCGGTCATAAATGCGGGTGATGGATCTGGACAGCATCCAACTCAGACCATACTTGACCTTTACACCATTAAAAAGGAGACCGGATCAATAGATGGAAAGGTCATAACCATGGTGGGTGATCTCAGGTACGGGAGAACAATACATTCTCTGATCATAGCATTGTCAAAGTACGACGTCAGAATAAATCTTGTAAGCCCTCAGATACTGAAACTACCTGATTACGTCTATACCAAGATAGGAGACAGGAGCAGGATAAAAGAATACGATGATCTCTCGTCAGTCATAGCGGACACGGATGTTCTCTACGTAACAAGAATTCAGAAGGAAAGGTTCACCGATCAGAATGAATATCAGAGCGTTATAGGATCCTATTCTGTTGATAAGGAACTCGTATCGAAGATGAAGCAGAAATCCATAATAATGCATCCACTTCCTAGAGTTGATGAGATCAGGCCGGAAGTTGATGAACTGCCACAGGCCAAGTACTTCAAACAGGCATATTATGGAGTGCCCGTAAGGATGGCCCTTATATATCGTATACTAGGTGAGTAATATGGAAAAGACGTTAAGGATATCCAAAATAAGGGACGGAACCGTTATAGATCATGTGCCTTCTGGAAAGGGTATACGTGTGATCGGCGTCTTAGGTGTACATGAGGACGTGAATTACACCGTGAGCGTTGCTATACACGTGCCAAGCAATAAGATGGGTTTCAAGGATGTGATAAAGATCGAAAACCGGTTTCTAGACAGGAATGAACTTGACATGATATCGCTCATTGCCCCCAATGCCACCATAAGCATCATAAAAAATTACGAAATAAGCGAGAAATTTCAGGTGGATCTACCGTCAAGGCTCGTTGGCGTCATAAAATGCAAGAACCAGAACTGCATCACCAATACCCACGAACCAGTAGAATCTGAGTTTGAGATCGTGTCAAAACATCCGCTAGTCATAAGGTGCGTCTACTGCGAAAGGACAATGGGTGAAAAGGACATATTCAGCTGATGGAACACAGATATTCTTTTATCTTTTTTACCAGATCCGAGAAATCTGATTTTCCCGATATCAGCGGATGTACACCTGCATTTTCCAGGGTTTCTGTGGTGACGTCTCCAATGGAGTAAACAGGTTTTCCAGAAGCCCGTATATAAGGCAATGCAATCTCTGCTTCCATGGATGATGTTACTATTATACCGGCACAATCATCGCTTTGCAGATATTGTGCTAGATCGACGCCCGTGGGTACTGCCTCATAGTTTCTGATATCTAGAAAGAAAGCTTTGCCCTTTAAACGGTCGTTAACGATTTTATTTGCACTCCTGCTCCTTATGAGGGCAATCCTTCTGCCAGCGCATCTGGACAGGAGGAGATTCGCAAGACCTTCGGAGTCCATTCTCTCTGGGTATTCGCATCTGAACCCATTTCTCTCAACCTCCTCGCAAGTGGTCTTCCCTATTCCGAAGTATCTGAACGCCTTATTTCTTGCTTTGATGAAGAAGAGATGGGCACCGTATGAGCTGGTGAAAGCGATGCACTCCACATTGTTCTCTGAGAGTATATCGTCATAATCTATATCAATGGGCTTCAGATCCGTCACAGGCACATTGATAATGCTGAAACAATCAGTCGTGACAGGTTTTACCTTTTTTTCTGGTCTTACGGAAAGAACGTATCTCATAGATTATACCCGTATTCCTCAGGAATGTTGTCCCTTATGTATGATACGGTATCTTCGATGTCATGCAGATCCTCTATATGCTGATCGAACATGATCATGTCTGAACCGTCCATTGAGAAGAACTGCGCGAGTATCCTCATTCCCCTTCCACTGGATCTGCTAAGTATGCCCACTGGAGTTGAACACCCAAGCCTCAGATCCTGCGTTATGGTTCTCTCAACCATCATATCTCTGTAAGTTGCGCTGTCGTTGATTCTGGATAATATGTCTGATGCTTCTGATCCATTCCGTGACACTACAGCAATTATCCCCTGATTTGGTGCCGGTACATACTTTTCCGGATCTATCGGCCAGTATCTGACGTCGAGATGCAACCTCTCTATGGCCGCGAGTGCCATAACCATGCCCGCCATGCCTTCTGTCTTCATCTTCTCAATCCTCGTGTCTATGTTGCCTCTCAGATTCACAACCTTTAGATCACTGCGCTGATAAAGTATCTGATACTTACGCCTGAGGCTGGATGTTCCAATCGTTGAACCTGGCGGCATCATCGATAAAGGCATATCTGAAACAAGAGCATCTTCGAATGGACCTCTTGGCATCACAGCCGATATCTGCAATCTTTCATCAATGGTGTATGGTATGTCCTTAGCACTATGAACGGCAGCATCTATCTCGCCTGAGAGTATTAGAGCATTGATCCTGTCCACAAAGACACCTGTCTTGCCTATGGAATACAGCGGTGATCTTAAATCAGAATCGCCCTCCGATAGATATTTGACTATTTCTACACTGTAACCAAGTTTCCTTATTGAATTGGCCACCATCTCAGTCTGAGCCATGGCCAGTCTGCTGGGCCTCGTGCCCAACCTGATCGTTTTCATCCCACAACCTCACCTACAGATGAATCAAACGCCTCCAGTGTTTTTGCTATATCCTCATCCGAATGTGCAAAACTGACGAAATTCGTTTCAAACTGAGAAGGCGGAAGATACACACCATGCCGCATCAGGCTTTTAAATATCCTGAAGTACAGATCCCTGTCTGCCTTCATGACCTGATCATAGTTATGGGCTTCTTTAGCAAAGAAGAACTGAAACATGGATACGTACCCATTTATAACATGCTGGATCCTCCTTCTGGACAGAATTTCGTCTATTCCTGTGATCAGTTTCTCTGTCGTCTTTCTGATCCTTGAATAATCCATGTTCTGCAGTTTCTTGAGCGCCGCATAGCCAGCTGCCATGGTGATGGGATTTCCAGAGAATGTCCCGCTCTGATACACATCACCAGATGGCGATACCCTGCTCATCAGATCCTTTGATCCGCCGAAGAGACCTATTGGCATGCCACCGCCAATTATCTTCCCCATCGTGGTCAGATCCGGGCGTATTCCGATCAGATCCTGATAGGGCGAGAAAGCGAAGCGGTAGCCGGTTATAACTTCATCAAATATCAGGAGCGATCCGTTTTTCTCCGTAATTTCTCTAAGGAATTCGAGGAATCCTGGATCAGGTAATATAACGCCGGCGTTTCCCATTATGGGTTCCGTTATGAGCGCAGCAATTCTGTCTCCATACCTGTCGAATATATCCTTTATGCTTTCCCTGTCATTGTATTTCCCCACGATTACGGTTTTGGCCACCTCCTCCGGCACTCCTGGCGATGATGGCGATCCGAATGTGAGAGTTCCGCTGCCCGATCTGATGAGCGAATAATCATGAGCACCGTGAAACCCTCCTTCCATCTTCACAATTATGCTTCTTCCTGTATATCCCCTTGCCAGTCTTATGGCGTGCATGGTGGCTTCCGTGCCGGAATTTGTGAATCGCATCATCTCTATATTCCTGGATGATCTGCGTATGAGATCTCCGAGCCTTATCTCCATTTCCGCAGGTGCACCGTAGAGCAGGCCATTTTCTGCCTGTTCCTTTACCGCTTTTACCACGTCTGGATCGGCATGGCCAAGGATCGAAGGACCATAAGCGAGACAGTAATCAATGTACTCGTTGCCATCCACATCGTATATCTTTGACCCTTTTACATGATGAACATAGAAAGGATAATCCTTGAAATAACGCACGGGTGAATTAACACCCATTGGAAACATTGATGATCCAATCTGGAACAGATCTTTAGATCCCATGGCTTCAGCATCACAATCTGAAATTTAAAGTGACGTTAGATTAAGAAAAACTATGTTTTTGTATGATCCGAAAATGATTATAAATGCCAGGCGATATATTGCTTAGACGTCTGGAATCAATTCATATTGGTGATAATACAAGATGGAAACGAAGATAATATGCATCAGCGGCATACCTGGAACTGGGAAGAGCACCGTATGCAGGAAGATGAACGATCTTGGCCATCCATGCGTTGAAGGAAATGAATTGGCAACGAGATACGGGTGCATCTCCGGAGATCAGGTTGATATAGACTGCCTCTCCGATCATCTCCTGATGGATAGATTTCATGGTATCATAGCGGCTCACTATGCCCATCTTCTCCCATGCGATGTCGTAATCATCCTAGAAGCGGATGAATCCAAGCTTAGGGAGAGGATGAAAGCCCGCGGATACCCAGATGAAAAGATCGAGGAGAATCTGGATGCTCAGAGATCTGACGTAATATATTCGGAGAGTCTTGATCTGATCCCATCTACCAGAATATTCAGAATCAATAACGAGGATCTAGATGCAACGATCCTAAATATCGAAAAGATAATAGACCAGCACCCGCTGTATTCTTAATCCAGTAGCCATACAATGAATTTCACCGATGATGCATTTTATTTTTACGAAGCGACGTTGATACGCTATCCTGCTTCGGAAAATAATATATCATGCGCCATGTTCATGTATAGGCTGTTCAAAAATGCTGGACTCATACCGAAATAGGGTTGACGGTATCCTGACGCCCATATCCAAGGCATTCATAAGATGGGATCCGAACACCATATCTGTCCTTTCTTTGGTTTTCGCAGGTATAGCCGGACTTTCCTATTTTTTTGGATACCCAGCGATAACCTTGATTATGGTTATTCTCTCAGCTCTATTTGACGCCATAGACGGAAAACTGGCAAGGCTGAAGGGTGTCTCTTCAAAACTCGGCGACTTTATAGACCACAGCTTTGATCGTTTTTCTGATATATTTCTCATACTAGGCTTTGCGTTCAGCAGATTCGGCAATGTGTATCTTGGCCTCTTTGCGCTCATAGGGGCATTGATGACGAGTTATCTCGGCACTCAGGCCCAGGCACTGGGACTGAACCGCCTCTATGCGGGTATTATGGGGAGAGCCGACCGCCTCGTCATAATGATCGTGTTCATAATAATTCAGATCTTTGTTGGATCGTTCTACAGATTCAGCTATATTTCCCTAACGCCCACAAACACACTCCTTATAATATTCGGAGTATTTGGAACGGCTACGGTGGTTCAGCGCTTCTTCATAATATATGGAAAATTGCGCGATCAATGATGCGGCTTATCCTAACTTTTCCTGAAGATCCCTTATCTTAGCCACATATTGATCGGCGTATTTTCTGGCCGTGGACATGTCTGTAGATTCCGCATATATTCTCAAGATTTTCTCGGTTCCTGACGGCCTTATGAGTATCCATCCATCCTCCTTCAGGATCTTGACGCCATCAGTCAGATCTACCTTCTCTCCCTTCTGCAGTTCCTTCTGCAACCTTGACCAGTCAACCGTTCTCTCCACCTGCCTCTTGTCAAGAAAGTACTGCGGTAGTTCTCTGACAAGTTCAGATATCTTTTTGTTGCTTCTGGCCATGAGATCAAGCATCAGTGACAAGGTCATGGCACCGTCTCTACAGTACTGATGCTTCCCATATATAACCCCACCATTTTCCTCGCCACCTATCACTGCTCCGTTTTGGATCATTGTTCTTGCAACTATGGGCGCACCAACCTTTGTCCTGATGAGGGTTGCACCGACGGAACTGCATACGTCTGCGATAATGTCCGATGAACTCACCGGAGTCACAACTATATCCCCGGCTGATGCGACATTCTTCACAAGCAGGGCAAGGCTCTTATCGCCATCTATGAATTCCCCCTTTTCATCTATGAACACAACCCTGTCCGCATCGCCATCATGCGCAACTCCAAGATCGAAGTTCCCCGTGGACATAAGAGCCATTAGATCTCTAAGGTTCTCAGGTTTTGGCTCGGCGTTTCTTGAGGTGAACCTTCCATCTGGATTCGCGTTTAGAGTAACGACTGTGCATGGCAGTCTTTGAAGCGGCATGGGCGTGGAAAAATATGCCGCGCCATTCCCCGTATCCACCAGAACCCTGAACTTTTTCTCCTTTATCCTGTTTACCTCTACCTTTGAAAGAACACCGCCTATATATTGATCAAGGGCATCATCTACATACCTTATACGCCCGACATCCTCCCATTTTACCGTGGAAAATGATTCGGAATGGTATATGCCCTCTATCTTTTCCTCGGATGGCCGTTCTATCTCCGTTCCGTCTTTATCAATAACCTTTATGCCATTGTATTGAGGCGGATTGTGTGAGGCAGTGATCATGACACCATAGAGTCCGTGATTCTTGCAATAGTATTGAAGGGCTGGTGTTGGCAATATGCCCAGATCCACTATGTTATGGCCAGCGGAGGTTAGGCCTGCAATCACTGCAGAACTTATCATATCGCCGCTGATCCTTGTATCTCTGCCCAGAGCAACATCTCCAGACACGAACATCCCTATACTCTTTCCCACGCGCATTGCAAAGTCAACAGTCAGATCTTCATTGGGAATGCCTCTTATACCATTGGTGCCAAAGAGCCTCTGATCAGCCATGATCAAGAATAGCGCCATCCCTTATAAAAGGCTTGGGCGATCTTCTACGATCATCCGGGCGATTCACAGTATCAAAAACGTTCCACATTGTCATCTGGTTTGAAGCCATAGTTTCCAGTTTCATCTGCCTTAACCTGCATCCATTAGGCGCGATAATATACAGATACGATGCATATCAGAAATCACTTACATTTCAAAGGAAAACTGACCTCATCGAACCGAAAAAATGCCGTAACCTAATATAGGAGAATGCTATTTGCGAGTATGGTATACAAAGAGACCTGTACATCCTGTGGTGTTGGACTGATAGATGAGGGTTATTCGGTATTTCTGTGCCCAAACTGCGGAAATGAAGTTATAGGTAGATGCAAAACATGCAGAGAGCATTCCACCCCATACGTCTGTGATAACTGTGGTTTTGAGGGGCCGTGATACAGATGGGAGATGTTCTGGTATCACTGAAGGTTCTGCCGAAAGATACCGATGTTGATATAAAGGGTATCGAAGATAAGATAAGGGAAAGCATATCCGGTATCTGCTCCATAAATCGAATGGAAGAAGTCGATATCGGTTTTGGGCTTAAATACATCAAGCTGGAAATAATCGTTCAGGATAAAGAGGGCGAGATAGACAACGTTGAGAATAAAATTTCCAGCATAGATGGTGTGGGCGAGATAAGTACAGAAAATGTCTCCCTTATATGATATTATTTCTGATCATTTTCATATTATTACTTTCCCTGATTGCAGCGGGTTTTTCTTATATAGGCATTCATAAGGAAATTGATGAGAGATGCGAATATAGAAGGCAAGACAGGATCCTGGTCATAATACCATGCAAGGGCATAGATTACGGCCTGGAGGATAATCTCAGATCGATCATATCACAGGATGTGAACGCAGACTATCTGGCTGTGCTTGACGATCCATCGGATCCGGCAATGCCCGCTGTGGAGAATATCGGGATACCACATATCTTATCAAATTATGCGTGCAACACCTGCAGCGGAAAGGTCAGAGCGATCTCAACTGCAATCGCATCAAGACCAGATTATGATATTTATGTTATAGCCGATTCGGATATCAGGGTAGGAAGAGAATGGCTGAGGAACCTTGTATGCCCTCTTTCAGATCCTGAGGTCGGCATCTCGACCACCTTTCCATACTTCTATCCTGTGGGATCATTCTCATCAAAGATCAAAGCCGTATGGGGTACTGTCGGTCAATCTCTGATGGAATCCAGGTTGACCAGATTCGGCTGGGGCGGATCTCTCGCCTTCAGAAGAACGCTGATCGATTCCGCAATGTCGTTTTTCTCAGAAAATGTTTCGGATGATTCGGCATTGACTGCCATCTGCAAATCCAAAGGTCTCCGCATAGCCTATGTCAGGGAGGCCAGGCCAGCAATATACTGTCCCGATACATGGCCCCAATTCTGGGAATGGGCGAACAGACAGACGGCGCTATCCATAAGCGCCTCTCCAAAAATATTTCGTTATGGCATCATATTCTACTCGCTCGATATCATTCTCTTTATCTCGGCGATTATCCTCTCTATTACGAATCCTGTGTTTTTATATCTCTTCATCCCAAAAATCATAGGAATCTATCGCCTTTACGATAGAACAGTCATCAGAAGGATCTCATTCGCAGCAATATTTTTACTGCTTCCCTTTATCTATCTGGTAAATTTGATAATCGCACATAGAATGAAGCATATACTGTGGCGCGGAAATAAGTATGAACTTCAAAAGTTTGCTGAGAGATAGATGCATGTAATCTTTATGAATACGTTTATTGATAAAATCGAATTCTACTATCATCGCATGCGCATCGCGTAATCTATAGATTTCTGAACTCTGTCGCATGCCATCCAGAAATAATATCGATATGTATGATCAGAAAACGAAAAGCACAACAAACACAAGCGCGATCGCTATCGATACTATGTAAACATAGAGATCCCATGTGAATACCTTATAGCCATCGAGAGGCGGTATGGGTATGAGATTGAAGAAGCCAAACCAGAAATTCATCTCGGCTACATATCTGAATATGGCACTGACCACCGGTATGAGGGTGAAGAACGCCATGCCATAGAAGAGTATACCAAGAAATATATTCATGGCCGGACCTGCCAGCGCGGTTTTCCCTATCTGATCTTTGCGATATATCCCTCCTATATTAACAGCTCCCGGAGCGGCAAATATGAAACCGAATATAGATGTCGCGAGGGCAAGGAAAAGGCCTGTAGGCCACATCTTAAAATATGCTATCCCTCCATAGGATCTTGCCACATATCTGTGCGAAAGTTCGTGCATCAGAAACGCTGTAATAGCAACGAGAAATGATACTGCAAGTATGAAAAATGGACCGTATGGAGATCTGAACCTATTAGCTATGGCAAATGCGGCGGTCAATGCTATGACGGAAACAGCTATGTCCTTTTCTTCATTCGAAATATCATGCCCGTCCATCCTTGTATCTATCCTCCTTCATCTTTCTCATCATTTGTCCCGCCGCCGAAGCTGTAGCGATACCTACGCGG
>ERZ1669250.778-NODE-778-length-12584-cov-4.136084_pt1 | contig 12584 bp, 12 predicted proteins | sample MGYA00579295_ERZ1669250 | MGnify/ENA primary metagenome ERZ1669250 (study PRJEB41166, sample SAMN08046056) | hot springs metagenome | biome: hot spring; feature: acid hot spring; material: thermophilic sediment; isolation source: thermophilic sediment from acid...
CTGCTGCCATCGTTATGTAGCCTAATATTCGTATGCGATTCTCCTTTTTGTAGATATTTGCGATTAAAGCAGTCTGCCCAGGGCTAAAAGCACCTCTTAAGCTGCCGTTGCTGATGTTGTATCCACCTATAAGACCAGCAATTATTATCAGTAGAATACTGTTTGATACAGACAAAAGAAAAAGGGAGAGGATCATCAGTGAATCTGTTATTATCAGTGTTTTGACGTATCCAAACCTGTCCCCCACATTTCCAAGAACTATCGGTAAAAATATCGCAGACAGTATAAAAGGCACATATATTAGGCCTATCTCAGTCGCAGAATAACCCAAACTCTTGAGGTATAGAGGTATTACTAAGAAAATAAATGACATTGCGAAGCTTCTCAATATCCTAGAAGTGAGCAATAACCTTAACGGATCCCTATCCATTCTAATGTTTCTACTGTTTCAATTAAATATCTATGGACCGGCCGAGATTTGAACTCGGAGCCTCCTCCGTGCAAGGGAGGCGTCATGCCATTAGACCACCGGCCCGATATCAACTACTATATTCTCACGATTATAAAAGTATATAATTAGCAGAAGCGAATAATACATTTGGTATGAAGACAATAGACAATGCATTCACTTTTGATGATGTTCTTTTAGTCCCTAAAATCTCAAGGGTGCTTTCGAGGTGGGATGTTTCAACAGACACAAACATAACTGAAAAGATAAGGCTTCATATCCCTATAATAAGTTCGAATATGGATACTGTCACTGAGTCAGTCATGGCAATCACTATGGCTAAGCTGGGTGGTGTTGGTGTCATTCACAGATTTAACTCAATAGAATCTGAAGCTGATGAGATTAGAAAGGTCAAAAGAGAGCTTAGCTTTGTGATATCTGAGCCGTATACTATAAGCCAAGATGCGACTTTGTCAGATCTGCTGAGGCTTTCTGCAGAGAGGGGCGTCAGTGGTTTCCCGGTAGTTGAAGGCAAAAAGCTAATAGGAATAATAAGTAAAAGAGACTACGAATTTGAAAAAGACTTGAACAAGAAAGTGAAAGACATGATGACAAAGGATGTGATATCCTCCAAAAGCGGTATAAACTTGGAAGACGCAGAGAAGATATTAGCGAAGAACAAGATAGAGAAATTACCCATAGTGGATAAAAATAACCTCTTGATAGGCATGGTAACCTCCAAGGACATAAAATTGAATAGAGAATACAAATTTGCTTCTAAGGATAAAAAAGGAAGGTTGATAGTAGGAGGATCAGTTGGCATAAGTGGGGATTACATGCAGAGAGCGAAGGCATTAGTCGAAGCAGAAGTAGATTTTTTGGTTGTTGACGTTGCAAATGGGTATCTAGAGAGGACTGCAGATGTCACCAAGGAGTTGAAGAGCAGATTCGCTATAGACATAATAACCGGAAATATAGCAACAAAGGAAGGGGCGTTAAATCTAAAGAAGGCTGGGGCAGATGCAGTAAAGGTAGGTATAGGCCCCGGGAATGCATGTTTGACTAGGACTGTAGCAGGCGTAGGTTATCCACAGCTAAGCGCAATAATCGATGTAGCTGGGAGCAAGACCAGATTGATAGCAGATGGAGGCATAAGAAAATCAGCAGATTTGTCCAAAGCTTTGGCAGCTGGGGCAGATGCAGTAATGCTGGGGAGCATGTTAGCCGGGACTGACGAAACGCCTGGCATGATAGTGACAAAGAATGGTGAAAACTTCAAATTCTATCGGGGGATGGCCTCCATAAATGCTTTCTATGACAAAGGTGAAAAGACAGGTGTGAGCCCAGAGATAGGAGAATACACGCCAGAAGGAACTGAGACACTTGTACCTTACAAGGGGACTGTGGTAAAGATAATAAACAACTTAATCGGCGGCTTAAGATCCGCTATGACTTATCTGGATTCAAAGAATCTTGATGAGTTCAGGAAAAATGCTTCTTTTGTAAAGTTGACTGAAGCCGGCAAGATTGAAAGCAAATATTCGTAATTAGACCTCATCTTTTAGCCTTAACTTTTCCCTGTGTTTCCTTCCGCTTGAATGGTTTGAATTCGTTTCCATTTCCAGTGTAAAACTTCGAAAAGAACTCCACATATATCAGCCTGGCTCCTTGAATCCCTGCCTCGAACATTGCTATTATTATGTTGAATATCTGTCCGAATATCAGGATGATCAAACCGATAGCTATAAGCCAGACTGGGCCTCTCAGAGCGTATGATGTGGATAAGTTTATGACTTCGGCGAGTATCACAGACGCAAGCAATATACCAACAAGCCTTGTATAGGATAGTATATGACTTATCACTGATGGCACTTCCAATATAGAACTTACCCCCTCTGATGAAAAGGTAAGCACGGATCCTGCAATCAACAGGACATAAGCCGCTAAAGCGCTTGGATTTGTAAGACCTACGCTTTCCTTCTGTAGTACGTTTAGACCGAGTATAACTATACTCCATGACAGCAGAAGCCACCCAATTCTCCCCATCGCCTTCTTTTTATTCTTTATCAACAGATTGTCTACAGCTCCGAGCACAAATCCAAATGAAACCATGAAAACACCTATCCAACCCGATATCAGCAGCAGAGTTCTTACGTTCTTTATAAGGTAAAATATATAGAACGGCAGGATATGGTAACCAAAGAACTCATTGAAAACAAAGCCGAAAATTATACCTATCACTGATCCAGGCAGTATGCCCTTAGCTATTATGAGAAGCCCGTTGTTGCTAACAATAGTGTGCATGAAATTTTTAAGCCATTTTGGAAGAAGATCGTGCTTTACTTTGTGTGTAAGCCTCCACGTAAGATACAAAGACAGCAGTAGCGCGAATAGTCCGTAACCCATATCTCCTATCATAAGTCCAAAGAATATCGGGAATGCTATCCCAAAGAAGATTGTGGGGTCCACTTCGCTGCTTTTTGGGAAGGAGTAGAATTTCACGAAGGCTTCGTATATTTTGAATTTTATTGGGTTTATCAGCTTTGTTGGAGGCTCTTCATTGGTTTTTATCACCTCAATCAGATAACTGCCCCCAAAAAGGTCTTTCAGTTCTGCATCAAGTCCTGCTAAATCATTGTTGTCTGTCCACCCTTCTACAACGCTTAAATGATCGCTTACGCCCAACCTGTATATGACCTCCATCTTCTCCTTCTCTCTTTCAAATGTCGCAATTAACCTGTCTATATCCTTTGTATAAAATTTGGAGATAGTGTGTAGTTTTTCATCGATTTTTCTAACTTTTTGTTTATCACGTAAGATCTGTCTCTTAATTGCTATCAAGTTCTCTTTTGTTTTCCCGTTTAGGCCTCTTATCTCCTCATAGCTGATCTTGGATTTCAAAAGAATTTTTGTGGTGGTTTCTCTCATAGTTTTGTCAAAATTTATAATCGTAGAACTTCTGAGCCTTATCTGGTTGAAATCTAATTCCTCATCTTTGAAGGCTTTTTTTATCTCTTCTAGGTCTTTATTGTCTATTATAATAGAAGACAGGTGTTCTGTGTCCAAAAATCTTAGATCATAATTAAAGTCGCTGATCTTTGTTAATAAGGTGAGTTTTTTCTCATTCGATTCCAAATCATTAATTATAGAATCTTTTTCTCTGACTAGTTTTGACACTGTATACTTTATCTTCATTCTATCGAACCTCTTTTCGGCTTTTTTGAGGCTTATGGTTTCATTTTCAGTCATTATATGTTCTTTTGGAAGATTTGCTCTCAAGCTTTTAAGCTGTTCCAAATAATCATCTATCTTATTATGCTCATCATCAGTGTAACTCTCTAATAACTCTCTCGCATTCTTATCCAGGTTTTCAACCTGCACAAAGGCTGTTTTTCCGAGCAATTCGACCAATTTATCTATTCTACTTCTCTCACATATTATCCTGATCTTTTTCATCTTTGCAGGCGTAAACATATTCAGATCTTGAACCTAGCCTTCAGAGCATCAACAAGAAACTTTATTGTGGTCTCCCTCTTCGGGATGACAAGCTTTGAAGTCATCTCATTGCCCTCCGCTGCAGCCTTCTCTAAGATAGTCTTCCTCTTTAAAGAAATTTTTTTAATCTCCTCCTCGAAGTCAGCATTTAGTTTTTCTCGCTCTTTGCTGATGCTCTTAGCTGCCTCCTCTTCAGCGTTCTTTATCCTCTCCTCTGCAGACGCTTTCGCTTTCTCTATCTCAGCCTTTGCTTTTTCTTCAGCTTCCTTTATCCTTTTTATCGTCAAAATATTATCTTGGTCTTCCATCTTTCTCCAGTATGTTCTTCTTTACGAACTTAAGCGAAACTATGTTTCCTCGCTCAATGTCGTCTAATGATTGCCTTAAGTAGCTCGCTGTCAAGATTAGATTGGGCAAGACTGTGTATTCAATAGAATTAGTCCTCCTATTGAGTTTGAAAAGCTCCCTAAGCAAATCCCTTATCTCCTTTTCAATTAAGTACGTCTTTATTATTTCCCCCAATAACCTTGAATATGTTCTCTTCAGATCGTAAAGGCTTGAGTTCATTAAAATGTCATTGCCTCCCGCTGGGCTTTCCATTTTTATTGCAGGAGTGCTTATCCCTGCTGTCTTCTCATCTAATATGTCGACTTTCAAATCAGGTGCTTCAGATGAGGCCATTTCTATTCCCACTTCACCAACCTCCTTTATCGCCGCATTGAAAGCCATCTCAGCTGAATATACCACTTGGCTTAGATTGGATTTGGATCTGCCAAGCTCCTTAAGTTTCCTGAATATCCCTAAGACTAATATAGATCTTTTCATTTTGAGCAGTTCCAGGCCTCTCTCAGCCAACCTTATTTTAGCTTCTGTGTCTATCAACTCTTTCCTAGTTACCCTTACGTTTTCCATTTTCCGTACTTCTTTATGTTATCTTCGCTTATTCTTTTCATGTCTTTCTTGTTAAGCATGCTTAGAAGCTCCCAGCCTATATCTAAAGTGCGCGTTATGTCCCTGTTCTCCCCGAAATCTTGATTTATAAATTTCCTCTCAAATTCATCAGCAAATTTCAAATACATCTTGTCGTCTTCACTCAGTGCTTCTTCTCCTATTATCTTCGCTAAGTTCCTCAAGTCTTTCCCTTGCGCGTAAGCAGCATAAAGCTGATTTGAGAGTTGCTTATGGTCTTCCCTTGTCTGGTTCTCGCCTACTCCATTGTCCATTAGCCTTGAAAGAGATAGAAGGACATCTATGTTCGGATAGATACCCTCTCTCGTGAGACCCCTATTTAGCACTATCTGCCCCTCTGTTATGTAGCCTGTAAGGTCCGGAATTGGGTGCGTTATGTCATCAAGTGGCATTGTAAGTATTGGGATCTGAGTTATGGACCCTTCTTTCCCTTTGACTCTGCCTGCCCTTTCAAATATGCTGGCAAAGTCAGTGTACATGTATCCTGGGTATCCTCTCCTGCCGGGTATCTCATCCCTTGCAGATGATACCTCTCTGAGTGCTTCTGCATAATTTGTCATGTCTGCGAGTATGACAAGCACATCTGCGCCGTTTTGGAACGCAAGGAATTCTGCTGCGGTTAAAGCCATCCTTGGCAATGCAAGCCGCTCCAAAGATGATTCCGACGCGAGGTTTATGAACATTATAGTTCTATTCATTGCCTTGCTCTTCCCTACTTCGTTTATGAAGAAATTCGCATCCTCGCTGCTTATTCCAATCCCTCCGAAGACAACGTAGAAATTCCCCTTATTTGATTTAGTGCTTGCCTGTTTTATTATCTGTGCGGCTATCTTAAGATGTGGCATCCCCGACCCTGAAAATATCGGCAGCTTTTGGCCTTTTATCAGCGAGTTCATGCCGTCTATTGCGGATATACCTGTGCTTATGAACTCTGCTGGTTCTTCTCTGGCGTAAGGATTTATCGGGCTGCCATTTATGTCCAGCTTGTTGTCGCTGTAGATGGGAACTCCTCCATCTTTTGGCCTTCCGAGTCCATCAAATACCCTGCCGAGCATTTTCTCACTCACTTGGAGCTTTGCTGAGTCCCCGGTCAGCCTAATCTTTGTGTTGGAGATGTCTAATCCAGAAGTCTCAGTGAATGGCTCTATGATTGTTATTTCCTTGCTTGTGTCCAAGACCTGGCCTTGCACTATGCTCCCATCCGGAAACGTTATCTCCACAAGTTCATTATACTGTGCCCCGTCCAAGTCTTCTACAAAAAGGAGAGACCCAGTGATTCTCCTAGTGGTCCTATAACTTATATCACTCATATGTCCTCACCTACAGTGCTTATCGCTTTCATTGTCTCGATGAAATATCTGTCAATTTCGCTCTCTTTTATGTACTTCATCTTCGCTATTCTTTCATCTGCCTCTTCGCTCTTTATTTGGTTTATATGTGTACCTTTAGATATTAGCCCTGCCTCTTTGTTGTGAAGCTCCATGATGGTCTTTGATATCTTATACTGCTTGTTGAGCGAACAGTAGGTGTCCACTTCATCGAATGCATTCTGCTGGAGGAAGTCTTCCCTTATCATCTTCCCTGTTTTCACTATAAGTTTGTCTATCTCTGATAGTGCATCATACCCTACTAACTGCACAAGCTCGTTTATCTCGGCTTCATTTTGTAGTATGCTTTTCATCTCCTCCCTTATCAAAATCCAATCCGCCGGCAGATTCTTCTTGTACCAATCATCCAACAAAGGTGTATAAAGTGAGTAACTGCTAAGCCAATTAATCGACGGGAAATGCCTAGAATTCGCGAGGTGTGCATCTAAAGACCAGAACACCCTTGTGGCTCTTAATGTGCTTTGTGAGACTGGTTCTGAGATATCCCCTCCAGGCGGGGATACGGCGCCTATTATGCTCAGCGAGCCTATTTTATTCCCTAAGGTTTTAACCACCCCTGCCCTCTCATAAAATTCGGCTATCCTTTTGCTTAGATAAGAGGGGTATCCTTCCTCCCCAGGCATCTCCTCCAGTCTTCCAGAGATCTCTCTCAAGGCTTCAGCCCATCTCGAAGTACTATCTGCTAGTAAAGCGACGCTATATCCCATATCTCTATAGTATTCTGCAATCGTGACTCCTGTGTAGATGCTTGCCTCCCGAGCTATAACTGGCATATTGGAGGTATTTGCTATCAGTACAGTTCTCTCCATCAGTGATTTTCCAGTTCGAGGGTCCTTTAGCTCTGGAAAAGTGGTCAACACCTCACTCATCTCATTACCTCTTTCACCGCAGCCTACATACACAATTATATCCGCATCTGACCATTTTGCTATCTCATGTTCGACCACTGTTTTTCCTGTTCCAAATGCTCCAGGGATGGCAGCTGTCCCTCCTTTAGCCATCGGGAATAATGTGTCTATCACTCTCTGTCCGGTCACTAAGGGTGTATCTGGGGGTAGTTTTTGCAATGTTTTTCTAGCCTTTCTGACTGGCCATCTCTGTATCATCTTAATCTCAGAGTTGGATAAGCCTTCCTGTTGTATTATTGCAACCGTTTCCTCCACTGAAAATTCCCCCTTCTTTATCTCCTTTATCTTACCATGGTACCCTGGCGGTACAAGTATTTTGTGATTTATTACGCTGCTCTCCTTCACATACCCTATCTCATCCCCTTCATTTACTATATCCCCATTTTTCTTTGTTGGTATGAAATTCCATTTCTTTTTTCGATCTAAGGATATGGCGGACGTTCCACTCTTTATGAAGATACCCTCTTTATCAAAGATCTTGTCAAGTGGTCTCTGCACTCCGTCGAATATAGACCCTATAAGCCCAGGGCCTAACTCAGCAGCAAGAGGCTCCCTGGTGCTGGTTATCTTCTCACCTACCTTCACACCAGTCGTGTCTTCATAGGCCTGTACTATTATCTTTTCCTTGTCTAATTTTATTATCTCACCGATTATCCCTCTTTCGCCTATCTTCACAAGGTCATTCATCCTGGCATCATCAACTCCCACGGCCTCAATCAATGGGCCGGAGATTCTATATATTTTTCCCATAATCCAAGTTCTTTATGTCCACTCCCAGTATCCTCTTTGCCATCGAATAGATATCCTCCTCTTTTTCCTTTGAGGATATGAAGAGAACAAGGGGCGTTTCCATCCTGTCAACTTCTATTTTCTCATTTTCGCTAAGCTGATCTCTTATGTCAGAATGACATATTATTAGACTGTATTTCCCAGACCTTACCATTTCTCGCAGCTTTTCTGCTCCCTCTTTACCGACGTAATTGAATGTTTCTTCTACCCCCACTATTCTAAATCCCATTGAAAATCGCTCTGGTCCTATAACTCCTATCTCCTTACCTAACATATCCCTCGCGTGTACTGATCTACCCTACTATACATGTTCTGATGCTCCATATTTTTTAAGTCTAATTTTCTACATTGTACCATCCTTCAATTATGGCTGTTTTTTCATCCTCTGCTCTTAAGATATACCACAGTAAATCGCCGATAGACATAGGGTTTGCTCTGAAAACCTGGTAGTATCTATTAAGTAGCTCCTCCCGCATCTTCATTTCAAATCTACCCACTAATCCGTCGTCTTTGTACAGTTCCAGCTCTTTCTTTAGTTCAAAACCAGAGTTTTCAGTGATCTTTTCCATGTCTTGATTCGAGAACCGTTCTATAATCTCCCTCTTTGTTAGGCTACCTCCATCTATTAAGTAATCGTCAAATTTTATCCCAGAATCCGTGCATTTTATTATATTCATCATGTTCCTTATGTCTATCAAAGACTTCAGAAAAGACCTTATCTGCCATTCGTTTCCGTTGTAGAATTTGAAGCTTGATAGGAGGCGGGAGTAGTAGCTACTTTCCAGTGCTTTTTTCACCGCATATACATTGCCTCTTTCGGCTGAAGGTAGATCTCGGAGTGCGCTCAGCCTTTCATGCCTGTAAAGCCCTTCATACAACGATTCCAAGCTGTCTTTTTTGAGCAATTCTAAGTATTCACTCCTTTGAATAAGCCCCAAATCAAAAGACGCAGGCATCCCTTTAATTGTGATCAGTCTTGGCTCGACCAGCTCTATCTGCTTTTTAAGTATTTTTGCGGATATCAGCAATACCACATTATCGATGTCGAATTTACTGATATACTCCTTTACGAAGGGTTTTGCAGTTGGAGGTGTGAAAGAGAACGCAGTTAGCATCCTGTCTACAAAAGTGGAATTCACTACCACCTCCACTAGCTCAGGTGGCCTGTAAAGGATTGAATATCTCTCTAAATTTCTGGAGTAAGGTGGGCTTTTTAGTATTTCAAGTATCTTCTCTCTACTAGCCAAGTTACCGCTAGAAGCCACATCTATAAAATCCGGCGCCAATGCCCTTGTGTGCCCGAATGAAGCGATGTATGTGGAGTCCATGCGCTATTTACCTTCTATGTGTTCAATCAGCTTCTTGGAGATTGTGTCCTTCAATGAGACAAGGATTGATTCAAGGGAGTAATCTATTACCCTTTTATTGTCAGCTGACACAGCAAAAATCCCCCCAGTCATTTTTTTATCAGAAGCTATTGCATTTATCTTCTTGCTTAGCAGAGGCATGTCTTCTCGATTCACGTATATTTTCGCATCTTTTCCTAATTTATCGATGCATTCTAAGGACAACACATCTAGGAGTTTTTTGTACGGGATCTGCTTTTTGAGTTCTCCAAGGCTGCTCTCGATTGATCTTAATGAAGCCTCCAGGATCTCATTTTCCCTCTTATTGACAATCTCCCTTGCGAGGCTTTTCCCCTCTAATCTTGCAGCTTCCAACGTATTTAGCCTCTCTTTCTCAAGTTTCTCAGTGTTTTCTTTTCTAAGTCTTTCAATCTCTTTGCTTGTTTTATCTCTTATAGCTTCTATCCTCTCCTCAGCCTCATTGTTTATCTGTTTTATCATTGATTTAGCATCTAAGCTTATTTTTTCAGACAATTCCTTTAGCCCCATAAGTTGTTTAGCAGCTCAGATTATTTGAAGCAGCAGTATCAGCCCAAGCACAAAGCCTATGATCCACAGCGTTTCGGGTATTACAAAGAAGAATAGCACCTGCCCGAATTTTTCCGGCTTCTCCGCTATTATCCCCATGCCAGCGGCACCTATACCTTGCTGCGCCAAGCCAGTACCTATAAGGCCCCCTGCCATGACGATGGCAGCTGCTATGGCAAGCAGTGCGGGATCAGTGATAGTCACCATAGCTATTAAATTACTCACTGGTGCCTTTTAAATCTTGTGAGCCTGAAGTTTTCAGGCGTCTATAAAAAGTGATGAACAATCTGCCACTTAAATCGAGAAAAGACTTAAAAGAATCATAGAGAGGTATTAGCTGTAGCTGAGTAACATTTTTATATAGAGAATTGCTATGATTTGAAATGCAGAGAGGAAAGAGAGGAAGGAAATCCATAGTCCGTTCGAAGACTGCTAAAGGGCAAATCAGGGCGCAGAAAGCCTATGAGCATTCTGTTCCAGAGCTATATCTGCACGGCCTGGCGGCAATGATAGGCCTTGGTATTCTGGTTCTTCCGATAGTTGCTTTAATATTATACAGCTCATTATCTATCTACCTTGTTGTAGCAGCTGGTTTCATCGCACTTATGCTAGGCGTTCTGATATATGATATCTCATTATCCCACAACAAGGATCCTTACACTTTCTTGAAGCATACTGTTGGAAAAGAGTATTCTTTCATATTCGGTTTTCTATTCCTGATCTCATTGCTAATCACAACGATAGCTGCGGGCATAGCCTCAATCGATGTGCTTGCGTCGATGGGTGTCAACATTCTATTGTCTACACTTATCGTAGACATCATTTTCGTTATAATGTGGATAACATTATACTACAAGAGAGAGAGGAGAGTTCTGAACTTCGTGGGCGCCCTTAAGATACTATTTTTAGTTTTGCTTGTAGCCATAGCTGTAGCTGCAATCTCAGCAACAGGCGTTAAAGCGTACACTGTTAACTCGCTTCCATCCTATTTACCTATTTCATCTATAAGTACAATGGTTCTTCTTTTGGTCCTGTTTGTGTGGATGTATGGAGGGTTTGAAAGCATTGCAACTGTTTATAAAGGCGAGGATAAATCAAAGGTCGCTAGGGCATTGGTATACTCAATAACTTCTCTTATATTGGTTTTCGGATTGATACAGGTCCTTATCTATCTTTTAGGCCCAAGTATACCGATAATTAGCGGCATCCCCAGCATATCATCTCTTTTGACCTCAAATATATCGGCTATCCTTTTCACTAGCACTGGTGTAGGGTATTTCATAATCACTGGGTTGGCTTTCATAGTGATATTGACAATAGCATTTGCAGTCATGAACGCCGGGAACAAAGTACTGCATGACATGTCATTAGATGGGATAGTGCCATCTTATGTTGCTAAGAGCGAAAACTACAAATTGATATTGACGGCAGCTCTGCCTATGGTCCTTATAACCATCCTTGCAGTCTCATCTTTGACATCACCTCTTCTTTACATTGGCATAATCGCCCTGAGTGCAATATCATTGATAGCTGCATTCTTCTTCTTATCTCTTGGATACACCTCTCACTACTCAAAGTCGAAGGACTATATGCGCGTCGTATACGGCGTAATAATAGCGGCTATACTTCTTTTCTTTATAATTTTTGTCCCCCCAGCTTTGCTTATAGGCCTGTTTGTAATACTGGCTGTTGCGCTCATAGGATACCTTCTGATAAGGTAAGGCGAGAGGGTAGTTGAATTTATGGTCAATAGAAGACTGAAGCAATTTGTGGCAATATTTGTGGCTGTGGCCTTTGTCGCATCTATATTTCTATTCATACCAAAGCAGCTGAATAACAATACCTTCTCTGAATATATTCTCGTTCCAACTTCTCTTGTACAGAATCAGACTGCGTTTTCTCCGTATAACTCTAACCTAAGCATAATAAGTTTTGTGTCCCCCTCCATCATAGGAAACTTAGTGGCAAACTCAAATCTTACAAATCTCGCTGGCGTGACTTCTAGTATGCTGTCAGCTGCGAAGCTTAACTATACATTATCCAATGCGACTATCTGCATACAAAAGGGAACCTATTTCGCAGAAAATCTGTGTGACAACTCAAATTACACATGGGTCATGCTTGAGAATGTAACTGGGACTATTCAGCAGCTAACCTCTCCATTGTCTTCGGTAGATCTGAATAGCCTGTCCTCTCCTTCTAACTATTTCTATCTTATTTATGAGCCCAAACAAACGACTACCGCATCAAACTCTTTGCCGAAGCTGTGAGTTATATATACTAGGTAATCCAATAATATAATTGGGCGATGATTCTATTGGACACCTTCTGATAAAACATGAGGAAAAGGGTAACTAATGAGCCCATTCAACTGCATTGCTTCTCAACTTTGAATATATGCCCCATACATCAGCGGAAGAAGGACCGTGGCATCCCCCTCGACATCTATGTACTTAGCTTTAGGCTTTATCTTGCCCCAGGACACCGCTTCAGTCAGCTTCGCGCCGGAGAGGCTGCCGTCCCATTCAACCGCCGTCGTTATATATATAGCATAATCTAATCCGCTTCTGAAAAGGTTCCACCATATTGTGTGATGCTTTGATATCCCTCCTCCAAGCATCAATGCACCTGTTTTCTTCGCAGTGAACACTAT
>ERZ1669250.779-NODE-779-length-12564-cov-21.423295_pt1 | contig 12564 bp, 13 predicted proteins | sample MGYA00579295_ERZ1669250 | MGnify/ENA primary metagenome ERZ1669250 (study PRJEB41166, sample SAMN08046056) | hot springs metagenome | biome: hot spring; feature: acid hot spring; material: thermophilic sediment; isolation source: thermophilic sediment from acid...
ACCACATGCTGAGCGATGCGTTCATGCTGCTGAAGCTCGTCGTTTCCCCGTTACCGCCTCCTCCGAAGACAAGTTCTGAATCATAGAATGTTCCTCTTGGGTCCATGCTGTATCCGCTGACCATCATGTATGCTGATTTAACCCCGCTCTCCTTTATGGTCACGTTATCATACCAGCTAACGCTCAACGGGTTTCTGGAATACCCGTACTGGACAGTAACGGAATTTGGGCTGCTGCTTATTCTTATAAAAAGGTAGGCTGTCATGGGCAAAGAGTAGTTCCGGAAGCTGCTGCCATAGATGTAAACGTCATCCAGACCTGCGAGCTTCATTACCCCTTTCCCGATGATGTTTGAGGAGTAAAGAACCGAATTCCTTGAAGAAAGGTTCCAGAGGTCGTTGAGGAACTGCATGGTGTTGTTGTTCGTGTTGAGCAGGATTACGTTCTGCAACCAGTAGTAATAGGTTCCAGAGCTGCTGTTAATGCATAGTACCGAGTTGAGCTGAAGGCTTGCGCTGTAAGGGGAAACGCCTTCTGGAGGGCTCGAGTTGTAAGCCTTTATATCATATATCGTGGCCCCTCCAGCAACCTCACTGAAAAACTCTTTATATGGGCTGATTATCCCAGAACTGTTCAGAACGCCATAATCAGCGATGCCAACCGGGGCAGGAAGCGATGAATGAATAAGGTAAACGTTAACAGGAACCGTTGACACTGTATAGGTCAGGGCGGCGCTGACGTTATCAAGATCATTTGAAATGACCAGATAGTAAGTACCCTTAACGAGCGGCCCGACGCTACCCGAAACCGTGCTCCCGCTCTTGTGATACACATACCCGGTGGGCATGCCCCCTTCGAATGCGGAAAGCTGCTTACTGTCCATGATATAAACATCAACAGATGCGTTGGAGTTGACGGTGAAAGTTACGTTCATACCGGTATAAACATTGACCGGGGAAAAAAGGTAGAAGCTTGGAGCAAGTATGAATATATGTTTGTAGCTCTGCGCAGCTGTCAGCGATCCCTGGGATAAAACTATCAGGGCTAAAAGTATAGCAGCAATGCCCAAAGGTTTTCTTTTCATGTTATTTGTAAGGCATACATGCTTTTTAATTTTTTGATTAACGAATCGTTTTTACGTTGTGAATTTTTTCAGAAAAGTGTTTAGCATCTTTATTGTTTTAAAAATAAAAATTACATAATAAATATGATAAAAAGTTCAGTTTGCCCTGAGGGAAACGGTTCCTGTTGTAGTTGTTTCGCTCAGTGAAGCCATCCCGGTCCCGGCAGTGCCGCTGATGATCCCGTTCTGATGTGATATGGAATTGTAAGGTATTCCGGAGACCGCGATACCGCCATTTGTTGATGAAAGAACGAATGAAACTGATGAATTTGCAGGTATGTACACGTTTATGTTTCCAGTTACATCTTTGAAAACGTAATTCCCGATAAGCGGGCCTTTGATGTTTGCTGACATATCGCCTGTAACGGTAGAAGCGTAAATGTTGTAAGTTTTAGCGGACATCAGTTCAATATTTCCTGTAACAGCTTCAAGCGTTGCCTGAGGCAGTTCAGACACGTTGACGTAAATGTTGCCGGTTGAGGTAACCAGGTAAACGCTCTGTGAATACGGCATCTGAACCATGATGTTTCCCACGCTCAGTTTTACAAAAATATGGGGCTTCACTGTATATGGAACAAGGACGTTTATGTACACAGAATAGCCAAATGAAATGTACTGAGGTCTGACGTTTATGTTCAGGGCTCCAGAGCTCGCGTTGATAGATGGAGTAACCGGGCTGAACACGTTGGACTCAGAAACGTAGCTGACAGTTATCTCAGATCCGTTGTAGGCTTCCACGTTTACTGCTCCCGCGGGATCGTTTATGTTTATCGTGTTTATCCCAGAAGCGTTTACTGTTCTTTTACCGGAAATGCTGTAGCTGTAAACCCGTATAGAAGGCAATGCAAAAGATGCAAACAGAGCAACAGCCATCACGACAAAAATTAGCAATGCAGCTATAGCTGGCCTCATGTTCATTCCTCCAGGGATTTCTTGAGTTCCTGAATTTCCTTCTTCAGATCCTTTATTTCGTTCAGCAGTTCCTCGTCCTGCTTTGCGTTTTTCTGGTTAAGCTCTCTCAGCATTCTGGTCCATGCACCTACGGCAACTATAAGAACGACGAATGCAAAGACAACGCCAGTAATTCCCGCGAAGACCACCATGGATATTGTCGATGCGGCAACGGCTACCCAAACTATCAGTGAAATGATCAGTATTTCTTTGCTTATTTCAGCCATCTAAATTCACCTCCTTTATTATTATTTCCGGGTCCACAGTTATGGTGAAGTCTACCAGCTCGTACATCCTTAGAGCCTTTGCCTGTCCCGGTACAAGAACAACCCTGCTCTTTACGAGGCCTGCCTGTTCAAGCTTTTTCATGTGAATTTTCACCAGCGCTCTGCTCACCCCCAGCTTTGAAGCTAACAGCGCCATGTGCATTTCTCCGTGTAATTTCAGCATTGCTATGATTTTCAACCTCAGAGGATGTCCAAGCGCGTCCAGTTTTTTTGCCAGTACGTATGATCTTTCCATACATATCCATCGTGTAATATTTTAATTACGTGTTTATAAATATTATCCATCATTTTCTAAATCACGTTTGAAGCGAAGTTTCTGGTCTGGAAACGCACTCAAGAACTCAGCGTGCAATGTGGCAACTTTAAACAAGAAAGTTGAGCTGCATCTTCTCTTTTACGTAAACTGCACGTTAAGCGTTACAGAAATGGCTTTATGGCTATGTCAAAAGGCGTTATTATGTAACGTCTATCCTCACTTATCGCGCAGGACGTTTCTGAAACTAGAACCTTTTTTGCTATTTGGTAAATGTCATCGTTTATGTAATATGTCTCGGGTTCTTTTAGGAGCCCATCAAAGGAATTAACTGGCGCATCCAGAATGCTATCTGGATTTTTTGCAAGCAGTGAAAGATTGTTCATGCTGAAGAGCGCATGTTCAACAAGGCTCCTATCATCTATAACGCTGTTCTTTACGAGTACCTTTCTTATCCACTTTTCCATCATGAGCTTAACTATGTCCTTAACGCTTACGTTTTCCTCAGCCTGTATGAGGTTGTTTTGAATATCGTGCGCCTTCAGGTCAGGCAGCATACCTTTTTTATGCATAAAGCTCAGGATGGTATAAGGTGTTATAAATGAAACGGGGCTTCCCTTTACCAGGACAACAGCATCGGTAAATCTTTTTCCGTAGTTCTTAAGCGAAAAGTAGTACATGCCCAGCGGGAAATCTGCATCGAGGAACCTTATCTTTCTTGCTGCGTTCTTTAACCTGATAGTGTAGAGTTTTCGCCACACATCTTTGAAATCCAGATAAAATGCCTGAAAGAGATCTACAGCGCCGGCTTCCCCGATAAATGAGCCATCAGCGCTTTTTATGAGCACGTTATCCCTCTTCGCAACTCAGATGACAAAGGCTATTACTATAAGCGGCTCATCTTCGCTAAATGTGAGCGGTTGAAGTGGAGCATAGGTGATCACATCGATGAGCCTTGCTTCCGCACTTTTTTGCATATTTTTTATTTTTATACCGATGAGATATAAAGATTTAACCTTGTAATAACGTCACCTGATAACTTAACTACAGCGAAGGTATGATGTCCTTTCAGTATAACCTAAAAATATCTGAGTGAAAATTAACCGACGATCGCGTTTGTTGTGGTATGTTATGTTTAAATAATTGTTTTTATGTAAAAAATTATGACAGAAAAAATTTTTGTAATATGTACGAGCGGAAGGGATGATATAAACAATACGAATATGGCCATAAGCTTTGCTTTGGGAGCCAGAAAAAACGCCGGGGCAGAGGTGTCTTTTATGTTCCTCGGAAGAGGCGTCGAAAATCTTCTCAAGGATGCCGCAACGGCGCAGCAGTTCGCTGGCATGATAAAGAACATGCAGGAAGCCGGCATAGACGTTTCATACTGCGGGGTATCACTTAAAAGCCTTGGCTTTAATCGCGATATCATCATGCCCATAGCTGCAGAAGTGATGGGAGGTGTGCAGACCGTTAAAAAAATACAGGATGGATATCATGTGGTCACGTTTTGATAAGATCGCAGCACAAATAACCTTATCATGGATATGCTTTAAGCGAGCCAAATAATTGCGAATTTTAGTTAAAAATTAGCATGTATAAAGTTCTAATCTGATGGTTCGACAATTTTTTCCTTTTTATGTGTTTTAGGAAATCTCTGAAATCCCCTCTTTCAATTTACGATTTTTGATAGGAAGATAAAAAATTAAAAATAATTTGCTTTAAGATCTGCGGGACAGTGCTTCCTGTACCATTTTTTGACCTTTTGCAATTGCTGCGTCAAACGTCTTCTGTCTGATGAAAACTATGTAAGCTAGTATGAACAGGGCCATGAAGAAAACCATGCTCGAAATTGCTGCGGTAAAGCCGATGTGAATTATAATCCAGCTCAGGATGAGTGAATTGAAAGCGCCCATTACGTTCAGAAATCCATTGTATATTCCGTAAACTGTGGCACTGACTTCCTTTGGTGAAATTGAAAAGGCGTTAACAGCCCATGAGCCGACAGTTATGTTCATGAGCCCGGCTCCAGCGGCAAGGAGCAGCACCGTTGGTACAAGTTCGTGAGCTATTCCAGTATAGTATGAAATAGCTACAAAAAGCAGCATAAGTCCCATGGGAAGGAGGGAACCTATCCTTCTGCCCATTACAGTGCCCAGCCTCCTTGAAAGTCCATCGTTAACAGGACCTGAAAGCAGATAACCCAGAAGGAGCGCAGAGTCGACAGCGCCTGTGTACAGCCCGGTTTTTGTTACAGAATGAAGGAAAGATCCGTAGAAATACGGGGGTATCCAGTACAGAACAGTAAAAAGTATGTAACCAAAGGTTATAAAGATCAGCAATTCTCCTATACCAGCCCATGTAGTGAAGATCAGCTTGAGCGAAATCAGCCAGGTATCTTTGGAAGAGAGTTTCGGGTCGTTTGCCTCCGGTGACTTTCCCCTTGAAGATTCTATGTATTCGAGCTCTTTTTCCGAAATCCTTGGATGAGCTTTTGGGTTATCTCTAACGTAAAAGTACCAGATAGCTGCGAAAATCAAGCCGACGATGCCCCAGAATACAAAGGTTAATTGCCAGCCCCAGTATTCGATCTGAAAAGACCCCACAAGAGCTGCAACGATCGGGCCAAAAGCCTGTCCAGAGCCTGCAAGCGTGTACATCGTTGATTCTTCTTTCTGATGGGACCAGGTCTTGGTCGTCTTTGCGTTCAGGGGCCACACTGGTCCTTCGCCAGCACCCATGATAGCCCTCACTATGGCCATAGAAATAAAGTTAAAAGTTGCCGCCGTAGCAGCAGTAAAAGCTGACCAGATAGAAAAGAATAAAGCCATTGATTTTCTTGCGCCAAGCTTATCCGATATCCATCCACCAGGGAAGTTGAAAAGAGCGTACGATAAAGACCATATGAAAAGTATAAGGCTGATCTTTTTAATTGCTGAAGCTGGCAAACTCCCTATTCCAGAATACCATCCAAAGCTCTGGGCAAATCTAGGCTCTGCGAGAACCCAGATAACTCTATCTATGTAGTTTATTGAGATTGCAGTAAACAGAAGAAGAGCTATTATCCACCTTACGTGAGAGTTTTTTATGACCTTTGTTACGCTAACCATTTTCATCGATAATACATGCATGTAATTTATAACCTTTTCCTGCTGGCAGTAACTACGTCGTTATTTTCACATGAGATTTTTTATAGAGCAGCCAGGGCTAATTTTCGAAAGGTAACAGGATTTTTACATAAAAAACAGTTAAAAAAGTTAAAAACGGTGCATTAACCCTTTTAAACTCCCTTCGGTTATAATAGGGAGTGGTGAATCATGGTTTCATATTCTGTTGAAGGAAACGACATGCAGTTCCTCAGGGTTACGCTTGCTTCAGGAGAAAAGATCTATGCCGATTCGGGACACCTGATTTCAAAGGACAGAACGGTCAGTTTTAACACTGTTGCGCAGGGGGTTTCCTCTCGGGGCTCAAGAGGGCCATAACAGGATCTACATTTTTCGTTTCAGAGTTAACTGGTCCCGGGGAAGCTGTTTTAGCGGGATTCTTTCCCGGCAAAATATTTACAATCGAGCTTACGGGTTCTACGCCTCTGCTAGCCGAATCTCACTCGTTTCTAGCAATGGAATCCAGCGTTAAGTACGACTCGCAGATGGCAAGGCTCGGTGCCGGGTTCCTGGCAGGAGAGGGCCTTTTCCTTGCCAAGTTTTCTGGCTATGGCAAAGTTTTTCTCCATTCTTACGGAGGGCTGGTAGTGAAAGAGCTCAAAGCCGGGGAAAAGATACAGGTTGAAGCAGGTCACCTTCTTGCTTTTGACGGAAACATGAACTATGGCATCTCGAGCGTCGGAGGGATAAAGTCAATGCTGTTTTCGCACGAAGGCTGGTTCTTCGTTGAGATAGAAGGGCCCGGTCGCGTGTACCTTCACACGACAACGGCTCAGCAGCTTGCAAGCGTGGTTGAACCTTTCATTCCAAGGCAGGGCGGTGGCGGCGTCCAGATAAACCTCTGACAATAATTTTCAGGATTTCTGTAAAGAACATCAATATTAAATATATGAAAAGTTAAAAAAGTCCGTGATACCCGAGGTTTACAGTTACATAAACGAAAACAGGGATTCTATCATGAGGAAGGTAAAGAAAGACGAGAGCATAGAAAAAAAGGCAAAGGAAAGGTGGATCGAGTACAGGCCCGAGGGCGCAGGTGGTAAGCTCGTCGGCATAGACAGCAGCTGGAACAGCACCAGGCACCACGGATTTTTCTTTTACGTCGTTGATGCAGTCGCTGTTGATTCTTCGGGAAACTACGCAGTGCCTCCGAAGTTTACGGCTGACATAGGGGCACCGATCACAGAAGAAGACGGAGTAATAGCTTACAACGCTCAGAGGTACCTGGAAAGCGTAGGCATGGGGTTTGAGTACGAGCTTGCAATGGAAGCAATAGGCAAAGGGTACACCGCGCTCATAGACAATTCAGCCCTTGCCCTGATCTACGACAGGGTAAACAGGAAAGACGTGACTTTCATCGAATACGCAAAGGGGCTGATCAAAAGCAACGCTGTTATATTCATAGCAAAGACCTCAGAAAGCAACAGCGACCTTAAAGGGGAGGTCGGGGACATGTACTATTACGCCAAGTACACAAGCGCCCCCGGAATTTCAAGGATCGTGTACGACCCGCACGGGGTTTCGGTTTTTTACGCGAGGCTGAGCGAGTGGGCACCCGTGATAAAAGTTGAGGTGCCGGGACAGATAAACGAATCAGAAGCGCTTGACGTTATAAGAAAGCTTTATTCCGTTTCAGTTAACGGTTACCCCTATCCTCTGCTGCTTGCGCATCAGAGGTGCAAGGTTGACGTTAAAGATATGGAGACGGCCGAGGCTCTGCTGGGGCTCGGGGCAGAACCGGGAGCGAGAGAGGTGCTCTGGGAATGAAAGCTATAGTTGCTAACGGGTCAAAGGCTGACAGGTTCAGCATAATATCTGAGAGGCCCGCAAGGCTCGGGGAATACGTTGTGGCTCACACGGGGGATGGAGATGTCCTCGGCATGGTCGAGGAGAGCGTCATAACGAGCGCGATAATGGAGAAAGCCAGAGACTACATAACTGCAAGCGAAGCTGAAAAAGTAGCTTCATCGAACGCAAGGGACAGGAGCTACGCTTCATTGGTAAGGGTCGTCGGTCTGGTAGATTCTCTGAAAAGGGGCAGGCCTGAAATGCCATCTCTTCCGCCTGAACCGGGCACCCCCGTTGAAGAAGCTCCAGAGGATCTGCTTAAAGCGGTGTTCAGCTACGGCACTCAGATAGGCTCGCTGCTCAGGAAGCCCTCAGTAAGGGTTGGAGTGAACATCGATGCTGTTGCTTCAAGGCATCTGGCGATTCTGGGCGCCACGGGGAGCGGGAAGTCAAACCTCCTTGCGCTGATAGCGAAGGAGGTTATGAAGCTTGAAGGAACGATGCTGATATTTGATTATCACGGCGAGTATTCTTCACTTAAAGGCGCCGTTCAGGTAAGGGCAAAGATAAACCCGAGAATACTGGATCCGGATGAGCTGGCCGACGTTATCGAGATAAGGCATAACGCTTCAAAACAGAGGGAGGTCCTTGCAAGGGCTCTTACCCCGGAAGTCAGAAGTTCGGGAAATTTCTGGGGAGATCTTGAAACAAACATTTCTCAAAGCGGTGATCCCGGGCTTGCTGCCAGGGTCATCGAGATAATCGAGAGGGCAAGGAGAAGGATGGGGAAAATCATTGATACAGAAATAGGCGATCCTATTAACATGGTAAAGCCAAACAGGGTAAACGTAATAGACATGCTCGATCTGAACGAAGCCCAGTCAAGCCTGATAATATCTTACTATGCAAGAGAAATACTTGAACAGAGGAAAGCTTACAGGCGCAGCGAAACAGAGGGAATACTGTTCGATACGCCGGTAATACTGGCTGTCGAAGAGGCCCACGCTTTTCTGCCTGAAGGGGAGGAGAGCGACGCTCACGAGATAATATCGAAGGTTGCAAGGGAAGGAAGGAAGTTCGGGGTCGGGCTCATAGTTGCTTCCCAGAGACCCAGCAGGCTGAGCCAGGACGTCCTGAGCCAGATGGGGTCCCTTGCAGTGTTCAGGATATCACAGCCCAGGGATCAGGGCTACATCGTGGAGTCATCGGAGCTCGTTTCTGAAGAGGTAGCTTCCGGGCTCCCGTCTCTCAACAGCGGAGAAGCGATACTGCTGGGCCAGTGGGTAAAGCTTCCGACAGTCGCAAAGATAGACATGGTCGAAGAAAAGCTCGTGGGCTCCGATTATAAGGCTACAGAGGAATGGGCAAGGAAGAAAGAAATGTCAGGGGTTGCTGAAGAGCACACAGACGAGCTGATCCTGCAGTGATCATAGCGCACATTTCAGACACCCACCTTGGGGCAATGCCGTACGCTCTGAAGGAAAGGTCTGACGACTTTTATGACGTCTTCAACGAAGCGATAGAGATAGCAGTGAAGGACCACATAAAGGTAGTGGTTCATTCTGGGGACGTCTTTGACTCTCCCAAGCCTCCGGGCCTTGCTGTAAAGAACCTCTATGCCGGGTTAAAAAAGCTCGAGAACGCGGGGTCGAGGATGCTCTTTGTTCTCGGGGAACACGACATAAGCAGGATGAAGGATGTCCCTTACCCTCTTCTCCTTGGAGAAATGGGTTTTGCAACTTATGTGGGAGACGGAGTGCCTCATGTAATAGAAGGGATAAACTTTATCGGGTTCAGCAAGCACAGAAGGAGCGAAATAGACCAGCTCAGGAACAGGCTTTCAGAACTTAAACAGAACCCAGGAAAGAACGTGCTCGTTCTTCATCAGGGGCTCACAGAGTTCAACAGGTACGCGGGTGAAATGCAGACCTCTGACCTTCCAGTCTGGTTTGATTACTACGCGATGGGTCACATACATGAACCCGGGATAAAAAAGTTCGCTGAACTCAAAGGACCGGTGAGCTACGCAGGGTCCACTGACGCTTCAGCAGGGTTTAACGTTGTCGATCTGAGCGGTGACGAAGCAAGGGTGGAACGGGTGAACCTTGAAACGGCAAGAAAAAGTTTCAAGTTTGAAATAAAATACGAAGAGCTCCAGAAGCAGGTTGAAAGAATACTGAAGGAAATATCCGGGCTGAGGAAGAAGCCCGTGGTAACTGTGGTCGTGAGCGGAAAGAACATAAGCAGGGTCACGGTTAGCTCTGCGCTCAGGCCGGTGAACGAGGCTTCTCTTCTTTTGCAGGTAAAGTTTGAGGAAGAGGAAACTCACGGGCTGCTCGGAGAAAAGCCTTCAGACCTGAAGACAGAGATGCTCAAGCAGGCTGAAAGAATACTCGGAAAGGATGGTGTTTTTGCGATAGAAGAGCTCCTTCCCCTTGCGGATGACCCTGAAGGAATGACAAACAGGCTCTGGGAAGCTTTCGAAAAGGGTGAGCTCGGATGATAGAGAAGATAGACCTGTTCAACTTCCTTTCGCACAGGAACACGAGCATGGAGCTCGAGGACGGCGTCAACGTGTTTGTTGGGAACAACGGCTCTGGAAAGTCATCGGTCGTTGACGCGCTTACTTACGCGCTTTATGGAAAGCACACCAGAGACAGCAACACAAACATAGTTTTCCGGGGTTCATCGGGGGGCTATACAAGGGTCATTTTTTCGGTCAACGGAAGGAGGTACACGGTTGAGAGGAAGTTCGACAAAAACGGCAGGCTTGCGGGAGCGGTCATAAAGGACGAAAAAGGGCTCGTTGTTGCAGGAGAAAGGAAGCAGTACGGAGAATCCGTTGAGGGCACAGTTGCCAGAATACTGGGGCTCGATTACGATAAGATGAAGGTTGTGGCAATAATCCAGCAGGGCGAGCTTGACAGAATAATCAACTATACTCCAAAGGATTTTAAGGAGCTGATAAACGGCGTGGTAGGCATCGATGTCCTTGGTAAAGCATTTGAAGCCATGGGTCAAGCCATAGATCTTTTTAAGAAAACTTTTGCTGAGAAGTACGGTTATGGCGTTGACAGCCTGGCTCAGCTGGAAAGCGATACGGAGAACCTGAAACAGCAGATGCAAAAAGCCCGGGCTGAAGCTGAAAGGCTGCAAAAAGAGCTGGGACCTTTACAGGATGAAAGGGATAAAGCTGAAAGCGAGCACAGCGTTATGGTCGCGCTGAAGACAAAGTTTGATGAGCTCAGGAACCTTGAAAAACAGTTCTCCAGATACGTTGCAGAGAAGAGGGCAGAGCTGACAAAGAGAAAAGCCGAGCTCGAAAGAGACATACCTGTTGCGGAAAAATACCTTTCGTTTATAAGAAGTGATGCGCAGCATGAGCTGGAACAGGCTGAAAAAGAGCTGGAGGACCTTGATAAAGAGGAGAAGGAGGTTATAAAAGCCCTTGAGGCCGCATCCAACGCTTTCCAGAGGGCTAAAGACCTTGAGAAGGATATCAGGGATATCAAAGAAGATGTAGAAAGCAGCAAAAAGAAGATCGAGCAGCTCAGAGCTTCTCTGAAGCCCGTCGACCCGGCCCTGCTCATACCCGAAAAAGAAGTTGAAGATGTACTTGATAAAATCAGGGCTCAGGTTGAGGAGCTTGAGAAGAAAAAAGCAAGGCTTGAGGAGGTTCTGAAAAACTATCAGGAGCTTGAGAGCAGCGGCGTATGCCCGGTGTGCGGCTCCAGGGTTGAGGGCGAAGACCTGGGTAAGAGGAGGCAGCACATCGTTGACGAAATAAAAGGCGTGGAAGAGCAGCTCAGGAAGCTTAAAAACGACGAAAAGGCAACGAAGGAAAAGCTGAAGGCCGTGAACGAAGCTCAAAAGATCATGATCGAAAACAGGGGAATAAACGAAAGGATCTTCATGCTCTCTGAAAATTTAGAAAAGCTGCAGAAGAGCGTTTCCGATAAGGAAAAAGAGCTTGCAGAATACAGAGAAAGGGCAAAAGCTCTGGATGAGCTCAGCAAAAGGTACAGCGCTCTTGAAAACAGAAAGAAAGAGCTGACAAAGACCAGAAATGAGCTTTTCCGGGCCCTTACTGAAGCAAGGACATGGCTGTCTTCAAAGAACGTATCATCTGAAGAGCAGATAGGCGCGATGCGCGAGGAGCTGTCTCGGCTCGAAAAAAGCATATCGGGGCCCGATGAGCTGATAGATGGAGCAGGGGAAATGCACGAAAGGATACAAAGCCTGAAGCATGAGACAGAAGGGTACAGCGATGAAAAGTTTTCAAGGCTTGAAAACAGGCTCAGGGAGCTGAGGGAAAAGGTGGATAAGATCAAAGCAGAAATCGTGTTCCAGAATACGAGCGCCGGAAGTGCTGAAGAAAGGCTGCGGCAGCTCGAACCGGTACGCGAAGCCATGAAGAAGGCAAAAGTTTACGTGGAAAGGTTTGAAAAGATAAGAAATGAGATATTCCACAGGGACGGCGAGCTCGCAAAGGGCATGAGGTTCTGGGCCGTCAGGAGCATTTCAGCATTCTCAACGGATTACATACAGCTTTTTGGAACCGGCATCTCGGAGATAAAGATCAGCGAGGGCGAATCAAAGGTAGGCATAGAGTGCTACACAAGCTCAGGTTTTCAGAACATCAACGCGATGAGCGGAGGGGAAAAGGTCGCCATAGCTGTTGCCATAAGGTTTGCCATAGCAAAGCTCCTGAGTACCGGCAACATAGACTTTATAATCATGGATGAACCGACAAACTACCTTGATGAAGAAAGGAAGAAGGCCTTTGTTGACCTGGTCAGGAACATGGGACAGGCCGTGAGGCAGCTTGTCATAATAACTCATGACAGAGAGATATTTGAGAACGAAAGCGTGAACGCAGTTTTCTCATTTGAAAAGATTAACGGGGAATCACACGTTACAAAATCATAAAGCATTTTCATTAAAAAATAAAATTAATTTTTTGCTTTATTCTGGAGGTATTTCTTTGAATATCAT
>ERZ1669250.780-NODE-780-length-12548-cov-3.634195_pt1 | contig 12548 bp, 13 predicted proteins | sample MGYA00579295_ERZ1669250 | MGnify/ENA primary metagenome ERZ1669250 (study PRJEB41166, sample SAMN08046056) | hot springs metagenome | biome: hot spring; feature: acid hot spring; material: thermophilic sediment; isolation source: thermophilic sediment from acid...
CCGGCAGCGGACGGCAGTGCTGTTGGAGGAGTGGAAAAGGGCTCGCGGCAAGGAAAAAGCCATTGCCAGGATCCTGCAGCACTTGCGCGACCTGCATCAGCAGCAAGAGCGCAAGAACCTGCAAAAAGAATTAGATCAGTGGGTTGCCCGCAGCACCTGCCGCGCTCGCGGATAAAGGGAGCGGCTCGCTGGGGTATGGTAATTGCTTGGGAAAAGGCGTCCACTTCCACCGTTTCTGGAGCTGCCCCCACATGGGACTGACCCATATACCCGCTCTGCCGGCGAGTACCTCTGGTTCCACGGCGTCGCTGGCCGCGCCCAAGGCGGGCGCAGATGCGTCGATGCAGTCTTTCGCACAGTCGTCCGGGCCGTCGGCTGCTGGCGCAGATCCGCGTGGAAAAGCTCCAGGGCAAGACTCGGAGAGGGCAGAGCAGGATACCCAGACGCAAGGTGGTGCTCGCGTGCCCCTTGCATCCCGCACCGCCACTGCCGAGATTGCCTCCCGCGATGGCGAGAGCCTCCCGACAGGGTCGGGTGACGGTCCGGTATCCGCAGAGCCGTCACTGAAAAAGACGTTGCCGGAAGCAGCAAAGCAGAGCAAAAAAAACGATGGCAAGGATTTGCCGCTCTTCCTTGCCGCCTTTCCGTTCTCCGGAGCGTTCCTTCCCGCGGTACCGGTTGCAGGTCCGGGAGATCCGTTCAAAGAGCGGGGAACGACCGCTGCAGATGCCATGGGCAGGGGTCTGGCCGAAATCGCGGCAGGTCGTAGCGACCATCCCATCCCTGGCGATCTTCGGGATCCTCTGGAGGTCGTCGCTCGCGACCTCGGTCGGACCGCTTCAAGTCGCGACCCGGGATCTTTACCAGTCGCTGGAGGCGGCGGCCCAGAGATCTTGGATCCATCGACGTCACCGCTGCGTTCCCTCCACGAGCGGACCGATACCCAGCTGCTGGAATCTTTGGCGACGAGGAAGATTCCAGCAGCGCTGTTGGCCCCCGGGTTTGCTGCGACCCTGTCGACGCCATCGTCCACGCCGAATATCCCCGGGCAGGTGGCCGGTGCGAGCGCAGCGGGGACGATCGCTGCCATGGGTCTGCCTTTGCCCCTGAGCGCCACGCCAGTCACCCTGTTACCGGCTGCGCCGACCATCCCGGTACCGGTTTCCGTGCAGGGGCCCTGGGCTGAGGCCCTGGGTCAGCAGGTCCAGTGGATGCTAGGACAGCATCTGCAGCAGGTCACTCTACAGCTACACCCCGCGCATCTGGGGCCGCTAGAGGTGCACTTGGATCTGCGCAACACGGGCGAGGCCAATGCGCTGTTCATCTCCGCTCATGCCGATGTGCGCGCGGCCATCCAAGCCGCCGTGCCGCAGCTGCAGCAGAGCTTTGCCGCCATGGGCCTGCAGCTTGGCCAGGCCAGCGTGGACTCGGGCTCCGGTCGCCCCTTCGGAGACGATGGCCGTTGGCGGCGTCCCACGGCCACCACCCGAAGCGCTCCTGACCTCGAGCCCGTGTCGTCGGCACCACTGGCCACGCTCCAGGGTCTGGTAAATACTTTTGTGTAAGCGGCGCCCATAATGTTCTGGATGTTGCACCATGGCTGAAGAGATCCTTTCCCAGGATGAGGTAGACGCACTTTTCCAGGGCATGGCCGGCGGCGAGGTGGAAGCCGAGGCTGGGCCGGCACCGGCGCCAGGATCGGTGCAGCCCTACGACCTTGCGAATCAGGATCGGATCGTACGTGGGCGCATGCCGACGTTGGAAGTGGTCAATGAGCGCTTGGCTCGCCTTTGGCGGGTGAGTCTCTTCAATTTCTTGCGACGCAGTGCGGAGATTTCTGTGGGACCGGTGCGTCTGGTCAAATACAGCGAGTTCATCCGCGGCCTGATGGTGCCCAGCAACATCAACATCGTCCAGATCAAACCGCTGCGTGGATCGGCCCTGTTCGTCTTTGATGCAAAGCTCATCTTTGCGGTGGTGGACAACTATTTTGGCGGCGATGGCCGCTTTCACGCGCGGATCGAAGGGAGGGAATTTACCGCTCTGGAGCAGCGTATCATCAAGCGCTTGCTGGATCTCGTCTTCAAAGATTTCAAGAGCGCCTGGTCCCCGGTGATCGATCTGCAGCCCGAGCTTGCACGCTCGGAGGTGAATCCTCAATTCGTCAGCATCGCCACGCCTACGGAAGTGGTGATCGTGAGCACCTTCCACGTTGAACTGGAATCCGGTAGCGGCAGTTTTCAGATCTGCCTTCCCTACGGCATGGTGGAACCGGTCCGGGATCAGCTTACCGCGGGGACGACAGCGGATCGCTCGGAGATCGACAAACGCTGGGTACAATCACTGCATGATGAACTGCGGGAGGCCAGCCTCGAACTGCGGGTCGAATTTGCCCGCGTACCCATCAGCGTCCGACAATTGCTGGCCTTGCGCGTGGGTGATGTCATCCCGCTAGAAAGACCCGAAACCTTGGTGGCGCGCGTGGACGGAATACCGGTGTTTCGCGGGGCCTACGGCGTACACGGTGGCAAATACGCCATTCAGTTCCAAGAAGCACTGCCGCCCGAGACGGAGTCTGGACAAGCCGCGCTGGCGGCCTGGGAGAAATGATCGATGGCTGATGAAGACAGCAAGGATTCAGGAATTATGGACGACTGGGCAGCCGCCATGGCCGAGCAGGCGGCGGTGACAGCCGCGGGCAAGACGGATCACGAGGTATCCCCAGCGGTCGAGGCCGTTGATACCGCGCCGATGCCGAGTCTTGAAGAGACCCGCGCCGCAGGAGGGGCGCAGGCCAATCTCGACATGATTCTGGACATCCCCGTGAACCTCTCTGTAGAGCTAGGCCGTACCAAGATCCAGATCCGTAACCTGCTGCAACTGGCTCAAGGCTCGGTGGTGGAGCTGGAGCGTCTGGCGGGGGAGCCCATGGACGTTCTGGTCAACGGTTACCTTATCGCTCAGGGCGAGGTGGTTCTTGTAAATGATAAATTCGGCATCCGCCTCACGGACATCATCAGTCCGGCAGAGCGGGCCAAGAAGCTGCGCTGATGGCCAGGGCCGCTAACTCTCGGAGTCCGGCGAATCCGGAGCGAAGCCCGTCCTTGGGCGTCAAGCTTTCGCTGCGGTGGCCGTCAAAAAATCGACTGCGTGGGCTGGTTTTGACGCCGCTTCTGCTCGCCTCGGTCGCCGCCCATGGAGCAACCACGGAGGCGGTCTTCTCCTGGTGGTCTGGGCTACAGCTCGTGGGAGCCCTCATTTTCGTCCTCGCGATTTTTTTGGTCCTGGTCTGGGTGCTCAAACGCTTTCAACCCGGCGTGACGGGGAGCTCCAGCGCCATCCTGCGAGTGGTGGCGACCCTGCCGCTTGGAACGCGGGAACGCCTCTTGCTAGTGGACCTCCAAGGTCAGCAGTTGCTCTTGGGCATCAGCCCAGCGGGTATCTCCCTGCTGCACGTGCTAGAGCAGCCTCTGACCCCTCCACAACGCAATCTGCCGACCGACTTTTCCGGCTGGTTGCGCCAGGCAATGGAGAGGCGCAGGAAAGGTACATGGCACGAAACACCGGTTTGCGAACCCACTGCGGCAGCACGTCGCGGCGACTCCTCAGCCCCGCCCTCGGCGGATTAGCTGGATTTTTCTTCAGTGGACCGCTCTGGGCGGCCGGCCTGCCGGCGCTGACGACGACTCCGGCGCCAGGCGGCGGAACAGAGTACAGTCTCAGTATCCAGACCTTGCTGTTCATGACGGTGCTGGTCTTCTTGCCGGCGCTGTTGCTGATGATGACGGCCTTCACCCGCATCATTATCGTTCTCTCCCTACTGAAGCAGGCTTTGGGATCGACCCAGATGCCGCCAAGTCAGGTCATGGTCGGACTTGCTCTCTTCCTGACCTTTTTTGTGATGGCACCCGTCTTCCAGCAGATCAACACCGAGGCTCTGCAGCCTCTGAGTGCCAACAAGATCGATCTCACCCAGGCTATGGCGCAAGCGGAAGGGCCGCTGCGCACCTTCATGCTGTCGCAGACGCGACCCGATGACCTGGCCCTCTTCGTCAAGCTCTCTGGGCACAAGGCGCTGGAAAAGCCGAGCGATACGCCGCTCAGCCTGCTCGTGCCAGCCTTCATCACCTCCGAGCTCAAGACGGGATTTCAAATAGGTTTCCTGATTTTCATTCCCTTCGTCATCATCGATCTGGTGGTGGCGGCGGTGCTCATGTCCTTGGGCATGATGATGCTGTCTCCCGTAACCGTTTCCTTCCCCCTGAAACTCATGCTTTTTGTGTTGGTGGATGGCTGGGATCTGGTTATCGGATCCCTGGTCCAGAGTTTCGTCCACTGAGGAAAACCGATGAGCCCGGAAAGCATTGCCAGCATTTCGCAGCAGGCCCTGTGGACAGCCCTGCTGTTGTCGGCGCCACTCCTGGGAGTCGCGCTTCTGGTAGGCGTGTTGGTCAGCGTCTTTCAGGCGGCTACCCAAATCAACGAGATGACCTTGAGTTTCGTGCCCAAGGTGCTGGCCATGGCGCTCGTACTGATCGTCGGTGGCCCGTGGATGCTGGGCTTGATCATGCACTTTACCATTCAGCTCTTTCACAATATTCCACACATCATTAATTCATGATCAGCCTCACCAGCGGTCAACTGGAACACTGGATCGGGGCTTTTTTCTGGCCCTTCGTCCGGATTCTGGCACTCCTGTCCACGGCTCCCGTATTCAGCGCCAATGCCATACCCATTCAGGTTCGGGTGGGTCTGGCGGCACTCATCAGCGTTGCCATTGCTCCGGCACTGCCCGCCCTGCCGCCGGTGCATTTTTTGTCTGGGGCTGGCCTCCTGCTGCTCGTGGAGCAGATCGTCATTGGCGCCGCCCTTGGCTTTGCGGTCACGCTGATTTTCAGCGCCGTGCAGTTTGCAGGCTCCGTCATCAGCCTGCAGATGGGCCTGGGATTCAGCAGCTTCTTCGACCCAACCACGGGCGTGCAGGTGCCGACCCTATCCAATTTCCTCAATCTCATCGTGCTGCTCCTTTTCATGGCCCTCAACGGCCAGCTTCTTGTGCTGGTGGTGCTGATGCGCAGCTTCACGGTACTGCCCGTCGATCCCACCATCGTTGTGCACGGCGCGGCCTGGCAGGTCATGGCGGCGGCGGGGGCGGCGGTGTTTTCTTTGGGCATGGCCATCGCGGCACCGGTGCTGGGGGCACTTTTTCTCGTCAATATTGCCCTGGGTGTGCTCAGCAAGCTCGCGCCGCAACTCAATCTTTTCGTCGTGGGCTTTCCCCTGTTGATGGCTGTGGGACTCATCGGTCTCTATCTTTTTTCACCGGCGTTGGAGATGGTGGTGCGTCAGCTGCTCAACCTGTCCCTCGATCTCAGTGGACGATTTCTGGTGGCGGCGGGGAGCTGAGCTATGGCTGAGGAGCAGTCGCAAGAACGCACCGAAGCGGCGACTCCCAAAAAACGGGAGGACGCGCGCAAGAAGGGGCAGGTACCTCGATCTCGGGAGTTGTCCACGAGTGCCCTGCTGTTGCTCAGCGCAAGCCTGCTGTACGGCTTTGGAAGCCAGATCGGCGCGACGGCGACGGATTTCCTGCGCGCGGGATTGCAACTCTCCCCAGCAGCCATGCTGGACCATCGGGATCTGCTGCGTCAACTCGTGCAGATGGCTGGGCTTGCGCTGCGCGATGTGCTGCCCCTGTGGCTGGGGCTCGTCCTGGCGGTAATGCTGGCCAGTGTCGCCCTGGGGGGCTGGAATTTCAGCGCGAAGGCCATCGCTCCAGACTTCAGCCATCTGGATCCCATCCAGGGCATACAGCGTGTCTTTTCTCGGCGAGGATTGCTGGAGCTGGTCAAGGCCCTGCTCAAAACCCTGGTGGTGGGCGGCATTGGCGTGACACTGATCTGGGCACAGCGCGGGGCACTGCTCGGGCTCATCCAGACCAGCCCCAAGGGCGCCATTCTGTCGCTTCTGTCCATGAGTGCCCTGCTTTTTCTGGTCATGGCGGTGGGTACCCTACTCATCGTTCTGTTCGACGTCCCCTTTCAACTCTGGAGCTTCAACGAGAAGCTGAAGATGTCGCGTCAGGATATCCGGGACGAAATGAAGGAAATGGACGGCAATCCTCAGATCAAAGCCAAGGTTCGCGCCATGCAAAGGGAGATGGCACGCCGACGCATGATGGCGGCCATACCCCGTGCCAGTGTCGTGGTGACCAACCCGACGCACTATGCGGTGGCTCTGCGCTACGAGGCCAGCGAGGATCGTGCGCCCGTAGTCCTTGCCAAGGGGGCCGGCAAGGTGGCCCTACGCATCCGCGAACTGGCAAGAGAGCACGGTGTGCCTTTGGTGGAAGCACCGCCCCTGGCCCGCGCCTTGTATCACCACGTAGAGCTGGAGCAGGAGATTCCGGCCTTGCTGTACCGTGCGGTTGCCGAGGTTCTGGCCTATCTCCATCAGCTTCGCCTGGCACGCCCGGGGCAACTTCCGGAATTGCCTGAGGCTTGGTCGGTGCCCGAAGAACTGGATCGAGGGAGTTGATCGTGGATGCCTTTCTGCGTCTTTTACGAAAACTGAACTGGCACACGCTGGCGGCGCCGATTCTGGTGATCCTGATCCTGGCGATGCTCATCATCCCATTGCCCACCTTTCTGCTGGATCTGCTCTTCACCTTCAACATCACCCTGGGTTTGGTCATTCTTCTGGTCAGCCTCTACATGACGCGGCCGCTGGAGTTTGCTGCCTTTCCCACGGCCTTGCTGTTGACGACCCTGCTGCGGCTATCCCTCAATGTGGCGGCGGCGCGCGTCATCCTGCTGCATGGGCAGAATGGGCCCGGTGCCGCGGGAGTGGTGATCGAGTCCTTTGGAGAGTTTGTGGTGGGTGGCGACTATGCGGTGGGTATCATCGTCTTCGCTATCCTCGTGATCATCAACTTTGTGGTCATTACCAAAGGCGCGGGCCGCATTGCCGAGGTGAGCGCCCGCTTCACTTTGGATGCCATGCCCGGCAAACAGATGGCCATCGATGCGGACCTCAACGCGGGCATCATCGATCAGGAAGAGGCGCACCGGCGTCGCACCGAGATCGCGCAGGAGGCGGATTTCTTTGGCTCCATGGATGGTGCAAGCAAGTTTGTGCGCGGCGACGCCATCGCCGCCATTCTGATCTTGTTCATCAACCTCATTGGCGGTCTGGTCATCGGTATCTGGCAGCATGGCCTGAGCCTTGGTACCGCTGCCCACGATTATACCTTGCTCAGTATCGGCGATGCGTTGGTGGCGCAGATACCTGCCCTGGTCATATCCATCGCCGCCGGCATCGTGGTGAGTTCCGTCAACACCGGGCAGGATCTCGGTCGACAGCTCATCGGCCAGATATTCATGCATCGCGACGTGCTCGTCATCGTTGCCGTCATCCTGGCTTTGCTGGGACTCATTCCCGGGATGCCGCACCTGCCTTTTCTGACCGCCGCGGCAGTTCTGGGCGGCGTGGTCTGGTATCAGCGGCGCCGGGCCCAGCAACAGGCAACACAGAGTCCGGTAGTGGAAACCGTCGTCGAGCCCGAAGAGATCGGCTGGAACAGTGTGGAACCGCTGGATCCCCTGGGACTGGAGGTAGGTTACCGCCTGATTCCGCTCGTCGATAAAAATCAGGGCGGTGAATTGCTGGCGCGTATCCGCGGTGTACGCAAAACATTTGCACAAGATATCGGCTTTCTGGTGCCCGCCGTGCACGTACGGGACAACCTCGAGCTGCGTCCGACCGCCTACCGGATCACCATTCGCGGCGTGGACATGGGCGGTGGCGAGGTCTTTCCTGACCGCTTGTTGGCCATCGACCCGGGCAACGTTCTCGGAAAACTGGAGGGCACGGCCACCCGGGATCCCAGTTTTGGGCTGCCGGCGGTCTGGATCGACCCGGCACAACGGGACATGGCCTTGGCGTGGAACTATACCGTGGTCGATCCCGCCACGGTCATCGCCACGCAGTTGCATCAGATCCTTCAGCAGCATGGTGCCGAACTGCTGGGACGCGAAGAGGTGGAGGGCCTGCTATCGCACCTGGCCAGTCGCTCTCCCAAGCTGGTGGAAGATGTCATCCCCAAGCTCATCAGCCCCGATCGTCTGAAGCGGGTCCTGCAAAATCTCTTACGGGAAGGTGTGCCCATCCGGGACATGCGAACCATCGTCGAAGTTTTGGCGGAGGAGGCGCCCCAGAGTCAGGATATCGACGAGTTGACGGCGGCGGTGCGCCGTGCCCTAGGACCATTCATCGTGCAGGGGCTCTTTCCCGGGCAGACCGAGTTGCCGGTTGCCGTGATCGATGGCCAGCTGGAACATTTGTTGCAGGAAAGTCTGCGTAATGGCAAAGGGGAGAGTCTGGAACCGGGACTCGCCCAACGTATTCTGGAAAAGGCACGAGAACTCATGCAGCAGATGGAAGCAGGCGGATTGCAACCGGTACTTTTGGCCATGGCGCCCATGCGCGGTTTTCTGGCCCATTTTTTGGCGCGCAGCGCGCCGCGCCTGCGGGTCCTGTCCTACGCCGAAATACCGGAAAACAAGAAAATTCGCGTGGTCGCCACCCTTGGCGCCGGTTGAGCTGCGGCTGACGGAGGAAAATAAGATATGAAAATCCGGAGATTTCAGGGCGCGACGACTCGTGAGGTACTGGCCCAGATCCGAAGTGCCCTAGGAGATGAGGCGGTGATTCTGTCCAATCGCGAGGTGGCCGGTGGTGTGGAGATCGTTGCCGCCGTGGATTTCGACGATCGCGAGCTGCAAGCCGCAGCCCTCGCTGCTGCGGAACAGACCGTGGCACCGGCCGGATCGGAGACAGCACGTCGTGGCAGGGAGTCGCCGCAAGCCGCCGATGCCGGAGGCCGCGCGTCCTCACCCGCCCCGCAAAGCTCGACCTTGGGTGACGATTTGCAGAATCTCCGCCAGCTGGTGGAAAAACGCTGGGGTCAGCGGCAAAAGAAAGCCTCCGCCCCGCCGGCTGCCCTGGAAAAAAATCTCAGCCAATGGGGTTTTTCACTGCAGTGGCTGGAGCGGCATGGTCTGCCAAAGGAGCTCACAGCCGCCGGCATGGCAGAGCTCGTCATGCAGCTGGAGCAGCTCATTCCCTGTCTCCCGGTGGACGACACCGATGGGGGGCTGTTTGCATTGCTCGGACCAACGGGGGCTGGCAAGACGACGACCATCGCCAAGCTGGCTGCCCGCCGGGTATTGCGGCACGGTCCGCACTCTGTGGCGCTCTTCACTACCGACACCTATCGCATTGCCGGGGTTGAACAATTGGGTATCTACGCGCGCATCCTGGGGGTGCCGCTGGAGGTGATCCACGATGCCCAGGATCTGCTGCGCGGCTTGCAGAAGCACGAGGATCGCCCGTGGATCTTTATCGATACCATGGGCTTGAGTCCGCGAGATCCACGTCTGCGCGAGCAACTGGACTGGCTCGAGGCGGTCGGACCGGATCTGCACCGTTATCTTTTGCTCCCCGCAGGACTCGATCGTCGTGGTCTGGGCAGCATGCTCGCTCCTTACGAAGGCCTGTCCCTGAGTGCGGCCATTCTGTCCAAACTCGATGAAGCCCCAGCCTGTGGCGCCGCCTTGGAATGGCTGCAGCAGCGACAGCTGCCCCTGGCGTATTTCAGCGATGGTCAAAAGGTCCCGGAAGATTTGCACGAGGCGCGCTGGAGTCATCTTCTCGCGAGCATGGGGGTAGACCCCGAAGGTGGTCTCGACATCGCTGTGGCGGATGGGAGCCGATATCATGACGCCTGATCGCCGGGAAGGAGCTACTGTCGGTGTGATCCCACGAGCGGATCAAGCGGAGGGTTTGCGGAGAATGCGTAAAGACAATTCCGTGCGGGTGATCGCCATTGCCAGCGGCAAGGGCGGAGTGGGCAAGACCAATGTCGCGGTCAATCTGGCCGTCGCCTTGGCGGACCTCGGTTCTCGGCCATTGCTGCTGGATGCCGATCTGGGCCTTGGCAATGTGGACATACTGTTGGGTCTTTGCCCCCGATTCAATCTTTCCCACGTGCTCTCCGGCGAAAAGACGATGGCGGATATCCTCCTCAAAGGACCCCACGAAATCCGCATTCTGCCCGCCGCCAGTGGCGTGGCGGGCATGGCGGACCTGGATCTGGGACAACGCGCGGGGCTCATTGAAGCCGTCAGCGGTCTGGACGCCGACGTCGATCATCTGCTCATCGACCTGGCAGCGGGCATTGCCACGGACGTCCTCACCTTCAGCAGGGCAGCACAGGAAATTCTGGTGGTCGTCTCCAACGAGCCTGCTTCCATCACCGACGCCTATGCCCTGATCAAAGTCTTGAGCCGGGATCATGGCCTGCGTCGCTTTCACGTGCTGCCCAACATGGTTGGCGACGCCCGCGAAGGTCAGATCCTTTTCCAGCGTCTGTCGGCGGTAGCCGAGCGCTATCTGGAGGTGCAGCTGGATCTCGCCGGCATCATTCCTCTGGACCCAGCCATGCGCAGCGCCGTGCGGGCACAGCAATGCATCTTTGATCGCTATCCCGCGAGTGCTGCCGCTCAGGCCTTTCGGACACTGGCACACACGGTGCGTGGCTGGCCTCGACGGACCGAGGGTCGAGGGGAGATGCGTTTCTTCCTGGAGCGTCTGTTCACGGATCCAACGCCGGTGCTGCGTGCATGATAGCGCAGCGTGCCTGGGACCAGGATCCCCATCGCAGCGCTCAGGTCGCACGCTACGTGCCTCTGGTGCAGCGCATAGCACAGCGATTGCGGGCACGACTGCCAGCCAATGTCGACCTGGGTGATCTCATCCAGGCAGGTCTCATCGGTCTCCTGGACGTTCTGGAGCAGTATCCGGAACCCGACGATTCCGAATCCTTCATGCGTTACGCGACGCTGCGTATACGCGGCAGCATGCTCGATGAACTGCGCGAACAGGATTGGTTGCCGCGGCGGGCTCGGGCCAAGGAACAACAGGTGAGCAGAACCATGGCGCAGCTGGAGCAAGAGCTGGGCCGTCCACCGAGCGATCAGGAGGTGGCCAGGGCCTTGGGCTGGGATCTGGACGACTATCAAAAAACCATCGCCGATAGCGGGGGCCAGCTGATGTATCTGGAAGATCTCGCCACGGATAACGACGCTTTCGTCGGGCAGTATCTGCGCGATCATGGCGCCGACATCAGTGAGGTCCTGGGTTCGGTGGAATTCGATCGCTACTTGCAGGCGGCCATTGCCCGACTGCCCGAGCGAGAGCAGCTGGTACTGTCCCTCTACTATCGCGAAGAGCTGACCCTGCGGGAAATCGGTGACGTGCTGGAAGTCACGGAATCGCGCGTCAGTCAGATTCTGCGTCAGGCGGTTCTGCGTCTGCGTGCCGCCATGCACGCCGGGGCCATTACCTGATGGATATCCTGACGCTGCTGGGTCTACTGGTTGCGCTGGGTGGCATCTTGCTTGGCCAGTTTCTCGAGGGTGGCAAGATCGCCTCCGTCTTGCAGTTGACCGCCTTCGTCATCGTCATCGGTGGCACTACCGGCGCGGTCATGGTGCAGTACACCCTGCCGGTATTTCTGCGTTCCGTCAAAATGTTGCCGTGGATCCTCAAGCCGCCGCGCAAGGACCCACAGCCGATCATTGCCGAAATCATCGAGTGGAGTACCCTGGCACGCAAGAATGGTCTGCTGGCCCTGGAAGGACTCATCGAGGGAATCACCGATCCCTTTTTGCAGAAAGGCCTGCAGATGCTGGTGGATGGAACGGAGCCCCATAAGATCCGCGACACCCTCGAGGTCGATCTCGATGCGCGTAACAGCATGGAGCGACAGGCGGCCAAAGTGTTCGAATCTGCCGGCGGTTATGCGCCCACCATCGGTATTCTGGGTGCTGTGCTCGGTCTTATCCACGTCATGGAAAATCTGGCCGACCCGGCCAAGTTGGGGGCTGGTATCGCGACGGCATTCGTTGCCACCATCTACGGTGTCGGTTCCGCCAACCTTTTTTTTCTGCCCGTATCCAACAAGCTCAAAGGGATCGTCCACGAGCAGTCGCACCTGCGAGAGATGATCATAGAGGGCCTGGTCGCCATCGCCGAGGGCGAGAATCCGAAGATCATCGAGGGTCGGCTCCAGAGTTTCTTTGTGCGCTGAGGTGGAGTATGGCCGATGATCCTCTGACCCCCGCCTCCGGCGTTACCGGACCGGTGCAGCCCGTTGTGCCGGCGACGCGTCGTCGCGAGCCACCGCAGGCGCCGAGCCGTCCGACGCCAAAACCAAAGCCGAAGAAGCCCGATGAAAAACCAGGGGATGGGGTGGATACTTATGCCCTTGGGCCCGCGAGGCCCTTGCTTCACGGGAAAAAATTGGGGACTTTCGCCAGCCCCGGCACACGGTGCATGTGTTGCCCGCTGGACATCCGGGGGTGCAGCCACCCGGCCCAGAAGCTTGTCCAAGCCGATGCCAGGTTTTCAGTTTTCCGCGGCCAATGCCTGCAATTGATAGAGCAGCTCCAAGGCTGCGCGCGGGCTCAAGGTATCGGGGTCCAGAT
>ERZ1669250.781-NODE-781-length-12535-cov-6.352083_pt1 | contig 12535 bp, 9 predicted proteins | sample MGYA00579295_ERZ1669250 | MGnify/ENA primary metagenome ERZ1669250 (study PRJEB41166, sample SAMN08046056) | hot springs metagenome | biome: hot spring; feature: acid hot spring; material: thermophilic sediment; isolation source: thermophilic sediment from acid hot...
ATTTAAATATGGTAAAAGATGTAATAAAACAAAATAATAAAACAGAAATATTAAAAATTTTCATATAATTAATTTTTTAACTCGTAAAAATTGTAAAATAAAATTTAATTAATTGTGTTAATTTAAAGAATATAGGGAAAATGGTGAGCAAGTGCATAATAAAAACAAATAATGCGCAAATAATTGAAGGAGATTGTCTAGGTATAGATAACGGTTTCATATTTATTCAAGAAAATGGTAAATTAAAGATTCTCAATGCCATGTATTTAAGAGAGGTAAATATTGACGGAATTCTTTTTAATATATTATTTATTAATGAAAATGAAAATTTCTTAGTTCCAATTAACCTTGATACATACATTGAAAATGTTAAAAATATTATAGAATTTATAAAAAATAATCCAAATATAAATCTGGAAGAAATTAAAAATAAAGTTCTTGATAAATTTATTTATGAAAAAGAAGCTCAGTTGAATAATTTAAAACAAGAAAATGAGGCTTTGAAAATCCAGTTGGACGAGGCATTAAAAAAGATTAAGCTTTTCCAAGATACATTAAATGAATTACAAAATAAATTAGATAATTTGAATAAAGCAAATGCTATTTTGTCCGAGCAATTGAAAAAATTCTCTAGCGGAGAAATAATAACTGAGCCTATTAAAGCAAAGCTAGATGAATTTAAATTGGAATTAGAAGAAAAAGAAAAAGAGATCATTTCATTAAAAGAAGAGTTAGAAAAAATTAAAAATGTTCCTAATATAAATTTAACAGAAAGTCAATTAAATATATTGAGAGCAATTGAAGAATATCAGAAAAAAACAAATGTGGATCCATTTAAGGCCATAGAATCTTATATTAAACTAGTTTCAAAAGCTTCAGAAAAACAAATAACCCAAGAAAAATCTAAAGTCGAAACTGCTAAAATACAAACTCAAGAAATAACCCAAAAGAAGGAAGATTTGTTCCCAAATATATTTCAAACTACTGGAAAAGAGGTACAGCAAAATATTAAGTCAGAAATATTAAGACAATTAAAAAATTATAAGGAATTTAATTTAACAAGAAATAAAAATCTTGCATCAACAGGATCTATAAAAATTGACATGGTTTTAAAAGGTGGAATACCTTACGGAAATTCCATTATGGTTTCATATACACCTTTTGCTGGTGGAGATCTTTTTAGTTTGCTGTTGATTTATGGTGGGTTAAAATCAAATGAAAATGTATACGTAATTTTAAATGGTATTAGTAAAAATGATTTTCTTGTTTTGTTCAACACATTTAGATCAGATTTAGATGATGATGAACTTTCAAGGATGAGTATTAAGGAAATAGATAATATAGAGGATATAATATCAGAAGCTTCAAACTTTGTTTCTAAAAACACAGAAGATAAAGAAAGATTTATTGTTTATAATATAGATAAATTTTTATTTAATGGAGAAATTTCTAAATATACTTCATATTTAAATTCAATTAAATATTCAATAAAAAATACAAAGAAACTCTTGTTTATTTTCGTCACATATTCTAAACAATTCGATAGAGACATACAATTGTTGTCTACGTACTTTTCAGCATTATTAGAATTCCATGACCAAGAGATTGGGGACAAAATAATTCATACATTTAGGGTCCAAGGAATTCCAGCAGAAAAATACAAATGGCTTTCTTATAACATTGATGGTATTGAATTCGACCTTGAATCTCCAAATATTAGAACAATATAATGGATTACATTGGATTTATTTCTATTATGTCTTTCAATTTTATTATTTTGTAATCTTTAAACTTTTTATTTGCATAATTCTCATATACCATTATATGAATTGACTTCTCTTCATTATCAAAATCTATGATATTTGCAATTAAAGAACTTTCATCCTTTAATTTTATTATTACATCCATTCCAATCAAGTCTACAAATTTCATAATCTTCCCACCCCTTCATATTCTTTTTGTCTTTCTGATTCGCTTGCATAATACTTAAATATTTTTGTTGTAAATGAAACAACATCATAAATTTGATTTGATTTTACCATACTATCTAAAAATTCTACCCTCTTTTTAAATTCAAACTTCAAATAATCAATATCAATGCCATGAACTTCCGATATTTTTCTTAAAATATAACTTTCTATTCCAATCTTAAATGTGTCTGTTAAAGAATCCCACTGGAAATATGGGTTGAGATTCATCCTTTCATAATTCTTGTCAAAATAATATTCATCAACTTCAAAAATACGCCTAACGGGAATGTTGTTTCTAATTGCATGCTTTAAAACTATAAATATATCTATATTTGCAATCTGATTTTTGGGAATATTTAAAGGAGGTTCTGTTAACCTTTTTACTGCGGATTCAACGTCTTCAGCATGAAAAGTTGTATATCCAGTCTTACCGGTTGCCAAAGCTTGAAACATGTATGCGGCTTCTTGTCCTCTTACTTCACCTACAACTAAATATTCAGGTCTCTGCCTTAAAACATTTTTAACAAGGTCCATCATTGTTATTTCTCCTACCTTTTCGTATATTCCATATGGATTTATTACTCCCACAGCTCCCCTAGTTACTGCAGGTATCCAATTTTCATGATAAAGATTTAATTCTCTTGTATCTTCTATGCTAACAATTTTGGCAAATGGTTTCGCAAACATTAGTATACTATTTAACATTGTTGTTTTACCCGTTGCTGTTCCCCCTATGATCATTATGTTTGCAAAATATTGAACAGCTAACCATAAATATGCATATATTTCGGATGATGCAGTATTTGATCTTATCAAATCTATTGGCGTAAATGGTTTTTCGGTGAATTTTCTAACCGATAAGGCGGGACCAGTAATAACAACATCACTACTTATAGTTGCCTGTATTCTTGATCCATCTGGAAGCGAGGAATCTACAATTGGCTCTACATATGAAATATGCTTTCCACTCATCTCCGTAATTTTTCTAATTAATTTTTCAGAATCTTCATCACTTTGAAAGACAATGTTTGTTTTTATTGAACCATATTTTTTATGGTAAATGTACACTTTATTTCTTGTTACTGTAATATCCTCGATGTTATTTTTATCTTTTATAGGTACAGTCAAAGGACCATATGCTAAATATTTTTTATATAATTCATAATAAATTTTTTCACCACTCCTTTTCGAAAATCCACGACTCATCATATCCTCTAAAATGTATTCCCTCAACCTCTTCTTTTTAAGTTCAATGTTTACATCTTCTTGAAAAGTAATCTTTTCAGGTAATTTTGTCATTAATATCTTTATATACCTTTCTAATTCCTTTTGCTCTTTTAAAGTTAAAATAGGTTCAATTACCCAGTAAATTACATCTCCAAATCCACCCTCGTCTTTAAAAATTTTTACTGCAGAATAACCAGGTTCAACATTATAGAATTCAAGTTCAACATATCCTGGGGGAACATGAGGCATAATTAATAAATCCTTTGGAATTATGGATGTTACGCCTGTTCTACCTTTTCTTTTACTAATAAAAAGTGCCATTATTCACAACCCCCATACCAATGCTTGGGTAATCATGGCTATGAGAATATAAATTCCAGAATAAAAGAATCCTGATTTAAATGAATTTTCCTTTAAAGTAGATGATACGAAACCTGTGACAAATCCTAAAATTATTACTGAGAGGAAAACATAGTATTCAAACTGTTGTATATAAATCAAAGATAAAGAAAATCCACTTCCAAAAGCAGTTATACCACCAGACAACTTAACAAATTGTGGAAATAATGTGTCAAATACTAATGCTATTGTAAATAAATATACACCGTATCCAATAGATGCAATAATCATGTATGAAGATACGGCAGCCATCTGAGATTTTTTGGCATTAATGTATGATGTAAATGCCATTGCTAACTGGGAAACTGATGCTCCAATATCTCCTCCTACTTTATCTGCTATTACCAACAAAGTTTTTACTATTTTGTTATTTTTATAATTTATTCTACTAAATGCGGCCTCTATGGAATCGGCTACACTAAATCCCATGTGTAATCTTGCTTCGAGGTCTTTTATAACTGATGAAAAAACACCATATTTATTTTTTGCAGTTTGTAAAATGGCTTCTCTAAGTGGCATCCCAGTGTTAACATAATTTGCCAAATCGTTCAAAAACAAAATTAAATTTTGATTATAAATCCATTCATGCCTTAGCTTTAAATAATTCCAAAGGCCATATGGGAAAAATGAAAATAATGATAATTCAATCATGAAAAGGGATAATTTATAATGGCCTTCCACATAATATGTAATACCAATAAATAGGAATAAAAACATAACCATTATTGAAGCAGATAGAAAAATTAAATCTATTTCAGATTCCTTAATTTTAAATTCCATCAATATCCCTCCTGGGCAACTTTAGATAACCAAGCAATCATAAAACCTCCAAGAGGGATCAACAATAGACTTACCAATAAAATATAATACATTGATGCAACTGCTATGGCAGGTTTCGAAACTATTCCCATAATTGCAAATACTAGTATTAAAAAGAGTGGAAAAGAAACTACTATGCTTATGAATATCTCGGCATACATGCTGAGAGTGTCTGTTAACTTCATGTATTCTATGTTCATATCGTTTCTATAATCTTCATAAACCCTTAAAATATAATCTCTCTCGATACTTCCGGATTTTCTTGCAGTAACAAGTCCTTGTATAAACAATAACCATTTAGATTTTTGGGTAGTCATCATTAAATATTCTTCTAATATTTTGAATATATCTTTTGATGCAAATTTTGCAGATGTAACCAATTCACATGCTTCATCACTTAAAGTAGAGAAACTCTTTTCTTTGCATACCTCTTCTAACATCTCTAACATTGTTATATTACTCATGCTTAAATTGGCGAAAAATCTTAAGGCCTCGCCTAAATGTCTATCTATTTTTTTAAGTCTTGATGATGCCTTTATAGATGGGTACTTAAATCCAATATATAGATAAATGAAAGGAATTATAATTATTGTCAAAAACACTAAATTCAAAAATTCAATAGTCAATATCAATCCTATTATTATAGATGAAATTAATAACAATGTAAACAATGCAAATATTGATGTTATGTATTCATCGGCCTGGAGATGCATTCTGGCAACATTGAGATCTTTTTGGATATCCGATATCCTTCTCTGAACAAAAGGGAAGTAAACTGAAAATCTAAAGTGTGATTTAAAAGTATCGAATATTTTCATACTTTCCCCTCCTTAATATATGTCTCATATCTCTTAAGATAAATAGGGAATTCAACTACTTCTACATCTTTTAACAAATGGTATACTTGGACAAATTTATGCAATTCCTTGTTTGATATTTTTCCTTTATAAAGCTTTTCCAACGTGCTTAAAAATTCTGCTCTCCTTCTAACTTCTCTATAAACGTCCATAGTTGAAATATGATGCAACGTAGCAATAGCCTTATATCCAGGCGCTGATGTATCAGTTATAAAGGAATCTGTAACTGGATCATATCTAAAAGCAGATACAAATTGCAATTGATTTTTTGTTTGATCATATCCTGCAATCTCGGCAATTTCCTTTACTCTCCTTTTTTCCACCATCTTTTCAACATAAGCTTGCATTATGACAATATCAGATAAAAGTGTTAACATTGATCTTGGCAAGCTAATTGGCGCATTTTCTATTCTTGAAACAAATGATTGTATGTCTGTTGCATGAAAAGTTGCCAATCCTGTATGCCCAGTTGCCATAGCCTGAAATAGTATTTGAGTTTCTTCTCCCCTGGATTCTCCAACAACAAGATATTCAGGCCTTTGTCTTAATGAAACTTTTAGCAATGTCATTATATCCACTTCTCCCATCTCTATTCCAGAGGAACCTTTTATACCTACACCAGGTCTTGTAATGGTTGCAACCCAATTATCATGATCAATGTACAATTCATGGGTATCTTCAATTGTTACGAGTTTATTTACATCTTTGATGAATGTTAAAAGATTATTAAGCATTGTTGTCTTTCCTGCTGCAGTTGTTCCTATTATCATTACATTTCTGTGATTTTCAATTTGTAACCATAAGTATGATAACAATTCATAACTAACCATTCCTGAATTAACAAGATCAAAAATTGTCAATGGAGACATCTTAAATCGTCTTATAGTAAATGTTGGACCAAAGGCCGTTACTTCATTGCCCAAGGATAAATTTAATCTATGTCCTTCTGGCAAAAAAGCGTCTAATAAAGGTTCCCTATAAGAAACTGTTCTATGGGCTTTTTCTGCCAACCTAAATATGAAATGATTAGCTTCTTCTTCACTTTTAAACATTAATGATGTTGGTATTGAACCTGTATATCTATGATATACATAAATAGGCTTATTTACGCCTGTTAGAGATATATCTTCTACTAAATCATCATTTAAAATTGGTGTTATTTCACCATAATGAAACATGTTCCTTTCAATATAATATAAAATTGTATAGTACGCTTTTCTATTGACTATGAAGTTGTTGAATTCTATGAATTTATCTAAATATTGCATAATAAGCTTGCTATTTATTTCTCCTCCTTTGTAATGTATTGTAATGTATTCTGGAAATGCTCTAATTATAGATGCAATATAAGGGGATACTGGAGGCTCATATATATAATACATGTAATTTTCGATATCTGAATTGAAATGTAAACCAATATATACCACACCCTTTTCTATTGGATATATAATATCTTTTTCATGTTTCTTTTGGGGTGGACTTGTAATCTGTGGTATTTGGAATATTTTTTTATTAGATTCGAATTTTGTAATTGGAATATTTGAGGGGATCATGATAGAGCCTCCAAAATTTTTATATTAACATTTATATATACTATCCTAACATAATTTACATTATTTATTATAACTTCATAATACTGGCCTTCCTTTTGTATTTGGGCATTACCATTTGTTATATTTTTTAGGTAATTTGCCCATAGATATGAGAGGGGATCATGTAAAGTTAAATTTATGGTTCCAGAATCTGCATAATTATCATATGTTACTGCATTTATATTTATTGATAAACCTACGGAGCCAGTACCTGAATATGAATATGGTATTCCAGAATCTGATATAATATAAATGCTAAATGTACCATTATAATAATTTGCAATACCGTTAGATAGCACTGAAAGATTTTTGACATTAATGTTTGGATATCCTGTCGCAATCATACCATTATCGAAATATATTGCTTCTTGAGAATACACCCTATTGAGTAGGTATATTTCAATAAATGTTGACCCATTGAAAGATACAGGTTGTCCTTGCGGTGTTGAAAATGAAATATTTATGAAATTATCGTTGTCATATGGAATTATATTAATTTGACCTGGAGAAGGAGGGACCAATATAGGTATACTTTGAGTACCCAAATCTACACTTTCATAGATCGAATATGGGAAAAAACTAACAGATGTTGAAGTAACTATTCCGGATTTAATTTGAAAAACTTGAGAAATTACATGTGAATAATGTTGTGCCTCAGCACTACTCACTGAGGATGGCACTACAGTGTTCATGAATGCATCGAATATTATGAATACTGCTACTATAACAAGGAGGAAACCTAAAACTTCCGCGACGCCTTTTTCTTTTTCATTAAATTTTAATTTCATAGTTTCCTCCTCATATTTTTCTTAAATAGTTGACCTAACTTTGAAAACTTGATTCCTATCCTTACTAAAGGTGGTAATGATTGAACTGTGTATTCTGCACCAGGTTTTGAAACAGATGAATATATCTCCATTCCTGTACCCCAATCCAATATTCCTTTTCTGAATCCATCCAATATTGGAGGTGGAATTGTATAACTTGGTGGTAATGGTTTGGAGCATACTTTACATATATCAGCATCTATATCATTAATTGCTCCACAGCTTGGACATTCTTTTTTCTTCTGTTGGAATTCTTCCTTTAAAAGATATAATCTGAATGACTCATAATTTTTATTATTCATCCACCATATAAAGAATTCGGACTCTGGCTTTCTCATCTGTAGATAATTAAGATGTATTTCTTCCAACTTTTTATCATATTCATCTTTAATCGTAGATAAAAATGCATAATCCAAGTCTCTTTCGTCTGTAAATATCTCTCCGCAATTTGGGCAATACTTGGAATGCTTTGGATATAACGTATCGCAAACATAGCAATGATCGGTTTCTTCTTCAAGGTTATAATCACAAACTGGACACTTTATAGCCTTCTCATAAATTGGTGCACCACAATTTGGACATGTCCTCTTTCTCATAAATTCATGTTTTGCCTGTATTGTTGTTACAAAGTATAATGAAACGAATATGATTATAATAATCAAAATTGCTGATACAGTTAATATTGGGAATGGTTGTGATATAATGACATATCCAACATCTTGATATGTTAATTGACCGCCACTATTAAATGATAATCTAACTGTATAATTTCCAGAAATGTTAGTTGGGACCTGTATTAAGAATACTGCAGATCCATTTGAGGATGTATATTCCATATAGGATTTTCCTGCGAGATATAAATAAACAGGATAATTTGGTTCATAAATGGAATATCCATATTCTTGCGTTGCATTTAAATTTAAAAGATAGGCCTGAACTTCTAAATAATTTCCACCTAAAACATTGTGTGATGACATTATAACATAGGGCTGAATATATGGATAACCTACATTGATTATTGGGCCAGTAATATTTAATGTGCCTAACTGTAAATATGATGTTAGAGGTCCTACCTGTGTTAAATTAAAATCTACTATCATTATGTATGTTCTTTGTGCAGGAATTGATGGTACTAAAAATTCTTTAGTATAATTTCCCAAAGTAATATTGGCATACATTGGTGTTGATGCAATACCACCCATATTATTTAATACTATTTTGAATGGTACAAACATTCCTAATGTGTAGTTAGCCTTCTGATATATACCAAAATATGTAACATTTATTGAAGCTGGGTAATATATAAAAATATTTCCCGAACCAATAATTACAGAGCTTCCATTTAATTGAGATCCAGTTACTAAAACTGAATATTTTTCAAATATTGTTGGTGTAGTAATATGCAATAAAACTAATGATATGTTAAACCTAAAATTAAAGGATGAATAACCTGTAACATTTCCTATATAATAATACCATGTTTTGGGACCTATTTTTAATAATATTTCAGTATTTGATAATGAGCCAGTAGTAATATTAAATGTTCCATATACATTTAATGTGGAATTATATTGTGCCGAGCCAGGTAATATGGAATATCCATTAACTGTAGGTATTTGTATTGTGACAGATGCATTGTCATTTGAAAAATCTGATTCATTATATGCTTTGTTAGCATTGATCCAAACTCTCAAAATATAAACACTTCCAACTCTAAGAGTATATGTTAATGATGAGACAGCGTAATTTTGAAAACCTCTCACATAAGAGGATCCTATGAAAATATTATTCAAATAATAATTTACCAAAAGAGGAGGTATATCAATGGGCAGAACATTCTTAGAGCCAATATATACATTTAGAGAGACTTGTACTGATGTTGTACTAGGTGAAATTGGATTACTCAATATATTATAAGTAATTTTAGAAACAAAATAATCAACATTAAATATTAAAGTTTGTTCATAGATATTGTTGCTTTGATTATAATCCCATATTTGATTTATTATAATATATAAAGTATAAATTCCCGGTGAGCTTGGTATAAAGCTAACTGAGAAATTTTCAGGTGAACTAGGAATAGTCTTATTCAATATTATATATTCTTTTGTATTATAAATATAATATACCTCTAAATTAGCTGTGAAAAAGCTATCTGTCCCCAAATTTTGAGTTTTGAATGATATCTTAACTGGAACAAATAGATAACTTTCACTGATATTAACATTTTCAATTGCAAAATCTACATTTGGATATATAGTTATTTTCTCACTAAATATATCATTGAAATAATTTGTTTCAAAAATTGTATGATATGGATTAATTTCAACAATAATCGTATAATTACCATATCCTAATCCCGACAAACTAATTGAATTTGTTATTGTTACAGATACATTCCTTTGTAATGATACAGGGAAAGTTCCAAAATTCTGTATTCCTTTAGGACCTTGAAGTTCAAAAATAACGGTTGTATTTTCAGTAGGTGGCCCTCCAAAATATCCAACAAAAGCGCTTAATGTGTATGTTTTACCTACGATTAACGGTTTTGGAACATTTACACTTATAACTCTAAAATCTGGGATATTAAAATTGATAACATATGGATAGTTGTTGCTTAATGTTGATAGCATTGGGAAATGATTTAATGATATTGTAACTTCCTTTAATTCTCCACCATTTATAGGATTATAAAATGTTAAATTATAATTTCCTAAATAGAATCCATTTGGGAAATAATTGTAATTTAAAACATCTGAAAGTAATGGTAAAATTACAATTCCTGAAGAATTTGTAACAAAAGATGGATTATAAATATTCCATATAATACTATTTAAATTATTTACATAAGATTGTGGAATGCCAATATCATATGGTAATACATTTACTGATGAACCTACTACATATGTTCCATCCCAATTCCTTGCATAAATAATTGCATTTCTGAAAATATAAATATTTGTAGATGAATCTTCAAAAATAGGAATGTTTATTCCTGAAGATGTGGTATTTATTGAAGTATTATACCAATAAATGGTAGAATATGAATAGGCATATAAAGCATCGTAATAAGATGCATTGAGATTATAATTTAAATCAACATAAGAATTTAATATATAAACTGTTGATGACTTAACAACCATGATATGATATTGCATATATCTAGACACATTTAAAGGGGTGTTAAAATCTACAAAAACATTATTCACAAAGATTTCATTAGCTCTAGCCTGATCTATAAATACTCTAATTACACCATTTAAATAATATCCAATAAACATTGGTGGTGAAACAAACGCAGTCCTATTTTCTATTGGAAGTTTTGTGAGATTAATCTGAAATGTCAAAACTTGTGATGACCCATTTATGGGTTTTGTCATTGAATATAAAGTATATGAACCATCAGGTGTCGTAAGTTCAACAATTCCTTTTGATGTTCCTGGAACAAAATTAAAGCTTGTTCTGTAATAAATGTTGACTGTAATATTTTCAATCAAATAATAATATGGAACAGGATTTAGCAACGTATAATTTTCAGATATTAAATTCAAACCCGGATTTGGAACGCTTTTTGAATAAGGAGAGTATCCTATAGTTAATAATGATTCATTAGATGGATAAGATTTAAACATTGGGGAAATAACGCTATTTATTAACTTTACATTATTTGAATATGATATGTTTATAGATGGTGCATATTTAGCCAATTCTGCACCAGTTTTATTCATTCCAAATTGAATTGCCCTTTGAATAGAAGTTTGATTTACGCCCGTAATTTTACTGTCATATGCATAAAAAGACCCTCCATTAATATTTAAATTACCAAAAAATGATAACGATGAATTATAAAGATAAACAGAACCTGTTGTTGATACTGTCATATTTAAATATAAACTAGGACCTAACATATTTGGAGCAACTGTTACGCTACCATTGTAAACAATTAATTGACCTTGGATTATAAAATAAATAATATTGTATATACTAGATAAGAAATATAAATGTGCATTTTGAACAACAATTTTTCCTGTTGGCCCTATTATGACAGGAGTATCAACCCCATAATATCCATACTTCCCAGTTAAAGGATCTTTGGTATTTTCATTTATGTAAAATGTGTTATTAACCCAAACTGGGGGATAACTGTAAAAATTCTTTACTTGTCTATTTTCTTTGAAATAATTAACATGAGGATATGAATTATAATTCATAGGAGCTACAGAAACCAACAATAAAGATACGATAAATATAACCCAAAACCATTTCATATGTAATTTAATCAATCTCTAATAATTAAATTTTATTATTTTAATTTTTAAACATTTGACGTAAATGTATAACTATATGACACAATATTACCTGAAATTATTTTAAAAGAATATCCATATAAAGATGTTCCAAGGTTCTGATAATTTATTATAATTACATCTCCTGCATCGAGTTTTCCATCATTATTTACATCAACAATTGTAACAGTAATTTTTCCGTTATCTGCAGATATTTTAACAGGTGTAGTTGTTAAAACTACTCCATACGAATTAATAAGATTTTGACCTGATGGGCTTTCTAAATATAAATAAAATGGAGAGGGAATTGAACCAGATTCCACTATAAAAACATACTGATCATTTTGTTCACTAATTATTGACATTTGTAAATATGAAGATGTACCTTTTGATGATGCAACACCTGTATATAGACCAGAAGCATATAAATATAAAGCTAAAGCTAAAATTACCGTCAAAGCTAATATTAAAAGTGTTGATAATATTTCAGATATTCCATTTTCTTTGTTTAATATATTCACAAAAAATTAATTGTTATTTTGATATAAAAGTTTAATG
>ERZ1669250.782-NODE-782-length-12520-cov-4.452306_pt1 | contig 12520 bp, 9 predicted proteins | sample MGYA00579295_ERZ1669250 | MGnify/ENA primary metagenome ERZ1669250 (study PRJEB41166, sample SAMN08046056) | hot springs metagenome | biome: hot spring; feature: acid hot spring; material: thermophilic sediment; isolation source: thermophilic sediment from acid hot...
AGACGATGCAAAGAGATATTTCACAGTGACAGGGACAGAAAAGGAGGTGTTATCGTGGTCTCCCCTGTAAAAACCTTTAAATTTGAGGAGCATGTGTAATTTTTATGGCGGATCCGGTTTTTGGGATTGAAAGATTGGATGAGGATTTGAGGGGCTTACCGGATAAGAAGATTGTGGTTTTCTCCGCTTCCCCTGCGGTTGGAAATGAAGTCTTCGGTTATCAGATAATTCACAACAATCTTTTGAACAAGAAAAAGGTTCTTCTTTTGCTTAATCGTACATCTCCTTCCTCTTATCTTACTGAGATGAAAGAATACGATTTTACAGTTTCGGATGATCTAAAAATACTTGATGCTTACAGCAATATAACAGGGATACAGCAAAGTGGCTCGGAAAATGTTGTTGTTATTCAGAATCCTGCTGATAAGGAGGAGATCTTTTCAAAGGTTGGAAATGAGATCGAGAAGGGCTACGATTTGGTTGTAGTCGATTCATTGTCATTAATAGTCGACCAGTTCGATTTTGATACTGCCGCTAAACTTATTGATCTGATTTCATCAAAGATCAATCAAAAGAAAGGAACCGGTGTTTTGCTGTTCACAGAGTGGGATTACGACAGAAACGGCGTCAATAGCATTTTCACCAGAGCGAATGCAGTTATAGATATAAAAGGTGTTGAGAAGCGCGTAATTTTTGGTCAATATTTCGCAGTTATAAAGTGCGATTGGATAAAGGAACAGCGTGCGATGACCTCCGCATTGTTCAAAGCCTTGAAACCTGGGGGTATAAAGTTATATATACCAAAGATCCTTGTCACAGGTCCTACAGACGCGGGGAAAAGTTCCTTTATTCATTCAGCGTGTCCCAATGCAGTCAGTGTGGATAGATTAGGAGGAACCATAGCCCTTGATCATGGGACGCTAGATTTCAGGGGATATATAGCTGATATGTTTGGTACTCCTGGTCAGGAGCGTTTTGATCCGCTTCTTAAACTATTAGGTGGTGAGGCAATAGGTGTTATTTTAGTTGTTGATGCTACAAGACCAGAAGGCTTTCCGAGGGCGATCGAGATGCTCAGGAAGACAGAGGCTTATGGATTACCAATAGTCGTCGTCGCCAATAAATTTGATTTGCCAGGGGCGTTGTCTTTGGATGAGATAAAGGATAAATTGCATCTTGGAAAGGACGCTCCGATAACACAGACTACAGCGGTTGATTTGTCCAGAATAGATCCGAATCAGCCAACCCAGTTAAAGAGAGAGGAGGTGGAAAAAGCACTGTCTTTACTATTTGAGCAGTTAAGATAAATTTAAATAGTAAAAGAAGTTTAAAACTGATATGAGTACAAAGGTCGAAACACTAAAAGGCGTCTTGGAGCGTTTAGGAACGATCGGTGGGATTAAGGCTTCATCTATTATATCGGCTGATGGTATCCCGATGGTTTCACTTATTCCAAGCGGAATCAATGAAAACACCTTTGCTGCTATGCTCGCTTCAATGGTCGGATCCGCAGAGACGGCGCTTAAATCATTGGGATCAAAATCTTTTGAAAGAGTAATTGCAGAATCAAGTGACACTAGAGTCGTTGCAATAAAAGCGGGTGAAAATGCCATTCTTTCAATAATGCTTGATCCAAGTTCAAACTATGGTTTAATACTTCTTGAAGCAAAGAAAGCTGCTGATGAGATTGCAGGAATAATCAGTCAGTGAATTTTAAGAGCTATTTTTGGTTTGATATAAATATCATAGTATGATCTTTCTGGAAAGGATCAAGTCTTACCGATCCTTCTATCTTAAATCGCTTTTCGAGTATTTTTCTTGATTCGTATATTATCTCATTTGGATCCTTGAGAACATCTATGCTCCTTGCCTTTATAGCTATCGCACCTCTTCCATTGCTTTTGAGAAATAGATTGGCGTTCCGTATGAATATTTCTATCTGATTCTTCTGGGCTATGTCCTGATATATGAAATCGACCTTTTCTATATCGTTCTTTTTGTCTTCCAATTTTGCAGCGTCATAAATTATAGGAAATATGTTCTTTCTTTTTTCCGCCAGTAAAACGAGGGGAATTCCCACCTCTTCTGATATTTCCACAGCGTATACAACTCCTTTCTCCCCAATTATATCCGATACATGGGAAACTGTGGTCCCGGTGGAAGCCCCCAGATAGAGTACAGAAGAACCTGAATGAATTTCAATATTTTTATAGCCTTTATAGATCGCAGCGGCTATCTTGCTCCTATTTGGGTTCCATTCCCTATATTCTTTGTTTCCATGCTTGATGAGCCTTTCCCCATATACAGATGTTCCTGGGGTAAGATTGACAGTTGCAAGGATCCTGTTTTTATTTTTAATCCAAAATATTGAGTCACTAACCCTTGTAATTTCCATTTTGATTCTCCTTAGATATCTTTGAGATTCTTTTCATTAATTCATCTTTGATATCCTTTTTGGATATCACATCAGCCCTTGCGGCTATGCTGATTGTGGAAGCCAAAGTTTTTGCCGCTTTACCCGGATTTTTTGAGTTTGATACGAGAGGGTGGGAAAATATTACTCCATATTTTGGTCTCCTGCCCTTTGAGAATAGGTTCTTCTCCGCGCCGAGTACCTGTATTTTTGATGATGGCATCATGCTGAGTTTTCTAACCCCGTTGCTTAATCTTATCAATCTGGCTATAAGGATCGGTTCACCGATCGAAAGAAGATTCGGGTACTCTTTTTGCATTATATTTTCAATTTTTTCTTCGATCACTGCCTTCGTTTTTTCAATTTCATCTATCTCTTTTATAAGTGCGCTTAATGTATCTTTTCCTTCTTTTGGTAAATCATATCCCATGCTTTCGCTATCTATCTTAAGGATACTTGCTATCTCGTCGTATGAGATTTCGTTTATTTTTTTCGTCATATTTATAAATTGATCCTTACCTTTGATGAGCGATGCTGCCTCTGGAAAATAAAGAAACAGAAGATCATAGGCGGTTTTGAAGAGCAAATTTTCTGATTTATTTAGTGCATCAAAAGCATCTATTTGCCTTTTTATTAGATCATCTACCGATAATCCCTTCTTAATGCTCTTTTTTGCGGATTCTATATATTTTTTGTTGTCCATCGTTCCACCAGTAAATATAATTTTTGTTATATTAAATCCTTCGTCTATGAGCCATGATCATAAGAAGCAGGAACTAAACGCTATGGGGAATTCTGACATACTCAAGGTCGAAGCTTTCTTGCTCATTTTTCTGTAAGATTTCAATAGAATCGGAAGCCTATGGATTCATTTATGGAAGGATGTCACTTTGGGCGGCTCTTGCCTTTGTAGCGTAGATACACTAAGAATATTACGATAATCACTACTGATAGTATTATTCCTATATAGAGTATGCTACTTTGGCTAAGACCGCTTTTCTGGCTGGGTGCACCGAACTGCCCTGGTGGAATACTTAATGCGAAAAAGTTGTTTGAAAATCCTGAGAGTACAGTATAGTATGATGCTTTGCTAGTGTTTCCAAAAACATCGAGTTCTGCGACAGAATCATTAACGAACAGTAATAGCGAGGCGCTATTATCAGCTGGAGATAAAAGAAGGCCATAGGAATGAAATCCAGGTACTTTTGATAACCCAAACGTTTGATCCGGAAAGCGAGTGTAGTTGCTTATATTATACATGTATGAAAATGCAGCGGAAGCTGATGAAAAGTTCGCATAGTTTACAAGTCTGTAAACTAGTGAAAAATTATCATAATTTGGAAGATCATATTCATAGGCAGTAACCACGCCTCTTCCTATTGTCGGAAACTCATGGTATATGTTTGTAACATTTCCAACATTTACAAAATCAGTTGGTATAAGGGAATAAGAAGGTGCAGATGCGACGGAGAATGATAATATTGATATCGCAGCGATGAACAAAGTCATTATCTTTATATATTTTAATCTTCCCATACCCCATCCACCCAAGTTATCATTGGGCAAGCCATATTTGCTGTATTAGAGTACTGTGTAACTCTTATGTATTTATAAGTTCCAGTAATGTCTGTGATCTCGGGAGAAGCTGAAGAGCCAACTCCTCCAGCAGAAGTAAATGTGTGCGTGTAGAAAGTAGTCCAGGTACTACCGTCGTTTGATGCCGCCCATGTGAGAGTCACATCAGTTCCATATGGTTGGCATCCGCCGCCTAAAGCATCATAAGCGTACCATTTAGTGTAGAAAGTTCCAGTTAAGGAGGAGGGGAAAGTCCATTCCCATTGTGCTTCTTCCCACTGTCCAGCCCAAGGGTCATTCGTCTCTATATAACCATAATTTCCATCAGGCACTATTGTGTTTCCTGGATCGGTTTGGGTGTTGGTCGAGTCCACATCCCAGCTACCGGAAGCAGTAAAAGCAGGTATTCCTGGGTAGTTAACTGATGAGAAGGATATAGATTGGGTGTTTCCTGCTGCTAGGCTCCCTGAAGCCGGCGACGGAGTGTAAGTAGGGCTATTACTAACCTGAAATGCACCTGTTGAGAAAGAGTAAGTTCCAGGAGGAATTTTAAAAGATATTGAAGTGGATGTTGATGATTCATTGATACCGTCATAATCAACCCACCAACCCGCTCCTGAAGGTAAACCCGACTCTGTAAATGTAGTTAAAGTGCCTGAATAAACAAATTGTACAGAGGGCATAACACCATTTGGCGGGGCAGTTGGTGAATAATAATAAACTGGTGCACTTGACCAGAGAGCGGTGTAAGCCTGTGTGGGTCCCTCATAATAATCCATTTCTAATCTAACTGTACCAATCGTGTTTTCTGCTCCTGAAAACACGCTGAAGCTTTGTTCATGCCATTGGGAAATTATATTGTTTGGATTTGAACTTCCACCAAGCCAGTATGCGCCGTTGCCAGAATACGAAGAGGTAGAGTATCCAAGCGCAATTCCATCATCAGTTCCTACATAAAATGTAACTGGCGAGTTGACTTGTGCCCAGCCTATGGCCTTTATTATCCAGGAATTTGTTGTGTCCAATGGTGGAATTGGAGGATCTGGATAAGGAGCACCACTTTTATAGTCTTCCTGATAGTTAAAGATCACATTGTTCTCGTTCATCCCGTTCACAACTTGTGAGCTTCCTACAAGGTTTGTATAAAACGGATTTGTTGAAGAGGACATTGGTGCGCAAGATTCTATTGTTACTCCATTATTTAATGTAGCTGCATATACCTGATTCTGATAATTTTGACTGTCGCATTCCCCGCTTGGATCATAATATATTTGATATTCTAAACCGCTGTTCATTACATTAGCTATGTCGTTGTATTCTCCATACACCGGCGATAATTGAGGCGCCTCTCCATCATTCACATTATTAAACAGATTAGTGGAGGTGTATCCAAAGCCCATGTATATTGTTATAGATGAATCAGCAGGTATGCTATTGCTTAACTTGACCCAGTATGTCGCGCTGTTTGGATAGGAATATGTTTCCAACCAAGAAGGAATCACCTGTCCATTTTTATAAAAGAAGATTGTGTTTTGCATGTTTGATGAGGCATATGCATTTATCACCCATGAAGGTACAGATATCTCTTGCTGGAATGGGGATGGCGTAGGAGTGTTTTGATTGTTTGTTATTGTTATTGGAACATAATATACTACATTTGGCGGGAGCTTTACAGATAATGAATAATTGATTGTTTCGTTTAGGCCGGTGTAATTGTAACCAGAAGAGGGCTTCGGATAATAGTAATATGCACTAGATATTGTGTTTGCTGAGATTGGAAATGAGTATACCCCAACTGCGACGTAACCATTTCCATTTAATCCGCCGCTTAAACTATATGAGCCGGCCCCCTGATTATAGCATACCGCCATGTAAGTTGTCTCATAGTAGTCCCCTCCATTTTTGTAGAATAATTGTTGACATCCGCTTGGCACTGTAATTGAATTGCATTCATACCAGCCACATGAAATGGATATTATAACATCTGCGCTTTGACTTTCAGAATATGTATATGAGAACGAATTCCCACTGAATGTTTGGGTTTGTAATGAGTACTGAGTGTTCGTATCTATCGCTGCTCCTCCAACAGCTATATCTGAAGATAAAGAAGAGTCAGAGCACACATTGCCTGATTGATGTCCAATGCTTGCATACGATGAAAATGTTGTCGTGTCAGCAGACCAGGAATAAGTGGATAAAGCGCCGTTTCCGTCCCCTCCATTGCACAGGTACAGAGAGGCGCCCGATGGCAGGCTATAAGAGGCGGAATTTCCTCCCGTCTGTCCACCATAGCCAACTATTGAAAATGTGGCTACATTTGTAGTTCCGGTCGATACTGTAATTGGATAAGCAGTGAATTCAAGTTTTGATGATGAAGAAGGCATGTTAACAAATTTTATGATGTGGCTAGTTGAAGTTTGGTATATTCCGTTATATGTGATGTTCCATTCTGTTCCACTCGGCAGACCGGTTTCGTTGAAAGTAGAGTTACAAAGCCATGAGTTGAATGTATACGTCCCACCTGGCTGAACTGTGACATCTGTCTGGGAAGGGGATGTTCCACAGTATAAGCCAGATACTGATGCGTTCGCTGTGAGCGAGGAGGACGGCTCCGAAGCGTTTAATGTTAATTTGCTTCCAGTGGCTGAGGTTTCAGTTTGATTCATCTGATTATCATATTTAACCATCCATTTGTATCCCGGTGGAAGGTTCTGTTCGTAAAACGTTGTGAGGCAGTATGTCTCCTCTTTGAAGTTTATTGAAACCTGTGTTCCCGCCTGTACACTTGTCGGAACATTTTGCGGCGTGTATACACTCACGCAGTTATTAGAAGAATTCGATAAAGCAGGGATTTTAACGTTATGCGGACCACTTAATGAGGAAAAAGTTATTGTATTTCCTGAGGATGAATTCCAGTACGTGTAATTGACACGCCATTCATATCCCGGTGGTAATCCTCTTTCAGTAAAGGTAGTAATTATCTTCTCGCATTTTGTTTGGGATGTGAATGGCACAGTTATTGTTGATCCAGCTGAATCTAATACTCCAACAGCATTACTTCCCGCTTTATAAGTTGTTGTGCAAGCTTCCATTAATTGCTGATTAAAGGACGTATTTGATAAATTCCAGACATGATAGTAACCAGGTGCGTTTGCGATCACAGGAATATACGGAGTATTCGAAGAGTAATTTTTATTGTTATAACTTGCGATCCAGGTATATCCGCTTGGCAGACCAATTTCACTGAAGGTGACTCCGCAGATTTCATAATTAACCTTGTAATTTTCACCAGTTTGATATTTCTGTATGCTTTGAGTTGGGCAATAAAACATGTTATTTGCATCAGCAGGGTACATGACAAGATAGAAGTTTCCGCTAGTTGTTGTGAAGTTTATTGGTTGGTTCAAACTATTTGACTGGTTATTCCCATCATAATCGGCCCACCAGAATGAGGAGCTATATTGCTGACTGAAGGGGATGCAGCCGCTTGAACTACAGTTGTATGGTGTGAATGATGTCTGTACTTGCACGAATTTTGATATTCCCTTGTTACCTGTTATGAATTGACTAATTATAGATCCGACCAGGCTAAAGTTAGAGAGGATACCAGCTTTGTAAAGATATGTCAGAATTAAAAACAAGGCTATGACTATAACCGCAACTATCAATGTCCATATCTGAATTGACTGCGCTTTGTCATTTATCATATCTTTATACTATATACAATTACAACTGGAACTTTAAATATCTCTTTCTTGTGGCCTCTTGCAAAAGCAGGTATGGAAATGTCTCCGAGTTTATGTAGAAGCGTGCCCTGTTTCTCTGATATTTCCAATGTTCTCTTGTTTTCTGGCAAAATTACGAAGAAGTTTGAGGAGTGCATCTTTATTTTTTCTATAAAAAGGACAGGATCAAAGCTTGTTCTGATCCCGAAAGGAGGATTGGATATAATTGTGTCATAATTTTTAGTTATATCAAAAAAATCAGATCTGTAAACATCTGATTTTATTTTTAAATTAAGGAGATTTTCTCTGCATACATCGACAGCCTTTTGGTCTATATCATAAAAATCTACAGTCTTTGCCCCAAGAAGTTTTGCGCCTATACCAAGAATGCCATTTCCGCATCCAAGATCAGCAACTGTTTTGTTGTATATACCACCATTTTCATAGGAAAAATATAGAAAGTCTACAGCTGTCTTCAGATCTGTTTGATACTGCTCTAGGGAAACATTTTTGTGTTCCACTTCGTTTATCTTGCTGAGTTCTATCGATAGTTGTTTTTTATTTGGTATCATCTTCTTTCAGTATTTTAACTACATCACTTGCATCGAATGAAAAACCGAATTTTTCGCGAAGTGAAGTTATAATTTTCACAGGATCCTTTGTCTTTAAGCTAGTTTCTATATTTTTAACCTCTTTTCTAAGTGTTCCCTCCGGCACTCTCTGAAGCTTATGTTTACTAATGCATTCATCGACTGTCTTGCAATCACCAGATGCCAGGGCTTCAAGTATGAATCTGGATGAATCCCTCGAGATTTCATTTCTTGATATCTTTTTAAGGAGATAGATCAGTGTTTCATCGTTTATCTCAACTCCAAATTTATTTTTAATGTACTTTGCATCGTTTATCATTACTTTTATTATGTCTTTGGGACTGACTTTTAGATCTTCTCTCAATTTTATTGCAAGATTAAGTTTGTTTTCCTTTATGAGTAAATTTACCGTTTCCTCATCCATTCCGTATTCTTTTCCAAGCTTTTCTATGCTGATATCTTTGTAGATCTTCGCTTTTTCAAAGATCTGCTTATTTATTCTGATCAGCGGAAGGTCTGTCTCTACATAAAGTCTGGCTTCTCCACCGATAGGTCTTAAAAAGCTATTTGTGCCGTCGTCATTAACTACCCTGACTTCTGATGGCACTTCTGTCAGAAGCTCCTTTAATCTACATATTGCATTTTTGACAACCTCTTTTCCACTTTCTTCATCTTTAACTATAGAAAACATGAATGCATCTCCAGTTTCGCAGCCCAATGCCTTTTCTATGGATAGCTTTTCAATTTCAGATATTCCATAGCCGGGAAGCTCATCCGAGTGTATAATGCCTGCTCCATTTCTTATCTTAAGGTAATCACTGATTTCAGCTCCAAAAGTCTTATTCATTTGAATTAGCGATCCAAGCAATCCTTTCATTTCGGGCAATTTTACCGCTAGGATCTTGTTTTTGTTGGCTATTGCCTCTTTTATTATTCTAGATTCTGTGCCCTTTAGAAGTCCAGATATTTCAGTAATCTGATTTTCATTTAGTAACGATTTAAGGTGTCCCTTTTCTTTTATTATTTTGAGGAGGTTTTGTTGTCTTTGCCCCTCATTAAGTATAACTTTTTCCATCTGTCTTAAGTTTTGGAAACCCTTCAGCTCAACCCGGCTTCCGCCTTCTACCGACAAGTTTATATCTTGCCTTATCGTCCCGATGCCCCTCTTGACCTTAAATAATCGCGTGAATGTGCCAAACTCAAGTGCTATTTCCTTCGCCTCGTTTTCATCTGTGTCTATTACATCTGTCGATATTTCGACCAGCGGAACGCCCAATCTGTCAAGTTTGTAAGAGATGCTGTTTTGATCTTCTTTTTCTTTTCTTGCTGAATCCTCCTCAAGCATAAGAGTTTTGATCTTTATATTCTTCTTTTTATCCCTGAATTCTCCATCCATTCCGAGGAGTGCGGTCCTTTGGAAACCTGATGTGTTTGACCCGTCCACTATCGTCTTTCTCATGAATATTATATTTTCAAATATTTTCATTTTCAATGCAGTTGCAATATTCACTGCAATCTGCAGAGCTTCCTCATTTAATTTATGAGGCGGTTCTTCGTCGGCTTCGACCAGGCAGGAGGAATCTCTTGAGCCCAAATAAAATACTTTTCTGTGTCTTTCTTCCTCAAAAGAAGCACTTACGTCCTTGACTCCACTTTCTCCGGCTGAGGCTCTTAGGACTCTTTCTATTGTATAATCTATTTTATCACTTATCTTGCTGTCACAGCCGCAAAAGAGCTTTGATGTATCCAGCTGTACATGCCATTCAAATCCACATCTTACTTTCATATTAAAAAGGTGTCTATTTCGCTTCTTTCACTCATCTCGCCGGCGAGCGGTCTTTCCATCAGCTCTTTTACCTTTTCTATTTTATGTGTGTGCCCAAGCACGAACATCAGCTTTGTGAAGGCGGTCTCCGGCAGCATATCTTCTACATAGATTATATTTTCGAATTTGGAGATTTCTCTGAGTGTGCTGTAAACGAACCTGTTTGTTCTTCCGTATATTGTTTGTGATGTGATAACTATAGGTATCCCCTTTTCATGCGCTTTGACGATTGAATTGTAAACTGATTTGTTACCCATAGGTATATTTCCAAATCCCGTCCCCTGTATTACTATTCCCGAGACCTTTTTCTTTAGGTAGAAATCAAGATCATCTGCATTGAATCCGGGATATGTAAGTATCATTTTAACGTTTTCATCAATCTTTGTGTCAAGGTGTGTTTTCTCACCTGGTTTTATCGGCTGGGAGATCATCTCTATATTTCCATTTGGAAAGACTTTAGCTATTGGTCTTGAATTTATGGGTCTGAATGCGTCTCTTCTCTCGGTATGCATTTTTCTCGTTCTGTTTCCTCTTAAAAGAAAGTTGTATGAATCATTCATGGTTGCATGCATGCATATCATGGATTCACCTGCACTCACCTTCGAGGCGGCTATAACAGACGTCAGAAGATTCATACTAGCGTCACTGGAGCCCCTATCAGAACTTCTTTGTGCCCCTGTGAAGATCAGAGGAACTGAAAGAGGATTTAGCATGAAAGAAAGCATCGAAGCAGTGTAATGCATAGTGTCTGTGCCCATAGTCACGACGACTCCTTTTCCGCCGGCACTTATTGCTTCATTCACTTTTTTAGCGATTTTAATCCAATCTTTAACTTGTATATTTTCTGAAAGTATGCTCATTATCTTTTCTATCGATATTTTTCCATAGTTCATGATTTCTGGGGCAAGTTTTATGTAATCGGAAGCAGACAGACCAGGGGACACACCACCGGTAATGTAATCTATCTTTGAGTCTATGGTTCCACCTGTGGTTAGGATCTTTATGTCAAAGTTTTTATCGCCTATTTTATTTTCTATCTCTGCCTCTTTTTTCTCTCCCCTTTGCAAGATTTTTAATTTTTTGATTTTATTTTTGGGTATAACAACATCATACCCTGATTTTAATTTTAGAAAGATATTTCCCTCTTCTTCGTTTATTATAGTACCATGTAAGTTCAGCCCATTAAAGAAAATCTCTACCGTGTAGCCTATATCGGCCTCTTTCTTCATAAAATTTGATATCTATACCTTAATTTAACCCTTTTTGGTTCATTGCTAATTGGCTCATGTTTATATACTTTATTGAATCAAAAATAGTATATGCCTAATGTTACTTTTTATTTTGAAGTTCACCAGCCAATGAGGCTTAGAAGGAAACTTTATTTCGATGGGACACCGGATGTTATCGATTGGGAAAGAAATAAGCAGATATTTAATCGCGTATCAGATAAGTGTTATATTCCCGCTACAAAGATGTTTATCGATTTGATTAAGAGTTATCCAGAGCTGAAATTAAGCTTTTCATTCACTGGAACATTTTTCGAACAGGCAGAATTGTTCAGAAAGGATGTAATTTCCCTTTTTCAAGAGCTATTTGATACCGGAAATGTAGACATTCTCGATGAGACTTATTATCATTCTCTTGCCTATCTTATGAGTAAAGATGAGTATGAAGAGCAGATAAGGATGCACAGGGAAATGATCAAAAAGTATTTTAACTATTCTCCGAAGATCTTCAGAAATACTGAGGCGATGTATTCAAACGGTATCGCGGAAATAGCGGCAGAAATGGGATATAAAGGCATACTTGCCGAAGGATGGGATAAAGTATTAGGCTGGAGATCCCCGAATTACGTTTATTCTCCTCCTGGTTCAAGCATAAGCGTTGAACTTAGAAATTATAGGCTTAGCGATGACATTTCTTTTAGGTTTTCTTCTAGAGACTGGAAAGAATTTCCTTTGACGGCTGATAAATACGCTAGATGGGTTGCTTCAAACGAGGGCGATACAGTGAATCTTTTTATGGATTACGAGACCTTTGGAGAACATCAATGGAAGGAGACAGGCATCTTTGAATTTATGAGAAAACTTATTCCCTCTCTTCTTAAGGAGGGGGTCGGTTTCAACACCGTCACAGAAACGGCGGAGCTTAAGCCTGTCGGTGTTATAGATATCAACGACATTCTTTCTTGGGCAGATGTAGACAGGGATCTATCAGCATGGCTAGGAAATTCAATGCAAATCGCAGCATTCGAGCAGCTTAAGGTTCTAGGAGAGAAAATAAAGAAAACGAAAGACGAGAATCTATTGAAAGTTTGGAGGTATCTTCAGACGTCAGACAACTTTTATTATATGTGTACGAAATGGTTTTCGGACGGAGACATTCACAAATA
>ERZ1669250.784-NODE-784-length-12474-cov-3.738626_pt1 | contig 12474 bp, 16 predicted proteins | sample MGYA00579295_ERZ1669250 | MGnify/ENA primary metagenome ERZ1669250 (study PRJEB41166, sample SAMN08046056) | hot springs metagenome | biome: hot spring; feature: acid hot spring; material: thermophilic sediment; isolation source: thermophilic sediment from acid...
AAAACTGATTGTCCTCAATCTTTATTAGATTTATAATCTTTTTTGTTTTAATCTTTAAAATAAATTTTATATCCGTCCATTTCAAAAGATAAGCCAAGTTATTTAATTATTTGCGCAAAAGATCTAAATTTTAAATTAAGGGAATGAGTAAAGTTAAAGATGTTAGTATTGGGAATAGAGAGCACTGCACACACTTTTGGTGTGGGTATAACCGACGGGAAGAGCATACTCGCAAATGAGAAGGATACTTATAAACCAAAAAGGGGAGGAATAATACCCAGAGAAGCGGCGGAGCATCATTACAAGCTGGCTCCGGAGATAATAAACTCTGCGCTTTCCAAGGCAGGAATAAAGTTAAAAGATATAGATATATTTGCATTTTCCCAAGGCCCAGGCATATATGCTCCGCTAAAGGTGAGTTTTCAGATTGCAAAGTTTTTGTCTAAAAAATACAATAAAAAAGTTATTGGAGTTAACCATTGCATAGCGCATTTGGAAATTGCAAGGAAGGAAACTGGGTTTGAAGACCCGGTCATGCTGTATGTAAGCGGAGGAAACACCCAGATAATAACCTTCGCAGATGGATATTACCGTGTATTTGGAGAAACTCAGGACATAGGTGTAGGCAACTTGCTTGATAAGTTTGGCAGAGATATGAGTATAAGCTTTCCAGCCGGGCCGGAAATAGAGAAATACGCGCTGAAAGGAAAGAAATACATACCGCTGCCCTACAGCATAAAAGGGATGGATGTCAGTCTATCAGGTATTCAAACCTTCATTTCAAAGATAAAAGATAAATATAGTATAGAAGATCTTTCCTTCTCCCTCCAAGAAACAGTGTTTTCGATGCTTGTGGAGGCAAGTGAGAGAGCTTTAGCTTACACCGAGAAAGAGAGCTTCGTGATAACTGGTGGCGTGGCAGCTAACAAAAGACTTAACGAGATGGGCAAAATTATGTCAGAGAGCAGGGGGGCAAAATTCAAGAGCATACCGATGGAGTATGCTGGCGACAATGGAGCAATGATTGCCTACACTGCATACCTTATGAGGGGTGAGCCAGATAGAGATTACTTGCCAAAACCTATATTTAGGACAGATTCAGTTAAAATAAACTATAGGTGAGATGTGATATGCCGATAAATGCACCAAGCAGATACTACGAATTAAGCGAAGCTTACAGCAAGGAAAAGGACCCGAAGAAGAAGGAGGAGATACTTATAGAGATGATGCATATCCTCCCGAAGCATAAGGGAAGCGAAAGGGAATTTGGCTATTTAAGAAGAAGGCTGTCCCTTCTCAGGAAAGAGTCCGGAAAGAAATCTAAGAAGCATAAGGTGCAGACCTTGAAGAAAAAGTGGCCGAGAGTCTGCTTGCTAGGCTACAGGGAGGACGAGATATCATCACGATTTAAGTTAGCGAAGTTTGAAAGTGTATCATATGGGGTGATAATAGTAGATGACATGCATATCCAGGTAGTCTATATGAAGAAAAAAGAGGATAATCTGGAGATCTTTGAGCAGAGCGATATCGTGATCTCTGACAGGGACTATGGAATAAAGGGTAAATTCTGCGTCGTCTCAAAAGATCCAAGTATCATGCAGGCGTTGAAGGAGTTTGGCATAATAAGAGTATACACTGAAGAATCAAAGGATGCGATACCAATGATGAAGGGCAGCACTGTCAGGGATCTAGTGAAGGAGCTTGGTTTAAAGACGGGCAAGAATAGCTACGCAGAGGTGTACGGGAGCAGTGTTAAGTTTCAGGGCCAAAGCGTAAGCCTGAATTACGTCTTAAATGACGGCGATAAAGTTTTCATAAGGACTTGAGATGGAATCAAAGAGGATTATATCGGTTGGAGCAGAATCTGCGATATACCTGTATAAAGGCACAATCGTGAAGGAAAGGGTTAAGAAATTATACAGGATAAAGGAGATAGACGAGAGCATAAGGAAAAGGAGGACAAGGCTTGAATTCAGCCTCATGAAGAGAGCTTTCGAGAGCGGAATAAGGGTGCCGGCTCCGATAAAGATATCAGAAGACAATTACAGTATATATATGGGATATCTCGGTAATGAGAGGTTCAAAGACAATTTTTCCGTTGATCGCATGAGTGAGTTAGGGGAAGAAATAGCGAAGATGCACAAAATTGGTATAGTTCATGGTGATCTTACAACGGCCAATCTTATGCTTAAGGATGATAAATTGTATTTGATAGATTTTGGCTTGGGTATGTATTCGAATAAAGATGAGGATAAGGCAACTGATATATTCTTGCTTAAGAATGCGTTGAGCACAAGGCATCCGAAGGAGAGTGAAATTGCATTCAAGTCCTTCTTAAAGAGCTATAGACATGCCTATGGAAAACAATTTAAAGGGATAGAAACTCATCTTAAGGATATAGAATCAAGGAGGAGATACAATGAGAGTTATTAAGGTAAAGAAGAAGTATGTGCCGCACTGGGTTGTGTACAAGCCAGAGGAAGTGCAGAGTATAATAGTCAATAAGTATGAACAGGGTATGACAAAGGCAAAGATAGGCGCAATGCTCAGGGATCAGTATGGCGTACCTTCAGTTAGAGATTTGACAGGTAAAAACATCGCTGACATACTTAAAGAGAAAGGCGTAAAGGAGGAATTGCCTGAGGATTTGATGGCTCTTTACAAGAAGGCAGTTAAACTGCATATACATCTTCAAAAGGAGAAGAAGGACAAGAAATCCAGGAGGAGCTTCGTGATATTAGAGAGTAGGATAAACAGGCTGATAAATTACTACAAGAAGAAGCATCTGCTGCCGATGGATTATAAATACAGCATTGATAATGCAAGATTGGTGGTCAAACTATGAAAGTTAATTACAGCTGGTATAAAGTTGTGTACCCGGACATGGATAACTTTGTGATAGGCGAAGTTTACGGCTCAAACGAATCTGTATTGGGCAAGACCGTGAAGATAGCAGCTTCAAGCATAAAGGACGTGAAACAGAGGTTCGGATACAAGCTTCAGTTCAGAATAGTAGACATCAAGGATCAAAATACATGTGTGGCTGATATTGACTCAATAGTGATGATGAGAGAGTGGGTAGGCAGATTGGTAAGGCACAACATCCGAAAAATCGATGTGGTTGTTAAGGTATCCGTGGAGGGAAAACCTTTCAAGATAAAATATATATGTATAATAAATAAGACAAACAGGAGATATTCAAAACTTATAACAGACCAGATATCAAAGATAACTGAGGATAAGATAAAAGACTACAAGCTTAAGGACTTGGTCATGGACATACTTAATGGTAAGCTTCAGATAGAGATACAAAAGAAGCTGAATAAGTTCTATCCGGTCAGGAACTTCGAAGTAAGAATGTTAGAGAGGGTTTCGGTTCATAATCCAGCCACAGCCCAAGCTGAAGAGGAGAACCATGAAACAAAAGAGAGCGAAACAGCAGCCGCTGAAACAGAATCTAAGTGATATTCAATTTCTACTCAGCTAGCACATCTATCTGTATCTTTCTTATTATGTTTAGCCCTTCTATCTCTCTGGAACGCACCAGAACAAAAAGAGTGGTCAAAATCATCCCATAGTCTTTTGCGTTGAATAGCTTGAATTTGAATCTGCCTTCTTCATTTGAATCTATTATCGCTTCCTGCCCTACTGAGTTGGTATAAACCTCCTGCTTCTTTTCGTATATTATATCAAGAAAATTATCTTTGTCTTCGAGTATGACTGTAAAGACAAGCGGTATATCAAACTCATTCTTTATGACTATGCTCACGTCTTCGGATAGATGCCTCGGAAGGCTAACTTTCTCCGGAAAAACGTCTACTTTTACTTTCTCAGCAAATCTGTCGTTTAGTCTCTCTATGAAAGCATTGAGTTCATTAATGTAGCCTGCATTCTTGAGGAGGGCAGTCATTGAATGTACCAGCTCGTCTAGCCTGCCGCCATCGAGCATAAATGTGTTGAATATGCTTTCGGCCCTCTCATCGCCGACCGTACTGGATAGCGTTTCTTTGATTATCTTCTGAATTATTGGGCTTTCCTTAGCTAGCAATTCCATTCTACTATTATGGCAGCATCTAAATTAAACCCTTTCGTATCTACTCCTATGGAGTTTGCTTCTTGATAAAATCAGCATATCACCTGGTTTAGTCTTTATAGAGCAAAGTTTATCTATATACTGTGTCTATGAATTCTCATGAAGCTGCTTTTATACCTTTACATATTCGGTATATTCATTATAATAGCTCTATATGCATTCCTACAGATAAATTTTATATGGCTATTGGGCTATCTGTTGATACTTCTATTCGCAGAGCTTGTGCCTAAAAAGATAATAATTGAAAGCGTTGTTGCCTTAGCTCTGCTTGGATTATCATTATTTATAGTAAGTTCGAACGCCTCTCAGTACGCCTCTCTTCCTATCTCTTTTCTGCTCATATCCACTGGTTTGCCAGGAGTCCTAGTATACACAGCTACAACTCTTTTGTTTCAGGGATCCAAAGCGGTGGCGGAGATAACTCTTTTAAGCAGCGGTATGGTCCTCCTTCTTATAGGGCTTCATGCTGTTAAGTTCATTATAAACAGGATATTGTGGCCTATTTTCTTTATCCCGGTGATAGACCTTCTGCCGATAATCATAGATCTTGCAGTTGTAATAGCTATGTCATACATAGTCTTCACACATGTGCAAACATTATACCCTACAGTCCAGAAATTCGTGGATCTTATAATTGGAAAGGTTTAAGCTTCTCGGTTCTTTGATGGTCTCTTCAGCAGCGCCGCTATACCGCCAAGATTATAAAGCTGCAATCCATCGCTCGAGTTCATAGATATTATCTCTACATCAGCGCCTTTTTCATTCCCTTTATAGTACAGGTCATTTTTCTTTTGCTCATCTAGACCCTCCGATATCAGCAGTGTGTCTACATTGTCAGCTTCTAGTTCCCCCAGTGTTTCAGTCTCTCCATAAACTGACAATCTGTCGTTTCTAGCTATGCTTCCTAATAGTTTTTGCACGTACTCCCTCTCCTCCAGACGCCTAACATTAACAAGTATGTCCTTGCTTTTGTCTATAAGCTCATCCAACCCAGTTTGATCTGCGTCTCCGACGTTTCTTATTCCAAGGACTTTGAAAGTTGATGGGAGGAAACCCCCCTCTATGAAATTGTCTTTGGCAGGCCCCGGCCCTCCAACTATTATGCCTATTATTCCCTTATCAGACAGTAAATCTTTTGCAGTCTCGCCTATCTCTTTGTAAAAATCTCTTATGAGCCCCTCTCTCTCCCTGGTGAAACGCATCGCGGATTGTCCTCCCTTTGAAAATTTTCCAGGCACTAGGGACTTTATATGTTTTAGCACACTTACATTGCTCCCATCCAATAAGCCTATGGTAGCCTCTCGGTTGTCCATGACAAGAAGCCCATAAACGTTCGTTTTATTGAACATCTGCTTAAGCGGCTGCGTTACGAACTGCTGGTCGCATCTATATATTCTTATGTCCGACCTTTCAGGAGGCTCTAGGCTCCACAGTCTTATGTCAGGTTCACCTTCCTTATCCGAAACGTTCCCGCAGAAAACTACTAATCCATTCGGTGGTGTCTGCCCGACAAGTTTGAGTTCATTTATTACCTTATCAAGCGCGGTTATCACATTTTTTCTGTTGTTTCTGTCCTTTATGTTTGAGGCTGTATTCCTTTCTTCAGCTAAGTGATTTCTTATTATGTCTAGGCTGAACCCTGCTGGTATGTAGACACTTATCAGTTCAGTATGTCTCCCCTTTATGCTCTCAAGGTACTTCAATATGTTCAATGCCTCATATTCTTTTTTGTCCATGTTTCTCAAAGCTGCAATTTAGTTAACGCGGTTTCTCCTTTACAAATGTATACTTTGTCCCTTATTATATTTTTTATTTAGAGCAATTTGAATCACCACTGCACATATAAATTTACGGCTTAAGGAAAGCCTATCAAAAATCTTTAAATTCTATCCTGTTTTCATTAGGATTATGAGGTTACATTTTTATATAGGCTTAATTCTAATTGCTTTCGCAGTATTTGATTTTGTACACCCCTTGCTGCCTATAGCCCTTTGGTACATCCCCATAATATGGTATGGGTATATTTTCGTGGTTGACAGTATAGTCTTTAAGCTAAGAAAAAGTTCTTTGATTGTAAACCATCCAACGGAATTTATTTTCATGCTTTTAATATCAGTCCCTTTTTGGTTAGTTTTCGAATTCTACAATTTATTCACAAAAAATTGGATATACTTTGGCTTCACTTGGTACATCCATCTTGTTGACTTTACGATTATAATACCTGCTGTGATCGAAGGGTTTATGCTTATCAACAGCTTGCATCCTTTCAGTAGGTTCAAAGCAGTTTTCCCAGTCAAGAGATGGGAATTATACCTTGTATTTCTATTAGGGATATTCAGTGCAGTTGCCCCGATATTTTCTCCGAAGTACGGATTTCCATTTGTGTGGCTTGTTCTGTTCTTTCTTTTAGAGCCGATTAATTTTTCATTTCTTAAGAAAGGACTACTATATCAGATGTCAAAAGGCAGGATGGATCTGTTCTACAGTGCCATCTTAGCCGGTCCTTTAACTGGATTCTTCTGGGAGATGTGGAACTATTTTGCTTATCCGAAGTGGGCTTACAATATACCATTCATGAACACATTACCAAAGCTTTTTGCCATGCCTCTGCCTGGTTACTTAGGCTACATACCCTTCTCGTTGAGCATACTGGCATTCTATGTCTTTTTCCGCAGGTTTGTATTCAAATATAAGGATCCTATATTCAGTTGATTTAGATAACGCAGTAAAACACCCTCTATTTCTCTAATAATTATTAATATGTCAAAAATACTATATAGAGAATGGCAGACACAAGTTCAATAAAGGTTGGAGATGTGTATATCTGTAAGGTCAAGAGGCTCCTTCAGCATGGCGTTATAGTAGAGGTAGATGATACTGGCAAAGAGGGTTTCATACATATCTCTGAATTAAGTAATCGGTGGGTAAGTAACGTTAAAGACGCTGTAAGAGAGAACAGCATGGTAGTATGTAAAGTCATAGAATCTACTCCTCAATCATTATCACTGTCTATAAAGAGGGTAGGGGACAATGAGAAAAGGCAGACATTGAAAGAGTGGTCAGTTAACAACAGACTGCAGAGACTTATTGAAAAGTACGACAAATCCCCGCAGACGACTATAGACGAGATAAAGAAAGCTTATGGAACGCTGTATGATTTTTATTCTGAGCTACTGGATGGTGATGCTACTGTATTGGATGAGTTTAAGATCAAGCAGGAATTGAAGGATGCGATATTAAGGTTTGTAGAGAGCACCAGAAAGAAGCTGGTCCTAAAAACGATGCTTACGATAAGAGCATACAGTGAAAATGGCGTGGAAGACATAAAGAAATTACTTTTGGAGCAGAAATCTGCCCACAAAGGGTGTACTTTCAAGTACATAAAGGCCCCGAATTACTTGTTGGAGGTTGACGCAGGCAGCACTAAAAAGACCCTGTCAGAGAATAAGAAGATACTGAGTGCTCTAGAGAAAAAGAGCGAAGAGCTCGGGCTTGATTTTGAGTACAAAGAGATTAAATCATGAATAGAATAAGGTACTGCGAGAGATGCAAAATATACACACTGAAGGAGACATGCAGCAAGTGTGGAAGCGAGACTACCTTGAGAGTTCCGCTTAGATATTCAAATGATGAGCAGATCAAAAAATACAGAAGAGACCTCGGTCGCAATCCTGTTCAATGAGCAAGATACAAATAAATGTATAAATAAATTAGATGAGATGTAATGGATATGTATGAAGATTTCAAAGACTCCAAGGTAATAATAGCCTTCCCAGGGATAGGAAGCGTATCAGTTCTGGCTGCTAATTATATACTTAAGAACCTCAAGCACAAAGTTTTTGCATCAATGTATAGTGATGATTTTCCCGCTGTCCTCTTGAATGATAATAATGAGTTTAGGCTCCCAGCTGTAAGGATGATAAGACTTGAGACAAAGGAGAGGGTTGTATTATGCTATGGTGATTCACAGCCAAGCACAGATGCTGGGGCTTATAAACTTTCTAAGGAGATAGTTGATGTCCTGAAGAGTGGCGGTGTGAAGGAAGTCATCACATTGGGGGGCATCGGAATACGCGGCGAGAGAAGAAGGACTGGTGCTTACTACATGTCTAATTCGGTGGAATCCTCCAGGAAATTGCAGAGGTTGAAAGCAACGGATAAGTTAAGCGATAAAATAAATGTGGTATTCGGTATGACCGGGCTTCTCTACGGTTTAGCCTCAAAAGAGGGGCTGAATACCTCCATGCTTCTTGTCGAAGCAAATGGTTCACCAGGTTACATGGATACAAAAGCATCCATGAAGATGATAGAATTACTATCGGATTATATGAACTTAGGGATAAAGATCAAGGAATCAGAAAAGAGCAAAAGGAAAGAGAAGAAGGTTAAATACTCAGTTGAGAGGGAAGATAAAGTTGAGGAGGAGGCAAGATTCAAGGAGCACTATCTAGGGTGATATGGACATTTTCAGGGTAAAATCTCTGCATAAATATGTAAAAGAGACTCTTCCAAGCCTAAAGTTCGATAAAATCCACGTTGGAAGCCTTGAAGGTTTCACACCCCCCTCAGTTCTAGTGGGAGAGTACAATTACCCAAAAATTTCAGTCGGGGTTATGTTCTCTGCGGAGAGCAATTCGCAGGTGCTTAATTCTCCCAACTTTTGGATTAAAAATAACTACACTGTTTCGAAGATATTCTCGCTTAGGAGAGGGCTTGTGAACGCAAAAAGCAGGTTCAGCGTATATGAACCTGATACAGACAAGCTCCAGAAGATACAGCTGACTTCTATGTCACAGAATGAGGTTAAGATAGGTTTGGAGCTTTCAAGGGTATACAATTATTATTTCAAATCCAAGGATATCGGCGTGTATGGAAAAAGCGCAGAGATGGAGAAACTTTCTTTCAATGACAATGTAAAGATACAGAAGCCCATTGAGACAGTTTATTATGATAGGGACCTGAAGGCGTCAGATGGCATAATAAATTTGTACTCCTCCGGAATTGGCGAGAACAAGATAAGTGATGTCCTAAGTTTAGGGGCTATGGGAACTAAGAGGAAAATGGTCCCCACAAAGTGGAGCATAACAGCAGTGGATGACACGATAGGCAAAAAGCTGATATCAGAAGTAAAAGGATTTGAAGAAGGGGAAAATTATATCCTGAAGTCTGGAGGTATACTTGGAAATCATTTTACTTTCCTTTTCCTAAAGGGAGAATGGTCCTTTGAACTTATAGAGGTTTGGAACAATAATTCAAAGCTGTTTATAGGCGACGGCGATTATGAGTTATATGAAGGTAGAAAGACCTATGCCAGTAACACAGCCGGCGGATATTATGCGGTGAGATTAGCTGTTCTTGAGGAGTTGAAGAGAATGAAGAGGCAGTTCTCAGTTGTTGTAATAAGGGAGATAACGCCAGAATATTTTGTTCCGCTGGGCGTGTGGGTAGTAAGAGAGAGTGCAAGAGCTGCTCTAAAAGGCGACGCAAAGGCCTTCGATGGACTGAAACAGCTGATAGAAGCCGCTAATATCTCCACGCTTTACTTGAAGGATATCCACGAGAGAAGCAAATTGCTTAAGATTATCAGGAATCAACGCAGATTATATGATTTCTCTTAAGGTATGGGTCGCTTTAAAACTATAATAATATTAAATTCCTAGCTATTTGTATTGTGAGGCCCCCTCATGGAAAAATTTGATGTGGTTACGGTAGGCTCAGCTACTAAAGATATTTTTCTGTTTAATAAGCAAGCAAGTCTGAAGCAAGGGATAAACTCGCATTTTCTTGAAGTGCCTCTGGATAGAAAAGTAGAGATCAACAAGATAAGTGAATTCACAGGCGGAAGCGCAACCAATGCTGCAGCTACGTTTGCTAATTTTAAAAAGCAAGTGGGGATCATATCAAAAATCGGCAACGATGCAAATTCTGATTTCATACTCAAAGACTTAAAAATGAGAGGCATAAGTGACGAGCTAATTGTGCGTTCAGAGGGCGAAGCGCAGTTTTCAGTGGTTATAGTTTCAAACGTGGGCAAGGCCGTTATATTTGTATATCGAGGAATCGAGAAGACATTGAAATACGAAGAGATAAAGAATGAATTCTTCGCAAAGTGGATGTACATCGGCCCTATGCCTGTAGAAGATGTGGACATAATAGAGAAGATCATCAAAAGCCACAAAGATAAAGGCACGAAATTTGCAATGAATCCAGGTTCAAGCTTCTTGAATCTAGGTATAAAAAAAGTTGAGAGCCTACTAAAAGATATAGACATAATAAGCATGAATCAGGATGAAGCAAGGAAGTTTGTAGGGCTTAACAATGACGTTAAGAATCTCCTCGAATTAGCAAAACACGTCAAGACAGCTGCGATAATAACAAAGGGAAAAGACGGATCAATGGTGGCGGATAAGAAATTTATATACTATTCCATGGCTAAATCAGCCAAGCAAATAAATTATGTAGGAGCCGGAGACGCTTTTTTCTCTGGTTTCATAAATGCAATCATGGATGAAAAGGATATTGAAGAAGCCATAAATCTTGCGGCTTACAATTCCGCCAGTGTGGTTGAAAAATATGGGGCTAAAACAGGCTTAGTAGACAGCTATCCCACCGGGCATGTAGTTAATATAACTAGGGTAAAACACAGCGGTTCGTAACTAAAAGTATAATAATACCAAGTGTATAATATAACATGTAGGGTTTTATGAGAAGCAATTTAAAGATGAGGGGTGTTTTCCTTGCATACGACCATGGATTGGAACACGGCCCAACTGATTTCAATGAAAAGAATGTTTCACCGCAGTATATACTAGATATAGCCAAGGCTGCTGAGGTTGATGCATTGATAATGCTTAAGGGTGATGCAAGGGCTTTTTATAGAAGAGAGCTTGGAATACCGCTAATTCTAAAATTAAATGGAAAGACAGACCTCTACAAAGGGGAGCCCTTTTCGACCCAGAATACCTCTGTGCAAGAAGCAGTAAAGCTAGGCGCAGCCGCAGTCGGCTATACTATCTACTTTGGCAGTAGATATGAAAAGTACATGATACGGGAATTTGGTAAGATAGAGGAAGAAGCGCATAGCATTGGCTTACCAGTAGTTTTATGGTCTTATCCGAGGGGCCAGAGTATAAAAAATGATGAATCGCCTGATATAGTTGCCTACGCAGCTAGAGCTGCTTTCGAACTCGGGGCAGACATAGTCAAGTTGAAGTATCCTTCGGATGATTCTAATTTGAATTGGATTGTGAAGAGCGCAGTTGCTACGAGAGTATTTCTTGCTGGGGGAAAGAAATTAGACGAAGGGAACTTGGAAGAGCGGTTGACAAAGGCAGCTGAAGCAGGTTTCAGCGGCATGGCAGTCGGTAGGAATATCTGGCAGAGTGATTCCCCAGTAGACAGGATAAGAAAGATAAAGGAGATATTCAAGTGAATTATGGACGAAGGGTTGAAGGTATGCGCTGACATAGGCGGTACGAATATGCGCGTCGCTCTGATAGACAGGAAGTTTAGGATACTTGATGAAGTTTATACTGCCACCCCAAAGACAAAAAAGGAGTTTTTCGACTTACTTTTGAGTTCTATAAAGAAGTTCAGTGGAAAGAGCAATATTTTAAACGTAGCAATAGCCGGAAGAGTTGATAAAAATGGGAGGGTAATCCTGAGTTGGAACCTTCCTATTTTAGGTGTGAAACTGAAAAAGATACTGTCCAGGTATTTTAAAGAGGTAAATATTGACAATGATGCAGCCTGTGCAGCTTTGATGTTCATGAGAAAAAAGAAAGTGAGGAATGCTCTTTTGATTGCTTGGGGAACCGGCATAGGCGGTGCATTTTTGGTTGATGGGCGCATATACAGAGGGCAAGGAATAGCCGGAGAGATAGGGCATATGCAGGTGTTTGATAGCTATGGAAACGATATAGAAGACCTGATTGGAGGGAAAGCTATGAAGCGCAGGTACGGCAGATGGGGTGAAGAGCTCCACAACCTTGCGAAAAGAGGGAATACAGAGGCTTTAAGTGCCTTTGAGGACGTTGGCGAGAAATTAGGCATATATCTCTCCTCCTTAATATTCATGTTTGATCCGAAGAGAATAGTAATGGTAGGCAGCTTCCCATACTCATGGGATTTCATGAAAAAGAGCACATTAGAAGAGCTTGAGAGGAGAGGGCTAAAGAAGAGGGTGAAGATATACGTAGTTAAGGACAAGACCTTTGTGGTCAAAGGCGCTTATCTTTTGGATGAGTATAAAGAACAATGAAGTGATTTTATGAATAAAGTATTGTTGATAAATTACAAAGCGTATAAGGAATCGTTCACTAAAGGAGTAGAAATTGCAAAGGCTGCGGCTGAAGTTTCAAATGGGACTGGCGTCGATGTGA
>ERZ1669250.785-NODE-785-length-12473-cov-3.873571_pt1 | contig 12473 bp, 11 predicted proteins | sample MGYA00579295_ERZ1669250 | MGnify/ENA primary metagenome ERZ1669250 (study PRJEB41166, sample SAMN08046056) | hot springs metagenome | biome: hot spring; feature: acid hot spring; material: thermophilic sediment; isolation source: thermophilic sediment from acid...
GCTCATACCCATCCATTTGTGAATTAACTCTAATTCTTTGCTAAATATTTCTCTTCTCACTCAACAACATACGGACTTTTGATTAATCTCTTTGAAATCATAATTTCCAGCTTCATTTTTAATTCTATAAATAATATTTAAAAAATCCAAGGATCTAAGAAAATTTGTGGATTCGAACTATCTATACAAAACATTGATAAATAATTATCCTGAAACCTTTACCAAGATCCTACCATTTCTTTCTCTAGAAAACAGAGAACTTATAGCAGCTTTTATATCTAATAAACTAAATACTTTCCATATTACTGGTCTTACTTCATTTCTACTAGCTAAATCTATTAATCTTGAAAGCTCTCTTCTTGTACCTCCAGTTACGCCAATTATTTTAATTTCTCTTGAATATATTTCACTTATAATCATACTAGCCGTTTGACCAGTTAATGCACCAAAAGTCACGAATTTACCTCCAGTATCTAAAAGCTTAATGCTTCTACCTACAGTTTTAGATCCAATTGAGTCTATAACAACGTCTGCAAGCCTTCCACCATTTACTCTTTGTAGGGCATTTAAGGCTTGATTCATATTTACTACTTCATCTGCCCCTAACTCCTTAACCCAAGGTTTTGATGAAATTGCTATAACTTTAGCTCCCATCTTTTTGGCTAATTGAACAGCAAATTGACCCGTATTTCCTGATGCGCCTACAACAACAACAGTATCACCCGGTTGAATACCAGACTCTATTAGCGCATGAAAGGCTGTTAACCCAGCTATCGGTAAACTTACGCCTTTCTCCCAACTAACGTTATTTGGTATCTTCATCACATTTTGATATTTAACAACCGCATATTCTGCAAATCCTCCGTTTGTTATTCCTCCAACTATTCCTCCATTTCTGCAAAGATATTCTTTGCCTGATATACATAAATCACACGTACCATCAAAAACCCTAGGATATACTATTACCCTATCTCCTTTATTTAGATTCTTAACCTTTGAACCTACTTCCTCAACATAACCGCCGAATTCAGAACCAGGTATATGAGGAACAGGATTAACATTTCTTAATCCGCTTATTATATAATAATCAACAGGATTAATTCCTGCATATGCAACCCTTATTTTAACTTCGTCATCTGATATATGAGCGTCTGGAACATCAATTACGGAGAGATTATCAAGGCCAAAAGGCCTATTAACTACAGCAGCTTTCAATCAATACACCAAATATTAATTGCATTTATAAGTAAATAAACATTTATTATAAAAATGTAGAAAATTAGTTATTAAAATGTTATATATTTTAGCATTTAATTATATTAATAGGTAATTTTTATTAGACTCTATAATAAACAAAGAACTGGATAGGCTATCCAGAAGTGAAAGAAAATGAAAATTGCAATATTAACAAGTACGACTGCAGAAGAATTGGTTAAGGACGTAATTAAAAATGATAATAAAAATAACTACGATATCGATATAATTGCCTTACCAGTTCCTGTAATATCTATATTGGATACTAATATAATATCAAAAATAATACTTAAGAGAACCTATTTATTAAATAAGCTGAAAGACTATAACTTAATAATAATTCCTGGATTAGTAAGAGGTAATGCAGAAATAATAGAAAAAACGACCAATGTAGAAACTTATAAAGGACCAAAGTCTTTAGGTATATTACCTTATGCTCTTGATTTCATATACAATGGAGGTAAATTAGACAAAATTAAAAGTGCTGATGAAGTTATGGGATCAATTATCCCGAAAATAATTTATAAAACAGCTTTTAAAATAAATAACATAGATATTCCATTAAGAGGACCTCCCACAATAATAATAGCCGAAATACATCCTGATGTGAAGATTGAAGAAGTTGATGAGACGGCAAAAAGATTTGTTAATGATGGTGCTAAACTCCTCATAGTTGGTTCAAAAAACGATCTTAATCCTGAAACTATAGTGGAAAAAATCAAGATAGCTAATAAGTATGCTCCTGTTATTGTTGAACTAAACGATATTTCTCTATTAAAGAGTCATCAAGATCTAGGAATTGTAGGCATTAGTGCTTCTACTAATTTTATACAAGAAAATGTAGACGAAATATCAAAAGATTTAGTAATAATTATAGGAGATAGAAATATGAAAAAACTTAAAAGAATTGGAAACGATTTAATTAATAAAGGTTACAAAGTTATAGTAGATCCAGTATTAGGTATACCCGGTATTGATTTTGTTAATAGCATGAAAAGATATATAAATATTGCTAAAAGTCTAAATGCACCAATATTATTCTCAGCAGCGGATGCAACGGAAGAAATCGAGGCGGATACTATAGGAGTACACGGATTACTAGCTATGATATCAATAGAATTAGGTGCATCTCTTTACTTGGTTGTTGAAGAGACATATAAATCAATAAGGGGAGTATCTGAGGCAAAAGAAGCGATTAGAATTGCAGAAACTGCTTATTCATTAAAATCGAGTCCTAGAGGCTTATTCAGCAAACTATTAGTAATAAAGCAAGGGGATAAGCCAATAAGTATAAGCGATCAGGTGAAATATGATGAAGTAAACTATATACCTCCTAACTATAATTTTAATGATTACATACAAATTACAGTTGATTATAATATGAAAAAAATAAAGGTTTTATATAAGAGAAACAATGAGATATTGGCAGCATTAGAAGGAAAGCATGCTATGAGCATAGCAAGGGAATTAGTTAAAAGAATTAATATAACCCCTGATCACGCTGCATACTTGGGATATGAATTGTCAAAAGCCGAAATAGCTTTAAAATTGGGCAAGACCTACGTTCAAGATGAACCAATAATAGTTCCACCATGGAAAGGCGATAACGGTGACTAAATCTATATCGATATCACCTGGAAAGGTAATATTGTTTGGAGAACACTTTGTGGTTAGAGGATCTAAGGCCCTTGTTGCTGCAATAGATTTATATGCCAAGGCTGAAATAGAAGAATCAAGCTGGCCTTCAGAAATTATTAGCGAAGGAACCGAAATAAGAGGTAAAATTACTGCAGATCTTAAAGTAATTGGTTCAAAAGAGCTAGAACCGTTTGCTAAAATTTTAAGTGTATTAAAATCATGGGGCTTTCAGCTTTCAGGCTTTAAAGCAAGGATATCTAGCGAGATACCTATGTCAGCTGGTTTAGGGTCTAGTGCTGCGAGCGCTGCCGCATTTAGCTTATCATATACAAATATGTTAGGATACAAACTTAACGATAAAGAATTATTTACACTTTCTAATGAGGCAGAAAAAGTAACTCATGGAAACCCAAGTGGTGTTGATAGTGCAGCAGTGACTTATGGCGGCATATTAATTTTCAAAAAAGACGTAGGCATAATTTCAAAACTAAACACTCTCTTTTCAGATAAATATTCTTTAATAATAGCTGATTCTGGTATAAAAAGAAGCACTTCAGTTCCTGTTAGAGATGTTTTAATATTATCCGAAAAATTATGGCCTGCAATATCATTAATTTATGATGCAGCGGATAAAATTATTGATTTAGGTAATGAAGCAATAAGCAATGGAGATTATGAAACTTTAGGAACTCTTATGAACATAAACCAAGGCCTTTTAAATTCTATTGGGGTCTCATCAATAGAATTAGAAGAAATTATCTATAGAAGCAGACTTGCAGGGGCTATAGGAGCTAAATTAACGGGAGCAGGTAGAGGAGGATCTGTAATAATACTGGCACCATCGAACAAGATTGAAAATATAATCGATAGAGTAAAATGTTGCGTTAAATGGGCTAGCAGAATAAAGATAAGCCAAAGTGGCGCTAGATTAATATCAAGCTAAAATGTGAACAACTTAATTGAAAGCGTTCTAGAATTTCTAGGAATTTTCACAATATAAATTTCTTATACCAATTGTATATCACCTCTCTTAGGTTAAAACCATAAATCTAACTAGGAAGTTGTTTTTATTAATAGATACACCATATTTAAATTATATGCAATATTAAGCCTAAAATATCCAAATTCCGTATAATATGAATATTTTGTTTATCTCTCTTTACTTTGCTTGTAAATAACATTTTTCTTATATTGTTATTTTATTTTCTTCATTTAAAAAATTCGAATTCTTAATATAAAGATTTAGTATATAAATTAACTCCGCTATTTAATGAATAGTGTGTCTGGTGATTAAAATGAACTATTATTTAATTAGTTTAATTGTTATCATATTGATATTGATAATTAGTTCTTTAATTTTAAGTTTAAAATGGATTTTTAAAAAGGTTGATAAGAATAATTTTATCGATTATTGAATTTATTAAAAATCTTTATCAAGCATGTTCTTTATTATTTAAAATTACCCTCCCCCAGTTTGAGGCAATAAAACTATGATATCTCCTCCCTTAACTTTACTCTTTAAATCTGCTCCTCTCCCATTAACAACAATTATATAATCATCACTTCTAAGCTTTTTTAAAAATGGTAATAAATCTTCGATGGTTTCTTCTCCATTTACTTCTCTCTCTTCATATTGTTTTCCAGATAGATCAGTTAAATACCCTAAATATTTTATTTTAATTTTGTTTTCCATCGCTATCCACCAATTACTTTATAGCTTTAATACACAAAAGTTTTAATTTATATTCTCACAATCATAATTTCAAATAAGATGCAAAACAGAGTTAAATTTTCCAGATAATATTTTTCTTGCTTCAGAATCTATTAGCCATGACATCCAAGTTATTTTAATTGGCTCAACACCAATAAGCCTAAAAATATTCTCAGTTTCCTTAATATAATTTATGTAATCTTTATGCGAGCTTTTTAATATTATACCTGATTTACTTGTCAACTCATTAACTAACTTTATGACTATTTTATCAGGCATTAATGTATCAATACCCCCCATGATTCTTAAATATTGATAAGTAATTATACCTATACCCTTAACTTTACTTAAATCTTCACGCTTAAAATTATCTAAACTGTTTGAAGAGGCCCAATTTCTAAGCTTTTCTCTGTCTGTGTTTCCATTATAAAAAGATAAAACTCTTGATATTCCTTTTGCTGCCTTCCAAGATCTTTCATTTTTCCAAACACTTCTTAGCTTTTCGATATCATAGTTAATAATATCATTAAATGATCTTATCTCATTTGTATCGTAAAATTTCTCTTTGAATTCAATAACTGCAGGTATGACAGCGTTAAAATAATTTAAGCCAACACTAGTAAATGATGCGTCCAAAACCATAAGAATTCCTATACCTTCCCATCTCATTGATCTTAAACTTCTGTTAACGAACTCATCTAGCATATAAGCTTTTTTTATGTATTCATTTGTGATTGTTTTAAGTTTCTTTAAATTTTCTTCATTAAACATAAACCTCACTAATAGTTTTGTTTCTATACATATGCTTAAATTTTCTATATTTAACTTATTTATGGTGAAATGAATTGGAGTTTACAACTTTAGGAAAAACTAATGAAAAAATTTCTAAAATTGGTTTAGGTGCATGGCAGTTTAGTGATGCATGGGGGGTTACAGAATATAACATTGCTAAACAAGTAGTATCATCTTCAATAGAGCTTGGCATAAATTTGATTGATACTGCCATGGTATACGGCAGAGGTATGAGCGAGTCATTTTTAGGAAAGGCTTTAAAGGAGCTTAATATTGAGAGAAGTAGCGTTTTCATAGTTACGAAAATTCCTGGAGAATTCCTATCGTATGACGATGTATTTAAAGCGGTAGATAGATCTCTTGAAAGATTACAAACTGATTATATAGATGCGTTGTTAGCACACTGGCCACCAGTTTGGCATAATCATCCAACATGCGAATATATGAAGGCGTTTGAAAGACTTGTTGAACTAGGAAAAATAAGATATCTGGGATTGAGTGATTATCCACCTGAACTTGCTGAATCCGCTAGGTATTGCTTATCTAAAAACGACCTACAAATAATGGAAATAAGATATAATTTGGTTGAAAGGCAAGCAGAAAAGGAAATTATACCATACGTTGAGTCTTCTGAAATGACAATGCTTGCATGGAGCCCGTTAGCAAAAGCAGCTATACTAGGAAAATACAGCTTAGATGAGATAAATAATTTCAAGGATGTAAGAAGAAATGATGCAGTATTTTTCCCTGAAAATTATAAACAAATAATAAAACTAGCTGATCTTATTAAGGAAATTGCTAGAAAGTATGATAAAACTCCATCTCAAGTAGCATTAAATTGGCTGTTATCTTATAGCAAAAACATCGTTCCAATACCTGGGGCAAAGAGCAAAGAACAAGCAATTGAAAACGCAGGTAGCGTAGGCTGGAGATTGAGCTATAGCGACTGGAGAAAAATCGATGAAATGAGTAAATCGATTAAATTTACATATGTTAATTTTTAAACTTTTTTAGCTTATAAAGGTTTTAAGAGAAAAAGTTTTTTCTATAAGAGACTAATAAACAGCATATTTATGATTTTTTATAAAAATTCTACATTCACCTAGACCTAGGCTGATGAAATATGAAATTCTTAACTAAGTAAAGATGAATGACCTAATACTAACCTTAAAACTTATTAATATGCTAAAGACAATATAATAAAAGGTGAGAATGTTGTCTCAATCAGATCATCCTGCTATGACAGAAGGAGCATTAGAATCTAGTTATGGAGGAGAATCTATGGCGCATATGAGGTACTTGATTTTCGCTGATATTGCTGAAAAAGAAGGATTTAAAAATGTTGCAAGATTATTTAGAGCTATTGCATTTGCCGAACAAGTACATGCTAGAAATCATTTCCAAAGATTAGGCAAATTAAAGGAAGGTAAAAAAGTAGTTGCTGATGCACCGTTTGGACCTGGAAACACATCTAAAAATCTAGAGCTTGCAATAATGGGTGAAGAGTTTGAAGTAAACGAAATGTATCCAACATATATTGAAATGGCCAAGTTCCAAAAAGATAAAGAGGCTGAAATTTCATTTAGATATGCATTAGAGGCTGAAAAAATACATGCTAAACTATTTATGGAGGCAAAAAAATATGTTGATGAAGGGAAAGATATGCCTATTGATGGATTTATATGGATTTGTCCTGTTTGTGGGCATACACTAATTGCTAAGGAACCTCCAAATAGATGTCCAATATGCGCAGCTTTTGGCAAAGATTTTATTAAATTTTAAACCAGCGGTGATTTTATGTATAATGTACCGTTACATGATCTTCACCAAAAATTAAATGCTAGCTTCGGTGAATTTGCTGGTTGGAACGTACCTATGATATACAGTTCTACTATGGAAGAACATGTGGCTGTAAGAAAATCCGTCGGTATTTTTGATATAAGCCATATGGGAAGACTTAAAATAACAGGAAAGGATTCTTTAAATTTATTAGAAAAAGCTTTTACGAAGAAAATATCTAAAACAAAAGAGAATTTCATGAGTGGACCAACTCTTGCATTAAACGAGTATGCAAGGGTTATTGATGATGAAATGTGGTATAAAATTAATGATGAAGAATGGTTAGCAGTGCCAAATGCAGCAACAAGAGAAAGAATGATAAATCATTTTAAGCAAATTTCTGAAAAAAATAAATATAATGTTGAAATAAAGGATTTAACATTTGATTATGTCCTATTAGCATTACAAGGTCCTGAAAGCCAAAATATTATGGATAAACTTGGTGCATCGTGGACATCTGGCTTAAAACCATTAGAATTTAGATTAAATGAAAATATAAGAGACTCAAACGTTTTTCTTATAAGTAGGAGCGGATGGACAGGAGAAGACGGTTTTGAAATATGGGCAACTCCTAAGGATGCTGAAAAATTATACAATTACATATTAAAAGAAGGCGTTAAGCCCATAGGAATAGCGGCAAGAGATACATTAAGAATTGAAATGGGATTTGTTTTAGGCGGGAATGAATATGGAGAAGATCCATTAAAATACCCATGTGCATTAAGCCTAAAATACGGCATGGGTGCAATAGATTGGGAAAAAACTGGATATATTGGAGAGGAAAGTCTTAGATCATGCCGTAAAGAAGGTTTAAGATGGATTAGAATAGGAATTGAAATGAAGAAAAATTTTGCCCGCTTTATACCAAGACATGGATACAAAATATTAATTGATGATATAGAAGTGGGTTGGGTAACAAGCGGAACATATAGTCCTATTTTAGAAAAAGGAATAGGGATGGGATATATAGATACTAGATATTCAATTGTAGGAGAGCCTATTACAATAAGCGATGGTAAAGGTAGGTCAGGAGAAGCAAAAATTTCTGAATTCCCATTAATTAAGAAAAAGTAGCTAATGTTTAGTTAATGTTATTTCTATCATTTTTCTTATTGTTTTCGGATCTATTGCTTTCCCTTTAGCCTTCTTTAAAACTTTCCCTACTAAATAATCCAATGCCTCCCTCTTACCTGAAATAAAGTCTTCTACTGCTTTCTTCTCTTCATTTATTACTGAAATTATTAAATTAGTAGGTTCTACTTTTTCTGGTAAAACTAAGTTCATATCATTACCATTTTCAAGCAATTTTGGTAATATATTATATTTTAATTCGTCGTATGTGTATAATTTATTGGAAACCAGAGTGCTCAAAAGTTTCAATATCTGCTTGTTTGGCCAATTACTTTTTTCATAAATATTTTTGCCAGATTTTTTCAATAAACCTTTATAATCTATAGCCAAGATTCTTGCCGTTATCTTCGGATCCGAACCAATCCTAACTGACTCTAAAAATAGCTCTGCTGCTGGTTTAACGGTTATTAAACTCCAAGCTATTCTTTGGGATACGCCATACATAGTTATTCTATTCATAAAGTTCTCTGGAGTCATAAAATTACTAGATAATGCTTCTTTTAATAATGGCTCGGTCTTTATTGAGGGTATATCTGGGTCTGGAAAATACAAGTACTCTTCTTCTGTTTCCTTACTCCTCAAAGGCTTTGTTACTCCTCTTATTGAATCCCAATGTCTTGTCTCTCTTTTTATTTTACCTCCTTCTTCAACTATTTTACTTTGTCTGAAAATTTCATATTTTAATGCCTTTTCTAAATCTAATGTACTACCTATGTTCTTAACTTCTACCCTTTCTCCTCCTTCAACACTTACATTTGCATCCACTCTAAAAGATCCTTCTAACCTTGGATTAATTGCACCAATATATTCCATAGTTAATAAAAGGTACTCAACAGCTTTTCTTGCATCTCTTGGCGTAGGTATTTCAGGTTCTGTTACAACTTCCAATAGCGGAACTCCGCTTCTATTATAATCCAAATAAGCATATTCACTTAACAAAATATTGCCTCCACTATATTCAGTTTTTCCCGGATCCTCCTCTATGTTCATCCTTCTTAATGTAACGCTTTTCCATGTCAGGTGATCTGAATCAAAATACTTCAAAATACCTTTTAAACAAACTGGTATACCTCCTGCCTTTTCATATTGAGTTATTTGGTAATTTTTAGGCAAATCCGGATAAAAATAGTGTTTTCTAGTAAACACCATAAATTCAGGTATTTCGCAGTTAAATGATTTTGAAACTAATAAAGCCAATTTTAATGGATTTCTTCTTGGAACTGGAAGTGCTCCAGGTAATCCTAAACAAACCGGGCAAACATTTGTGTTTGGCTCATATTTTCTGTAATTTGAATCACAATCACAAAATAGCTTTGTTCCTGCTTCACTTAATTGAGTATGTATTTCAAGTCCTATTTTATATTTCATTTTAATCGCCTGCTATCAAATTGTATAAACCTGTTATTTCTTCAACCAAAGATCCTAGAGATATCAATTTTTCCTCTTCAAATGGACCAGCCATAAATTGAATCCCTATAGGTAAATTATTGTAAAAACCTGCAGGCATAGCTAATGCTGGAACACCTGCTAAGTTTGCAACAACTGTGTATATATCCATTGCATATAATTTTAATGGATCTTTAATTCTTTCGCCTATTTTAGGAGGTAATATGGGTGAAACAGAACTGGCAACAATACAATTTTTTGTCATATTTAAAATCTCATCTCTTATAATTCTCCTTCCCTTTGTAGCAGCAATATAATAATCATTTATGAAACCTTCACTTAATGCCAATACTCCCATTAAGATTCTTTTCTTAACTTCAAATCCGAAATAATATCTTCTTGTATTCTCACTCATTTCTTTATAACTTAAACCTTCAGAAGAAATTGGATATAGTTTTCCATCATATCTGGCTAAATTGCTTGCAGCTTCTGCAAAAGCTATAGTATAATAAGTGGGTAGAGCGTATTTTAAATTTTCAAATTTACCTTCGTATTCAATAGCTACCCCCTCATTTTCTATTTTTTCCAGTAACTTATAAATAGTTGATTTTATAGGAGGTTCCGATTCTTCTATAAATTCTTTAGGAATGCAAATTTTAAATTTATTATCACTTTTGTAATTATTATTAACACTAGTTGCATCTTTTTCATCATAACCTTTTATAACATCCCAAATTAAAGCTAAATCTTTTACGCTTCTTGCCATAGGGCTTATTTGCTCCAAACTATTAGCATATGGAATTAACCCATATCTACTCACAGTTCCATAAGTAGGTTTTAATCCAACGGTAGCAGTATATGATGCAGGTAATCTTATGGATCCCCCAGTATCGCTCCCTAATGAAAGGTCACAACTCCCATAAGCTAGGCTAGCAGCGCTTCCACCACTACTACCCCCAGGAACCCTTGTTATATCCCATGGGTTTCTTGTTAAACCATACGCGCTGAACTCTGTTGTAGAACCCATTGCAAATTCATCTAAGTTAGTTTTTCCTATTATAATTCCCCCTTCTTCTAATATTTTTTCAACAACTGTTGCATTATATGGAGGAATGTAGTTTTCCAATATCTTAGAGCCGGCAGTTGTGGGTAAAAAATTAGTTGAAATGTTATCCTTAATGCTAACAACTAAACCTGGTATCTTCATTTTCTTGCCAGATGCAATATTTCTCTTTATTTCATTTATCCTATCTAAAATAAAATCTTCAGAATCAATTGATATATATGCATTTATAATATTATCTTTTTTCCTAATCAATTCCAATTTTTTAAAAACATAATCTTCCATTTCTAAGCTTCCTTTTCTTATGTTTTCTAATATAGAAACAGCAGTTTCTTTCATTATTCTCCTCTCCACGGTATTTTAATTTTATTTTGGGCGACCCTTTCATTTGGTATTAAATCGTATATGTTTACTTTTTCTATATTCACACTATATGGTGGATTCAATTCGCTATCCCAAACGTTATAAAGAGGCTTAACGTTAAGTGAGCTCAATGATGAGACTTGATTTAATAAGCTTCTAATTTCATCAATATCTTTACAAAGCTTTTCAAGCTCTTCTTCAGTAAAATTAAGTCTCGATAGATCCAATAATTCATTTATTATATCTTTATCACATTTTTTACTCAAGTCTGCCCACTTTTTGTGTCTTACTAATGCATCTTATTATATTTTTTGTTCCCATTGATCTCTCTTTCCATATTTAGTCCGACTTGAGCCTCAATTACATCTATTGAATATGCCATAGCCCTTCTTAATCCATCGAGTATTGGATAGATTTCATAAAATTGCTTAGACCCCTTTAATGATTTGATTAATTCAAGTTCCTTATCAATTAATTCATGAATTCTAGAATATACATTTAGCAATTCATTAGCATTTTGACTTGTTCCTATATTATCAACTATAGATATAACTTCTTTTGATACATCATTTATAAGATTATCAAGCATATCTGGTATTTGGATATCATTTATATTTTCTATCATCCATGTAGACATAAAAACTATGTGATCTGCTATCCTTTCAATGCTTTTTATAGTTGTATAAAGATTAATCGCTTCAGTCGAGTTATAAATGCCTAGATCCTCAAGCTTAACAGTTTCCTGAAGTGCAAGATTGATTTGCTTATAGATATATAAATAAAGTTTATCCATTACATCATCTCTTTTTATTATGCTATTAAAGATCTCTATATCTCTATTTTTTATTGCATTTCCAAAATCCTCTAGCATAGACTTAAATGTCTTCCTCATATTTTCTATTGCAAGAGTTGTAGGTATTGAACTCAAATCTACAACAACGCGCAGCGTTACGCTGTTCTCGCTTTCTTCTAAAACTTCAAGCCCAACTACTTTATTTCTCACACTATTCATTATTTGATCTACTCTATTTAACATTAAAGGTGAAAAAACTAGTTTTATCGAAGTATATCCTGCTAAATAAGCCGAGATTACTTCCATAATAATAGCAGAATCTAATAAATTTTCATTTATATAAATCTCCTTCTGAATCTCCATAGGTTTTTCTTTATGTTTGGATGAATAAATTTTTAATGCATTATCTCTTGTTAATTCCATAACAACTTCTAACCCTTTATCTATACCTAATTCATCGGCCCATTCCTTTGGTATAGAAATTATATATGTTGATCCTCCCG
>ERZ1669250.786-NODE-786-length-12469-cov-7.604559_pt1 | contig 12469 bp, 10 predicted proteins | sample MGYA00579295_ERZ1669250 | MGnify/ENA primary metagenome ERZ1669250 (study PRJEB41166, sample SAMN08046056) | hot springs metagenome | biome: hot spring; feature: acid hot spring; material: thermophilic sediment; isolation source: thermophilic sediment from acid...
GTGGGGGGCCTCCCCCCGCGAAAGTCGGTCACCGCCAGACACCTATACCATGGCCCCAAGCCCCCACGCCCATCGGGCGTAATGGCTTGGGGTTGTTTTTTGGCGCCGACATCCGTATGATTCGGCAAAAAAGTGGGCCAGGTGCCCACTTTTTGTTTCTGGAAGGACAAGGTTTGGAAGAGAGATTACTGGAAGGTATTGCCGAACAGGCGGCCGCTGTGGGCTGCGCGCTGGTGGATGCGCGACTGCTGCGGGTTGGCCGCTCTGTCACCTTGCAGGTTTTCATCGAGAAGGACGATGGTGCCGTCACCATAGAGGACTGTGCGGCGGTGAGTCGCCAGCTGAGCGTCTGGCTCGATGTGGAGAATCCCATTGCGGGGGCCTATCGCCTGGAGGTATCCAGCCCCGGGCTGGATCGGCCATTGAAGCGCGAGGCGGACTTCCAGCGTTTTTTGGGCGCCTTGGCGGAAATCGAGCTGCGCGCTTTGCACGAGGGCCGGCGGCGCTGGCGCGGCAGGCTCGTGGCGGCGGCCCCGGGCACCGTGGGCCTGGAGGTGGACGGCATCCACCGGGAGTTTCCGCTGGCAGAGATTCTCAAGGCCAAGTTGGTACCCGAATGGTAGGCATCGATATGCTGGGAAGAGGAATCGGAAAATGAGTCGCGAGTTACTGTATCTGGCGGATGCCGTCGCCCACGAGAAAGAGGTGGACCGGGAAGTCATCTTTCAGGCCCTGGAGGCTTCCCTGGTGTCTGCCTCCAAGAAAAAGTACGGGCAGGACTGGGACATAGCCGTCAGCGTGGATCGCAAGACGGGCGACTATACGACACGGCGACGCTGGACCGTGGTGGCGGACGACGCCGAGGATTTTCTGGAGGCGTCCCAGATTCGCCTGAGCGAGGCGCGGTCGCGGAACCCGGACATTGCCGTCGGCGACGTCATGGAGGAAGAGCTGCCGGACGTGGAGTTTGGACGCATAGCAGCGCAGACGGCCAAGCAGGTGATCGTGCAGCGCGTGCGTGATGCCGAGCGTGACCGAATCGTGGCGGATTTTGCCATGCGGCAAGGCGAAATCATCAGTGGTGTCGTCAAGCGTATGGAAAAAGGTAACGCCATCATTGACATGGGTCGTGCCGAGGCAATCCTGCCGAAGGAGGAGATGATTCCGCGGGAAGCCATTCGCCCCGGGGATCGGATCAAGGTGCACCTCAAGGAGGTGCGTCGGGTCCCGCGCGGTCCCCAGCTTTTCCTGTCGCGGACGAGTCCGGAACTGCTTATGAAGCTCTTCGCTCAGGAGGTTCCGGAGATTGCTAACGGCATGATCGAGATCATGGGCGCGGCGCGAGACCCGGGCCTTCGGGCCAAGCTGGCGGTGCGCTCCCACGAGCCTCGGGTGGACCCGGTAGGGGCCTGTGTGGGCATGCGCGGCAACCGGGTCCAGACCGTCATCAATGAGCTCAAGGGCGAACGCGTCGATATCGTCGTCTGGTCACCGGAGCCGGCGAACTTTGTCATCAATGCGCTGTCACCGGCGGAGGTGTCGAGCATCATCGTCGATGAGAACACGCACAGCATGGACGTCGTGGTAGATCCGGAGCAGCTGTCTCTGGCGATCGGCCGCGGCGGGCAGAACGTGCGTTTGGCCAGTCAGTTGACGGGCTGGACCATCAACATCCTGACGGAGGATGAGGCGCGCGCCAAACGGGAAGAAGAGGATGCCCGCTTTCGTCAACAGTTCATGGATGAGCTGGGGATCGATGAGGATCTGGCCATCCTCCTGGTGAACGAGGGCTTTACCTCCATTGAAGAAGTGGCCTACGTACCCGTCGCGGAAATGCTGGAAATCGAAGGTCTGGATGAGGATCTCGTCACCGAACTGCGGCGGCGTGCCCGGGACGTGCTGCTCAACAAGGCCATCGCCAAGGAAGAGCAGGTGGCCTTGAGCGAGCCCGCGGAGGATCTGCTGGCTCTGGAGGGTATGGATAAAGGTCTGGCCCACTTGCTGGCCAGCAAAGGTATCACGACGGCGGAATCGTTGGCGGAGCTTGCCGTGGATGAGCTGTGTGAATTGGTGGACATCGAGCCGGAACGGGCCAAAGCCCTGATCCTCAAGGCGCGCGCACCCTGGTTTGTCTGAGCTGCGCAGCTTTGTGGATGGTGTTTCCGGTGTTTGGGAGGGCAGAATAGGTATGACCGTGACAGTCGCAAACTTTGCTGCAGAATTGGGTTTGTCCAGCGCTCGACTTTTGGAGCAGTTGGCGGCGGCCGGTATCCAGAAGCGGACAGCCGAAGATCCGGTAACGGAAGAGGACAAGCAGCGACTCTTGGTTTTCCTGCAGGCGGCGCACGGCGATAGTGTTGGAGGGGTGAAGCGCATCACCCTGAACCGCACCAGCACCAGTGAAATCAAGCAGAGCATAGGCGCTGGCAAATCTCGAACGGTCCAAGTGGAGGTTCGACGCAAGCGCACCTACGTCAAGCGCGAGGCTCTGGTCGAGGAGCAAGCCCCCGAGCGCGCGCCGGAGCCTATCGAGCCTTCGGTGGCCGCCGAGGTGCACCCTGAGGTCCCCGCAGCGAGTCCGGAGCCGGCCACCGACCTTGCTGCCTCGGCGGCAAAGTCGGAGGAAGCAGCGCCAGCGCAGGGCAAAGCCGAGGAGCTAGCAGCGGAATCTCCGTCGGAGAAGTCGGGCCAAGAGGCGGCAGAGCCGGCATCGGTACGGTCAAGTGCAGCGGAGTCGGAAAACCGGCGCGCCCCCGCAGACGCCAGCGACCATGCCGGGACCGAGGCCGCGCCGACGCGGCCGGCGGCGACGGAGCCTTTGGGTCGTCGTCCCGCTGCCCGCGCTCCCAGTACCCGGCCCACCTCGGTTCCGACGCGTCCGGCACCCACAACCACGGCACCAGGTAAGCCCAAGAAGGCGGGTGAACGCGGCGACGATGCAGCACGTCGGGGCGGGCGCCGCAACCCTCGGCGCGACGATGCCGGTGGCACGGATGTCGACAGTCTCCTGCGGCGGCGCAAAGCCGCCGACCGACGGGGTGACAAGGGCAAGGGGCAGTCTGGTGCGGCAGGCGAGTTCGTTGCTGCCCCCGTCATTCGCGAGGTGGCCATTCCCGAGACCATCACCGTGGGTGAATTGGCCAACCGTATGGCCATAAAAGCCAGCGACGTGATCAAGTCCATGTTCAAGATGGGGGTGATGGCCACCATCAACCAGGTGATCGATCAGGATACCGCGGCCATTGTCGTAGAGGAGATGGGGCACCGTCCGAAGATGGTCACCATTACCAGCCCCGAAGCCCTGCTGGAGGAGGGTGCCGATGCCGAGGCTCCCATCCTGGCGCGCCGCCCGCCGGTGGTGACGGTCATGGGACACGTCGATCACGGCAAGACCTCGTTGCTGGACCGGATCCGTTCGACCCAGGTCGCCAGCGGTGAAGCCGGAGGCATCACCCAGCACATCGGCGCCTACCACGTGGAAACGCCCAAGGGGGTCATCACCTTCCTCGACACCCCGGGCCACGAGGCGTTCACCGCCATGCGCGCGCGCGGTGCGCAGGCGACGGATATCGTCATCCTGGTGGTGGCCGCCGACGATGGCGTTATGCCCCAGACCATCGAGGCCATCCACCACGCCAAGGCAGCTGGTGTGCCTATGGTGGTGGCGGTGAATAAGATCGACAAGCCGGGCGCGGACCCCGAGCGCATCCGCCAAGAATTGGCGAATCAGGATGTGCTGCCGGAAGAGTGGGGTGGCGACACCCAGTTTGTCAACGTGTCGGCCAAGTCGGGCCTGCATATCGATGATCTACTGGACGCGGTGTTGCTGCAGGCGGAGTTACTGGATCTGGAGGTGCAGGTCAACGGCCCGGCAAAGGGCGTCGTGATCGAGTCGCGCCTGGACCGGGGACGGGGCGCGGTGGCGACGGTATTGGTGCGCCAGGGTACCCTGCACAGTGGCGACGTACTCCTGGCCGGTGCCCAGTATGGTCGGGTACGGGCGCTCGTCGACGACAGCGGTCGCAACATCGATGCTGTGACGCCAGGGCTACCGGTGGAAGTTCTGGGCTTGAGCGATGTGCCGCAGGCGGGCGATGAGGTGGTGGTGGTTGCCGACGAGCGCAAGGCACGAGAGGTTGCCCTCTTTCGCCAGGGCAAGTACCGCGACGTGCGCCTGGCCAAGAGTCAGAAGGCGAGTCTCGAAAGCCTCTTTGAAGCGGCGGCCGAGGGTGAGGTGCAGCAACTCAATCTGCTCATCAAAGCCGATGTACAGGGCTCGGCAGAGGCCCTCAGCCAGACCTTGGAGCGCCTGAGCACAGCGGAGATCCGAGTGCGCGTCATTCACTCCGGGGTGGGAGGCATCACCGAGTCGGACGTCAATCTAGCGGCCGCTTCCAAGGCGGTCATCATCGGCTTCAACGTCCGTACCGAGGCGCAGGCGCGGCGTCTGCTGGAGCAGAGCGGCGTCGATGTGCGCTATCACAGCGTCATCTACGATGCCGTCGATGAGGTCAAGGCGGCCATGAGCGGCATGCTGTCGCCGGAGATCCGCGAGAAGATCCTGGGCCACGCCGAGGTACGAGAGACCTTCCGGGTGCCCAAGGTCGGTACCATAGCCGGCTGTATGGTGACCGACGGCATCGTGCGACGGAATGCTCGCGTCCGGGTCATCCGTCAGGAGGTGGTGATCCACACCGGGGAGATGGATTCTCTGCGACGCTTCAAGGACGATGCCCGCGAGGTGCGGGAGGGTTTCGAGTGCGGTATCGGCATCCGCAATTTCAACGATGTCCGGGTGGGCGATGTCATCGAGGCCTACGAGACCGTTGAAGTGGCGCGCACCGTCTGACGCCATGCCTGCCAGCCAACGCGGTTTTCCACGCGCCCGTCGGGTGGCGCACCTGCTGCAGACGGAGATCGCGGCACTCCTGCCCCATCTGCACGGTCTGGACGTGGGGGGGCTTCTGCCCAGCATCACGGAGGTGGAGTTGGCACCGGACATGCGTTGGGCGCGGGTGCATTTTTCGCTGATGGATGGGCCGGCGCGTGCCGAGACGACGGCTGCGGAGCTGGACCGGCACGCGGGACAGATCCGTCAGATGCTCGGTCGACGTCTGGCCTTGCGGCGCATACCGCCCCTGCGCTTCGTCTACGATCCACGCTTCGACCGCGACGCGCAGATGGCGCGTCTGCTGTCTTCCCTGCCGCCCGCTGCCCAAGAGGATGCGCCGGAGTGAACTGTCGTCACGGGATATTGCTGCTGGACAAGGACGAGGGCCTGACCTCCAATGCTGCCCTGCAGCGCGCCAAGCGCCTCATGGGCAGCAAGAAGGCGGGGCACACGGGAACCCTGGATCCCTTTGCCACGGGCCTGCTGGTCCTGCTCTTCGGTGAGGCTACCAAGGTCTCGGACTATATCCTCAACGCCGACAAACGCTATCTCGCGACCCTGCGTCTGGGGGAAGAGACGCGTACCGGGGACCGTGAGGGAGAGGTCGTACAGCGCGCCGAGGTGAACGTGAGCGACGCCCAGATAGACGCGGCACTGGCCGGTTTTCGTGGCGACATTCGGCAGATTCCCCCCATGCATTCGGCCATCAAGCAAGGGGGCAAGCCTCTATATATGCTGGCACGTCAGGGCGTGGAGGTGGAGCGTGCGCCGCGCTCGGTGCGCATTCATGAGCTCGAGGTCCTGTCCCGACGCGGCAACGAGCTGGTTCTGGATATCCGTTGTTCCAAGGGCACCTATATCCGCAGTCTGGCCCAGGATCTGGGGCGGGCTTTGGGCTGCGGCGCCCACATTGCGCAACTGCGGCGTCTGGAGACGGGGCCCTTCCGTATCGATACGGCCCTCACCCTGGCGCAGCTGGAGGCAAGTCTTGCCGCCGGCGATTGTCCGCTACAGCCCATGGACCTGGCCCTCGCCACCTTGCCCGCGGTCCATCTGTCGGAGAACAGTGCGTATTACCTGCAGCGCGGTCAGGGGGTGGTGATTGCCCATGCACCGCCGCCGGGTCGAATTCGTCTATACGGACCCAAGTCCGAGTTTCTGGGTCTGGGTGAGGTCATGGACGATGGAAAAGTGGCGCCTCGGCGTCTCATGGGCGTAAACTGAGGCTTTTCGAAACTGGTGATCAGGAGCAGGAAATGTCGTTGAATCGCGAAATCAAAGATGGGGTGGTACAGCAGTACGCTACCCACCCGGGAGATACGGGCTCGCCTGAGGTGCAGGTGGCGTTGTTGACCACCCGTATCGAGGGTCTGACGGAACACTTCAAGGCGCACACCCACGACCATCACTCCCGGCAGGGGCTGCTGAAAATGGTGGGGCGTCGACGCAAGCTTCTCGACTACCTCAAGAAGCAGGACTTCGAACGGTATCGGAACCTGATCGAACGGCTGGGCTTGCGTAAGTAATCGGAGCGCAATCCGGGGCTGTGGTTGGTAGCGGTGGTCGAGGAGAACAGCTTGAGCATAGTGCGCAAGGAAGTGGATTTCGGTGGGCAGCGTCTCTGCCTGGAGACGGGAAGAATGGCACGCCAGGCGGACGGGGCGGTGCTGGTCACCCTGGGCGAGACCATGGTGTTGGTCACGGCCGTCGGTCGCCGTGAGTTGAAACCGGGACAGGATTTCTTTCCGTTGACGGTCAACTATCAGGAAAAGGCCTATGCCGCGGGTCGCATCCCCGGGGGCTTTTTCAAACGGGAGGGGCGTCCCAGTGAAAAGGAAACCCTGACCGCGCGCCTCATCGATCGTCCCATCCGGCCGCTGTTCCCCAAGGGCTTCATGCATGAGGTCCAGGTCATTGCCACGGTGCTGTCCGTGGATCAGGAAAACGACCCGGATATCCCTGCCATGATCGGCGCCTCGGCAGCGCTGGCGATCTCCGGTATACCCTTTCAGGGTCCCATCGGCGCGGCAAGGGTGGGCTACGTGGACGGGCAGTTTGTCCTCAATCCGAGCTTTCAGACCCTGGCCCGCTCGCAGCTGGATCTGGTGGTGGCTGGAACGCGCCAAGCGGTGTTGATGGTGGAGTCGGAGGCCCAGGAACTGCCGGAGGAAACCATGCTGTCGGCGGTGATGTTCGGGCATGAATCCTTTCAGCCGGTCATCGCCTGTATCGAGGATCTGGCGGCCGAGGTGGGCAAGAGCCCCTGGGCCTGGCAGGCACCCAGCCTGGATCCGGCTCTGCAGGAGGCGATCTCGGCAGCAGCGCTGGAGCCTCTGCGCGAGGCGTATGGTCTCCTGGAGAAGCAGGCGCGCAGCAAGCGCCTCGACGAGATTCGCAGCGCCCTGCTGGAACAGTTCGGCGGTAGCTCCGGCGAGCATGGCGACGTGGTGCGTACCGTCGTCAAGAAGTTGGAAACCCAGATCGTCCGCGGGCGGGTCCTGGAGGGAGCGCCGCGTATCGACGGCCGGGATCATGTCACGGTGCGGCCGATCCAGATCGAGGTGGGGATCATGCCCCGCACCCACGGCTCGGCCCTGTTTACCCGAGGTGAGACCCAGGCCCTGGTCATTGCCACTCTGGGCACCAAGGGCGACGAACAGATCGTCGACGCCCTCCAGGGAGAAAGCCGCGACCGTTTCATGCTGCACTACAACTTTCCGCCCTTCTCGACGGGAGAGACGGGCATGGTGGGATCTCCCAAGCGGCGAGAAATCGGCCATGGCCGGCTGGCCAAACGCGCCGTGGCGGCAGTGCTGCCCAGCGAGTCCGAGTTTCCCTACAGCTTGCGGGTGGTTTCGGAGATCCTCGAGTCCAACGGTTCCTCCAGCATGGCCACGGTCTGTGGCGCCTCGCTGGCCCTCATGGACGCCGGCGTACCGCTGAAGGCGCCGGTGGCGGGGGTGGCCATGGGCCTCATCAAGGATGGGGATCGCTACGCCGTCCTCACGGATATCCTGGGCGATGAAGACCACCTGGGTGATATGGATTTCAAGGTGGCGGGTACCCAGAATGGGGTCACCGCCCTGCAGATGGATATCAAGATCGATGGTATCACTCGGGAGATCATGGCAACGGCCTTGGAGCAGGCCCACGCCGGACGCCTGCACATACTCTCGCGGATGAATGCGGTGCTGGCGGAAGGCCGGTCGCAGCTGTCGGGCTACGCGCCACGCATCATCTCCATGCGTATCCATCCCGATCGGATCCGCGATGTCATCGGACCCGGGGGCAAGGTCATCCGCGCTTTGACCGAGGAAACCGGAGCGACCATCGACATTCAGGACGACGGCACGGTGACCATCGCCTCGGTCAACGGGGAGGCGGGTGAGGCGGCGCGGCGACGTATCGAGCTGCTTACCGCGGATGTGGAAGTGGGCATGATCTACGATGGCAAGGTGGCCAAGATCATGGATTTCGGTGCCTTCGTCACCATCCTGCCGGGTCGCGACGGTCTGCTCCACATCTCGCAGATCAGCACGGAGCGGGTGAATGACGTCCGCGACTATGTCAAGGAAGGACAGAGTGTGCGGGTCAAGGTGCTGGAAGTGGATCGTCAGGGCAAGATCAAGCTCAGCATGAAGGACATCGCCCAATAGACAGCAGAGTGTTGGTGTCCCGCGTTCTGCTGGCGCGAGGTCCGCTGCCTTTCCCCGCAGGCTGGTGGTCCCTTGGCGGCGACGATTTGCCGTGGCCCGAGCCGTGAACGATACCCAGGCCCTGCGAACCGTTCTGAGTAACGGGATAATCCTGGTCAGCGAGACCCTGCCGGGGCGCCGGCAGGTGTCCCTGTCCATTACCATCGCCCAGGGGAGCCGGCATCAGCAGGCCACGGACAACGGCTTTGCCCATCTTCTTGAGCACATGTTCTTCAAGGGCAGCCGGAGCTACACGGGAGAGGAGATCAATCGGCAGATCGAGCTGCTGGGTGGAGGCATCAACGCCTTCACCGATCGTGAGACCACGGTTCTGCACGGTACGGTTCTGGCTGAGGACGGGCGGCGCGCCTTTGCACTCCTCAGCGATATGTTGCTGTATCCGCAATGGACGGCGCGGGATCTCTACGCCGAGCGCGGCGTGGTGGCTCAGGAAGCGGCCATGGTTGCCGAGGACCTGGAAGATTGGCTGAATGAGCGAGCCATCGGCCGATTCTGGTCGGACTCGCCGCTGGCTTGGCCGGTGCTGGGCCGCGCCACCTGTATCCGCCGGGCAACTGCTGCACGTCTGCGGCAGTATCACGCGGCCATGTTGGCCGCCGCACCCATCGTCGTCACCGCCGTCGGCGCCATCAGCCACGACACCTTGTGCGACTGGGCCAGGCCTCTGGAGGCCTTGCCGCAGCGCCGGAAACTGCCGACGGTCCAGCCGCAGGCCAGCTACCTCCGTGGCGTCAGCCGCCGCACCGAGGCGCAGCAGGCCCACGCCTTGTGGTTGACGGAGGCGGCCGCTTTCGCGGCTCCGGAACATCTCCCCGAATTGCTGGCCAATCTCATCCTGGGTGGGGGCAGTGCATCGCGGCTCTTCCGCCACCTGCGCGATCGGCTGGGGCTCGCGTATCAGGTGTATTCGCAGGTAGAGGCCCTGAGCGATACGGGCGAGTGGAGCATCTATTGCGCGGTTCCGCCCGCGGCCTGGGCCCTTACCCGTCGAGAGGTCCTGCGCATTCTGCGCGAGTTGGCGGACGGTGGGCCAACCCTCGAAGAGTTCCAGTGGGCGCGGCATAGTCTGCGGGTGCAGTGGCTCCTGGGCCAGGGGGATCTGGAGATCCGTATGGCACGGCTTACCCGTCAGGCACTGTATCTCGGGCGTTGCCTCAGCGAAGCAGAGACCCTGGATGCCCTGGCCGATATTCGCGAGGATCAGATCCGTGCCGCCTTTGGTCGCTGGCAGCGGCATCTGGAATGGTCGTGCCAGCCAGCAATGTTTCAGCCACGGAAGCCATCTTTCCAGCGGCGCAGTGCGGCGAAGGTGGCGACGGATTCGGCAGCGGTATCCGGATAGACGGCGCGTACCGCGTGTTGAACCGAGGGCAGGTGGCAGCGCAGAAAGGGGTTGCTGAGCCGTTCCTCCCCCAAGGTCGATGGCAGGCTAGGCTGTCCCGCCTCCCGCTGGCGGCGTACCCGCTCCAGCCGTTCGCCGATGGCGCCATTGTCCGGCTCGACCTCGGCAGCGAAGTGCAGATTGGCGAGGGTGTACTCGTGCGCACAGCAGATTTTGGTGGCATCGGGAAGTTGGGCAAGCTTCTGCAGGCTGGCGTAGAGCATGGCGGCGTCGCCCTCGAAAATCCGCCCACAGCCCCCCGCAAACAGGGTATCGCCACAGAACAGCAGATCCTCCCAGTAAAAGGCCAGATGGTCGAGAGTGTGCCCTGGCACCTCAAAGACGGTCATCTCTTCGCCGTCGAGGTGAACGGTCCCCTCCCTGAGGGCCTCCGTGCGTGCCGGTATGCGGCTGGCCCCGGGACCCAGGACGGGGCACTGGTAGGTCGCCGCCAGCTCGGCCACACCGCCGATGTGATCGGCGTGGTGGTGGGTGCACAGGATGGCGCTGGGGCGCAGGCCACGCCGGGACAGCTCAGCGACTACCGGTGCGGCGTCACCGGGGTCGATGATCCAGACCCCCGGTTTCTGGGGCAAGGTCAGCAGATAGATGTAATTGTCGCGAAAAGCGGGAATGAGGGTCAGGGACATATCTGGGCAGTGCCTCCGCAGCAGGGTAATATGCGCCCATGATCTCAGCACAGGACGGCGCCCATGCCTAGGTCCCGCGGGCGCAGGTCGATCCCGCTGCGCCGTACGACATTGTGGTGGAACGGACGCACAGGTCGTCTCCTGCTGGAGCGGGCGGCCCGTCTGATACCGGCGTGGCTGGAAAAACTGCGGCCGGAGACCGTCCTGCAACTGGGGCAGCCCCTGCTCTGGTCCAAGCCACCCGAGGGCAAAGCCATCTGGGTGCTGCTCAACGAGGGTTCCGTCTGTGTCAATACGGCCTATCTGCAGACCCTGGGAAACTGTGAGGCCTTGCCCTTTGCCGCCATGCGCTTCGACCTGGTGATCCTGCCCTTCTGTCTCAGCCGTGTGAGTGACCCTGCCGCGGTCCTCGCCGAGTGCCGTCGGGTGCTGCGGCCCGAGGGGCACGTCCTGGTGCTGGATTTCAATCCCAGCGGTAGTCTGGGCATGCTTCGGCGCTGGCACGTTTGGCGCCGCGATCGCAGTTGGCCTTGGCGGCGTCCCTTCCTGTCCTTGGGGCATTTGCGCCGGTTACTGGACCAAGAAGAACTGATCATCCGCGAAGGTAGATATTTCCAATACACCCTGCCCGGCATAGGTCGCAGTGCGCAGTGGCTGGAACTGGTGGGAGATCGATGGTGGCCGGCCGGAGCCAATGCCTATATGTTGCTGGCGCAGCGCCGGGATGTGGAGCAGCCCCTGGTAGGTCTGGTGGAGCCCGTCTTTCGCGAACGCCGTCGTCGTAAATTGCGGGCGCAGGCCCCAGCGGCGCAGAGATTGCGGGACGACGATGCCTGAAGCATCGTCGGTGGAGCTTTTCAGCGACGGTGCCTGTCGCGGCAATCCGGGCAAAGGCGCCTGGGGGGTGTGCCTGCGTGCCGCGGGGCGCGAGCGGGTGCTCTGGGGCTATGTGCCAGAGACTACCAACAATCGCATGGAAATGATGGCGGTGCTGCGGGGCTTGGAGGCCTTGCGTCGGCCCAGCAGGGTGCAGATCGTCACCGATTCGCGCTATCTGGTGGACGGCATGACCCAGTGGTTGCCAGGCTGGCTGCGGCGCGGCTGGCGCAGTGCCGCCGGGGTGGCGGTCAAGAATCAGGATCTGTGGCAGGCGCTGCAACGGGCTTCCGCTGGCCACGAGCTACACTGGCAGTGGGTGCGAGGACACGCTGGCCACCCGGAGAACGAGGCCGTGGATGCTCTTATCAACCGGGTGCTGGACCGCTTCGGCAGTGAGACAGAGGTGCGCGAGGGAGAGGGTTGGTTATGAGACAGGTCGTCCTGGATACGGAAACCACCGGCATCGATCCCCGCCAGGGACATCGGGTCATCGAGATCGGCGCCGTGGAACTGGTGGATCGGGAGATCACGCAGGGGCGCTATCAGCAATATCTCAATCCCGGTCGCAGCAGCGAGCCCGAAGCGGTGCGTGTCCACGGCATCAGCGATGAGTTTCTGGCCGACAAACCGACCTTCGCCGATATCGTCGAGGATTTCCTGGCTTTCCTCGGGGATGCGGAACTGATCATCCACAATGCGCCTTTCGATCTTGCCTTTCTCAATATGGAGCTGGAACGCCTGGGTCGTCCGCCGCTGCCGAATCCGGTACGCGATACCCTGGTGGAGGCGCGCCGCCGACACCCGGGGCAGAAGAACGACCTGGATGCACTCTGTCGCCGCTATGGAGTAGACAACAGCCGCCGTCAGCGGCACGGGGCCCTTCTGGACTGTGAGATTCTGGCCGAAGTCTACCTGCGCATGAGCGGTGGTCAGCTGGGCATGCGTCTGGCGG
>ERZ1669250.787-NODE-787-length-12449-cov-7.904470_pt1 | contig 12449 bp, 13 predicted proteins | sample MGYA00579295_ERZ1669250 | MGnify/ENA primary metagenome ERZ1669250 (study PRJEB41166, sample SAMN08046056) | hot springs metagenome | biome: hot spring; feature: acid hot spring; material: thermophilic sediment; isolation source: thermophilic sediment from acid...
GGCGGGCGCGTTCGTCTGCGCTGGCGTGCTCCCGGGTCCGCATTCGGATTTCCCCGTCGGCGAGCTCAACCCCCCGAAACTTGGCGTCGGAAAAGACGCGCAGGGAGTGTGGTATGCCAAAAAGAAGGATGGACTCGCCGTCCACGAAGCGTTTCGGTGGCTGTTGTCCGGCCGCAAGGATGCGCTTGCGCTGATGCTCGATCCATTGTGCGCGCTCATCGAGCAGAGCGACGATGGCGGAAAGCGGCATCTCCAGGGGAGCGCTGACCTCGACGTCAGCACTGGGAGTTCGGATACGTAGGTAGCTGTGGCGATTGGGTTTATGTAGCACCCGCACATCGAGACCGCGCCAGGCGAGGCGTGTCTCCGTGTTTTTCTCACGCCGCCCCCACAAAGCACTAGCCCTCGTCCGGTACCAGGGACCAGGCGACGCTTTCTCCGGCCCGCAGCGGCACCAGCTCGTCACCGCCGATGCTCAGGAATTCGGGCATGGTCCAGGGGCGCAGCTCCAGAGCGATGTGGTCGGAGTTCTCGGGCAGGCCGTAAAAGCGCGGGCCGTTGCGGCTGGCGAAAGCCTCCAGCTGCTCCAGTGCGCCGGCGGCCGCGAAAACTTCGGCGTAGAGTTCGATGGCGGCGGGTGCGGAGTAGATACCGGCACAGCCGCAGGCGGATTCCTTCTGTCCGCGCAGGTGCGGTGCGCTGTCGGTGCCCAGGAAAAATTCCGGTGCGCCGCTCGTGGCCGCGGCCACCAGGGCCTGGCGATGGCGTTCGCGCTTCAGCACCGGCAGACAGTAATGGTGGGGACGGATTCCTCCCCGAAAGAGGGCGTTGCGATTGTGGAGCAGATGATGGACGGTGATGGTGGCACCCAGTCGTCCCCCGTGGGCGCGCACGAAGTCGACGGCCTCGGCCGTGGTGATATGTTCCAGCACCACCTTGAGCCCAGGGAAATCCGCGAGCAGCGGCCGGAGTACCGACTCGATGAAGACGGCTTCGCGGTCGAAGATGTCCACCTCGGGGTCCGTCACCTCACCGTGCAGGAGCAGGGGTAGGCCGTGTTTCTCCATGGCGGCAAGCACTGGGTAGACCCTGCGAAGGTCGCGCACTCCGTTTTCCGAGTTGGTGGTGGCGCCCGCCGGGTAGAATTTGACCGCGTGGACGATGCCACTTTGGACGGCGGCTTGGATCTCGGTGACAGGAGTCGCCTCCGTCAGATACAGGGTCATGAGCGGTTGAAAAGTGCTGGCCGGTGGTAAGGCAGCGAGGATTCGTTCCCGGTAGGCGGCGGTCATGGCGACCGTCGTAACCGGCGGTTGCAAATTGGGCATCACGATGGCGCGGGCAAAGCGCGCCGCGGTGGCCGGAAGCACGGCCTGAAGCAGGACGCCGTCGCGCAGGTGCAGGTGCCAATCGTCGGGTCGAATGAGGCGCAGGCGCTTGGGAGCCTGCGCCCCACGGGCAGAGTGCCATGCGGAGTGCGATGCCGACATCACGGTTGTGGGAAGGTCTGTTGCAAAGCTTGCGAACGGATCTGCTGCTGAATGGCTTCCTGCTGAATCTGCAGCTGGTTTTCCTGTAGCCTCTGGGCCTCACGGTTCTGCTCCCGCTGCAAGGCTGCCTCCTGTTGTTCGAGTTGCAGTTGATCCAGTTGCAATTGCTGTTCGTTGATGGCGCTTTGCAGCGCGAGTTGGCCAGGATCGTTCTGCGCTGCCGCGGGCAGCAGCAGCGAGGACGCCAGGACCGGGGTCACGGCGGTCAGGCCCACCAGCAGGATAAGCCAGGATGCACGGCACAATTTCGGTCTCACGGTCGTCCCCCAGAATGCCCCTTTGTTCGGAGTATACCAGACACCCGCGCCCGTTCGAGGAATTGCCGGGAGTGTCCCTTGCCCGATGCTCCAAGGCTAACCGGGACGCGCGGCCAGCGCTCGCAATGGCCGCGATGAGCTCTCTGCAAAAGTGTCGCGATTCTGCGACGGTCTTGGTCTTATTTCGGTTCCGTACCCGGCACGATATAAACCGGTTCCTGATCGGTGGGCATGGCAGCGAGCTCCGCCTCCGTCATGCGGGCGTAGACCTCCAGAAGGTAACCCGTGGGATCGCGCAGCCACAGTTCGTGCAGGGGCGTGCCGCGCCAGGTACTGCGCGGTGGCTTGACCACCTCGGCACCGGCGGCCATGGCCCTGTGGTAGGCGGCGATCACCGCTTCCCGGTTGGCGACTCCGAGGCCGATATGGTACAGGCTATAGGTGTCCAGCGGCTCGGCCCGGTCGTTGACCAGGATCACCAGATTCAGGCGCAGATCCGGGACGATGAAGGTGCTGAAGCGGGCCGTCTGCTGTTTCGGCTCGATCCCGAAAAAGTCGCGGTAGAAGGCCGTGCTGCGAGTGAGATCGGCCACCCGGAAGCTCAGGTGAAATTCCTGTCGATCCGGGATCGTGGGCGATAATGCGGTGCTCATACGGAACTCCTCAGGGTTCGCTGTGGCCGATACGCTCCAGTTCCTGACGCAGACGGGCCGGGTCTTCGGCGAGCCACTGGGCTACGGGAAGTTGCAGAAGGGCCTCGATGCGGTGGCGCAGGACGCGATAGGCCCCCTCAAAGGCCGCCTCGATCTCCGTCTCGCTGCCCGTCGCCTTGGCGGGGTCGTCTACCCCCCAATGGGCGCGCAGGGCGGGGCCCAGGTAGGCCGGACAGGTTTCTCCGGCGGCGCCGGCGCAAACGGTGATGACGATTTCGGGAGTACGGGGCAGATCGTCCCAGGACTTGCTGGCAAGGCCTTGGGTAGCGAAACCCTCCCGTTCCAGAAGGGCGATGCTGCGCGGATGTACATAGCCCGCGGGATGGCTGCCGGCGCTGCTGGCGTGGAGCTTGCCTTGAGCGAGGCCGTTTAGCGTGGCTTCGGCGAGGATGGAGCGGCAGGAGTTGCCGGTGCAAAGAAACAGGATTTCCGGGGGCTTCATGGGTGTGACCTCGATGGGCTAGGGCAAGGGACAGGCGTGGACTCGGTCTCGTTGGAGACCTCGAGAGCACAGGATCGGGTGGCGCGGCAGCAGTTTTCCGTGAGATAGGCCACCAGCGAACGCACCACAGGCATCTGCGCCCGATAGCGCTGAAAGCGCCCCTCCCGGTGGACGCGGACGAGATCGGCGTGCTGTAGGGCTTTGAGATGAAAGGAGACGCCGTTGGGTGCTTGCCCGACCCGCTCGGCGATTTCACCGGAGTAGAGCCCTTCCGGCTCGTGCTCCACCAACAGGCGAAAAATCGCCAGGCGTACCGGCGAGGCCAAGGCCTCCAGGCGGGCGACGACGCGATCCGGGATCTCTTCGCTCATATCCTTCCAATGATTCGATTTGTGTTGAAGTATTGACAAATTCCGCATCGCCGTCAAGACTAGCCCTACCTAGAAAGAAAGGAAGCTCGATGCTTGCTCTGGCCATCTTTATCGTGACCCTGATCCTCGTCATCTGGCAGCCCAAAGGCCTGCAGATCGGCTGGAGCGCCTTGGGTGGAGCGCTGGTGGCCCTGGCCACGGGGGTCATCACCTGGAGCGACATTCCGGTGGTCTGGCACATCGTCTGGGACGCCACCTTTACCTTCGTGGCCCTCATCGTCATCTCGCTGATTCTGGACGAGGCCGGCTTTTTTCACTGGGCTGCCCTGCACGTAGCACGCTGGGGCGGGGGGCGCGGGCGGCGGCTCTTTCCCCTCATCGTCCTCTTGGGGGCGATGATCGCCGCCGTTTTTGCCAACGACGGAGCCGCCTTGCTCCTCACGCCCATCGTCATGGCCATTCTGCTGCGCCTGGATTTTTCGCCCCAGGCAACCTTTGCTTTCGTCATCGCTACCGGTTTCGTGGCCGACACTACGAGTCTGCCGCTGATGATTTCCAACCTCGTCAACATCGTGAGTGCCAACTATTTCAGCATCACCTTCGATCGTTATGCCTTAGTGATGGTGCCGGTCGATCTCGTCGCACTGGGGGCAACCCTGGGCGTGCTCTGGCTCTATTTTCGACGTGCGGTACCAGCGGAGTATCCCACCGCCCACCTCGACGCACCCCGCTCGGCCATCAAAGATCCCTTGGTCTTTCGCGCCGCTTTTCCGGTACTGCTCTTGCTGCTCGTGGCTTATTTCGTCACTGCCCAATGGCAGGTGCCGGTCTCAGTGGTGACCGGGGCGGGGGCGCTGATCCTGCTCGCGTTGGCCGGACGCTGGTTGCAGGGAGGGCGCGGCGCCTGTATCCCGGTGCACAAGGTGCTGCACGAGGCGCCTTGGCAGATCGTGATCTTTAGCCTCGGCATGTATCTCGTGGTCTATGGCCTGCGCAATGCCGGTCTCACCAATTACATAGCGGTAGCCTTGGCTTATCTTACGGCCCAGGGCACGGTGGTGGGAGCGGTGGGCGCCGGTTTCCTGGCCGCCGCTCTCTCTTCGGTGATGAACAATCTGCCAGCGGTGCTGGTGGGCGCTCTGGCCATCCATCAGCTGCCGGCCAATGTCGACCCCTTGATGCGGGAGATCCTGGTCTACGCCAACATCATCGGCTGCGATCTCGGCCCCAAGTTCACGCCCATCGGCAGTCTGGCGACCCTGCTCTGGCTGCACGTGCTGGGGCGCAAAGGCATGACCGTCACCTGGGGCCAGTACATGCGCACCGGTCTGCTCATAACCCCGCCGGTGCTGCTCCTGACATTGTTGGCCTTGGCCCTGTGGCTGCCCCTGGTCTGAAGAAAGGCCTGTGAAAAATTCCTTCCCTCATCGCGGTACCCATCTACTCCCCCGGCTGTCCGAGGCTGTTCCTTCCTGCCGTACCGATAGTGATTCCATACCGGAAGAGGCTGCGGCGGTACTATCCCGGCGGATAACTCCGCATAAATAAGCGAACTCTCCCACGTCATGGGCACTGCGGCGTTCCTGCAAGGATGATCTGCGGGTGAAGAGCAGGCGCCTGCCGATCTGCGATCCCTGCTAGGATTCAGATCGTCGCTTCCTCAGCCCAGCGCGTGGCGATGTCGATGAATTGGGCCAATATCGGCTCGCTATTGTCGCTTCCGACGCGCCAGGCCAGATGCAAATTGCTTTCGGCCTGTATCTCAGCGAGGGGTCGAAAGGCGATGCCGGGTCGTTCCAGAACCGTCAGACTGGAAAATACCAATCCGAGGCCAAGGCCGGCTGCTACGGCACTGAATATGCCGTTGGAGTCCGCGAGCTCCATATGGATCTGGGCATCCAGGTGCCGCGCACGAAGCTGGGAGAGGAGACGATCGTAGGCCCCAGGCGCCAGCGATCTGCGCAGGACGATCAAGATCTCCCCGGTCAAGGCCGCGGGCGCGACGCGCTCCTCTCGCAATAAAGGGTGTCCCTCTGGCAGGACGAGATACCAGGTTTCTGTACTCAAATGGCGCTGTTGCAGTTGGGAAACTGTATCCAGATCTCGAAGCAGTCCAATATCGATATCCCCGGCAAGTAGCGCCTGATGTTGAGCATCCGTGGTCAGTTCTTGCAACTCGACGCTGACGTCGGCCGCATGTTCGCGAAAGCGGCGCAACAGTTCTGGCAGGATACGTATGGTGGTGGATGGCAGGAAAGCGATGCGCAACACCCCTCTGCGACCTTTTCTTAGGTCGTCCATCAGGGCCTCGGTGCGACGGGCCTGATCCAGGAGCGACACCGCCTGTGGGTAAAGCGCTCTACCTGCCGTGCTCAATTCCACCCTTTTGGCCCGACGTTGAAAAAGCGGTATCTCCAGATCCCTTTCCAGAGTCTGGATGCTGCGACTCAGGCTGGATTGAGTCAGGAAACAGCGCTCGGCGGCGCGATGGAAATTACCGGTTTCGGCAAGGGCAACGAAGTGGCGAAGGTGGCGCAGATCCAACAGAGGATTTCCCATGCTAAGTCTGGCCGACTTATAATCGGCCGTTGTCCACTTTGCAAGAGGCGACTCTGGGTGCCTTTTCATGGTGTGGGGTCCGCGCTCCCGGGCTCCAGCCGGCGTTGCGTGAACCAAGGCGGCAGAACCAATGACTGTCGTGGTCCGTAGCGGCGGATGTCGGCATGCATGGTCAGTCCAGGACGCAACGGGTGCTTCTCCAGATCCTTCGAATCCACAAGTATCCGCACCGGTACCCGTTGGGTGAATTTGATCCAGTTGCCGCTGGCATTTTCCGGCGGCAGCACCGCAAACTCCGCGCCGGTGGCTGCGCCGATGCCCACCACCCGGCCACGGTAGCGAACACCGCTGCCGTAGAGGTCTGAGCGCAGCTGTACCTCTGCCCCCGGCTCGACGCCGGCCAGGCGGGTCTCCTTGACATAAGCGTCCACCCATATCTGGTTCAGCGGAACCACCGTGAAAAGCCGCTGCCCGGGCTGGATGTGCTCGCCTGGCTGTACCGCTTCCTGGGCCAAGACGCCAGCCACCGGCGCACGAATGCTGCGTCGCTGCCAATCGATACGGGCAAGGGCCAACTCGGCCTGGGCCTGGAGTAGAGGCGGGTAGCCCGCTGGCCCATGCTCACCTAGCTGTTTTTCCAGAGCGGCGAGTTCTGACTGGGCAGCTCGCTGCTGCGATTGCAACTCCTGCACCTTTTGCTGAGCAACGATGGCGTCCAACCCAGCAGATGCGCCCGACTGCGCCGCCAGGCCGAGTCGCTCCGAGCGCGCCCGAGCAGCGATAAGCTGTGCCGTCAGAGCCTGAATGTTCGCCCGCGCGCCAGCTATTTTGGCCAGCAGCGCGTGGGCCTCGTCGCTTTCCCGCGCCACTTTGGCCTGGGCGGCGCGCAGTCTGGCCGCCAATCGTCGGGCGCGCAGTCGCACCAGTGGTTGTCCGGCACCTACGGTTTCAGTCCCGTAGGCCAGGACCTGGTCTACCTGACCACTGACCTGGGCCGTTATGGGATATTTATTCCCCTGTACATAGGCGTCGTCCACAGAGACCCAATAGCGGCCCAGAAGGAACCACCAAGCGGTAAAGGCGATGGCCACGATGATCACCGCGATGGCGAGGATCATGAGATTGCGACGGCCTTGCCAAGGCGAAGGATTGACGCCGTTGGCTTCGTTTCCGGGCCTATTGGCCATACCCGCCCCCGAGAGCTGTTTGCCAAGCCGTCCAAGCCTTCCAGGTCGAAAGCTCTGCCATGGTCCGATGGATACTGCGTTGCAACTGAGAAGACTCCTCTGCAAGATACCTAGGCCGTGCCTCCAGCCCAAGATCCACACGGGTGGACGCAAGCTTCAGGCTGGCACGTCCGGAATTCCAGGCGATGGTAGACGCGGCAAGGGCTTGCTGGCTTCGGTTGAGCTCGTTGAGTGCTTGTAGTGCCTGCCGCACGGCACCGAGCAGAGTCTGCTCGTACAGGGCGATGGCGAGCTCTTGTCGGGCTTCGGCACCGTGCAGCCGGGCATGCAGAGCGCCCGATTGAAATAGGGGCAGGTGCAGTGCCGGACCAAACTGCCAGGCAATGCTGCCCGGCGTGAAGAGTGTGGCCAGATGCGCGCTGTCCAGATCCAGAAGGGTAGCGAAGGAAATATTGGGATAGAAGGCGGCCTGGGCGGCTTTGGTCTGCGCTTGACTTGCTTTGGCAAGCTCCAAGGCCGCGCGGACATCGGGACGGTGGGCAAAGAGGTCCAAGTGGATGTGTGCGGGAATGATCACCGGAGCTTGCTGAGGGGGTAAGGGCGCATGCGTGGGCAGTCGATCGGGGCCAAGCCCTGCGCTTTGTGCCAATGCCAGTCGGCTGTCCGTGGCGATTTTCTGCCATTGGACGCGGCTCTCGATGGTCCCCTGCAACTGGCGCTCCAATTGCTGCAGAGGTAACTGCGAATCGAGCCCCAAGGCATGACGTTGCCGAGCCAACTCGAGCTGCTCTCGCGCCAGCTGTTCTTTTTGGCGAAGCAACGCGGCGATTCGTTCTGCCGCACCCCAGTCCAGATACTGCTCGACTAAGGTCGCTGCCAGCAAGCGACGCGTATCGGCCTCCCGCGCCTGGCTGGCCGCTGCCTCGCCGAGGGCGGCCTGGACGAGATCGTGGTGGTAACCCCAAAAATCCAAGGTCTGCTGAAAGCCCAGGCCGGCTGTGCCTGAATCGTAGAACCGATGGCCCAGACCCAAGGCTCCGAAGGCACCGTTGTTGCTGAATTCCATGGGAGTCACCTGCCCGGAAAGGGCAAGCTGAGGCCCTAATGCCGAGCGGCGTAATTGCACCATGGCGGCAGTCCATTGGCGCTGCGCTCGAGCGGCTTGTAATACGGGGTTGTCTGGGCGCAGGCCGATGCTGAGGATGCGATCCAGTACCGGATCCTTCAGGCTGTGCCACCAAAGGGTGTCGGGCCAGGGACTATTGGGGGAAGTCGCACCGGCTTCCAGGATCGTCAGCGTCTTGCCGAACTGGGGTGGGCGGACGCTCTCGGGAGAGGGCGCGTGAATCGCTGGCGCACATCCCCCGAGCGCCAGGGGCAGGGCGAGGATCCAAGCGCTGCGGCTATTCCTGGTGGTGAACATGCTTACACCTGCGCCGGGGTACCAGAACCCCTGGCGGACAAGGAGGGTTCGATAGCGCCCTTGAGGTTGGGGGTGAGGTCGGCACTTTCTACGATTTCCTGTTCTATGGTGACCCGTCGTTTCTGCCCAGGACGTCGGCGGAACGGTGCTTTGGTAAACCACAGAAGAATCAGAACCCCAACGGCCATGAGACCCCACAGAAAGAGCATGCTCTGCATCGAAAGCGCAAGGCTCTGTGTCTCCAGGACGTGTACCTGGATGGCCATCTTTCCCGCGATTCCCATCGAGGCCAGATTGCGCCCGAAATCGGCGATGGGCGTGGTGGGTGATTGCCAGGCCAGATGAGCCTGAAAATAGCTGCCGTGGCGCAGCCAGAGTGCAGAAAATATGCTGGACATATAGGCGCCGCCCAAGATCCGGATGAAATTCTGGAGGGTAGCGGCTGCCGGAAGGCGGTGGCTGGGCAAGCGCGAGAACATGATCAGACTCAAGGGGACCAGATAGAAGCCCAAGGCCGCACCTTCGATGAGATGCGCCAGCATTAGGCTGTCGAAGCTGCTGGAACGGTTGACCTGTGTCGAAAAACCGTACGCCGCCACCAGCAGAAAGCAGATCGTGGCCAAGATGCGAGGCCCTATCCAATGAGAGACGCGGGACATCACGGCAATGAGGGGCACGCCCGTCAGTGCCATGGGAAAGAGAACCAGCCCCGCCAGATAAGCGGTGTAACCTGCCTCGGCGATAAGGGCCGAGACGAAAAGGCTGTTCCCGCCCAGCAGTAGGCCCCAGCCAAATACCAGCGCCGGGATGGGCAAGATAAAATTGCGTCGCTTCAACAGACTGAGATCCAGACAGGGGTAGGGGTGGTGCCGCTCCCAAACAAAGAAAGCGATACAGAAAATGCCGGCCAGAGCGGCTAGTTCCTGAAAGCGGGCGGAATCCCACCAATTCCAGTCTTCGCCACGATTCAGAAGGATCTGCACCGAACCGGCAGCCAAGGCGAGAAGAGCCAGGCCGATCCAATCGAAGGCAGCTTCGTCACGCTCGGAATCTCCCGCAGGTATCAAGGCAGAACATAGACCGAGGGAAAGCAGGCCCACGGGAAAGGTCAACCAGGGTGCTGTCCGCCAGTCCCAGTTGTACGCAATCCATCCAGCCAGGGAGGGGCCAGCCAAGAGCGGCAACACCAGGTTGACTATGCTTAGATCGGCAGCAAAGCCCTGCCACCGAGCGGGGGCGTAGCGGATCAGTAGGCGGCGGACCAAGGGGGTGAGGAAACCCGCCGCGAGACCTTGAAAAAAGCGACCCAATAAGAACAGCGAAAAATGATCGCTGAGGACATCGGGCAGAGTGGCCACCAGTAAGAGCGCGATGGAGAGCTGAAAACTGCGCAGTTCGCCGATACGTCGGTAGAGCCAGGTGGCCGGGACCACGCCCAGAGCCCAGGCCACCAGGTAAAAGGTCAAAGACCAGACCGCATGATCCAGACTCGTACTGTAGGCACCTGCCAGATATGGCAGCATCGGAATGGACCAGGCCAGGCTCCAGGAGGCGATGATCATGCCACCACTCAGACCCAAGCCCAAAAGGAGGGACGGCAGGGCAGGCAGCGCGCTGGGTATGGAGGTCTGGGCCGATGCGTTCATGGGACAGGTCTGGCAGTGTTGAGGGATGCGAGTCTATGCCTGCGGGGGAGCCATAGGAATCGAGTTTATTGCATTGGCTCGATGCGCGAAGGGAATCGGAGCCCAGTGAATCTCTGGCCAGCGCGTCGGGGGATGACGGGGAGGATATCGTCGCGGTCTCAATGATACCGTAAGGATTTTCTCCAAAAATCCATCCGATGTGGTAGTTGCGGTGTTTGTAGACAATCCAAAAAATGTTCCATATAGTTACGCCCATATTGTTTTACCCCCTTTTAAATGGGGTGGATATAATTCCACAAAATACAGGTTACATAGGTGTTTAGTAAGCCGGTATAGGGCTGAAGGCGGTAGTTGTGGCCCGTGTTGCGACAGGAGGACTGCAGCACCGATAGATGGCGGGTGGTTCTGGAAAAGGTGTTTCCCCCTGCCATCACATTCCCGTCCGCTGTCTGGGCGAGCGTATGACGGCGTATGGGCTTCGCTGGGTTAAGTAACGATAAGACAAACTTGGGAGGTTGTCGTGGATATCCTGGAGTTGGGTGGTGTCGGTGTTCGTTCCTGGGCCGAGAAGAACTCCATCGAGCCCGAAGCCCTGCAGCAGTTGGATGCGCTGGCGCGTCTGCCGGTGGTGGATGCCCCCATCGCCGTCATGCCCGACGTGCATCTAGGTAAGGGCGCTACGGTGGGGTCCGTCGTGCCCACTCGTGCTGCCATCATTCCGGCCGCCGTGGGCGTGGACATCGGCTGCGGCATGTGTGCCGTGCCCCTGAGCCTCTACGCCAAGGATCTGCCCGATACTCTACGCACCATTCGGCTACAGATCGAAAGGGACGTTCCGGTAGGTCGAAATATGCACCGTCCCGATCGTTTTCCTGAAGCGGTGGCGCAGACCCTGGAGCCGGGGTTGCAGAAAATCGCGGAGCGGGCGCCGAAAATCCGTGGCAAGGGCCGGAAAAAACGCGAATGGGCTCTGCAGCTGGGGACCCTGGGTGGCGGCAATCATTTCATCGAGCTTTGTCTGGATGAGTCGGATCGACTCTGGATCATGCTGCACTCGGGTTCACGCGGCATTGGGCACGCCATCGGCGAATACTATATCGAGCGCGCCAAGGAATACGTGCTGCGAGAGGGCATCGAGCTGCCTGATATGGCGCTGGCATGGCTTCCGGAGAGTGAGGAAATCTTTCCCGACTACTGGGAGGCCCTGAGTTGGGCGCAGACCTACGCGGCCGCCAACCGGCAAGCCATGCTGGACGCGGTGATCGGGGCGTTGCGTCGTCATCTGCCGCCCTTCGTGGTGGGCGATGCCGTCATCAACTGCCACCACAACTATGTGGCTCGAGAGCAGCACGATGGTCGTGAACTTTACATCACCCGCAAGGGCGCCATCCGGGCACGGGCGGGCGATCTCGGCATCATTCCCGGAAGCATGGGCACGCGCAGCTACATCGTGCGCGGCCGGGGCGAAGCGGCGTCCTACTGTTCCTGCGCCCACGGAGCCGGTCGACGCATGAGCCGCAGCGAGGCTCGACGCCAGTTCCACGAGGAAGATATCGAAATGCAGACATCCGGAGTCGAGTGCCGCAAGGATGCCGGGATCATCGACGAGCTTCCGGGAGCCTACAAGGATATCGATGCGGTCATGGCGCAGCAGACGGATCTTGTGGAGGTGCTCCACACGCTGAAACAGATACTCTGCGTCAAAGGTTGAAGGAGGGATGCGCAGCCTAGAGTGTGGTGCGAAAGGGGAGACTCGAACTCCCACGCCTTGCGGCGCTGGAACCTAAATCCAGTTACGCCCGTTTTTGCCCCTTTCGCAATCAACGGCGTACAGAGATTTTCAAAATAATTACAAAGAGTTGGAGAGATTCTCCCGTTTCGTCATTCCCTTTCGTTCCCTTTCGTTCCCGCCCTGATTTGCACAAAATTTGCACTGCAGATACAGCTTAGTTGCAGTTTTTGAAGCTATGGAGCACCTCGATCAACCCCACAAAATTTGAGTCCGTGGCGCGACGAAGTCACCCCTGGCTCAAAAAATAGCCGTTTCGAGCCGTTGTTCCCGTCTATTTTAGGCTTTTCAGCCCAATTTTCCGGTCTCTGGACGCATTACGCCCCGAGAAAGGCCAAGCGACGCATGTTGTAGACCACCACCATCATTCCCATGGCAAAGGTGGCACGGGCTTGGCCGATGGTACGGATACGCTTGCCGCCCCACTGGGTGATGGCGGCAAAGACGTGCTCCACCTGCACGCGCACCTTTGCAGTGTGCCGGTTCCTTCATCCCGGACAGGCAGAAAGCGT
>ERZ1669250.788-NODE-788-length-12449-cov-3.312813_pt1 | contig 12449 bp, 11 predicted proteins | sample MGYA00579295_ERZ1669250 | MGnify/ENA primary metagenome ERZ1669250 (study PRJEB41166, sample SAMN08046056) | hot springs metagenome | biome: hot spring; feature: acid hot spring; material: thermophilic sediment; isolation source: thermophilic sediment from acid...
GAGCGAGTCATGCCTGCGGCCGGCGTTCCATTACCTCACCTCGCGCGTGAATCGATTAAAAGAACGATAAGCGGGGCTGGATACATTGGCTATGAAAGAGATAATTGGTATAGGCCAGTGGATCAATAAATTATGGACATAAATTAATGGCCTAGCATTACCTAGCGTTTATCTCTATGAATCCATCGCTTGTCTCGCTTGCCTCATAGGTCTTGAGCGGTAGCTTAACTTTTTCAGTTTCGCATTCTTCATTTGGTCTAATCTTGGCTTTAGCTATTAATTGGCCTGTCCTTATATCGTACTGAGCCTCATGAGCCGGGCAAGTGACTATATATCCATTTACCTTGGTAAGTAATGCGCAACCCATGTGTGCACATACTGCATCCATAGCATATAGCCTACCCTCAACCTTGGTCACTAGCACAGGCCTATTATTTACCCATGTTATTATCGAATTCTCCTTATCGAATACCTTGGTTGATATGCGTATCTTCATGTAACTACTTAAATAATTTAAATTTAAATAATTTGCTATTAATGTACTGATGAAGCACTTAATCGCTCGGCAACTCCATAAAGGCCAGGGATATGTCTATGCCTTGCCTTAACCTATATCTCCTGACCGCTTCATATATTACTAGTCCCATAATAAACGGTAAACAAGCTTCAATCAGTATAATAATAGGTGATTGAGGCACCAAATATGTGGCCGGATACTTAATCCAGAAGAAGGCATAAATGGACATGATCATGATATCAAGCAAGGATAAGCCAAGCAGCGCAACTCTATTGATCCCTAATCTATGCTTGCCCATTGCCGCGCTATACATGATTAATAGACTTATTGCCATCCATGTAAATAACAATAAAATTAATCCATCTATATCAATGGCACTGCTAAATACATACCCAAATGGCGACTCAACTATTAGGTACATCAATGAGGCCGTTATCGCTAAGTCCACTAAATGAGCCAGCACCGGGGATCTCGTCCTTGGACTAACATATGATACCCAGCCTGGCAATAAGCCATCAAATGAAAATGCAAGTAAATATCGACTGATCTGTATTACGACGCCGGTCATGGGTGCTATATACCATAGTGATGAGCCGATAACTATAATGAGCTGGATAACATGATTATTTGTAATTGATAAAGCAAATGAGACTGGATCACTGAAGAGCGGTAATCCCTTGCTTGCCCCAATAATGAATGCCATAAACGCGATTCCTCCTACAATGAATGCAGCAAGAACGCCCATTGTAGCAGATAATCCGCCACGCTTGATCTCACCGCCTATTGATGCTGGATAATTAACGTATGCCCATACAGCTGTCGAAAATGCCATTAAGCCAAGTGTTGAGTAATAACCGTGCACGCTCATATTTAATGAACCAATATGTGAGCCAAGCATTAGAGCTGCGGTTAGCAGGAATGAAATAAAGGCAAGTATGCTGATTATCATAAATACCACATGGCCAATCTTGGAGGAGATAATGTTGGCGATAATGATAAGAACCAAAATTATTAGGCCTATAATGAATGCATCTCCCTCAATCATTGAACCTAGTTGATAGCCCAGTATTGATAATCCACTTCCCAATTGTTCTACCCCGAAATATGTGAGGACAGCATCATAAAGCATCTCGCCGATCACGAATGAGAAAAAGGCAGGAAAGCCTATCCTTGGTCCTAATCTACTGGCATAGACGTAATCTCCGCCATTAACTGGATAATTCTTGGCAATCCAGTACCAAATAACGACGTGCGGAATAAAGAGCAGCCATGATAGGGCAGCTGCAAGAATGAGATTACCGCTGGGCCACGCCTCTATACCTGGTATTAGAACGAATGGTATAGCGAGAAAACCGTTATACCCCATATTCATGAAGAATAGGGGAAGCGGACCAACTTCCCTAACTAGACCAGTGCTTTTTCTAGTTATCATTAGGAGCCCCTCATGAATGCGTCTATTGCGTCATTCATATCTATCGATGCTCCTAAATCCTTTAATGCTGCACCCAGAGCGGTTATAGTGGGTAACATGAATTCGGTGTTCGCAGTATACCCCATATGGCCGATCCTAATTGCCTTACCGCTTAATTCGCCAAGTGATCCACCGATCATTACCCCATACTTGCGCCACATCACATCACGAAGAGTCGCATCGCTTATTCCGCTTGGTAAGTAAAATGCTGATACGGAGGGACTCGCCCACTCCATTGATGCAGGCACAGGGGTAAATCCATAAGTAGTCACAGCACGTATAACTCGATCCCTGATATCCATGTGCCGTCTATATACTTCATTAAAGCCTTCACGCATTATATGTCTTAATGATGCCGCTAATGCATTGAGAAGAGGCTCGCTGTGGGTGTATGGAAATCCGGTCTCTAAGTTTTTCCAGTTTAATAGATTAAGATAGTAACCCTCATACTTTCTATCTTCTATAATTCTCCAAGCCTCATCGCTTATAGTCATTATCGTGAGACCAGCGGGGGCATTCAATGCCTTCTGGCTGCCTCCAATTAACACATCTATTCCCCACCTCGTATCTATATTAACTGCACCAATTGATGAAACCGCATCGACTATCAATAATTTTCCATTTTTCTTAACTGCATCGGCCACTTCATGCAATGGATTAAGCATACCGCTTGGCGTTTCGCAATGAACCATTGTCACAATAGACGCATCCGAATCCCTAAGCACTTTTTCCAATGAATCAGGATTCACGGCGTGCCTAATATCCCACCTAATTAAGCGGGGTCTTCCCCCATATCTCCTCACGAGTTCTGAAAAGTAATCGCCAAACACTCCATTGCTCAGACTAATTACTTCTTCTCCAGACCTAATTAAGTTAGCCACCGCCGCCTCTAATCCACTCATTGCCTCGCCTACCCATATAATTACATTATCGCTTCTTGCGCCTAGCATTTCGCTAATTATGCTGCGCGCCTCCATGTACTTCTTCATGAATTCTGGATCTAAGTCGGGATTACTGGTTTCAATACCCAATGCCTCACGCACATATGGTGGTTCATGTGTTGGGCCCGGTGTCATTATCATCTTCATGTGAATGCGTATCCAATCTAATGGTATTAGTTTCTTGTTAAACGTTTAATAACAATTAATTTATATAATAGAACTTAAGAAACTGAGATACTGTGCCATTTACTATGGCTTTTGATTCGCTTAATCGATGATTATCTTTTAAAAGCAAATTATTGATCATCTTAAATGGGACATAAAGCAGCGGTGATTGGAGTCGGCAGAATAGGCACAGCTATTGTGCGTGGATTTCTTGCTAATGGTTATTCCAATGATGATATAGTGGGCACGGTAAGGAGAATTGAGAGTCTGGATAAAGCTAAAAATCAGTTGCCGATAACCGTGACCACCGATAATTCGGTTGCTGCCTCAGCCGACGTAATCGTCATATCGGTGAAGCCTAGGCAGGTAATTGATGTTCTCTCAAGTATTAGTAACAAATTAAGGCCTGATCAATTACTAATATCAGTAGTTGCCGGCGTGCCCACTCACGTAATTGAGGAATTAGTCCCATGCAGGGTAATCAGGGCTATGCCGAGCATAGGCATAACTAAGTCAAGAGGAGTTACTGTGGTCTCAAGGGGTATAAGGGCTAGCGATAGCGATGTAAATGATGTATGCAATGTATTTAAGTCGCTTGGGCGATGCTATATAATGGATGAGCAATACATGAATGCAGTAACCGCATTAAGCGGAAGCGGTCCTGCCTTTATAGCTATGATGCTTGACGCAATGCAGGAGGCTGGAATACTTATAGGATTACCAAGCGATATTTCCTGGAGACTTGTCATGGATACCGTTGAAACGACCCTGGAATTGCTGCGCGATGAAGATCCAGCCTCATTAATACATAGCGTCGCGACGCCCGGCGGCGTGACCATAAATGGGATATGGAAGGGCGAAGAAAGGGGAATTCGGGGGGTAATAATGGATATGGTGGAGGCAACTAATAGGAAGGGGATAGATATAAGCCGTGAATTAATTGATGAGATAAGAAGATTCTCCGGTAAACCGGCATGAATAGCCTCTCATTGCTTGGTAAGATTGCTTGGATCTACTCTAAAGTGATAAGCATCATAATACGTGGGCTACATGATTTAATTGCTGAAAATATACCTAACCGCTCATCAGTGTTAGACATTGGTTGTGGCCCTGGTTTGCTTGATGCCAAGCTTCAATTAAGGGGGAATAGGGTTACTTGCGTGGATGTATTGGTTCCCATGGCTAAGATATCGACAAGAAGAGGAATCGATGTGTCGGTTGGAAGCATTGAGATGCTTCCTTTACGGGTTTCATCGTTTGACATAGCGATTACCACATTGGTAATGCATCAAGTGAGGAATAGAGAAAAGGCAATTAATGAAGTGATGGCGGTTCTCAAGCCAGGTGGTTATTGGATAGCTGCTGAATTCATTAAGAGGACGCTAATTAATTGGGCCTTCATGGATTATGGCCCCTTCAATTACTCGGGAAAAATAATTAATAAGTGGAGATTCGGGGTAGCAGTATTATTAATAAGAAACGCCAAAGCCTAGCCAGGTCTGGAAATTATAATTTATGGGAATGCCTTAACTATGAGCGTTTGATATAGAATCCAGTAGCCGTAGTTTCTTGATGAAACGATTATGGGTATCTTATACTGCCCAGCCACCGTTGGCGTAATAGTTGCCTCTATCGTGGCCTCGCCCGGCATAAGCACATGAGTGGATGTATCTCTGCAGCACACTATATCTAGTCTAATATTGCTGCTGGTTTCATTAGTTACATGTATGCCGATCCGCGTTTCCCTGTTTATGATTGTCTCGATTATGTCATTTATTAGATTTATATGGATATTCCCCATAGAATTGCCAGCCTCATTCCTGGCCTTGCTTAGCCATTCATCTATCATGAAGCTGCTCCAGTAATCACTCCACCAGTAATCGCTGTCCAATGCATGCCAAATTGCATTTCTGGCAGTGACTAGTTTAGTGCCCAACATTGCTTCAGCCCCTAATATATATCTATATGTATCTACGGCCTTGATCCAGTATTTATCATGCTCAATGCGTTCACCTCTCCATTTTGAGAAGCCGCCTAACCAAGATGTGGTCGGAATGTATGTCAACGTTCTTCCGCTACCTATGGCTTCGTTGAGTTTAATGGTGGTTATTATACCATCTCGTTGAAGTCTCTCTAGGTAGGTATAAAGAATATCCAGCTCCACTGCAACTAGGCGGGGGGTTTTTGACATAGCTATGAAATTCTCTCCATCCAATGCAATTACAACTAGGGGGTTAAGTCCATCCACCCTGAATGCATCCATTATTATGCGCCTAGCCATTCTATCGGCATGTCTCTCATCAAACAAATTATTCTCAAAGGCCAATATGTCGCTTATTCGTTGATCCCTGAAGAATACAGTGAAGTCGCCTAATTTATATGGCTCATATATAGATCCCTTGTCTCCATCTGATCCCGGGAAATGGTTCTTTCCGCATAACACTGTATACTTAAGACCAGCATTAGTATATATGTCGAGGAGAGACATGTCCCAAGCCATTTCGGGGGTCCATATGCCTTGCGGCTCAGTTCCAAGTACGCCTCTAGTCACATCGGCCCCAGTTCTAACCTCCTCATCAACTATATCCCGCATTCCATGAGTTGCGACCAAGTATCCAGCTATTGTATGCGCATATAAACTGGTTAATGCTTCGACTTGGCCTCTATGTATTTGAGACTTAAATAATTCAAGGGTATCCATTACCTTCTTGACTTGATCGGAGTCCTTCCTATATTGATGTCCATCCATTAGCTTGTATCCTCGCTCCACGGCATCGCTCCATTGCTTTAATAGGCTTGGCGATAAATTAACCGTGGTCTTAACTTCCTTGTGCCTCTCATTTAGGTATGCATGGAATGCATAGGGACCACCGTTAAAGGTGGGAGCCAATGAATTATCAGTAATATATCTAAATGCCCAATCCATATAGTAATCACCATTAGGCAAATACCATGGTGGCTGATGCATATGATACACTAATCCAATTTGAATGTGCTTAGCCACGTCTATTACATATGCCCTAACGTTATCTGACACCGATTTTCCATCATAATTAATATCAGCATTAACCATCAATACTCCTCCCCGCTTCAAATCCGCTTGAACCTCCATTATCTTGCGTTCTCCTCCTATTAGGGACACTTTCTCTTCATGATCTAATATTTTCTCATTTTCAAGGGTAGCCGTGACTCTAATAGATAATGTTGTCACATGATCATCCTCATTCAATGCATGAATTATTATGGTGGCCTTATCGCCGGCTCTATATATGGGCTTATCCGTGGTTAAATATATCATTTACACTCCATAGATGAGGTCTAACCAATTAAAGTATTTCGTTCAAACAAAATAATAGATGAAGCCCTCCCCCTAGGTGAGCAATGCTTAATAATGCTCTTACCTTCATGATTGCCAGTGAAGGTGGTTATATTAGGGATAGATGGGTATCTTGGATGGCCCCTCGCATTGAGATTGGCCAGCAAGGGCCATGAAGTTATTGGTGTCGATAATTTCAGTACTAGGCATGAATTAGAGGAGGTGGGGGCATGGTCTGCGATTCCCATAGCATCCATGCAGGAAAGGATTAAAGCCGTAAGGGAATTAATGGGCGTCAATATAAGGTTTATAGAAGGGGATGCAACTGATCATATGGTTGTTAAAAAGGTTATTGAAGAAAAGCCGGATGCCGTGGTTCACTTCGCCGAACAGAAATCGGCTCCATACTCGATGATTGATCTGGATCACGCTAAGTATACAATGATGAATAATTTAGTTAGTACGCTAAACTTGATTTATGCCGTTAAGGAGATATCGCCTAAGACCCACATATTGAAGATGGGAACGCTTGGCGAATATGGTACCCCTAACTTCGATATACCTGAGTCATCAACAGTGAAGGCTATTATAGGGAATAAGGAAGATGATATAATTGTACCAAGATGGGCCGGCAGTTGGTATCATTGGTCTAAGGTATATGATAGCTATAATCTAATCTATGCAAATAAATTGTGGGGATTAACCATCACAGATATTCATCAAGGCCCGGTTTATGGAACTAGAATACCGGAGATAAATGATGAAAGGCTATTCACTAGGTTTGATTTTGACGACATTTGGGGAACGGTTATAAATAGATATTGTGCGCAAGCCGTGATAGGTCACCCACTAACCGTGTACGGTAAGGGAAATCAAGTGCGAGGCTTCATATCGCTTGAGGATAGTATAGATTCCATCTACTTATTGCTAACTCATCCACCGGAAGACGGGGAGTATAGGGTAGTTCATCAATATAGGGAGACGCATTCCGTGAATGAAATAGCCCAAATAGTTAAGGATGCCGCAGCTGACTTCGGGATCCATGTTGATATAGAGCACATACCTAATCCCCGGGTGGAAAAGGAGGAGCATTACTATAATCCAATTCGCCGTGTATTGCCTGGGCTTGGCATGTTTGGGCTGAATAAGGATCTCAAGGATGAGGTTAAGGTAATTCTACGTGATGTGATTCCATATAAATATAGAATAGAGGCTAAACGATCAATTATAATGCCTAGAATACGGTGGAGGTAGTGTGGGACTTAGGCGTGACGTGGCCATAGTGGTCATATACAGGATGCTGCTTAACTTGGCTGGTCTTCTTCTTCCATTATCTACGCCGATGGATGCTAGCACATGGGTATCAATAAATTATGGAGCTCTGGCCATCGGTGGCTTGATTGGTTACTTGAGTGGGTTTAGAACTCCACAAAAGATCTTCATGGCCATGATACCCATATTCTTCGTATGGTATCCATACACAATGCCCCTCATAATGCTTGGCCTAGGTATCCTTGATCCCCTCGCCACTCCCCTTATTTACGAGGTTTATGGGGATAAGGCACTTTCTCTCGTGTATTCATTCACGTCATTCAGCATAGCCGCCAGCGGCTTATTTCTATTGATTCCTCCATTCATTCCATTCATGGCGCTGCCCCTCATGCTGCTCTTGCCGTCAATTACAAGAAAAGTGAATATGAAACAAGCTGTTTCGTCGGCATTGAACATAGAGATAGTGATATTTGCATCATCCACATTTATACTGGGAGGCCTATATACCATTTTCCTAGCCAGGATAAGCGGAATGCCTTACTCCAGGTATGAACTAGCAATAGCGGCCGTATCAATGGGGCTAATGAGGCTTTTATCATATAAGATTAAGAGCTGGATATATGAATTGATAATTATGGCTGGATTTGGCTTCATGGCTTTTCTACTTAATGCTGAATTATTTCTGTTATTCATATTGCCATACTCCATGATTTATCCAGTGATAGCAATGGTTGCTGGGAAACGAGGCGGTAGTGACCCAACTACAGCAATTAATGCGGCATTCGCTGGGGTAGGCACTGGTTCTGCTATTCTTCCAGAGGCTTCCAGGTACGTCAATGCATTGATTTTCCCAATCGTCTTAATCACAATGAATGGATTTATAATCATGCTTAATGAAATAAATCATCGCTTGCATTTAAAGCATTAATATAAATCTTACTAATTAACTCTGAGCAGGTTTTTAAAACTCATGGTTTAGGCGTTGATTAGTGGATGTAAGCTTCCTGGTGCAGTATGGTAGGGTAGGTAGATCCATTAGATCAGGCATACGCATGAGATTATCAACGCTTCCTCCCGGAATTAATTATAGAGTAATAGGAGAGCCCATAATGTCCGCCAAGTTTAACGAGTATGGATTAAGCCTATTCTCTTCCATTAAAACCCTGATCCGCATCTTTTTCGATAATATTTCCCCATTAAGTGGTGACGTGATTCATGCATTCTTTTGGTGGTACCGCAGAATGGGCGATAATTGGATACTTGAAAATGATCAAAGCCTGAGCCAGTTCTTCCGTATCTATGGGAATCATGGCAGGGTTCCTCAATTTATAAGTGACTTTATGTATAGGAAAGCCACGGTAATTACTTGGACTAATTGGGCTAGGCTGGGCTTTATTAGGGATGGCTTCCAAGAAGATAGGATACATGTAATTAATTTACCAGTTTGGCCACAGTGGATAAATATAGATAGAAAAATCGAGAATAGCGTAATATTTGTTGGGATTGATTTCTACTTGAAGGGCGGCGATACAGCGCTTGGAATATTTAAGGAACTCAAGGAAAGATGGGGCAGTAAAGTGAAAACCACGTACATAGGCTCCATACCTAATGAGTACAAGAATGGATTGCGATATGTTGATGAGTATTATCCGCCCTCTCCACCCAGCACCGTGATGAGAAAAATAGGAGAATCCCAGGTCTTAATATTGCCATCCAGGTGGGATGCATATGGAATCACCGCACTTGAGGCTATGATGCGTGGCACAGCTGTGGTTTCCAGCTCCGCTGGAGGCTTACCTGAAGTGGTGGGGGACGCAGGCATTATATGTAGGAATAATTCATGTATGCTTGATGCTGTGGAGGACTTATTAATGGATACATCAATGCTGAAGAGACAGATCAATAATCAACTAGAGACTTTGGCCACTAGACATAATCCCGAGAGAGTGGCTCAATCATTAAGTGAGGTATATGAATCATTCATTCGCCGCTGATATGGACGCGTGCCTCTCCAGAATTTCTCTTCCTCATCGCTTGAGTTGTTATACTCAACCGGGTCCTTGACCCCATTTATTTTGAATGCTACTCTCCTCATGTAGCATGGACCACATACGCCGCAGTGCTTCTCTCCATCCTCATAACAGCTCCACGTATATTCAAGTGGAGCATTGGTCTCTAGGCCCAGCTTAACTATCTCATGCTTCACCAGGTTCCCAACAGGCATGACTAGTTCAACCTTCTTTTGGGGCCCGGTTGCGTAGGGTAATACATTATTAAGTAACCTAATGAATTCCATCTCATTATCAGGATAAGCCCCACTCTCCTCCAAGTTAACCCCAGTGGCCACCACATCGTATCCCCAAGCCTCAGCCATTGCGGTGGCTAGCGCTATAAACACGAAGTTACGGGCCGGTACCCACTCATGAGCGAACTCAGCGCTCGCCTCGCCTCCCCGCGATTTATTTATATTGCCTTCGCCGAGAAGTGGGGAGCGCCCGACAACTTTAAAGAAGTCCATATCGATTTCTATTAATTGAACATTCATATCCCTCGCAATAGCTCTAATCGCCTCCAGTTCCCTGTTCTCAGCTTTATGCTTATAATTAAAGTGAAGAAGAGACACTTCATAACCGTCTTGCTTCAACTTAGCGGCCGCCGTGGTGGAATCAAGACCACCACTTGCTATGACTAATGCTCTCTTTTTCTTCCGATCACTTGTTTGCTTCCATAGGCTAACTTCCTGCCAAGACCCATTAACATCCACTTCAATTAATGAGTATGGATTAATCCGCTTAACTACATTGCTTTCCCATGGAGCTTTTCCTGGTTCCTCCAGGTAGTAATCCATGCTTGAGAAAAAGAGGACATTAAGTTCCCTGTCCCACATGATGTATAGAGGCTTGAAATTGGTTGCCAACCACATTTTTCCTGGTCTCCTCTTATCTATTATCGATAATGCGTATGATCCCACTACCTCATCCCTGAGAATCCGCTGCAGATCGGTTATTGACCCATCCCACTCATGCTCAAGCAGAGGTGGGAGTATTGATGAATCTATTTTACTGGTTTTCCTAATATTAAGCCGCCTCTCTAGGTCTAAATCATTGGCTATAGTGCCATTATGTGTGACAGCTATGCTGTTTCCAATTATGGGCTGAATATCGTTCAAACCCTTCTCAACAACGTGCTCAGTGGTTGGTTCAGCCCTATTATTAGCTATCACTGCAACAGCTTCCTTCAATAGGAAGCCTCGCTTTCCAGGTAAATTATTTGATGCACGTCCAATGCCTTTTAATTCCTTGAATAATCCATCCCTGGTTAAGTAAACAATGCCCCAGCTATCCCTGCCTCTCTCCTCTGCTTTTATCATTATTTTAATGATTTTCTCCTCTATAGCCCTTGCTCTATCATTATCCAGCGATCCAAATATCAGAGCTCCGCTTATGGAGCAATCCATCGCTTCGCTTAATCATGATACCTTTATAATTGTTTTCAACTTTGGGTCTTCCGTCCCTAATGAGCGATGTTTATCATTCTTTTACTTATCATCAAAAGCATGGAGAACCATAAAAGGCAGTAATACAACAACTCGATCTGTGATTCAAGTACCTCAATTGTCAATCTGCCTAATAATTTGTGTGATGAAAATGAATCAAAGAAGGTGGATTAAGTTATTTTAAGTATATAAAATGTGCTTTATTTTAAATAATTAATCAAAGAGACAAGTGGCTTAATAGTTATTTAGGGGTAGATTGCCTCTGCTTCTAAATGATGCCAATAATAGCAGTTCATGCGGGTGCAGGCAGAGCCCGCTTTGATGAAGATGAGTTAAGTCAGTACAGGACCGGCATACGTGATGCCATCTTAAATGGCCTAAAGGCGTTGCGAACAGGTAATTCAATTGACGCTGTGGTGGAGGCAGTCTCCACGCTTGAAGCGAATCCAGTAAATGATGCCGGGGTAGGCAGTGTATTCAATATAGCTGGCGAAGTTGAGGTGGATGCCGGATTAATGGCGGGCTCCACAATGAAGATAGGGGCAGTCGCCTCAGTTAGACACGTTGCTAATCCAATACGCTTGGCCAAGTATGTAATGGATAATACGGATCACGTATTAATAGTGGGAACTGGAGCAGAGGAACTAGCTAAATTAACTGGTCTATGGGTTCCCGACTTCGTATTCATTAATGAAAAGAAAGTAAACAGGTATAAAGCAATGTTAAAGGATGCTATGGTAGGCGGTTCCCCTTACAGAATGGTCTTTAATCTAGCTAAGGAGGCTGGCTTAATGGATACAGTAGGCGCTGTATCTCTGGATTCAGAGGGTAATCTAGCTGCCGCGACATCCACTGGAGGAGTTTGGTTAAAATGGAGAGGCCGCGTCGGTGATTCTCCAATTCCTGGAGCTGGTTATTGGGCTGATAAATTATGCGCATTCTCCGCCACAGGACTTGGAGAGGTCATAATAAGACATATGGCCTCAATGAGAGCTGCTATGTTAATTAAGGAGGGGAAAGACATAATCACGTCAATTAATGAAGTGGTTAACAGTGCGAGTAGGGATTTTGGTCAGGGCACCATTGGTTTACTAGGAATAGATGCGAAAGGAAATATTCATGCAGGATTTAATACCGAAATGATGGGGCGAGGCTACATGCGGCTCGACATGAGGGAACCAATGATAGCTGTTTATCCAAGCGAACCATTCCCATAGATAGGAAGTCCATTAGAGGTGGGACGTAGTATCAGCGGTAAATTGTATCCCAAC
>ERZ1669250.789-NODE-789-length-12437-cov-4.363188_pt1 | contig 12437 bp, 10 predicted proteins | sample MGYA00579295_ERZ1669250 | MGnify/ENA primary metagenome ERZ1669250 (study PRJEB41166, sample SAMN08046056) | hot springs metagenome | biome: hot spring; feature: acid hot spring; material: thermophilic sediment; isolation source: thermophilic sediment from acid...
ATGTATTCATGATTTTAAAGGAACAGCTCAGCCCATTTCTTTGACTTATAGTATTGTATCATATCATGCTTCAGGGCAACCATCGTTATCCCTTTCAACCTGCTTTCTTTGCTTCTGTAGTATGACACAGTTCTTCTCCCGGTTATATTATCGAAGACCCTTTCAACAAGCTTCCTGTTCCGTACCTTTTCCCGTCAAAGCCGTCTACGTGTTCCCTCCTTATTGCTGAAACGCTGTGAAAAAATTTAAATTTTGAAACACGGCTTCTGAGCTGGTAACATGGCTCAACGTGCACGGTTCCGTCAGCCATAACCAAATAATCGTTTAATCTGCTTATGCTTCTCCATCCCTTTGCTTCAACAATAAGCGCTCTGTTCTTGCCAACAACAATAAAAATAAAATCTGGGCGCTCCAGTGAAAATACAGGATATTCCATTATGAAAGGTAAGTGCTATTGAGGAAAGAAATTGCCCTTAAGGATCCCTTCCACGCATTTGGCTGCTCATTTGAAACATTCTCACCGTCGCTTTCAGGTGCTTCTTTCAGTTTCCCTGCAAGTCCTTCAACGTCCTCAACCAAATCTGCGACGACAAAAGTATTTTCAGCTATATTATGATTTTCCTTCTAATAAATTATTGGTTTGGCAGTTTTGGTTTTTTGCACAGCTTTTTTGAAGTGTACAGAAAGGCACAGCCAGAACAAGCTATTATACAGGATTTGGCAAAATAATCTCATGGATGATCAGAGCACAACGATAAGCGAGCTTAAAGCTAAGGTGTAAATGTTCTGCTAAGAAAAGGAATGGGATCAATTTCACAACCCGAAGGATCTTGTGATCGGCATCTCGACTAAAGCGAGCGAACTGCTACAGATTTTCCGTTTCAAAAGAGAAGATGAAATAAGGGAAATTATGGCTGATACTGCCAGACGAAGAGATATAGGGGAAGAGCTGGCTGATGTGCTTTACTTTTTGCTCATGTTTGCGCAGATGAACGGCTTTGATCTTTCATACGAGCTGGAGAAAAAGCTCGAGAAAAACAGTAAAAGGTACCCGGTTGAAAAAGCAAAAGGTTCTAACAAAAAAAAAACAATGAAAAATAGATCGCCTTTAAGATTCTTTAATTTCTCAGTAAGCGTTCTTCTGAACCAGTTTATCTTTATAGTACAAGCATGCATCTTTTAAAGGGCATATTTCGCATTTTGGAGATCTTGCTGTGCATACTGTTGCTCCAAGATCAAGTAGCGCATAATATGAATCGGCGATTTCCCTGCGATCAACGAGTCTGAGTACAAGCTCTTCAAATTTTTTGCTTCTTCTTGACCCATCTGTAACTTTAACTCCATAAACACGCCCTGCAATTCTGACTGTGTTTGTATCCAGAAGAGGCGCCAGTTCGTTGCAGCCAAAAATAAGAACCGCTCTCGCGATATAATTTCCAACGCCCGGAAGCGATTTAAGCTTTTCTTCATTACATGGAACTTCACCGTTATATTGATCAATCAGCACATTAAGCATTTTCATAAGAAGTCTGGCTCTCCATTCAAGCCCAAGGCTGCGCAGCATTTCAACTATTTTTTCTTCACCGAGTGCTCTCAGGGAGTGCGGATCCGGATAGCGGGAAATGAGTTCCTGATATACCTTAACCGCCTGAGGAGCTCTAGTACGGTGCAGCAGAACTTCAGCCAGAAGTATGCTGAACCTGCTGCGCTCAGATCTCCATGGAAAGCTTCTCCGGTTTTTCTTCCACCATTCCAGTAGATGAGAGGTGCTCAATAACTGCCACCCCGAGTTTTTCGGAAAAAACTGGACTTACTGTATCTGCAATCATCTGATATTTTGCTGTCAGCGGCACGTCAGGCGGAAAGACGTAGTCGTCGCCAAAACCCATGATCCTCATGGCCTCTCTTGCAGAAATAACCCTTGTGCCTTCGGGGTGCAGGATGTACGTTTTGTTTACGTTACCAAATGATGGTGCCGGCTCGTTCCACCTGAGTATATACCATCCGAACTTGCCGGCCTTGTATTTTTCGTAGTACCTGTAAATAGTTCTGGGATGTGACCACTGGTGATCGGGAAAACTATCAGGATCTTTCAGATCTCCTATGGCTTCCTGCACTGTTTTCGCCTGCGCCTTCATCATTTCAAGCCGGCCAGCCACTTTGGTAACGTCAGAACCCATGATTCCTATCACGAAAAGCCTTTTGCGTCTTGTGGCCGCTCCAAAATCAGAATACCTGTACACAGAAAAGCTCACGCTGTAACCCTTCTTTTCTGCTCTCAAGACATATTTTTCGAATGCCGGGTCCCTCACAAGGAGGGGGACGTTTTCCATTATAAAAACTGCCGGCCTCAGCCTGAACACGATCCTGTAGAACACGCTCAGAAGCCTGTAATCTGGATGAAGCATCCCCCTTTTTTCCACGTTAAGCGCAGACCATGGTCTGCAGGGCGGCCCCCCGATCACTATGTCGTAATGACCTTTAGGGAGATATTTGTTCAGGTCCTGTCTGAAAGCCATGACCCTCAGGTTCCTGCTTATGGATTCAACAGCGTACTTCCAGCTATCTATGGCTGTTATTTCCACTGGTACTCCAGTCTTTCTAGATGCTTTCAGAAACCCGTAGGAGAAGCCGCCCATGCCGCTGAAAAGATCGAGGATCTGCATCGATGAAAATAGATTCCAGATCATTTTATATAAACTTTAGGGCATGTTATTTTGCGGGTCAGCTTGATGTACCTTTACACGTAACTGGCTTTGATAGAGAAGCAATTGTGTCGATCAGCTTTGCTACTTCCCAAGCATATTCTCCGGTTACCTGAATGCCGATCTCATAATTTATGTACATTCCATGAAAGCTCAGATTGGCCGAACCTATAATGGCAGTGCTCCTATCGGAGACGATAACCTTGGCATGCAGATCGGAACCCGATTTCTCGAAGCTGTAAAGCAGGAGGTTCTTGTATTTAAGAAGCCTGCAGAGAAAGCGCTTTGTAACTGCGCTTTGTCCCCAGAAACGGTTGAGAATTATAACCGTCTTCACACCCCTCCTGACGGCGGCCTCAAGCTCGCTGAATACAAGTCTCTGAGGCATCATGTAGTAGGATGCAAACTGCAATTCCTGTCTGGCGCCTCTCATCAGATCAACAAATACCCCGTCGAATGATCTCACCCGCCCGCCAACCAGCTCAGGCCCCGATGCGATAATGGTTATGCGGGTCATGGAGGAACCTCAGCAAGGAGCATCCTGTCAAGCCATGCGTTTCTGTGCTCGCACGATGTTTCTGAAACAAGGGAACAGGCGTAGCATGCTGCTCCGTTAACACTATTACCCAGAATAAATCTGCTCTCTCTGCAGGCAGGATCGTTCGAGCATGAAAGGGACCTTGCGACGGCCCTGTTCATGATCAGGTCAAAGTTATTTACAAGGGACACCAGCCCTCCGAGCGTGCCCTCTGATCCGGGCTCGTTCGCGTAAAGGAGTATTCCTGCATAAGGTTCCTGTGCATCCGGATCCGCATAGATCCTTTCCCTGATGGAGGCTGAGGAGTATCCCGCGTATATGGAGATCTCCCGGATCAACAGATGACTTAGTGTGTGCCACCAGACAAAAAGCGGATGCAACTCTACTCTTTTCTTTTGGTTTTCTACACTTTTCATTTGGTTTTTAAAGAGCAGCTCGGGATACTCGGCACAGCTCCCCCTGCAGCGTTTGTATGCTTCCAGCCACTCTGACCATCTTTCGGAGTTCTGTTCTGCGAATGCCTTGAAAGCAGACCCGCTGTGAGGCTCCAAGGTGATGAACAGTCCCTCACTGGTGAATTCTACACCCGGATACCATACGCTATTGTTATCCTTTATACCTATATCAACGGTCTGAGGCTTGAGCAAGCTTGTGTCCGGGTCGATAAGCCGCTGGTAGCCTTTCTGATAAATCACGGCGTGCAGCTTTTTTACGGGAAGCACAGCATACTTTCTGGTAAATCTGGTGCCCGCGTTGGGCACCAGATACTTGACCTCGTTTTTATCAGCTTCAAACAGAACCCGCTTTCTCTCATCTGAGGAATAGGTTTGAGGAGGATAGCCTTCCTCAAGCGCTTTTAGCAGGCCACGAAACTCGGTCTCCAGAATGTCCGCATTACCTGAGCGTATTTTTCTGAACAGTTCTGCCACTTCACCAATTTTGTCGTAGCAGTTATTTGATCTGCAAAAGTCGCTTAGCTCCTGCGCCAGATCCGGGTCAAACAGTTTAACCGCATTGTATACTTTTTCAAAGCTGACCTCTGATGGATCTATAGCGCTGAATATAGGTTTAAAGGCATCCCTGCTGAAGAACCTGTAAATATCAGTGGCGAACGGAGGGACGTAAAAGTACGTATCGCTCAGAGGAATCCTGATGTTTGAAGCCTGTCTGTGTATAACCCGTGCCTCATGAGGCTCACACTTACTGCTATAGAAACTCCTTTCCGGATACCTGCAGGTGCATGTAAGTTTGCTGTTATAAACTTCATAAAGCTTTTTTCTTGTCCCGCACTTTTCACACTCTATGGTTATTCTGCTCATAGAGCCAGACCCCTTCCACCAGAAACCGGTGCTACTGCATCTGGAATTTCTGCCATGAATGGCCTCAATCCAGTTAACATCGTCCAGATGACCCATGTTACATGCCATCACAAACCTGACGGCAGACACGTGTTCCGAGCTTCTGCACTTGGGGCATATAGGCACGCCCCTGTTCCAGTCAAACTCTTTAAAATCTAATTTGAATTTGAACAGATAATTGCCATTGCCTCCGTGATCCGAATTGCATATAAAATATAAAGGAAATATGATGGTGTTCCATATTGTTCTGTCCGATCTATCTTTCAGGCTTTCTTCTGAAGAAGGCAGTCTGTAAATTTTTACGTTTAAGCGCGGGATCGCGTTGGGTGGGAGAGGTATGCTGTACTTATTCAGATTATGGATGAGCTTTGAGCCCGGTGTACCTTCATTGTTGATTTCCATATCTGGCATTGGAATAAGGCGTGGTCCACGCCTGGTTTCAATTATGGATCCAGGTCCGTATGTAAGCACGAACTCAGAAGGCCTCATCTTCATGCTGTTAACCCTAGAACTTGTCACTGCTCCTCACCTCAACTTAAGCTCAAACATGTGTTCAATACCTCTGAGTGACTGCGGGACATCCCGGTACACGACAGCATGCTTTTCGAGCTCATGTGCCAGATCCCCGAGAACAACCGGCTTGCTGGGAGAGGCGTAGGGGCCTTCCCAGAACACCAGATCCGGGTTGCTGCTGGCGATTGAAACCCATCTGTCCACAAGCGAGTTGAAAGTTTGTCTGATCTCATCTGAATCGAGGGAACCGGTCCCCAGAATTCCGTTAATCGCCTTAACCCTTTCTTCAATGAATTCTAGTGGCTTAATGAAAGATGGATCACGATTTATCACTTTAACCGACGTTGCTGATTTATTGTCTATCAGATCTATTGAGCTGGAATTCCTTGCAATCGCAACATAAACAGGTCCGCCTGCCACTTCTATGGCTCTTTCAGAATAAGGATTGACCGAAGGTGGCTCCACGTATTTGTGAAGAGCCAGGTGGTAGGATGTAAAGTACTCATAATGGCTCAGATCTCTGGGTCTTGTTGCTCTGTAAAAGTTGATCACGAGACCTCCCACAGCTCTTCCCACCCTGCCTGTTGCCTGAATATATGATGATGTGGTTTTTGGCTGGCCGTGCATTACCATCAACGAGAGGCGGGGCACGTCAACGCCCGTCCCGAACATGGCCGTGCTGAAGAGCGCGTCGGGAGCCGTGCAGTTACCCTGTGAAATGATTTCAAGTATCTGCTGAAGCGTAGCCGAGCTGACCCTTCTCGAAAGCTCTACCCTCCTATCAGCTGCTATGCTGCGCGGCGGTGCATGCGTGTAATTGTTTTCTGCCATGTACTTGAGCCACTCGACCATGTCATCGGTGTATATGGCCCAAGCTCCTGCTAGCTCCCTGACCGAGTTAAAATAGCCGACAACTGTCCAGAAGGGATCCACATGCTGACAATTGCCATGAATGGTCTCTATTTCATGAGATAACTGAAGGAGTGTGGTCCACATGCGTATGATTGGCGTCAGCGGTCCCTTTCCCGGAGCTATCATTCCTGCGTAGACCCTGCCCGGCGTTTTTTCATTGAATATGCTCGCTCTGTTTTCCCTTACGAAAAGCCTGTCAGAAATGTCAAATCCTGCAGGGGGAAAGATAAAGGCCCTCCTTGCGTAAAGAAGAGCGGTGAGCTGGTTCACCCTGCTGAGCGTGGCCGATGCGGCAATGTATTTGGGCCTGACGTTCTTTTCCTTTATCAGGTACTCTATAGCTATTTCATAGAGACCCACAAGACTTCCCAGAGGTCCGTCGATTAAGTGTAGCTCATCCTGCACGATCAACCATGGAGGCTCTATCTTTTCTATTTCCATGCTGCTTCTGTGGCGTTTTATGCTGAAACCGTGTTCTGGATCGGCATATTTTACCCTGCCAAATATCATGCCGGCTTCAGGATTGAATGGGAGGCGCGCAAACTTGTCCACAGTGGCTATAACGACCGATGGCAGTCTTGAATAGATCTGTTCATCCACAGTATACGCCGTGATGGGCACTCTGTCTGAAACGTATTCAGAAGGCGCGTAGCCGCACGAAGCTCTGAAGGCCGGATGAACGGCAATAAATCTGTTGCCGTCAACCAGATTCAGGTTAAACTGCTTCCTGCAGTCGTACTCTGATGGAGGCTTCAGGTTACTTTCATTGTTTTCGTTAAAGAGTCCGGCAGGCATACCCCCGATCCACTTTTTGCGAAGGTCGCACCCCGGATTTGGGCAGTAGATGTCAAAATCTATGGCATCATTTTTTCCGCTCCTGAGAATTGTTCGAGGGAAGTAGCCTGGATGGCGCCAGCTAAAGGATGCAAGCTCAATGTCTTCATTCAGCGTTTTATCTATCTCATCCCACAGTTCTTTAATTTTATCATAGTCCAGCAACAATGTATTTTCTGAAGCTACTTTTAAAGTGATGAAGGAGGGGTTGCCATATTCAATAATTTCTACCGAATATCCCTGTTTGTTGAGAGTTCCTGAAAGTTTATCCTCGAGGTACTTAACATCGCCCCCCTTCTTGATCCGAAGCACCCAGAAAACGCCTTTCTTCATATCAACGTTGCTGACGCTGCGGGGAAAGGAAAGCCACGTTCCGCACGCGGGACACCTGATTATATGAACAGGCGTGCTCTTTTCTACATATTCTCCTTCATCATATTTTTCGTTTTTCAGTATGTTTATTGCACCTGGCTCCATATCCGGTGCACCTTCACTTTCGTCTGATGATGATACCAATGTGTTCGGAGAAAGCTCCTGGCCCACCCACAGTCCGGCTGAGAAGGGCGTCGTGCCCCATATAAAGTCCCTGGTTCCGTTGTAGCCATGCGGGCGCCATCCTATGGGCCCTTCCGGCAGATTCCAGACTCTCAGGTATTCACAGGCTTCAATATAATTCATCAGTCTCTGAAATTGCTGGACGGTGAGGAGCCTCAGAGTATATCTGAGCATAACACTTGTGCCATCATAACACACCGGGTCACCTCTTTTAACATCCGCTTCTCTGCAGTTTTGAAGAATTTTCAGCCTCCTGTATGCCAGTGTAAACAGTATGACTCCCGTGTAGGCCTCAGTTTTTCCGCCTCCCGTGGGAACCCATAACGTATCCACGTAGTCCCTGTACTTGCTGTTCGGGTCCACGATGTCGGGTATTTCCATCAGAATGAAGGCCAGCTGAAAAGGTTTCCATACAAGCTTGTTATCTCCCTGCTTTTTCGACCACCTATAGCCTATGCTCATGGCCCTGTTCATAAAACAGAAAGCCAGACGGGCCATTGTGTCGGAACCGAGAATTTCAATGCCTTTCTTCATTCTGGATTTTGTGTTTTCCGCCGTCTCAAGCACTTCATCATAAACTCTTTTCCATTTATCCCCGGCTTTTTTCTCCTCAGAAATTCTGGTTTTGAGCGTTTCGGTCCACCTTTCTGCGGCATCCACCAAGGGCTGCAAGGACCTTTTCAGAACTTCCGGGTCCCATGCTTCCGATAGCTGTTCTGCATCGAGCAGGGGTTCTCCATTTCCGTACTCATCTGTCCACTCCATCGATGGAGCTGATATTACAACAAGCGGGATGAACTCACTCCTTATGTCGGCTGGCGAGAACTTCTTCCTCAACTCCTCCTCGACCACGTCACCATCTATCCAGTAAAATGGTGGCTTCTTCAGCTCTTCAGCATTGATATCCGGATCCTCAGCTCTGCACGACCTTTCGATCTCGCGCACTTCAGCCTCGGGATCTATATCCTTCCAGATCGCAGATACCATGTGACCTCGCGCATAGGCCTTAACGTTTCTGAAGAGAAAATTAACCATCATATCTTCAGGATCGTCGAGAAGATCGGTGCCAGCTTCAAAAAAGGGAACAGCTTCGGTGCCCTCCCCGAGCTTCACCCTTATCTGTGGCTGAAACAGAAGCATTTCGGTATATTTTGATCCGCCCGTGCCGCTTCCATCTTCCTTGGATTCGCTGTAAAACATCGCGTTAACGAAGTGGATGGTGACCGTCAGACAGTTCTGACCCGATGCGGCTGAGCATGGCACTATTTCGTAAACAAGCTTGGCTTCAAGATCTGAATCTTCGCTCTTCTGACTGAAGGCCTGTGCGTTTCTCTTCAGCTCGGATTTTCTGACCCGCAACTCACGCACCATGACCGATTTGTGTTTTTCAGAGCCAGCACGCAGGCTTTTTGATACAACTTTTTCTTCACAGTAATGTCTTGAAAACCTCACCCATGCTCTGTCAATCAGGAAGTATCTCCCCCAAGTGACACATACGTCAAAATCTGGCAGACCGCTTCCAGACTTAATTGAAAAGGTGATCCCGATACTTTTGGGTAGCGCCTTCGGGTCAAGCACGGGATTCTGGCTGTAGACCGGCACCGCATCGCTGTCCACGTAGTCCTCCTCACCCACTTCATCGGTTCCTCGCAGGTCTTCGCCCGTGACGTTCTCCAGATAATCCGTTTCAGTATTCGGCTTTTCAGTTTCCGGACCAAGCGCACCAGATACATAGAGGCTCTGCGGCGTTATGTCCTGGAGGCGTTCGTTGATCCCACCTGCCGGACCCACCAGCAGCGAATAAATCCTGGTCAAATAAAGTTCTCTGATCACACGCCAATTATATCATTCCCCGCAATTAAATTTTTATTCTGCAAAAGCGAGGCTGTTGATCCCTATGCATTTTTAATCCTGGACTGAGCATCACGCATTTAACCATGTGTTCACCATCACTCAGGCTGTAGCTGTATCCCGAATAGCCCTTTCTATCAGGTGATCCAGATCTCTCACAGAAACGCATACCGAAATTTCTGTCTCTCTGAGCTTTTTAAGGCACTCAATCCTGAGTCTTTCTCTGATATACTCTGGACTGGCTCTCCGGAGTTCTTTCTGATCAATGCTGCAGATCGTCTCCATGTACTCGCGGATCATTCTGCATCTGGCATCAGCATTCAGAGGCATGTACATGTCTCCAAATTTTGCAATCAATCCCTGACTTTCCCACCTTTCTCTGTTCTTTTCAAAAAAGGTCAATAATGAAAGCCTTCCACAGGTGAAATTTTCATTTGTAGTAATGATTTCTTCCTTTCTTGTTATATCTCCCCTTCTTATCATGCTTTTAATGAGTGATTCCAGATCATAACGTGTAAAGAACATGGAGCCGCTCATCACAGCCAGAGCGTTCAGATAATATCTGAGTTTTTCCTGCGTCATGCCACCGGGCAAAAGAGAAAGCGCACAGATGATAAGACCCCGGATGTCCTCTTCTGCAGATTCCGCTTGACACGAGGATCCGCTTCTGCAGTAGGCGGCGACCCCCGATGGAAGATTAACTTTCATTGCTTTACCACCCTGCACCAGCTCCTCAAGAACCACCGAGATGGCTTCCTCGGGGACGCCGATCAGTGAAGCAACGCCGCCAGCTGTTACCGGTCTATCCGAAAGCTTCTCCAAGATGCTCTCAACAAGCTCGGGCGCTTTGAGTCCTGCAAAAACATTCCACGCATATTTTTCGGGAAGACATACATCGCCCCTGCAATCCATCAGCCTCAGGTACTTAGAAAAGATCCACAGTATGCGTCCACCACGTGAGCCAAGAAGCCTTTTCAGCTCCTTTACAGACAACCCCTCACCAGTAATGTTAGCCCCAAATATTCTGAGAAACACGTTCCTGATATCTCCATGGGAATTCATGAAATACCTGCAGAAGTCAGCCCAAGTCTTCATCCGGTTCACGATGGTTTCGACTGTTATGTTTCCATTTGACCTGAGCTCCAGCATCTTCTGATAGTATTCGGCGACATAGTCCGGCTCAGCACTCCCCGAAAGAACGCCTTCGGAGATCAGGACCTTTGACTCCACAGGCACAGCCAGAAAATGATGTCCCTGTTCTTCGCGAAACCTCTTCAGCAGGACGTATGCGCCTGTGCGTCCTGATGACTCACCTTCAAGCCTGCCGGCATACCTGCGACCATCGGTCTCAAAATATATCATTTCACCGTTTTTCTGGACAACCGATGCGTCAAGAACGTTGATGAAACATCTTTCAAGTTTCTTTACTTCAGGATTCCAGACCCGCACTGAAAGCTCGTATGTGATCGGTGTCCCGGTCACAAGCATATGCGTCATAATCCTTCTGGTTGCAGATACAGCAAGATCCCCGTGCCCAGCAACTTTCAGCGCGCTTATTTTTCGTTGATGAAGCCTGTTAACGTATGGATACACACGAGCCGACTCGAACATGTACCAGCCCGGTCCGTCGTAATCTTCAGGTTTTATCAGGACATTTACCGCAATTCCTGTTCCCTTCAGCAGGACGGTTGCCGTCATTAGCTTTCTGTTGAAATTAGTGTGAAAGAACGGCGGAGACACAGAAAAAACGTAGCCAGCGACCGTGCGCAGTGAGCTCCTCTCGGCTCTAACCGCATTTATCAGCTGAGTGATGGGTTCATTGAAGTGAATCTGGAACGTCTGCGGAGAATCTATAAAGTAATTTATCTGCCTCAGGTACTCGATCGTTTTCAATAAAGCGACCCTTACCAGTGGATTTCCAGATGGTTTCCCTGTGACCCCCCTGTCGAGAAAATCGGTAATGTGTTTGAAGTTTTCAAAAGCAGTGAGGGAATTGTACAAGTTCTCAAGAAAGGCATTGACACCTCTATCGGTGAACACAAAAGGCAGCCATTCGTTTCTCTTCAAATATAAATTAATTACGTATTTCTTATTTATAAGCTTTAGAACGCGGACACGACGCTTAAACCCTCAGATTATATCCAAATCAGGTAGAGATGAAGAAGTTATAGTTCTGACTGGTTCCCAGCGTCATTAAATTATTAACGCGTTATCTTTCACGTATTTTATGTGTTTCAACTCTTCATATGCTTGATTTATCTGCGATTGCTGGCTGAAAAATGAGATCATGCGTGCATGTACAGATTTATGGTTTTTCCCGTATTTGGAAACTAAGTCCTTTTGATGCTCAATCGAGCTGAGGATCATTTCTATGTCATTTGAATTTGGCTTTACGCATTCTTCCTAATTTTTGAACAAATAGCCGTTCAAAAGTGCTGCCGTAAAATTTTTCATAAAACTGGTCAAAATCCTGATTTTTATCCAGCTCAAGCGCTTCGACCGTATATTTATAATAGGTGTCTGACAGCTTAACGCTCCGCCCCCGTTGAAAAATATGGCTCAAAAGGAACATAAACCCCTTTTCCCAGCTTTGCGCTGCCTGTTCCGGCAGCCAGCCGCGTGGCTCCATCTCTTCCTTTTTGTAATCATCAAAATATTCGATCTATTTGCTTATTTCGGTAGTCATAAAATTTTAAAACATATATATTTCCCATACAATAAATATTAAATTACCATTATTAGATATTAAAAAGGTAATCCGTGTTAAAGGTTTATATTGCTTTTCTTATAGCTTCAAAAAAATTCTTTTGAAATGTAATCTAGACCTTTTTGCCCTTTTCGAGTTCAGCTTTGAGCTTTTCTATCTCTTTTTCAAGCGCACAAATCCGGTTTTCGAGCCCTTCAAGCTTCTGCTTATTCAGCTTGAATTCCTGTTCTTAGTAAAAAGCTATCTTTTCTTCCGCTTCAAGAAGCTTCTCCATCCATCCTTTCATTCTCTCTACCTCCTTTTGTGTAACCAGTTCCTGAATTTCTTAAAAGGCGGTTCAGCATACAATAGAATTTAATAAATTAATAATTATTAAAATGGAAAGCATTATGGACACAATCAACCATGCTTGAAACTGATTTCCCACTATAAAATTGTTTTATTTAACCAGTACCTTTATAATA
>ERZ1669250.790-NODE-790-length-12430-cov-5.076202_pt1 | contig 12430 bp, 12 predicted proteins | sample MGYA00579295_ERZ1669250 | MGnify/ENA primary metagenome ERZ1669250 (study PRJEB41166, sample SAMN08046056) | hot springs metagenome | biome: hot spring; feature: acid hot spring; material: thermophilic sediment; isolation source: thermophilic sediment from acid...
AGAGTCAATAACAATCAAAGCTGAACTTTTTCTATTTTCAATAATTATAGGTGAAATAATTGCATTTATTATATTTTATACAATAAATAGAAAAGATATTTATTTTAAAAGTATAAACTTTAGACCTACAAAAAATCCAATACCATATATTCTTGGGATAGGATTTGTTTTAATATATACAATGATACAAATTCAAATTCCATTGGTAAGAGAGTATTCATTTACTTTCAATACATTAAAATTATTTTCAATATTTGCCGCAATTGTAGCTGGAATTATTGAAGAAACTATATTTAGAGGATACTTAATTAATTATTTCAAATCTAAAGGTTCTTATTCGATAATAATATCTTCACTTATATTTTCAATATTTCATATTACATGGAATGTCTTTGGAATGTTGGGAACATTTATTCTAGGTTTGATTTTTGGATATATTTATTTTAAATGGAATTCATTGTTTCCAGACATAATATCACATGCATTATTAGATTCAATAATTGAGCCTGGAATGATAATATCCTTCTTTCTAATATAAAAATTTTTATATTCATATTAACATTTGAAATTTTATGAGTGATTATATTTTAATAAAGAAAAATGAAATTTTTCTCAACGGGGTTAAAAGTGACGTAATTGAGAAATCACATAAAAAGATTAATATTAAAGGAGTTCATTATATAAAAATTGAAATTATAAAATACAATAAATGGAAAATTACTTTTTCAGATTTATCTGAAGGTATTTTGGAAAATGATATTTTAACTGTAAATAATCATAAATACTCTGTAAAATTAGTAAGTAGGGACAGAAAACAAATTTTAATGGAAATTAGAAACGAAAGTGATAATTTATGTTCAAAAATAGTTATTACTAAATGGGAAATTAATATAGAAAAATACAATTGTGATGAAATTTCCATAGCTTTAGGAGTTTTATCAGTACATATCTATTTTAATATTATAAACAGTAATGTTAAAATGTCTAGAAATAATAAAATAGTTTTTATAATATTAGTAATGGCTTTAACAATATCAGCAGATTTATTAGAAACCCAATATTCTAATTATTCTTTAATAATATCCATTTTATTAATAATTTTTCTTACAATATTTACGATTTTTTTCAAACGTAGAATAAAAAAGGATCTTAAAGGAGAAAATAAAACTTAATATCTAAATTTCAATATTAAATTATGGATAGTGAAACATTGGAAGAATTAATTAATTATATAGAAACACCCATTGAATACGATTTATTTTTAAAATACCTTGAAGAATCTTATTCCAATGAAGAAATTAATGTTGATGAGTATAACGATTTAAAAAGAAAAATAAAAGAAAAAGAATATATTAAAAATCAAAAATATGCAAAACCTGGGGAAATAAAAGAAATTGTTTGTTACAAAGGTTATTTTGATAAAAAAGAAAAAGTGAATGTTGATTATACAAATAGAATTCCAGAATTTTATAGGGAATCTTTAAAAAGAAATCAAACTTTGTATGAATACATGAATGAAACAATAGGAATTCCATCAAAAATGCATTTTAGATTTATATTGAAAAATGAAGAAAAAAGAAAAAGTGAACAGCCAAAAAATATATCAGAGATTGAAAATATTAAAAAAAGAATCGATAATTTAGAGGAAGAGTTGAAAAAATTAAAAGAAGAATTCGAAAAAATTGTAAATAAATATCAATAAAATGTAATTTTTATTTATTTAATTACAATATACCTATCTGGTGATTTCATGACTGAAGAAGATGAAATGATGAAATTTTTGGGCATAAATAATATAGATGAACTTTTTGAAGATATTCCAGAAAATGTAAAAATAAATGGAATAGATTTACCCAATGGATTGGATGAAAATTCCCTAAGATTAGAATTTAGAAGAATTTTGTCAAAGAATAAGTCATTTTATGAAATGCCAATATTCATGGGTGCTGGAGTTTATTTCCATTATATTCCTTCAACTGTTTTTTCAATAATTTCTAGATCCGAATTTTATACCGCATATACACCATATCAACCAGAAATATCACAAGGTATGTTACAGACATTATTTGAATACCAGAGTTACATAGCAGAATTAACAGGTCTACCAGCAGTAAATGCATCAATGTATGATGCTCCAACATCATTAGGCGAGGCTGCAAGAATGTCATATTACATTAATGGTAAAAGAGAAGTGTTAATACCAAAAAATATCCAATGGGAGAAAAAGAGTGTTTTATGGAATTATATAAAGGGATTAGAGATGAAAATCGTTGAATATGATTATGATAAAAACACAGGAGGTATTGATCTAGAATCATTAAAATCTAAAATTAATGAAAATACCTCTATGGTATACGCTGAAATTCCAAATTTCTTTGGTATTATTGATGAAAATATTACGAAAATCAGAGAATTGGGCGATTTTATATTTACTGTAGGTGTAAACCCAATTTCACTCGGCATTTTAAAACCACCTGGATATTATGGAGCAGATATTGTCATTGGAGAAGGACAAATATTGGGAAATCCAGTTAATTTTGGTGGGCCATTGTTGGGTATATTTTCTACAAAAATGGAATATATAAGAAAAATGCCTGGAAGAATTATTGGTATGTCAAAAGATAATCAAGGAAAAAGGGCATTTGTCATGACTTTACAGACGAGGGAACAGCATATAAGAAGAGCAAAGGCAACAAGCAATATATGTTCTAATGAGGCATTGGTTGCAGTAGCATCTGCAGCTTATTTATCTACACTTGGTAAATCGGGGTTAAGAAAATTAGCGGAAATCAATATGTCCAGGGCAAATTACGTTTTAAAAGAGATAAAGAAAATACATGGATATAGCTCACCCCATTCAGGCCTTCATTTTAACGAATTTGTGATAACTTTACCGGATAAGGAAATAAATGTGCATAAAAAACTACTTTCAAAAGGAATACATGGTGGATATTTGATAAATACAATGACAAACAATTATTATCCAGAACTTGGAGAAAGCATGTTATTAAACGTTACAGAAGTTCATACAGATGATAATATTAACAAATTATTGAATGCTTTAAAGGAGGTGGTTTCATGACCTTCCACCAAGCAGTATGGGATGAACCTTTAATATTTGAAAAAAATGGAAAAAGGACTATTAAATTACCTCATGAAGAAAGTGAATTTGATATAGATATTCCAGAATCTTTGAAAAGGGATAATTTAAACATTCCAGATAATGAAGAATATGAAGTTTTAAGACACTATGTAAGGTTATCACAAATGAACTATGGCGTAGATTTGAACACATATCCACTAGGATCATGTACTATGAAATTTAATCCAAAAATAGCTGATGAAATTTCATCAATGGACCAGGTAAGATATATACATCCATATCAAGACATAGATACAATACAAGGCGCCTTGCAAATAATGTATGAATTACAAGAATCTTTGAAGAAAATTACATATATGGATGCTTTTACCCTCCAACCTGTTGCCGGAGCCGACGGTGAATTCACAGGATTGCTCATCGTAAAGGCATATCATGAAGATAGGAAAGATTTTAAGAGGAAAGAGGTTATAGTTCCAGATTCTGCACATGGAACTAATCCAGCAAGTTCTACAATGGCAGGATTCACCACTATAGAAATACCAAGCAATGATCAGGGCATGGTGGATTTAAAAGCACTTGAAGAGGCCTTGTCTGATAGAACGGCAGCGTTTATGATAACAAATCCAAACACCCTTGGTATATTTGAAGAAAATATTGAAAAGATTGCAGATTTGGTCCATTCGCACGGAGCATTATTATATTATGATGGTGCCAATTTAAATGGAATAATGGGAAAGACAGCTCCAGGCAAAATGGGTTTTGACATTGTACATGTAAACCTTCATAAAACATTTGCAACACCACACGGAGGAGGAGGACCAGGTGCAGGTCCCGTTGGTGTTAAACATCATCTATTAGATTATCTACCAGTTCCAATAGTTTCATTTGATGGCACTAAATATTATTTGGATTACAATGTAAAGAAATCAATAGGTAAAGTGGCAATGTTTTATGGAAATTTTGGAGTTCTTGTTAGGGCATGGGCATACATTAAATTGATGGGTGGAGATGGATTAAAGTGGGCCACAGAAAGGGCTGTTTTAAATACAAACTATCTTAGGAAAAAATTGAAAGGCTACTATGATCTACCATATAAAGAATTGAGAAAACATGAAGTTGTATTTAGTGGTAAAAACCTAAAACAATATGGAGTTAAAACATTGGATGTTGCAAAGAGAATGTTGGACTATGGAATCCATGCACCTACAATATACTTCCCATTAATTGTAGAGGAGGCATTGATGATAGAGCCTACAGAAACAGAGAGCAAAGAATCGTTGGATAGGCTTGCTGAAATAATGATAAAAATAGCAGAGGAAGCAAAAACAAATCCAGAATTATTAAAGACTGCTCCTCATAATACAGCAGTAGGTAGAATAGATGAAGTTGAGGCTAATAGAAATCCAATAGTATCATACAGAATGATCAAAAAATGAAAATCGCAATATATGGTGCTGGAGCTGTAGGGAGTCTATTTGGAGCATATTTATCAAAGTACCACAAAGTAACATTGATTGCACGTAAAGAACATGTTGAAAAAATTAACACCCATGGATTAATAATAAAGGGGAGAACAAACGATGTCTTTAAATTAAAAGCATCTGAAAATTATGAGGGAGGGGCTGATGTAATATTTTTAACTGTAAAATCTTATGATACAGAAAATGCGATGATTAAATTAAAAGATATTTTAACCGATGAAATTATCATATCTTTGCAAAACGGTCTTGATAATATTGATATAATTAAAAAATATTATAACAAAAGGATTGGTGCAGGAATAACAACAGAAGGTATAACATTTGAAAAACCAGGAGAAATCATTCATACAGGTAATGGAATTACTAAACTTGGAAACGTTGAAAATGTTGATAAAAATATAATATTAGAAATAGTGGAATCCTTGAACAAATCTGGACTAAAAAGTGAATATTCTTTGGATATTGTTAAAGAAATATGGATCAAGGGATTTATAAATGCTTGTATAAATCCTCTCACAGCAATATTAAAAGCAAAGAATGGCGACTTGATAAAAGCACCTTTATTAAATATATTTAATGATTTATGCAAAGAAATAGAAATTTTGGCTAACATCATTGGAATAAATGAAAATATTTATAATTTGAGCTACGAAGTTGCTAAAAATACATCTGATAATTATTCTAGCATGCTTCAGGACATATTGAAAAATAAAAGGACTGAAATAGATCATATCACTGGAATTATACTGAAATTGGCAAGAGAATATAATTTGAGAATGCCAATAAACGAAACTTTATATAATATGGTAAAATATATGGAAGAAAATTATGGAAAACAATAAGGTTGAAATTTCATTTAAAAAAGACCTTAAATTCATTGATTTAATAAATGTAGGGATTGGTGCAATGACCGGCGCAACAATATATATGATGGCCGGTCAAGCAGTTGCATATTCTGGAACATCAATATTTTTAGCCCTCATTTTCAATTATTTTATAACAATCTTAACTGCTATGACTTATGCAGAATTATCAACAATATATCCAGAGGCAGGAGGAGGGTATTTATTTGTTGAAGAGGCTTTGCCAAAACCATTTGGCTTTATGGGGGGATGGATGTCTTGGTTTTCACATTCAATTGCTGATTCATTTTATTCGGTAACATTTGCTACAGGTATTGTCTGGTTAATGGAATTGTACTCAATCCCAATTTGGAATCCAAATTTATTAATTAAATTATTAGCAGTTTTAATAATAGGGATTATTGTTTTTATAAATTATTGGGGAACGAAATCAACAGGAGTAAGCCAAACGACAATCAATATGATTCAAATAATATTAATATTTGTAATAGGCGGTTTTGGGATTTATGGTATTATTACTAGACATATAAATCCCATAAATAATATATTTCCAATTTCAGGATCTCCATTCGGTATATTGTTGGCAATGGGTTTATTGTTTGTTGGATTTGAAGGTTATGAAATAATTGCACAAAGTGCAGAGGAAATTGAAAACCCAAAGAAAAATCTTCCAAGGGCCATTATACTCTCCGTTACAATCGTAACATTGCTTTATCTATTTTTATTTTTTGTGATGATTGGTTCAATAGGGCCAATTAAATTTGCATCATGGGGAAATTCAGCAGTTTTTAATTTTGGGCAATATTTCATGGGTTCTATAGGTGGCACCATAGTATTACTAGCTTTGATATTTGGAGCTGCTGCTACATTGAATGCAACGGTTTATTCTGCGATAAGAGTATCATTTGCAATGGGGAGGAATGGTTCGTTACCTAGATTTTTTGCAAAAATGCATCCAAAAAGGAGAACTCCACATGTTGCCACAATTTTATCTGGTGTTATAATAACAATAATGGCTGTAGCATTTCCACTTGATACAATAGTTGCTGCGGCATCAATTATGTTTTTACTTCTATTTACATTAGTTAACATTGCAGTTATAGTAAATAGATACAAAAATCCAAATATTAAAGCTGAATGGAAAATGCCATTATTTCCATTGATTCCTATATTGGCAATATTTACTAAACTTTTGGTTGCTTTTACTTTATGGTTATTTTCACCTACTGCCTGGTATGTCGCCATTTTATGGATCGAAATTGGCCTTATAATATATTATTTCTGGGCGGGTAAAAGAGAAATAGAAGAGGGGGAAATTATCAAACCTTCGCATGCGGTGGAGGAATTGAGAAAAAATAATATAATGGTTGCTGTGGCGGATGAAGATTATGATAGTGTAAGGCTTGCTGCACAATTATCCAAAAATACAGGTGGAAATTTATACATATACCATGTTTATGAGGTGCCTCCTACTATAAATCCATATGCCATGAGGTATTCCGATTTAAGCCTCGAGATTAAAATGATTGATAGACTTGAAAAGCATGCAAAAAAGTATAAGAGGTCTGTTTCAACAATTTTACAGGTAAGTCATGATATATATAATTCAATACAGAATGCAGTAAAAGAAAAAAATATTAAAATTCTATTCTTAAAATATAGGAAGAGATTAATTGGTTCTAAAATTGAAAGACTTTATAAAAACCAAAAGGCGGATTTAATAATTTTTAAAGATCATATTCCTGATGAGATTAAAAATGTTAATGTCATTATATCGAAGAAAAGAAGTTATAAATTTGCATTGGATGTAGGAATAAAGATCGCAAATGAAAATAATTCCAAACTAACAATATTTTCATTTTCTGCAGATAAAAGTTTTATAGATAAAATTGAAAATTATTTAAATGAAATGCACATTGATTTTGAAATGAAAATATTAAATAGAGAAAATGAAATAGAAAACATTAAAGAAATAATAAGTAAAGGCGATTTAACAGTTCTTGTACCACCATCAGAAATATTGGAAAAGAATATTTCAATTTCGTATGAAATCTCTATAATATCTAAATTAGATGGTCCATTTATAATAGCAAAGAAAATGGAAACAGGATATGATGATAATTATTATTCACTTGTTCATCATACATGAATATATTTTTTCCAAAACATCCGTTTTAACATCATCTATTTTACTAATATCATCTATGTATACCAATATTTCATAAACTTTTTTGTTATTTTCAATTTTTTGCAAATAAACTTTTGGTTTATTATTATAAATGATATGATCGTTGATCTTATTCTTCAAGATGCACTCTTCAATAAAGTCCTTATCAATATTTTTTTCTGTCAATAATTCAATCTTAACTGGTATAATTTTTTCATTTATACCAATATTTGTTACAGAATAATTCATCATTTTTGAATTCGGTATATATGTGATATTACCTCTATAATCCCTTAAAACAGTATTCATAATTTTTATGTCTATAATTTCTCCAATAAAATTGATTTCATCAATTTTTACATAGTTTCCAATTATGAATGTTTCAGATATTAAAATTGAAAGACCAGACAATGCATTGATAAGGGGAGGTGTAAAAATTATAGAAAATGAAAATATTAAAAATATTATAAATACAATAAATACAAAAATATCTGCATAAGTAAAACCTATCATTGATAGAAATACTAAAATTATACCCACAATAATTATGGATGAAATAAAGTGTTTTAATATGCCAGATATGTAAGATAATAATTTATCTTTATTTGCCTTGGATTTTAATTTTATGTCCTTTAAATATGCATTAATGAATAAATAAGTCAAAATGCCACCCAACAAAAGAATTAGCATTGTTATAAATCCATCTATATTTTTTGACGAAAATGAATATATACCTTCAACAGTATTTTTTAATATACCAAAACTGGAGAGAATAACAATTAATATAAAAATAGTCGTTAACAGGTATATTAAATATTTTATAGATAATTCTATATATGAACTCAATTTGTAGCTCCAAATATTCTTTGGTTTAATATGCAATTCTCCTCTTAAATATCTAAATAATCTGCTGTTAATCGTTAAAAGCAAAAATGAAAATAAAAAGATCATCATAATCAAAAAGAACATGTTGAAGTATGGGAAAATAATTTTAGTTGTATATTGGGCCAATAAATGCATTGAAAAAGCATATGATAAAATTATTATTATGAACAAAAAAGAAAATAATGTGTATAAAAATATTATTTCTAATATACTAAATGCCTCATCACCCAAAATTGGGCTTTCTTTAATTTTAAGATATTTTATTAATCTTGTTAAATATGAGACCAGATATAATCCTATAACAATTATACCAATTGTTACAATTATAGGAATCAAAAGCTCGTTCAATAATTCAAATAAATTCATTAAAAGTTAATATAATCAGAATTATTTAAAATTTTCATATTAAATTCAAATCTTTTAATATTTCTACTACCCCATATCCATATTTTCTCTTGCTAATATATTTTGATACTTTCTTTAATTCTTCTATTGCATTACCAACAGATGCTCCAAAGCCACAATTTTTAACCATATCGATATCATTTTCACTATCTCCAATAGCCAAAATTTCTGAACAATCAATATTTAACAATTCTGAAGCTTTTTTAACTCCAAAATACTTATTTTGTTCAATATGTGAAATATGTATACCAAAGCCTGTATATTCAACTCTATATCCTTTTGGTATAAAATAATCCTTCACCTTTTTTACATTATAATCGGGAACTATTGCAATAGATGTTTCCCTCCATCTATCTGTGTAAATCCTCTTAACGTCTGGATTTAATGTTTTAAAATTTTCAAATTCCTTTTCTATATCATCCTTATCAAAATATTTGTAAATATTATTGTTATAAAAAATAATACCTCCATTTTCACCTATTACTGGCCCTGAAAGCCCTATTAAAATTTTCATACCTAAAGCGACAGGTAAAGTATTACCACTTACCAACATCACCTTTATACCTTTATTCTCCAATTTTCTAAGTGCTGATATTACTTGTATTGGTATTATTCTTTTATCATTCGTCAAGGTGCCATCAATATCTGTAGCTACAGCCTTAATATTCATGTCAATTAAAAATATAAAGTAGATTAAAATACCTTTTCATAGGTGCAAATATGGTTCATCCTCAGGCTAAAATAAACGCATTAAAATGGATAAAAAATTTAATGAACCTAGCTAAAGAAATGGAATTAAAGAATGATTTAGAATTGGAAAAAAGATACATTTTTTTGGCATTAGAAATATCAAAACATTATAAAGTGAAATTTGATAAAAGGTACGTATGCAAAAATTGCTATTCTTATTTAATTCCAGGTAAAAATGCAACGATAAGAATCAGAAAGGGAAGGATAATTTTAAAATGCTTAAGATGCGGAAATGTTAAAAGATTTGTAATAAGGAAAAATCAAACTTCGTAATCTTTTTCTTGTTCTTCTGTTTCACCAACAGTTTCAATTTGGAAATAAACATTCATTCCCTTCAATGTTTCATGAATTCTATCAGCAAACCATATTGCATCTTCTATTGTGGCATGATCACCCCATTCATATACAAAATCATACCAACCGGTCATAGGTCTAAATCCTATTGCTTCCAATGCATTTACAATATCTGAAGGCTTGGACCCTTCGCTATTAAATGTTATTTTCAAATATGTCTTCATAATGCTCATATCCTGAATCCACTAACTTATTAAAAAATTTTACTTTTCTTTATTAAAATATTTTAAAAATAGTAAATAATTATTTTCCAATCCCAGTTCTTTTATAAATAAAATGCCTTTTTTTACATTTAACATATCCTCTAAATAGAAATGCATATCAGATCCAATTGATATTGCGATATTTCTTCCTTTTATAGATTCAAAAAAAGGTCTTGAAAGTTCATAATATTGTTGTGAAAACATAGAATAAAGTGGGTTTGTATTTATTTCGACGAATATGCCTGTAGTTTCTAATGTATCAAGAAAATTTTCAAAATCTACATCTTTGAAATTTTTATCAATGTTATTGTGGGCTAGTCCTATCGGAATATCAATTCTATCATAAATTTCAAGTAACTCCCAAAATGGTTTTCCATCCCAAACTGTATCTTGCACGTATTCAAACAACGCATAATCCAATTGGTTTAAAACGTTATAATCTATATTTTCAAAGTCTGTTCTATTTGAAAAATCTATTTCCACACCTACTTTTAAAGGAAAATCATATTTTTCTGAAATCATCCTTATTCCTTCAATGTAATTTTTTAAATATTTTGATTTGATGGATTTTGTTTTTACTGTTTCAAAATGGTCTGAAATTCCTATCATATCAAAACCGTGCTTTTTTGCAAATTTTATAATTTCGTCAACACTAGAAGATCCATCGGATAAATTTGTGTGTATATGAAAATCTGTAATTGGTAAATCCATTCACCCCACCTTCTCCCATTCTTCCAGTTTTGAAACCTTTGATAGTGTTGAACCTCTTTTAATTTCCTCCCTTAATCTATTTTCCCTTTCCAAAACATCTAACGCTCTGTTTGCAATTTCTACTACATTTTCTTTTGGTATAACAACCAATCCAGATTCATCCCCGACAATCCAGTCACCTGTTCTAATTTTTTGCCCTCCAAATTCCAATTCCACTCCAATCTCCCCATACCCTTTAGGCTCACCTGCATTTGGTACAATATATTTTGCAAATACTGGGAAATTTATTTCCTTTATGAAATCAATGTCTCTTACAGCACCATTTATTACTACTCCAGATATTCCTTTAACTTTTGCACTCCAAGAAGCTAATTCACCCCATACTGCGGTTTCACCACCTGCAACATCAATAACTATTACTTGTCCAGGTTCAGCTTTATCAATGGCTTCTACAGGCTTAGCCCAATCACCATCTATTGTTCTAACGGTGAGTGCAGGTCCTACCATTTTTCCACCTTTAGGCAAAATTGGAGTTAATCCATGTATTGCACCTTTTCTATGCATTGCATCACTAATGTTAGGTGTTGAAACCTTTATTAATGCATCCCTAACATTTTCTAAAGTATATTTCTTAAACAAATCAGTTTTAATTTTTTCCATTTTTGTTATGCTTTCCTTTATTCTTTTAGCTGCTTCTGTTACATTTTCAGCCTTGATTATTGCACCGCCTACTATTACAATATAAGCACCATTTTCAACCATTAATGGTGCAGTTTCTGAATTTATTCCTCCCGCGACAGCTACTGGAATGTTAACGGTCTTTGATACCTTTTTTAATATATCTATTGGATCCATTCCTTTCATCTGTTGATCCACACCTACATGAACGCAAACATAGGATGCCCCTAATTTTTCTACCTCTTGGGCCCTTTTAACTGGATCAATAGTATTAATTAAATCAACCATTATTTTTGAACCATATTTATTAGCAGCATTTACAGCCTCTTTAATTGTTTCATCATCGGATACTCCTAAAATTATTATTACATCTGCTCCACTTTTTGCGGCTATTTCCGCCTCGACTCCACCTACATCCATTGTTTTCATATCAGCAACTATCACTTTATCCTTAAACATCTTTTTAATTGTTCTAACGGCATTCATTCCTTCACTTTTTATCAATGGTGTACCTACCTCAATCCAATCAACTCCACCTTCAACTGCTTCCTTAGCTATTTGAATTGCTCTCTCTAAAATTGTTAAGTCAAGGGCTACTTGTAAAAATACCATAATAAAAGATATTTAATCAAACATAAAAATTTTTATCATGAAAATAATGTATATTAAAATTTCAAATATAATTTCTATTTTTAGAAAAAGTTTTATTTATCTACATATTTCTATATTATTTTAATTATTTTCATTTATATTTTCATTATTTATTGAGTTTGAATTAATTTTACTTATCAATAACACATTTTATTTAATTACAAACCTAAAATTATGTT
>ERZ1669250.791-NODE-791-length-12412-cov-4.415473_pt1 | contig 12412 bp, 12 predicted proteins | sample MGYA00579295_ERZ1669250 | MGnify/ENA primary metagenome ERZ1669250 (study PRJEB41166, sample SAMN08046056) | hot springs metagenome | biome: hot spring; feature: acid hot spring; material: thermophilic sediment; isolation source: thermophilic sediment from acid...
AAGAGTTACGCGGACCGCCTCTATAAATTGTCTTTCGGCCTCCTCCCTAGGGACCATTAAGTCATTTTTTGCCCCGTACGTACTTTCCATGATCAGGGTTTCAACGCGAGGGAAGTCTGTTTCTGCCCTTTGAAATAGCCTAGTATCAGCGTATTTGAAGTCGCCAGTGTAAACGATGTTGTGCTCGCCCTCGCCCACATGAAGGTGTGTAATTGCTGAGCCTAAGATATGGCCAGCATTATAAAGGGTAGCCTTTATATCGGGCGATATATCCACTACCTCTCCGTATTCCAAAGGGATTGTGTGGAGTAATGCTTTTTTATAATCGTTAACACCGTAAGGAGGCTTCTTCCCCCCTTTCTCAGTTACATCCATATAATCGCTCTGTAGTAGTGCCATTAATTCTGACGTAGGGCGCGTCATATAAACAGGACCTCTATAGCCGTACTTAAACAAAAATGGTAAAAATCCAACGTGATCCAGATGTGCGTGGCTAATTATAACCGCGTCCAACTCCTGGAAATCAAATCCCAGAGTGTCTAGCCTGGGAAATTCGTCAAGCGTATTAAGGGCCCCTGGTTTCACACCGCAATCCAGCAATACCTTACTAGACGCAGTTTCTACCAGTATCGAACTACGACCAACTTCTTGAAATCCGCCCAACGCTTTAACGGTAACGTAGTTATTTCTATAAATAAGGGGGCGGTGTATGCTTTGCCCCACATCTCTGAGAAAATCCTTTCTGTAAGTCCCCTCATTACTCATTAAAGAAAGAATTCCCTTGAGCGTAGCGGACTTTATTGGGGGAGCCCGCACAAAAATCGGCCTCCAACCAGTTTCTTGAGCTATTTCTTTGAGCAGAGGGCTTCCAGGCCCGCCGATGGAGCCGTATTTTTTAGCCATTATTATTACTTCTCCCTCTTCCTCATTAAACGAAATATTTTCGAGGCCAACCTCTTCGCCTAGGGCCTTCCTAATTAACTTCTCGGCGTCTTGAGGAAGCATGCGCCGTGACGGGTCTGTCCTGACTATTATCCTAGTCTTTATCTGTTTTGCCATGTTTCTAATAATCGATTCATCATCCAAAAGTTGCTGAGGTTTCTCGCAGTAAAGCGCTATGTTTGGGCCTTCGAATTCGACCTTGGTAAGCCTTGCCTCAGGAGGAATACTGCTAAAAATTACATCCCTTATTTGCTTAAGCCTCGCTTCAAGGTCGTAGTCTTCCAAAAAAGTTCACCAAATTGCTCGCTTCTTAAATGCGCCATTCTTAGTTATAACGAACAAATCCACTCCTTCGCCTGTTGCAGTATCCCATTCTATCGCGGCCTCTATGGCTTTTCTTACCAAGGGCGCCGAGTCCTCAACTTTCATGTGAAGAAAGTCATGCCCCTGAAGTTGACCTAGGGCGACTGGAGATCCAGAACCCGTAGCTATCATTTTTTCTTCGGTTAGGGCTCCGAAGAAATCTACCGCAAACAGCGCAGGCCCATCATCGTCGTAACCTCCGACTATTAATTGAATGGGATAACGAGCATAACGATATTGGCCACCCATTCCTTGAGCCGCTAATGACGCTAACGCCCGAACGGATAGCCTTCTTCCGTAAGTCATTTCGAATAGATTCGCCTCACCCTTTAATTGGTCTATTAAAATTTGTGCCTCGGCTACGGTGCCCGCCATAGTTACGGCAATATAGGGTTTTATTAATGATATTTTATCCGTTTTCTTGTGCCCTATAAAGTAACCTGATACAGCCCGCTTATCGGCGGCCAAGATCACGCCGTCCTCGCAAAGAATGCCTACCGTCGTAGTGCCCTTAAATATCTCTGTTGATTGCAAACCAGAACCCAAGATTGAAGAGATTTTACCTTTTAACTTTATCGTTATTTAAACCCGTTTCCGCTAAAGCGGCAAAAGGGTTTTCCTTAGAGCGACTGATTTAAATGTAGCAAATACCATAAAATCATGCAAAACAGAAAGGTAGTGCTAATGCCAGCTGGCTCAGCAAAAGTTGGATATGTATTCAAGAAGGCCCAGGTAGACTCCGAGTGCACAAAATGCCCTCTATACGCTTTCTGCGGCGGTGACCTAAGCGATAAGAAAAATTATAAGGTAATTAAGGTAAGGGATTCCACCAAGAAGTGCCCTCAGACCGGAGAAGACCTGCGTGCCGTAGAAATATCCGAAGAACCGATAACCCTAATCCTAGATAAAAAAGGCATTATGAAAGGTATAACGGTAAAATACAAGCAAATATCCTGCGAAAATAAGTTCGATAAATATTATTATTATTGCCATGAAACCGGCCTGAATGAGGGCGATAAGATAACTATAGAAGACGTACTAATAGGCGACCTTGAAATAAACGGCAGGCGGTACGCTTTAGTTAAAGCTGTTTTAAAAAACTAATTTCGTATCGTTTAGTCGCCATGTATTTAGATTTAAACTCATTAACTTTGTTAGCTAGTGCGCTGAAGTCCCAGCTTGTAACGTTAAACCTAGCCAGATCAACCTTCCACTGTCCGTTCTTGTTCCTCCACCTGTAAAGCCTTATCTGACGACTACCATTACCGCTCTCAACGACCAATATGGCCTCCCAGAAATTCTGGCTTTTTAACAAAGTATAGCCATCCAATAATTTGTAGAATTCCCCCAACGGGTAAGTATCCGGACCGTTTTTTTCTTCAGACTTTTTTGTTTCATTACTCGGATTATTTTCGCTCAATTTTAATAAAAAATACCCAGAAATATAAGTTTAGCCTTCTAAGAACAAAAAATTTATAACTAGATGAATATATTTCTTATATGGAAAAGGAAATATATCCGATAACTGTACATAAGAACGCGAACGGGGATTTTGAAATTTGGTATTACGATGGTTCCGGTAGGTCTCAAGCCAGGGCTTCATCTACACGAATAAGTAGGATTCCAATATTTAAGTGGTGCCAGGCAACGCTAACCCCGGAGTATAACTACGGCTCGGCGCAGACTTCTCAATTTCAAATAGAGAAAATAAGCGAAATAGAAGGGAGGGTTGATCCCGAGTTAAGGTGGATCATGATAGATATGGATGGATGGCCGCGTTTCAAGATACGCAGCAAAATTAGGGAAGGCTTTTCGGATGAGGTTAATGAGGACGCGCTCTTCAAAGCAATAAACTATTACGACCCAGATATTATTGTGATAACGACCCGTACCAGAAGGGGATTAGAAGCTGCAGCCTTAGATCACGCGAAAGACTTGGCCGCATTAGGCCGTGACGGGAAAGGTTCTATGATTAAGGGCTGGGGACTCCCACGGTTAAACGGGAGATTGGTGATCGATCCATTAGAAATATCTCATTTAATAGGTTTCTATGAAGATCTAAATGAGGCCGCTGTTGAAGAAATAATCGACGCCACAAAGTTTTTGGTAAGCATTACATCATCGTATAATTTTTTGCTTTACAGCAACCTCTCAGGTATTGCTTCATTAATATCAAAATATAAGCCCACCGATACACCACTTATTAAAACTGGGCTTTATGAAGGACGCTTTAACGATTGCATAGACCTCCAAGAAAAGGATCGCTGGTTAATCAACAGCGCTAAATCCAAGATTAGGCAGAAGATTTTAGTTAATCTCGCCGAGTCTTTCCAAAGTTCGACGATCGAAACCGATCCGAATACGATGTACAAGTACGGAGCTAGAACAATAACTGATAGGGAAACCTGTTATAAAATCTTCAGTTACGACAAACTTCTATTAGGAAGAAAAGAAAAAGAATGGGCTGCCCTAAAAGGAGGGGAATTATTTACTGCCTTCCAGACCGGAAATCCATATTACTCGCCGGTATCGAGAAAACTTCAGAGCAATGTACTAATAAAGGCTCTATCTGAGGGACCAGAGGCAGCAAAATCTGTTGTCAACGAAGAAAACCCACAAGAAGTAAATCCATTTTACCTAATAGTTGAACGCGAAGTTCGCGTGGAGGGCAATCTAGTAAGGCGGAGGGGTGTGCTTATGCTAGATGGAAGCCTGAAGCCACCTCTTTGGGTGAACCCCGGATTGGACGGAGTAAATTTAGATATTTATAGAAAAGAGAAGCAGACCCTTTCAGCTCAAGTCATATCTATTTGGGAGCAAACAAGGTTGGGAGATTTTAATCGGCCCTAGGCTGGCGCCGCAGTTCCGCTTCCGGTATTATTGTTAACCCAGGAGGATTCTTAGACACGTTCCCCACCCTGACACCTATTAATGTTTTCACGCCTTTTTCTGCAGCAATATCAACTAATCTTTGAGTTATCACTCCGTCGAATACTACCGCGTAAATTTTGCCCTCCTCAGACACACCGAGTTTTTCTGCTAAGTCACCAACTGGGATCCGGTCTACCTGATCCAGGTTAGAGTCGAGCAAAGCCGCCTCTAGCGTACCTTGTACGCTGTCAAGGACTGTTATAACTTTTTTGTCTACGGTAAGCTGTGGCTTAGCCTCTTCTTTAGTTTCCTCGACCTGAGGTACCGCCTCCTGAACTGCTGGCTCACTAGATTTTTGGTAGGTCTCGGCAGGTTTCTCTTCGTTAACGCTAGCTTTTTCTTCAGCAACCTCGTTAACCTCGGCTTTAGCCTTCTCTTCAAGCCTCTCTTTAGTTTTAACAAAAGGTTCCTTTGCGTCAAGCGCTCTAGTAATCTCTTTTCCCGTCAGTTCTTCGACCTCCTTTCCGCTGGGTGCACGCGCAACAAAGTCTATATCAACGCCAGCTTCTTCCAACTCCCTTAGTATCATGTCGCCTCCGCGGTCGCCATCCAAGAAAGCTATGAGCGTTTTTTCTTTGCCTAGATCAATTATCTCTTTCGGTACATTACCTCCCGTTGCACCACCCAATGCAAGAGCGTTTTTATACCCATGCTTTAACAGGTTTATAACGTCGGCCCTCCCTTCAACCAATATTACTTCTTCTGATTTCTTTACTTCTGGACCAGCCGGAAGCTTCGACTGACCATATTCCTCTATTGAAGAGCCTTTAACAGAATACATTAATTCCATTAAAGCTTCTTCAACGCTTCCGACGTTTTCGCTTTCCTTCTGCTTTTCAATGATTTCCTTGGTGCGCTTTAAAATCTCTTGCCGCTTCTCCTCTCTGAGATCCGTAAGCGACCTCAACTGTATGTTCGCATTATAAGGACCAACTTTATCAACGCTCTCTATGATCGCTATTATAAAGGCCGTTTCTTCCTTGCTCAAATTAGACGGAACAATTATTTCACCTAGGGTTTTTTTACCCTTTATTTCTGAGTTGATCTGGATTCTACCGATCTTTCCTTTTTCCTGAAGTTCCCTAAGATCATATTCCTCAGTAAACAGGCCCTCGGTCTGCCCAAACAGGGCACCGACGATGTCAGCCCTGTCAACTGGACCATCAACCTCTAATGAGAACAGGGCCTCATACTTAGCACTTGCTAGACTTGCCCCACCCAAAGTCTTCACCGCTCACCTGACGCCAAACGTGTCGCTGGCGCCCTGATCTTGCCCCACTCTTCCCTTCTTAGTAGTCCATTTAAGGTCCATTTCCATGAATTCGAGGGCGACACTCTTAAAGCCGTCGAAAAGCTCTTTCAGCTCCTCCTCAGTGAAGGTATCTATTATAGAAGGATCGCTTAACCACTGATTCCAACCGTTAACAGATTCCAATATTGATAAATTAATTAACCTCACGTTGGAGTAAAGGGATAACCTATCCCCATAATTCATTTTTTTAACCATATCCATTTTTTTAATTAATCTGTCTTCCCATGTGGACATCCTAATCGCCTAACTTATATTTGGTAATTGTCCGTATTTAAGCGTGGCTAATTCTTAGCTTCAATTAGGAGCGGACAAACGGGCTTCTTACGTTAATAAAGCAAAAATCTGATCTACGTAAGTATAAAACTCAAAAGACTTCTTATCGCGAGGCCTATCCAAATCTATATTGACCTGCCCAATTACGTGAGCGGGCCTAGGAGAAAGGACTATTACCTTATCAGATAATTCCACGACCTCTTCTACGTTATGACTAACCATAATTACGGACTTGATGGGCGAGGAAGGATTAATAATATATGAGTAAACCTCGTCTCTTAGATGCTCAGCCGTAAGCGGGTCTAAGGCGCTAAAAGGCTCATCCATTAGAAGGATCTCTGGTTCAAGCACGAGAGCCCGGGCAATAGCTACCCGCTGTTTCATCCCACCGCTGAGCTCTCCAGGGTAGGCGTTTTCAAAACCGGCAAGCCCGACGCTCGCCAACGATCTTAGCGCCTTTGCTTTTTTATCGTTAGAAGACAGTTGATCGTTTGAATAAAGGGCAATTTCGACGTTCTCTAATGCAGTTTTCCATGGTAATAAGGCGTAATTTTGAAAAATCATCGATATACCTTTTGTCGTAGAGCTGAGGGGCTTACTTCTGTATAAAATCACGCCGGTTGTCGGCTTTACTAGGCCGGCAATAACTCTTAGCAAGGTGGACTTACCCGCACCGGAAGGCCCAATTATTGATACGAATTCACCTTCTTTCACCGTAAACGACACGTCCCGAAGGACCTCAAGCACTCTCTTATCCAACTGAATGGTTAGGTTAATGTTTTTAAGTGCCAAAATTATGGGCGGCTGAGCCTCTTGTTCCTGATTGTTTGTTTCAACCTCAGACATTATAGCTAAACCTCTTCGTGGTAAAATTATAAGCCCAACGCCAGAAAGTTAGGTTAACAACTACTATTAACAGCGACATAGATAGGATTGATAAGAGCATAAGCTGGATGTTTCCACTGTAGGTAGCTATGTCCAATAATTTACCTATGCCTTGATTGACCTGCGTCAAAATTACGGTGCTTCCGTTTGAAGAAACGTCGAAGTATTCAGCTACCATAAGCGTGTTCCATGCCCCTCCAATAAAAGTTATTGACCCAGTAATTATTGAGGGCATTACAGATGGGATATATATATCGCGCCATAACCTCCATCCCTTTATTTGATACAATTGCGCGGCCTCTATCACCGTTTTTGGTATCGTACGGGCTGCACCCAATACGTTGAAAAAAATATACCAGAAACTACCTAGAAATATTATAGTAGCAGCGACTAACTCATCCTTAAACGGAAATGCCAGTAGTATTGCAACCATTGCGGGCAGTAAAACCGGACCGGGGACTGATGATATTATCTGAGTTACGGTCGAGACTGGTTCGTAAAGCCTCTGGGACAAGCCGGCCTTGATCGCTATGGGTATACCTATTACTAAAGATAATAAGTAAACGCCCCATACTCTCGCAAAAGAAAACGCTAGGGCAACGAGTACCTCTTTTTCCATAGTTGCAAGATCAAGCCAGAACGCGGTAGCATGCTGGTATGTAATAGTTTTTATACCAGGGTACATTGCCTTTCCCAATAAAAGAGCTAGCAATAACAAGAACGCAATAAACGCGGTCTTACCGATAGTTTTAGATCTGGCGCGAAGCCTTTGGCCGATCTTGGCCTCTACCCTACTCATGTGGGGCGCAAAGGCAAGCATTCCTCTAAGCCTCATATTTGAGAATACCTTCGCTTTTGCCTTTTCTCCCACCCATCTATAGCTCCTGTACACAGCGTCTGTACGCATCTGCATAGCCTCATCCGACGGCTTAAATTTTTCTGACCATAAAGCCCAGGGCCTCAAGAATAACGCCCTAGTTATAATTAATACTACGAGTAACAGGACGACTGATTCGGAGTACGCTACATAATTACCTTGGGCAGCATATGTAGCAATAGCTACCCCTATACCATGAGAAACTGCGTAATTAGAATTACCCAAAGTTATGATTTCGCTCGAGACCAGGAAGAATAGCCCTACGTCCCACGAGACCAACGCGTTGTAAGCGAGCTTTGGCCATGAGGCAGGTATATATATATGGCGCAGCTTGCCCCACCCACTCATGTTCAGATCGGTCGCCATTTCCAAAAATTCCCTAGGAATTGCTTTAATTGACTCGTACACAGCAAACGCCATATTCCAGGCCATACTCGTAAAAATCAAGAATACGACGGCCAGTTCAATACCTGGCTTCCCGGGTAGAATCGAAATAATCGCATATATCATTATCGGAAAGAAACCGAGAATTGGAACAGATTGCAAAACGTCAAGTAACGGCAGGATTGCGCGCTCAGCGCCTTTACTCACACCAGCTGCTATTCCTACTGCCCAGCTAAATAACACAGATAAAAATAGGGCAGCTAGCATGCGCCACCATGAAAAGGCTATGTCAGCAAGGATTGTAGGTACGTATTCTAGAAGCGTTAGTCACACCAAGAGCACTAATTAAGTCTGATATAGGTGTTTTCTTAGATTCGTTCAAAAGCTCACAGCAATACTATGAGTTAGGTGCTATTAAGTAATAATATTGCTAGGGAACGCCCAGATGTGGCTGATTTAAGAGCCGATCCGACAAGCTAATCCAGCCCGTTTACGTAATATTCGAGGTAACTAGCAGAATCTCTTAATATACTCTTGATCTCCAGCGGGTATCTGCTTATCGCGTATTGCAAGATTTTATTCATAACAGGGTCTTTGGGAGCGGCCCCTCCTGGGGCGAGGTACAAGTACAGCGTAGAACGCGGTAGCATGAGTTGATGACTTAAGGAGGTTTTACTGTCATTCTTAACGAGAAAGGACAAGATCATTTTCCTGGCGGCCGGAGAAACCAACTCTACTGGCTCAAAGGACCCCCACCCCCCTATTTCGGGTGGAGACGTATCTAATTTTTTATTTTTTTTATTTTTTTTATTTTTTTTATTTGGTTTACCAGGCAACTTGATTCCAGTAGAAAAGCACGGGTGGGGGTATAAATTTGATCATTTTAACTCCAACGGGGGTTAAGGCGCGGAAGTTCCCTCCCGTACTTCATGTTAAGTGGTATTCTCTGTGGACGCGGTTACCGCGACTCAGGAGTCTGCCACCATCTTTCATCCTACTTAGGTAAGTTGATACTAGGGGAAGTGAAACGTTCTTGCCGTAACGTTGTTCTAGCAGTTCTTTTGCGCTTTTGCTATCAAACCACCTTTCACCGAAAAATTGGACCGCCTCATATAGTAGGTCGATTAACGTGCCGCGTTCATCTTGTGTTGGGTTTTGCGGTTCTGCATCTTGGCTCAAAACCTGCATTAATTTTTGAATTTTTTCTGGGTCATAATTCCCACTCATCATGAGGGTTATTTTTCCGCCCTTTTCATCAGTGATTTCAACCTTTACCTTGGGCTTCACGGCCACTTCTAATCCCGTTAACGCTATATTTACGCGTTGCTGTAAATGTGTTAATGAGTTAACGCCTCATGCAATTATTTGAATCGGCTGTTTTTGATAATAAGGTTTCCAACCGCTCCACCCGAAATAGGGGGGTCTAAGGCGTTTTTTTCATCTAATATCAGTTGAAAACTGTTAATAGAGAAAGCTTAAAAATCCGCTTTCTTTATCCTCAGCGAGGTAGAGAAGCCAGGTTATCTCGCAGGGCTCATAACCCTGAGATCCGAGGTTCAAATCCTCGCCTCGCTAATCCTTTACAAAACCTTTATCTTACACAGTAGTAAGGCCTTTTTTATACGGCTGTGTCTATATAAATAGACATATTGCACATGCGTGCAGGGTACTAAGGACGGCAGCGGGCGGGCTCTTACTTACTTTTCGGTCCGAAATTTAAAAGCTTATGAAGAGGGTATGGTGAAAGTAGTCGATATTAGTATCATTGATATAATACTAAGGCTTAGAATTTCGAAAGTCGGAAATTTTTTTCAGATTGCTTCTTGTGGGGATTCGCGATTTTGTTGCCTATTATACGATTTTATGTTGTCTATATTCGTTAAAAATCTTATCGAAGTCCTAGCTGGCTGAATTGGTGATTTGTAAAGTGGGCCCAGATGCCAATACTTTGTATATGATACTATTTTATGAGCGGGAAGCTCTTGAGCCGTAATATTTTGATGAATATTTAAACGCTAATTGCAACGGGCGGCGAGACCAAGGTTTCATCAAATGCTTGAACGATGAAGGCGATGGAAGATAGTCTTTACCTTCTAGTAGCTGGCGCTTTAACGGAATAACTGCAAAAGCGTGAGATTTTGTTTTGCATCTTTCGCATTCGAAGGTCGCCATGTTTGTTTTGCGCATGCTACGGCCGCAAAGTGGGCATTTTGGAACCGAGTACTCCATTTGAACTAAACTAATAGGACGAAAGCCATGTATGTTTATGGTGAGAGAGCGCGCATCGGGGCGTACTGCACCCCAAATAAATAACTTATCTCCAGGCATTAGCTCTCTAGCTGCACGATTGAGGGTTACCGTCTGCCTGTAGACTATTGCTTCGGCTGAGTTTCCTTTCGCGTCCTTGATCTGCAAGATCACGTGCCCCCCTCTAACTATTTGGGGCTCTTTTATTAAATAAACTGTTAGGCTTACTGTAGTGTACGGCCTAGCAAAAGTGAGTTCAGTTATTGGGATTATGTGTTCATTTGTGGCTTGATTTGTTTTAAATACAGCCCACATTTGTGCCCTATTAGATATTAAGTTGAATGAAGCCATTAGGACGTTTGGGTCTTCGCCTCTGATCCCAAATAATACTGGGTCTGGTCCATGAGGGTATATAAGGGGTTTTCCTTCCTCGCGATCAAAGTTTAAGAAGGTTATTGGTGAGGTAAAAGAATCTAAATATAATACATCAACAAGATTTTGTGCGCGTTCATTGCCTGGGTCAGACCTATAGGCTATTAGCTCGTACGTATAGTCCTTCCATTGATGGCTTACCGCCGCGATTGCGCCAATTAACCCCCTCTTCCGGTCATCTATAAAATAAATCTCCGCGTCTTGTATCTGCGATAACGCGTTTTCTAACAATCTTTTTGTCACGATATCTTTAAGAGTTTTATCAGCAAAAAAATCGAGCGCTATCTTTTGTCTGCAAATAATTATACCAGGGCTCGTCTTCCCTTCCATTCTTGAGTTCTTCAATATGAAGTCCTTTACGCGGAGCTCTGCGTCTTCGTCAGTAATCCGTAATTTAAGAGCTAGAGCCCCGTTGCCCCTGGTTTTCCAAGGGATTTCAGGATTTAACCGTATGAGGTAGGGGAAATCTAGTACGTTATTGATATTATCTATAAGTAATCTAGTTGCAATCCAAGTAGTGCAGCCTCCTGAATAAGAATCTGTATCATCTAAACCTATCCATTTAAGCATTTCAGGCAAATTAGTGACCCATCTTTTTGTCTTTTGGAATCGTCTTCGCACACAAGTCTGCCGCATACCTTACAGGTACCTATTGATAGCTTGCTTCCACAGATTTCGCATAACGTCTCCTCGCATACTTTGCATATACCCTTTTCTTTATTGAAGTCTTTGTCGCACACAAGTCTGCCGCACAAGGAGCATCTATTCAATGGACTGAAGCTGCCACAAATCTCGCATGTACCTAAAAAAAAATCATTTTTCTTCAGTTACGATCATCGTAAGAGTTGATCTAACTTTGTCTATCTTCCTTATCTGGTTCGTGACCGTGTCTTTAAGTGCCTCTAGTGTGGGAGCTTCTATCTTTACAATGATGTCATATACCCCATATACTTCATGCGCTTCTTTTACCTGAGGAATTTTTTTTAGTTGCGCTAGTGTTTCTTCTTCGCCGCCGATCTCTGTATTTATAACAACGTATGCGGAAGCCAATGCAATATATACCTGCGGTAGAATATATATTTATCCCCCTCGGTATGATTTATAAAGCTTCGCTCATGGTTTAATCCCTATTTTTCCTAAGCCGCTAGGACCATTTACGTTAATTTTAAAAGGAGCGAATCACTATTTACGTTGACTAAGATCTGGATTTATAGGGTGGGTGATGATAATCCCCACATGTGTACCGCCGTCAGACTATCTAAGTTTGGTTTAGCAACTATAGTGAGGACGCGCTCTGCCCTACCTAGACGGGCATTGCTTCTGGACCCTTTTTCTGAGTACGCTCTATCTTCTAGTGACGAAGTTATTATATCGAAGTATGGTCTAGCATTAATAGATGCTTCGTGGGAGCACGTGCGCAACATGTTTCCGAAGATAAAGAATAAAGAAAGGCGGGCCCTTCCGTTTTTAGTAGCTGGTAACCCAGTTAAGCAAGATCAGCCGATGACGCTTTCTACTGCTGAGGCTGCAGCTGCTGCTCTTTACATAACAGGGCATATACCGGAAGCAATTTCAATACTCAGTGCTTTTAGGTGGGGTTCTCATTTTATGGAAATTAACAAAAGATTATTGGATGAATACTCGGCGTGCTCAACTTCTAGCGATGTCGTAAGCGTGCAACTTCGCGAATTAGAAAGGAGGCAGCGTGATACCCGTAACCCGCCTTCTGTTTTAGATGGCATTTAACTAAGCGGGCTACCTTCACC
>ERZ1669250.792-NODE-792-length-12410-cov-4.160583_pt1 | contig 12410 bp, 12 predicted proteins | sample MGYA00579295_ERZ1669250 | MGnify/ENA primary metagenome ERZ1669250 (study PRJEB41166, sample SAMN08046056) | hot springs metagenome | biome: hot spring; feature: acid hot spring; material: thermophilic sediment; isolation source: thermophilic sediment from acid...
GTATACGACATGTACAGCATAAGGATGAAAGGCAGATCCTATAAGGACAAAATCGTCTACGCCTCCTTCGTCAGCGTATACAAGTTTCTTGCTAAAGGCATAGTAAACAATATAGAGGAAATTGCAACAAACAGCAACAACACAAAGAGCAGGATTAAGAAATACTTCATGCGCGATTCAACGGTAATATCCCCCGGAGTGGACTATGAATTATTTTCTAATAAAAACGACGAAAAATATTTCTTGTATCCTTCTAGGATAACCCCCACCAAGAGGCAGGAATATGCGATAAAAGCATTCCAGAGGTTTCTGAAGATGAGTAGCGACAAGCATTACAAACTCATACTTGCAGGGGAGCTTTCCAGCGATCCAGAGCATAGGCAATATTTCCAGAAGCTGAGCAAAATGGCTAGCAAAAACGTGGTGTTCAAGATTGATGTGACGGATAAGGAACTGATTGATCTATACGCGCATTCAACCGCGGTTCTTTTTACCTCTATAAATGAGGATTTTGGAATAGTCCCTCTTGAAGCAATGGCAAGTTTCAAACCTATAATCTCGGTTAACGAGGGCGGGCCAAAAGAGACTGTAGTAAACAACGAGACAGGTTTTCTTGTAAATTCGCCAGAGGAAATGGCGCAGAAGATGCTGCTTGTTTCAGAAAACAAGGCGCTTGCCGAGAAGCTCGGCAGGAACGGGCGTCAGCGGGTAGTAAAAAACTACAGCTGGGACGTATTTTTGTCCAAGTTCGACAGGCTAGCAAGAAAGACGATAAAGGAAAACAGCGAAAGATAGCCAAATTGCTTATTTTGCCGGCTCCTCTTCTATTGTGTATTTTGATATTATTTTAGTCGCATAGTCAAGTACTTTTTTAATGTTGCTTTCAGTGCTAGAGCCGGTGCAAATCAGCTTTCCATTCTTGAATAGTATTATGACCGCTTTCGGTTCCTTGACCCTGAAAATTGCGCCAGGGAACTGCTCAGGCTCATAGTCAACTTCCCTAACATTTTTTGACAGTGCATAAAGGTTTATCGTCGCATGTAAATCTGCACTTACGACAATATTCTCTATTCTTATTTCGGGCTTCAGGTTGAGCTTTCTTTCACTCTTCTCTTGCGCCATAATATCAGTATACATATAAAAACCAACATTTAAATATTTGCAACTTTTTCTCCAGGCAAATAAATGGCATAGTTTGGCTGGTTTGTAACAACAGCACATATCTTTGCAAAGCCATCGTTTAGTCTAAAATAAAAATATAAGAATGCCATATTTACGAGACAAACATTTAAATTTTTATCGCGGCATATTATTAACAAGATAGAGCTACAGAAGTGCTGCTAATTCGTAACGTTTATTCATAATCAGTTTTTGTGCTGAAAACGGTGATAATATGGCTGAAAATCAATTGCAAGGCGGACAACAGTATCTGTTTTTGCCTGAAGGGGCAACAAGAATTTTGGGCAGGGAAGCCCAGAGGACAAACATAGCTGTCGCATATGCGGTAGCTAGCTTGATAAGGACGACATTGGGTCCTAAGGGAATGGACAAAATGCTGGTCAGCGAGCTTGGAGACATAGTGATCACAAACGATGGTGCAACGATCTTGGAGGAGATGAACGTAGAGCACCCGGTAGCGAAGATAATGGTTGAAGTCGCAAAAACCCAGGATAAGGAAGTGGGCGACGGCACGACCACGGCGGTGATACTCTCTGGAGAGCTTTTGAAGAGCGCTGGCAATCTCTTGGATAAGGGCGTGCATCCGTCGATCATAATAAAAGGGTACAAGATGGCTGCTGACAAGGCGAGAGAGATCCTTTCCGACTACTCATACACGCTCACGATTTCCGACGAGGATAAGCTGAACCAGATAGCGTACGTGGCGCTAGCATCAAAGAACGTCGGCAGCGATGCCTCAAAGAAGTACATATCAAAGCTTACAATACAGGCAATAAAACAAGTTGCAGAGCAACGCGACGGCAAGGTTGTTATTGACAACGACCTTATAAAGATAGAAAAGAAGGAGGGTGGAAGCGTAGATGACACAGAGTTCATAAACGGGGTTCTTATAGACAAGGAAGTTGCACATCCTGGCATGCCTAAGCAGGTGAAGAACGCAAAGATCGCGCTGCTTGATGTTGCGCTTGAAATTGAAAAGACTGAGACCGATGCGCGCATCGAGATAACCTCACCAGACCAGATGCAGGCATTCCTGGAGCAGGAGGAAAAAATGCTGAAGAGCATGGTGGAGAAGATAGAAAAGAGCGGCGCAACCGCGGTTTTCACGCAGAAGGGCATAGACGACATAGCGCAGCACTATCTTGCCAAGGCGGGCATAATGGCTGTTAGGCGCGTCAAAAAGAGCGATATCGAGAAGCTTTCAAAAGCCACAGGCGGAAGGCTCGTAACAAGCCTGGACGATTTGACGGCTGACGATCTTGGCTACGCTGGCTTAATAGAAGAGAGAAAGGTATCCGGCGAGGAAATGGTATTCGTGGAGAAGTGCAAAGACCCAAAGAGCGTGACCCTGTTCGTCAGGGGATCAACATCCCAAGTGGTCAACGAGGCAGAGAGATCGATAAAAGACGTGCTTGGCGCCTTGACAAGCGCAATAGAGGAAGGCAGGTACGTCATAGGCGGCGGGAGCATAGAAATAGATCTAGCAAACAAGCTCAGGGAATATGCGGCAGGCGTTGGTGGCAGAGAACAACTTGCAATCCAGGAGTTTGCTGAAGCGGTTGAAATAATACCGAAGATACTTGCGGACAGCGCAGGCATGGATCCGATAGACACGCTGGTGCAGCTCAGGAGCAAACACAAGAACAAGGATGGCAAGGTATACGGAGTCAACATCTACGAAGGTGCTATAGCAGACATGAACAAGCTCGGAGTAATAGAGCCGCTGAAGGTAAAGGAGCAGGCAATAGCGAGCGCGAGCGAGGCGGCAGAGATAATATTGAGAATAGACGACATGATAAGCTCCAAGAGCAGGCCTCCAGCAGGCGGAGAGGGCGGCATGGGGGCTCAGGGCGGAGGCATGGGCGAAGCAGACTAAAGTAGCGAAGTAGCCTAATTTTTGTTTTTTTTGCTTTTTCTGTTTTATGCTTTATTGCTGTTTGTTCGCCGTCGCGCTACGGCGAAATCTTTATATAATTTGCAGATAAAGAGATATTGCTTTTTTCTTTCCCAGTTTAGCGGTTTCAAAGCTTAGCAGTACATGCACGGTACGTGCTTTAGGTGATGTTCTATATGGCGAATGTCGTAATTGTGGTGGGGACTCCGGGCGCAGGGAAGACGTCGATAGTCAGCGCGCTGAGCAAGGACTACAAAGTAGTAAACATAGGCACCGAGATGCTCAAGGCAACAGAGGGCAAGGTGGCGGATAGGGACAAGCTCAGGACCTTACCTTTTGAGGACATACGCTATTACCGCGCCAAGGCTCTTGTAAACATAGACCATATGCCAGGGAACATCATATTCGATACACATATTGCAGTCAAGAGCGGAAACCGCTTCGTGCCTGGATTCAGCGCAGAGGAGATAAAGGAGCTAAAAAACCTCAAATCAATAATATATATAGATGCGACCCCGGAGGAAATCCGCATGCGCAGGGAGAGAGACCAGTCGCGAAGGAGGGACATGGATACGCCAGAGGAGATTGCAGAGCAGCGGGACATATCTATTAATTTTATAAGCACGTACGCAGCATACTTTGGCATACCTATTTATATCTTAAAAAACAAGGAGAATAAATTAGATGAGAGCATATCTGAAGCAGAGAGAATATGCAAGGAGTCGTTTAGTGATTGAATGCTTGAACTTTTAGTGCTTTTTGAGCTTTTACTAATAGCCATAGCCTATACGCTTTTCTCAGTGTTTTTGCAGCGGAAGCTTTCTAATATGAAGAGAATGCGCGAGATCCAGCAGGCAATGAACGACAAGACCAAGGAATTGGCGCAGCTGAGCAAAGCGAATCCGAACAGCGCCGAGCTTCAAGCAAAACAGAAGGAGATCATGTCGATGGCGTCTGAGAGCATGAGGCTCCAGATAAAACCAATGATAATAATACTTCCCCTTTTTGTAATTGTATACGACCTGCTGCTTCCAATGGGTTTTGCACATGCTGACTTTTCCCTAATGCTTGCTTCAGTAAAGCTTACTTACCAGACTTTCTTCCTTGTTGTAGTATTTGTGCTTGGGATGGCGATTTCAATAAGCCTGATGGCAATTGACAGAAAGAAGGCCAAGGTTGAAAAACAACAGCAAATTCAGGCCGCAGAACCCCAAAAAACCATATAAAAGGTGTTTAATTTGCCACAACCGCGATATAGATCGAGAAGCTATAGGAGATTGGCTAGGGTCACGCCAAAGAAAAGGAACGTAACGCATTACGTGCGGAAAAGCTCAGCGCTTCCACACTGTGCAATTTGCGGGAAGGAGCTCAACGGCATATCCTCAAGCAGGAAGGCCAAGGGCAAGACGCTCAAGTCGAACGCTAGGATATTCGGTGGCGTTCTATGTTCCTCATGCACAGCCGAAGTGATAAAGCTGGCAAGCAGGATAGAAAACGGCGAGATGAAGCTTAACGACATAAACATAAAACAGCGCGAGTACGTGCTGCAGATGATTTCACATTGAGTGTGCTGAAATGATAATTTGCATCTCTGGCTATACAGGCTCTGGCAAGACTACGGTAGGTGAACTGCTGGCAAAGGAGCTCGGAATAAGACACATAGCGCACTCGTACAAGGATTTTGCCTCAGGGAAGGAAAACGTGATAAATGTAATAAAAAAAGCTGACTCCCGTTTTGCCAAGGATTTTGACAGCCAAGTGGTGAAAGAGGCGAAGAAGCAAGATTGCGTGGTGACAACGTGGCTTGGCCCGTGGCTTATAAAAGATGCAACACTCAGAATATGGCTTAATGCGAGCTTGGAGAGCAGAGCAAAAAGAATCGCACGCGACAAGGGCATGAGCGTTGCCAAGGCAAAAAAGTATGTTATGGAAAAAGACAAGCTTACGGCGGCGCATTTCAAGCGAATATACAAGATAGATCTAGCGGATCATTCGCAGTTCGATGCGGAGATAAATACTGAGAAGTACAAGCCCAAGGAAATAGCTTCGATAATAGCATATCTTTCTATTGAAAAATCAAAAAGAAGGTTTGATTAAATGGCACTAATAGAAATCGGAAGAGTTTGCGTCAAGAAGTATGGGCGCGATGCAGGAAGCAGAGGGATCATAACAAAAGCGATCGACAAGAACTTCGTGAATATAATTACTGCAGATAGGCTCAAGGAGCGCAGGTGCAACATAAAACATTTGGAGCTTCTCAATAGCAAGGTGGACCTAAAAGATAAGGAGGCTGTTGCAAAGGCGCTCGAGTTGCAGCCCAAAGAAGCAGAGAAGCTAAAGATATAATTGTCTAGCTCGACATCGCGCTGAAACAATTAGCTACACTTCTAATTAGCATATCAATAAATATTTTGCCAGCATTATCCTATCATGATAAAAATAGATAGGAAGATAACCGACATAATAAAGCGCGACAGGAAAGTCATAATGACAACAACACGCGAATCGTATCCTTTCGTACCAGACCACGGTGACGGCGATTTCATATATGATATTTCTGGAAACAAGTTTATCGATTTCTCCAGCTTCATAAGCGTATATAATTTCGGCGTGAACGCAAACAAAGAAGTGCGGGAGGCAATAAAAAAACAAGTCGACAAGCTTATGCATCCAGCATTCACAGATTATTATGGCGAGTTGCCAGTCAAGTTCGCAGAGAAGTTAGTAAAAATGTTTCCTAGCGGTTTTGGGAAAGTGTTTTTCTCCAACTCTGGCACCGAAGCAAACGAAGCAGCGATGAAATTTGCCCGCATATTCACAAAAAGAACCTACATACTCGCATTTTACAATTCTTTTCACGGAAGAACGCTTGGATCCCTTGGGATGACTGCGTCTAAGGTTGTGCAGAGGGAATATTTCGGCCCTTTCGCAAACATTGTGCATGCACCTTTCCCATATCCATACAGATGCCCTTTTGACCACGAGCAGTTTGAATGTGGCATGGATTACATAAATTTCATAGAGAACTATATATTCAGGAAGGAAGTATCACCAGAGGAAATTGCAGCAGTATTTATAGAGCCAGTACAGGGCGAAGGGGGTTATATAGTCCCGCCCAAAAAGTTCATTACTGAACTGAGAAAAATAACGTCTGAACACGGCATATTGCTTATCGATGACGAGGTACAGGCTGGCAACTTTCGCACTGGCAAGTTTCTTGCGCTGGACAATTTCGGCGTGTCAGCTGACATATACACGATGGCAAAATCGGTAGGAGCTGGCATACCTATAGGTTTGACTGTATCCAGAAACTCGCTCGGGAGCATACCAGCAGGTGCCCACGCCAATACGTTTGGTGGCAACCTTGTTGCTGTTTCCGCAGCAAACGCATTGCTCGATTACGTGACAAGGAACAAAACGCGCATAGAGCGCGGGGTAAAGGCCAAGGGAGCGTATGCAATGAAAAGGCTAAACGAGATGAAGGACAAATACGAGATAATAGGCGATGTGAGGGGCATCGGGCTTATGATAGGCGTTGAAATTGTAAAGGACAAAAAATCGAAAGCTCCAGGGATCAAGGAGCGCGAGAAGATACTCAATGACAGCTTTTACAACGGGTTGGTTCTGCTTCCTGCAGGCGAATCTTCAATAAGGATAATACCGCCGCTTACCGTAGCCGATGAAAATCTGAGGAAAGGCCTTGACATATTCGAGAATGCGGTGAAAAAAGCCAACTCAGACAAAGCGGTTTAAGCTGAACTGGCGCTTGTCAACGATTTTCGGCTCACTAAACACATTTTCTATCTCGTCTTTTATCAGCTTGAGCCTTTGCTTGATATACATGTCAATATCGTACTTGTTGGCAAGGTTCAGCGCAAGCGAAAGATATTTTTCTATGTTGCCTTTAGAGACGGTAAGCAGAAGCTTGCCCCCATCCTTTGGGCATACTCCGGAAAGCGGAACGCGCCTGTATTTTGCATTGCAAACGGAGCATCTGAAAGTTTGCTTCGAGAACGTGTGGAGGTTGCCGATTATGTCTGGTATGAAATGGCTCAAAAGAAGCTTTTTCGCCGCGTCTTTGCTGTCTGTTGCATATATCATGTCCATGAGTTTGAATTCTGTGTCTACTTTTTCTTGCATGTTGTTAAGCAAAGAGTACCTGCCTCTTTTCGGCGCTGATTTTAGCGCGTTTATAGACGCTTCGTACGTGAAATTCAGCCCCCTAAACCTTTCATCTCCTTTGTCCAACCGGCTTTTTACTATTTCAACGTCAACTTCATTTGGCGATACATAATTTAATGTCTTATAATAAAAGTCCTTGCCAAGCGACTTCGTGACATCCATCATGTGCACTTCGTCATCTACCTCTTCAGGAACAACGTTGAGCATCAGAATTATCGGAGCGTCCATGGTTCCGCCCGTGCTGTTGGGCAGGTACTCCTTTGAAAAGTTTATCAGCGCGTCAAGCAGCAGCATAGTTGTGTCTTCATCGCCATCGCAGTTTCTTCGCCTTGCCGCGATAGTATACGGATGCGCCAGTCCAACATTTGCATCAGTAAAGCCTATAATTCTTCCAAGCACGCCACAAGATGTATGCGGCGAGAGCGTTATAACGAGTTGGCCTACTAAGTCCTGCACCTTTTCAGCATTGTAAAACTTCGGCAGCCGGTATAGTTTCTCAAGCATTTCGTCGACGAAGTTTGCAACTTTTAGCAGGTATTCCGCGCCGTGCATGTTTAGGATGACATCTTGGTGCTTAAGCTCAACCAATTGTTCGCTGCTGGCTAGCTTGTTTCCCAAATAATCTTTATCATATCCAAGCTCATTGAGCTTTTCAATGCTCGTGCCTATCTCCGCAGGATAAAAGTGCGTCAGCGGTGCGTCTGTTGCGTCAAATCTTGCCGTGCCATCTTTGAATATATAGACGCCGTGAAGGCTGCGCAATATGCCTTTTTCAATCGGCTCCACCTTCTTGCCCTTGTTGCTGAGCCCTTTCACACCTTTTATAATGCTTGGCAGCTTTCCTACCCCTATCTTTTTGCTAGCATCACTGATAAGTTTAACTATGTCTACTTCATGCTCGCTTACCTCGCTCGTCTCCCCTCCGCACCTATCGCATGTTTCTCCAGAGCTCACAGCCCCACACTTTATGCACTTTCTCACAACCTCCGTAGGCATCTGGCAATCATAGCAATACGAGGTTGGCATCAACCGCTTGCAGTTTTTACACATATAATTTGCAGTTTCTACCTTTATGGACGAATGGTCGAATTTTCTTGACCCTATGTTATAAGCCTTTATTATATTTCTCTCTTTTCCCCCGTATTCGCCTATGGGAAACAGCACGTTTGGCGGAGGTTTCATATGCCTGTCTTTTGCCTTTTCTGGCCTCCCAACTCTTGCTGCAATGAATGTAGACCTTTTCATCACTGGAAATGCCGAAACCTTATTCACTAGCTCGATTGTGTCTTTGCTGTCATTTTCATAAAGCTTGAGCCTGTCAACAACATGATCTGACACATCAAGTGTCTCATCTGCCGAAAGAAAACCCAGAGAGCCTAGAAGAGCCTTGGCATAATCCCCGCGCACGACAACTTTGCCGTCTTCAATTTCATGGGGCACTGCAAGTAGTTCAAGCGTTCTCTTAACTGCAGCATCAACTTTGATATGTTGCACTCTTTGCAGTTCTGTTTTGTCAATTGCTTTATTTTCTTTTATAATCGCATCAGCAAGGCTTTCTATATCTTTCTTTTCGACAGAACCAAATTCATATAAATATTTTGGATGTATAGGCACCCCATACTTGCTGGACAGCGCATACGCATCATCAAATGCAACATTTTTCTCGTCAATGCTTATGTTGTCATCCTTCTCCTTGAGCTGCTCCTTCCAGAAATCTTCAACATAACTGCTTGGCAACAGCATAGTGTTTGCATTTCTGAAGTCGCCGTATGCTATCAGTATGTCGCCGAGATAAATTATCTCTTCCACATCGTTCTTTATCTCCTCTGCAAGCGCAGCGTCATTTACCCTTAACGCTCTTCCATCCTTGAGTCTTACAAAAGGCCCCTCAATACTGTCTACTGGTGTGGCGATGCATCCTTTTCTGGGAGTGTGCATTTTGAGCTGAGTGCCAACAGCTATAAAATTCATTGTTAGTATCATAGTTGCAGGGCTGAATCCCATTGCGGCGATTCCGCTGAACCTGCTTCTGCCATACCTAAGCCTGAAGCCGCCTGCATAGCCCGGATACGCAAGTATGGGCCTTCCTGCGACAAGCTCACTGAGAAATGCTGTTGATTCGTCTTCCGTTTCCGTTTTCTTCTCCATCTTGTCTATTCTTATTATGTTGTTGAGCCATTCCCAGTCCAATCCAACCTTTCTTACCTCTTTTATGATTTTCTTTGCTTTTTGGGCTATGCCTTCGCATAGCACCAGTGGCACGCCCCCTCTTACTCTATTTGTCAAGAACACCGTTTTTCCCTCAGCATCCTTTCTCTTTATATCTCTGTGAACGCTAACTTCGATATCCTCGCTTGCAACTCCGTCAACGCATACTGGGCAGTTTCCTGCTATGAATCTCAGGTCTTCCTCTGGCGGCTTGTATTGCAACCTAGCGGCTCTTGCATCGTAGAGGTTTACCTCCTCAACATACCTATCTATCTCGTCTTGTGTCGGCTTGTACGGCCCAATGTTAAAAATCCTTCTTGCATAGTCAGCCAAAGCCACGGAAAGCGCTGCCGCAGTGCCTCCTGCACCTCTTATCGGACCAGCATACATCACCGCTATATAATCGGTATTGTCCGGATTCTTGTACATTCTAACCTCTTGCAGCCCTTCTGTCGGTGCAACAAGTATGCCTTCCGTCAATATGGCAAGTCCAACTTTTGTTGCCAGCTCTATCCTCTTTATCATTTCGTAATGTGCAAACGCGTCGTTTGTGCATATTTCCTTTGTAACTTCGAAGGCGAGCTCGCTCCTTGTTTGCCCTTTCATCTTGTCGTTTATCGTTTTGGCAAGGCCTGCAATACCTATTATACCTTCCACTCTTGAACCTATGTCTGGCGCGGCTTTTATTTCGACAAATGGCTTTGGATCAATGCCCTCTTTTTTTGCTAATGCAGCAAGCATATTCGCATTGTCAAAGTTTTTTTTCAAAATCTCGAAATACTCCTTGTTGTCCAATTTCTCACCAGAGCTCGCTGTTAAAATCTATCTCCGAATAATTCATGCTTTTAATTTCATATACTGGCAATATCCCTGGGGTAGGTATATGTCCTTGCCTTACCTGGAATGCCGTTCTTGCCTGCCAAGTGCCGCTGTTTATAAGCAGTGTGCCATGGTATTCCGCGACACCATTTTTGTGTATGTGCCCCATGTGCAGTATGTCAGGTACTTGATCAATGACCAGCGGGTCGTTCTTGGAAGGTACAACTATGTTACCTCCATATATAGGTGACAGGTGTCTTCTTTTTAGCAGTTCCTTCATTGCCTCCTCTGGTTTGGAATAGCTGCAGTTTGGTATAGACTGTATTACTGAATCGAGGGACGTTCCATGATATGTGAGCAGATTCACACCATTTATTTTTATATAAGATGGGTTTGATACAAAATGTACATTTCCCTTGGCAAATCCTCCAATCAAGTCGTTCGGAAACGGTGGTTGTGGTTCAGACCGCTGAACTGCGTCATGATTGCCAGGCAGCACAAAAACTTCTATGTAATCCGGTATTGCATCAATGAAATCAAGGAGTATTGAATACTGCTTGTACATATCATCGACGCTCAGATCTCTTTCCTGTTCAGGATAAACACCTATTCCATCTGCGACATCCCCATCCATTATTACATATTTTACCTTTCCCGCCAAGTCGTTCCTGTAGTTTAAACCCCCATTAAGCCAAGCTATAGCTTTTTTAAATTGTTTGTCAAGAAAAAGCTTGCTTCCAATATGTATGTCAGAAAAAAACGCGATTGCAACGTCATCCTCCCCCTTTCTTCTTGACCTTATCGGCACGTCTGGCCATAATATACTGTTTGCTATAACGAATGGGCCTGATATTTTACCCTTCACTATTACTATATCATCGTTAATGAGCCTTCTTCCGCTTTCGAATATTTCATTTGTTCCCCCTGTTTTTAGGAACAGTACTTTTGCGTATCCTGTCTCGTCTTCAAGTGTGACAAGCAAGTGGCCATTCTTAGTTATATGCTTATCATAAACAATGCCACAAACACTTATCTCTCGCCCATCCCCGTAATTCTTTATATTGCTTATGTTGTTTATCATGCTTCCTATGGTTCCATTTCTTCCATTTGTAATTATTTCCTTTATCTTTTTGTATCTGTCATCGAAATATTCGGAGAAATCCGCGACGGCTCCTCCAGTTTTTTCCAGCTCCAAATTCCTCACGCTGAAGTCCGGCTTTACATCTTTAGCCTCCGCCTTAAAGCCATTGCTCCTTATAACCTCAACTGTTATCGGAGTTTTGTCATTACCCTCGCTTATTATCTTTTTGAGCTCGTCATTGGTCAATATTGCAATCCCAGCGCCTTCAAAATGCTTTATGATTTTCACCGCGAGCGCTTCAATATCCATGCCAGCAATATCATTTTCGCCGATTTCAGCGCTAACCACGACCTTGCCACTAAGCAGTTGTGTAAGCTTTACTACAAGTGAGCTGTCAATGGCGTCGCTCCCCATGATTAGGTAATTATCCGCTCATATATAAAAACCCATTTTCAATTATGCTGGCATAAAACTTCCTTTTGGAGAAGACGAGGCAAAGGAATCAAGGTTTTATAATCTATTGCAAGAAAACCGTGATACTCTAGATTGCGTACATATTGCCAATAGGATGAGCATACATGGGGCACTTGTGAACTATTGAATTATGGCTTTTGACTCAGGCTAGATCCTTTTGTACTTTTCTATATTTACTCCCAAATCCAAAGGCCCAAAAGCATACGGCAGTAACTCGCTTATCTTCTTTATAATTACAGTATCCTTTTTGGTGTTAGACATTATCACTTCAATATCCACATCAGATATCTGCGACGCTTCAAACAGTGACTGCCTGCAAGCGCCGCACGGACTTATCGGCTGATCCATATCGAAGTTTTCGCCCCTAGCTATAATTGCTATAGCTTTGAATTTCCTGTAACCCTCTGCGTTAGCCCTTAATAGTGCGGATCTTTCGGCGCACATCGTATTGCCATAAGATGCATTCTCATAATTCGCGCCTGTTATTATTTTGTCGTCTGTTGTAAGCAAAGCCGCGCCCACATAGAATTCGAATATGGATTATACGCCTTTTCCATAGCTTTTTCCGCAGCA
>ERZ1669250.793-NODE-793-length-12409-cov-9.632427_pt1 | contig 12409 bp, 12 predicted proteins | sample MGYA00579295_ERZ1669250 | MGnify/ENA primary metagenome ERZ1669250 (study PRJEB41166, sample SAMN08046056) | hot springs metagenome | biome: hot spring; feature: acid hot spring; material: thermophilic sediment; isolation source: thermophilic sediment from acid...
GGAGACCCCTCTCTCCAATCACGGTTTCGTAAAAACTGGGCATTATGAACCTAAAGAACCAATTGGGTAGTACTGATATGAATTCAAGGAACCACCAAAGTGGTCTTAAATTCCTTGGTATTGAAATACCATAATAAGGATTATCGGCACCCCTCATACTTGGGAATAGCGCCAGGAACCTAGCCAGTAGTGATGCCGCCATGTGCGATCCTCTAATCCAGGAAATCCTCACATTATTATCCCTGGACACGTAATTAGCCAATAACCTGGCGAGTGTACTCTTTCCAGAACCGTCTGGCCCAAATAAGCATAGCCTTTGATGGACCATCTACCACACCTTATATTAATATGGACTTAACACCACCATAGCCGTACAACCTCAGTAATGCGTTATAGATATCGTTCAAGAATCTCTTCTCTCCGATAAGTATTATCGGGACCTCGACATGGAACTTTGATAATAGTTTAACAAAATCCTCCTGATAGACCCTTCTTATTCCCGCAAATAATTCTGTTCCATAACTCTTACCAATAAGATTGACACCTAAACTGTTGGTAGCACTTAGTAGCTTAGTAACGAGGTCTGCGTAATTGCCGTTCCAATCGATCCTAATTACCTTACCCGTTAATACATTGATTACTAAGTATTTTGGTATAACGCCATGATTAAGTAGCTGAATCGTAACTACCAACAAGGCTTCATTAAGCCTATCAAGTATCTTCGAATTAGTTGTGTTCGCTATTACTATTACCGTACTCGTTAAATTACTTGATAACTTAATTACGTACTTATCGAACTTAATCGACTTAGCCCAATGAATCTTCTTAATAGGGTCTCCTGGCGTGTACTCCTTAATACCGACAACATCACCTAACCTCTTACCTGCAAAACCACTTAGTATTCTCTGATAAGTACCGACTAAATACGTGGCCCTAGGCACCACGAGTATTGATGGGTGTGAAATCTCTCTAATGACGTTAATGAATCCCCTGGGATCAACAAATCTAATGAGAAATCTAGGCCTATATACGCCACTACTTTCGAAGGTTGCATTAACCTTGATCTCAGCATGACCTCTAAAATCCGAAGATTTTGGCTCCACCTTGAAACCCCGTGGTGCATCTATATTAATAATCGCACTTACCTTCGGTTTCGATGTAATAATCATGCCGTAATTAAGCTCATTACCAACTATCGTCCGTAGGAACCCCTTAATATCGATCTTTAAATCAATCATTAAGTATAGCAACCAATATGCGAGAGCTGAAAACACAAAATAGACTAATGGTATGAATAATACTACGGCCTCATAAAATCCAGTTAATATATATGCGAACGCTGAACTCGCAGCAAATGATGCAGTTATTATCCATGGATTATAACGATACCTCATCAACTCACTATCAAGTATTACCGTTAATATTACCGAGAACCCTATGGCCGCGGAGAAAGGTAACATAAGTACTATTAATACATTAAATATTGTGAGAGCAAGACCAAATTTATCCTTATTGTAGAAATACCACTCAATAGATAATGCTAACATGGAAAACATTAAGACTAACGGGTTAATCATTGATGAGAAAGTTAAATAAATCGCATACGTTATTGGTAATAACTTACGAATTAAATACATATTGGCCATGATATAATGTAATCCTAGCTTGATGGATTGTGCGAAAGTACGTATACTCCAACCTAACAATATACCCAGCGGTGGTGTTATTACATATTGTAGTAGAGATAATATGATTGGTAAAATATATAATGGATTTATTAAATAAAAGACCACTAGAGCTAATGCAATTATTAGTATATAAACCACGGATATTAATAACATCACGATTATGGGCGGTCTTAAATAACCAATAGATATGAAGAAAGCCATGAGAAAAATAATTATTAATGCAATTAGTAATATCATAGCATTACCTCGGAACTGGAACCCTATTTATGGCGTCCCTTATAACGTCGGCAGGTCTAATCACATCTCTAAATTCAGGTTTAATTACGATTCTATGGCTAAGTGCTGGGTAAGCCATTGCCTTAATATCGTCTGGCACGACATAGCTTCTTCCATTAATTAATGCATAGGCCTGGCTAAGTCTATATAGGCTTATGACACCACGTGTACTAATCGGTACCATGACCCTATTATCCCTCCTAATCTCATATACCAGGTTTAGTAAATAATCGGTAATGGCATCATCAACATAAACCTCACGCACAGCACTCATAGCCATTAAAAGCTCACTAAGACTTACCGGAGATACAAGCTTACTTGTAGTGAGCATGTCTTCTATCATGTATGAATTCTTTATAACCTGCTTTTCCTCGTCCTTACCAACGTACATCGTTTGCACATTACTCATAAATCTATCGAGAAATACTAAGGATAATTCAGGCATAAAACCTAGCTCAGCCTCTGTGGTATTCATTGTTGCTATTATTAGGTGTGGCTTAGGCAATTCAAGTACATTTCCATCAAGGGATACCTTGCCCTCCTGCATTGCTTGTAAAAGGGCTGAGAGAGTTCGAGGTGGTGCGTTGTTTATATCGTCCAACAAAACCACGTTGGCGAATATGGAGCCCTTAACAATATTAGCAATGCCTTCCCTAGTATAGACAACAAAGCCTAGTAGATCTGAGGGTAATGTCTCATTGCTCATTTGAACCCTACTAAACGTGCCACCTATGGCTTTAGCGACACTTCTGGCTAGCGTTGTCTTACCAGAGCCTATGGGACCTGTTATTAATACATGACCTTCAGCAAGTAGTGTTGCAGTAATGACGAATATTGGCTGTGGATCGCCAACGATAATTTGCCTTATGAAGTCTATGATCCTTTTAATCACAGGGAATACGTCAGAAGGCTTATAACTACTCATGCGCACCACCTTTTATCTCTCTTACAATTGCCCATATCATAACTAAAATAAGTGGAACTACTACTAATAAATAATTAACCCCAGTTATATGCGATGCTGAATATACGTAATCTCCGTAAATCATGAGCACGGACAATGGAGTAACCTTAGCAATAAAGTTCTCTAGAAATACTGTTCTTCCTTTACCGCATATCCAGCGAAGCAGGTTAGAATTACCATATTTATTAATAATTGAATTCATAAATACGGCAGGGTCCGATATTAGAATTATGGAACCGTTGCCATACGGTATCAATACCACCACAGGAAAGGGACCACTATTATTGCCAGAGACACTGAATATGCTTGTCTTTGCTATTACCGTGTAATCACCACTACCCAGTAATAATATATAGGAGGAGTTATCAAGAAGCACGTATTGGGTACCAATAACATTAATGAATTTACTACTTATGAGGGCTATGGGCAGGTGCTCATTCACGTAGTCCAAAATGGGGTCTATAACAATATATCCAGAAAACCTGGCGCTCACGTTCATAACGCTCAATATATAGTTTCCAAAATATTGCCCGTTGTCTAAAATAACGAGAGTCCCTCCGCTTCTCGTAAAATTCATTAATTGGGATACAAAGTATTGCGTTGGCTTTATCATCGGTATTAAAATTACTGTAGATGCGTTCTGAATATTGCCATAACTTACTGTGGCGTTGCAGTAGGAAATTGCTGCTGAATATCCATTCCAATAAATATTGTATGCATCATATGGGTTAGGCTCAGGTATTAACGGTGGAATTAAAACTAATAATGCCAGAGCTAATAGGATTAGGAAAAACCATGTTAATACTGTTGATGCTTTCATACGGAATCACCAACGATCTTCATACTCCTATTAACACTATCCACCTCATTGCTACTAGGCGTATAATTACCATAAAGTATCTTCTCAACAAAGTCATTAATAGATAATAATGTCTTATAGGTAGCTTCATTTAAGAATGGGCTAAGTTCTTCCACGATCTCCCTTAACGTCATACTCCTATCAACCGTAACATTGTACTTATTTATTAACTTGTTAAGGGTGTTGATATAATTCTCATATACTAAAAGTGCTACCTTACTCCTTATTTTATTCTTAACATCGTAAATTAACTCAACAATTGGTTTAATATCAGGAGGTAATATGGCAATTTCTCGTTTTGGCTCATTACTCTCTCTAGGCAACTTAACGACAATCATGGCAGGTATTAGGGCTATCACAAATGTTATGGCAGCAACTTCTATTGGATTTATTACAAATACATTAATTAACGTTGTATAACCACTATATGGTGGATTTGGTAGTAGAGTTACATTTATTACGTAATTACCTGTCTGTATTAATAGCGGTAATGTAATTTCTGTATCGAAATCACTATTAGTGGTGGTTATTATCTCCCCTACCGTACCGATGGTTATGATTAATTTCCAGGGACCTCCTAAGGACTTATTCATGGGTATTATGCCAACTATTTTAAATGGGACGCCAGCAACCACATACTTATTAGTACTTACGCTCAATGTTGCTGGTAATGCTATCACTGAAATAGTCTCATTGAGATATGCGGGGGCATACGCACCCTTAGGTTCCGCATATATCGTCATAACATAACTACCGGACTTTAGAAACAGTGTGCTTATTGATAGGTTAAATGTTCCATCCTCACTTGTGGTTGTTGATATTACCTTTCCGTCAATTAGGATTTCGATTGTCCTATTACTGGGGCCATTAACCCAACCACTTATATTCAACGGCTCGCCCCAAATAACATTATTATTCAACGATACTGTTATAACCGTGCTTGCATATAATACATTAAATACAAGATATTGATTACTTGGTGCATAACCACTATCATTTTGTGGAACATACGATATCAGTAGGATTAATCTATCTCCATAAAATTGCGGTATCGTTATGTATGTCGAGAAATATCCCGTGGCATTCGTCGTCACGTTCGCAATTGGGTAATACCTACCCCTATTATTGTAATATATCGTTAATGTGGCATTTCCAATACCCACACCTTCGCTATTCTTAAGCACTCCGTAAACTCCTACTGTTAGACCGGGTATCACGTAACGCGTATCTGACCATGCACTAATCGTTGTTTTATTATATTTATTTAGAATTATAATCCGACTCTGAATATTCTTAATATTATTTAATGCGTTACTATATGTATTATTAACCTTAAGGTATATCTTATTAATGGTTTTGTTTAATATTAATATGTATGTTAAGTTTAGGTTTAGTGGGTTTGATGGCAAGAACTTGGCGGTTAATGGATTTAATACATCACCGCCACTATTTAAATAACCTGTTACTGTTAAAAAGTATATTAAATTTCCCATATCCCTCTGTATATAGCTAAGTGTATTCTCTAACTGTGCAGTGATTATTAATGTCTGACTGAACATTAACATGCTTTCATTAACATTCTGCTGCCTTAATTCCTGTATGCCCGTTGTATATAATTCATTTAATAATGTGATCTGAGTTATTAATGCCGATATCTCGTTGCTGATCGAACTAGTTATTTCGAGATTTTGAAGCGGAGATGCAGATAGATAATTCATCAATTCATTGGCTTCAGTATAATTATTTTGAGCTATATAATTTAGGATGTTGATGTATATTGTAGGTAATTGGGATATACCTACGTGAACCTTAACATTATTTGGATTATATACATTTATCGTATTAAGGTAATGTTTTACAATTGTGATTGAAACAAAGACAAGTGACATAAGCATGATTATGAGTATTGCGAAGCCGGTAGCGCTTGTAATATTGATTTTCTTGACACTCATGGGTGGGCACCTACGCGTAGTACTGAGTTGGTGGCTTCATCAGTATTGGATATATGTACATTGATATTAATATCAAAGAGACCGTAATCAATATACCCATTACTAACACGTTTATTATTCTCACACGTCTATTGGTTGGGTTAAAAATCATCGCTGTTAATATGTAAATAATTGTATATGCAAAGAAGTAGTAATTTACGTTAGTAACCCCTACGTAATAAAGGAATGAGAAAACCACCATAATCAGTAATAATTGTGTTAGGACCATAAGCCTTACAGACATCAGCCACCACCTATAGGCAACCTTACTATGTATATGCTACGTCTATTACTCATGACCTCCTCCCTATCGATATAGACTGGTGTACCTAAGGCTTCGGCCACCACACTAGCCACAACACTTGCAATAGGTGACCCAAGTATTTTTTCCACAATCGTTCCTTCATACATGCGCCTTAATCTCGATCCGGCTATGTCGATTCTAAAACCGTCATGTGTCTCCTGCAGGCTTACCCTCTTGATAAGTGCTAAGTGATTTATTAGGCATGATGTTAAAGAGGTCTGCGGATTGCCGACGCTTATTGCACCAGCATCCCTACACATATTAATCACCTTAGTACCTGGTGTAAACAATAAAATACCTGCTCCAGAAATTCCTAACCTAACGCTTAACTTCAATGGTAGTTTTGTTAATCTAACGCCCTCAGCGATAGTTAACGGTACCAATGCCATGCTTTGCCCAGACTCTATATAACCAGAGGGTAAATACACCGCGCGTCTAATTATGTTCAATTCTTCAAACATCAACACAATATTATCCCAAGAGTTATAAAGATCAATAGTAGGATCGTTAGACGAACTCTCATCCCACATAAGTACAAGACCTAATGGTATTAATGAGATCCCAATTATTAATATGGGTGATGAATAAAGGGCTAGCAGACTTATCGTAATTATTACTAATCCCACTAAAATGAGGGATATACTTATGTAACTAACCATTGGACTCACACCACTTGCCAATATTCATGTATATTGACGCCTTTCTAGCAAGAGCCAATATAAGCATTATTGACGCCAGAATCGTTAATGCTGCAGATACCGAGTAAACCGTATACTTAAATGGCATATAACTAAGTATAACACCAACAATAGGGATAATAGTAATGCTAAGACCTAATGATAACACGAACCTCTCTAGAGGACTAACTTCATCACCCTTGGGATATACGAACTCAACAACTGCGTAACCAAGTACAAATGTAATAAATATAGCTCCAACAAAATACCTAATGAAGTTGATTACTAGATTATTTACATATATTGATGCAAAGGCAATATACGTAATTGCCAGAGATATCCAAAACCAAAGTGATTCAATGCTAAATAAGTACTGAGCTGCTGAACTTTGTGTATTAAATGCACTTAAATTAATAAGGCCTTTTTTCCATAATAACCATACTTTATATGCAATCAAGTAATCTGGCAGATTGTACTTCCTTGATAAATTACTTATTAAATCGCTAACACTTATACAAGGATTATTATGAATAATCATGAGAATCTCATCATCAAGTTTACCAATACTATTTGCTGAGTTCCCCATAACGTCATGCTTATTCTAAGGTAAGCTGATTTAAATTTTTCTTTCTTTAAAAGAGTACCTGTGTATCTACTTTGGAAATATTTAATCATGATTACGTGCATAATTAATTGAAAATGATACAAATATATATTAATAAAAATAATATATATTACAATGCTTGATAAGAAAATATTTAGTTACTTTGATTCAATAAATAAATAATATTTAGCATAATAATAGAGCCTTTAATTCTCTTTGAATAGAAAAGATTAAAAAGAAATCTCTTCTTGAAAGTGTTATAGTGCCTTTATGGAAGTGAATGTTGTAGAGCAAGGTAGGAGGAATCGTAATCTTGAGCATGCATTCACCGTGGTAATACCTACACTTAATGAGGAGAAGGCCATTGGGCCTGTTTTGGAGGAGGTTCTTGGGATTAAGGTACCCAGGGATTATATATTGGTGGTTGATGGTGGTAGTACCGATAGAACCGTAGATATTGCTATGAAATATGGAGTTAAGGTCATAAGGCAGGAAGGTAAGGGAAAGGCTGATGCGATAAGAACGGCTCTTAAGTATGTTGATACGCCATACATGTTAGTAATGGATGGTGATTATACATACCCTGCCATGTATATCCCAGAATTGCTAAAGACGGCTTTGGAGACTAATAGTGATGAGGTTATTGGTGTTAGGATGATGAGTAATGGTAATCAGAGCTTGATCTATAGGTTTGGTAATTGGTTACTTACGAATTTCTTTAATTTAATCTTTGATTCTTCACTTCATGATGTTTTAAGTGGTATGTACTTGGTTAGGGTTGATGCTTTAAGAGATGCTCTTATGGAGATGAAAAGCTTTAGTGTGGAGGCTGAGATTGCGGCCCATATGGTAAGTACTGGTAAGACCATTACTGAGATACCCATTGAGTATAGGAAGAGACTGGGTGACAAAAAGCTTGGTATTAAGGATGGTCTATTCATATTTAGGGATATAATTAGACTTGCCATGAGGTATAACCCAATGTTCCTACTCTTCTTTATGGGCGCCCTACTAATAATACCTGGACTTTTGTTGGGTGCCTATGTCGGTTATTGGTACATATTCTACGGCATTAAGTACTATCTTAAGGGACTTATCGCAATAATGCTATTTCTAATAGGACTGCAATTTTTAGGAATGGCTATGTTATCGTTATACATAAAAAGAATGGAGTACAGGCTTAGGAAGGCCATTGAATCATTACATAAGTAGGTGTTTCATCATGATCCATATTAATAAGTTAATAATGAGATCTCAAATTCAGGAAAGGGTAATTGAATTAGTAAGGTCATTCTTAAATACAAATCTTAAAAACTGGACGGTCCTAACAAACCCCTCCCCATTAATTAGCGTGAAGCGTAAGGCCGTTAGGATGGGTATTTGGTGGAGAATGCAGCCTTTGAAGAGGGCCTTGCTTGATGCAACAATAATGTTTCTGAGGAGGGGAGGGGTTGTTAGGGCCGTGAGATTAATAAACATGATTAAGGAAATAGTTCAGGAATTACTCACGTACATACTGAGTAGGAAGGTTGTTTTCGTAGCCTATCTGGTTGGCAAGGAGTTAGTGAGGAGGTTCAGAGAGTATCTAGGGATTGTTAATGATGTGAAGTACATAATACATCTTGGGATCCAGTGGTTGAATATACCATTGATCTATAGAGGGCCTTGATAAATGAGGATTTTGGTTGTTAGTAGGTACACGTGGCCTGAGGGTGGAGGAGCCGAACTAGCCACTTGGTACTATCTAAGGGAGATGAGTAGGTACTTCAAGATCACCCTGATCTCCGGCACGAGAAACCCAAGCAGGGATTTACTCAGTAGGGTTAATTACGTATTCCTACCTGGATTAAATAATAGTGGTTTTAAGTTAAAGGATTGGATAATATTAACTAAATATAAGGATTTATTGAGCAGGCTTATTAGGGCTCATGACTTAGTCTATATACCATCTAAGAACATGTATCCTGCAGCGTTACTCGCGAAATCTATAGATCCGAAAAAGCCCGTTGTTATTCATGTGCATGATTATCAACCAATAACATACACAGCCGCAAAGTTTCCCGGCATTGAACCTGGCACTAAGACCGACATTACGTATGAGAGACTTGAGCATGGAGCGCTTAAGGCAGTCATGGTTGGCTATCTATCAATTACGAATACCATAAATGAGCTTGCCGTAAAGTACGCAGACCTGTTAATATTTGTGTCGAAGAGACAAGCAGATTATGTAATGAGTATAATGCCGGAACTTAGGGGTAAGGGTGTTGTTATCTATAACCCGCCACCATCGATTATGAGCAGTTCGAAGAAATTTAGTGATGAGCCTACGGCCATGTTCATGGGTGGTTCATCAAAGACGAAGGGCTTTCCATTGCTCATAAGTTCGTTAATTAGAGCCCTAAGGGATGGTGTTAAGGTAAGGGTCTTAGTAACTAATTATATATTAAATGGTATTAAGTTACCAAGTTGGCTTGATGGTATCATAAAGGTTCTTGGCAGGATTGGTCATGACGAGTTACTAAGTAAGTTGGGCGAGACTTGGTTTACTGTCCATCCATCCATATATGAGGAGCCACTACCGTACTCGCTTCTTGAGGGTTTGTTCACCCATAATTTAGTTATTGCATCTAGGGTTGGTGGTATACCCGAAATACTCTCTGGAACACCCATGGAGAGTTTCCTGTTTGATCCCCTCAGTATTGATGAATTTACGGAAAAAATTGAACGCTCAGTAAGTCTAGACCCTGGAACTATTTATGATTTATCCGAGAAGTCTATGAAAATCGTAAGTGATAGGCTTGTACAGAGCAGTTCCCGCTTCATACCAATAATTAGCGACCTGGTTAATAACTATGGATAAGGTTAGGGTCGCGATTATAGGCTTTGGGAAGATGGGAGTGCTACATGGTGCGTTGGTAAATGCTACTGGACTTGGCGAGGTTGTGACTATTGTGGATAAGGATGAGAAGATAATCAAGGCATTAAGAAGGCTATTTCATGGTAGGGTAGGCATTGTGACCAGCATTGACGAGTTAACGGATGTGGATGCAGTATTCATAACCACACCAATACCAACACACTACGCACTGGCTAAGTCGAGTTTAAAATTAGACATTAAGGGCTTGTTTGTCGAGAAGACACTTACGGATTCTGGAGTTAAATCGAAGGAATTACTCAAGGATGCCATGTCAAGGGACATGGTTAATGCCGTTGGTTTCCAGAAGAGGTTCATACCAACCTTTAGGTACCTAAGGGAGTTGGTTCAAAGCGTTGATGTTTCTCGTATTAAGGCTATCAAGGCATACGCGTATTCAGAGGATTTCCTTGGCGTGAATAGGTCCGTGGGCTTACTCGAACCTAGGGGTGGCGTGCTCAGAGACCTAGCCAGTCACGCTATTGATTTACTATTCTGGTTATTTGGGTACACCAAGGCCGAAGCTCATGATGTCAGTATTGAAAAGACCAACGATGCACCCTGTGGTGAGGTTACAGTTAGGGCATTGATCAACGATATCGATACTACTGTAAGTACTTCATGGTGTAAGGAGGGTTATAGGGTTCCTGAGGTTGGCATTAGTATAATTACTGGTGGTGGCGGTGAGATAACGGCTAACGATTACGAAGTCGTGATCAAGAACGACGGCAATATTAGGAAGGTCTATGCCGCAGAGCTGGAGGAACCTGTCAAGTACTTGCTTGGTGCACCTGAGTATTATAGGGAGGTTGAGGAATTCCTTAAGAGCGTAATGCTTGGTAAAGAGTTTGGCGGCGCTACGTTTAGTGATGCGGTATTAGTTGATGAGTTCATAGACGAGGCCCTGAGGGTCTATAATGCACGTACTAGTGGGAGATAATCCATTCCACGGGATTAAGCACCTAGCCCAGTCAGAGGCTAGGTTTAGGGGTGGCGTTAAGGATCTCGGGTACGCAATTAAACTGGTAATTAGCTCTAAGGATGCCGGTGCTGATGGCTTCATGCTCTCGGTAAGTGATACGACACTCTCAATACTCAGTGGCATTAGGAACCATGTTGATAGGGGAAAATTCCTAATCGCAGCCATTGCTCCATACGCCTATGAGTATGTTAGAAAGGCAACTGTAGTCGGTACTGTAGGTTTAGTTAGGGAGTTCGTCAATAATATTACTAGGTCGTCCAATATCAGGGCTGTTTATCACGGCTTTAGGGCTGCGGTGAGTATGGACTTGCTCAATGGATTGAAGGCGTTAATTGATTATGAGCTTGGACGTATTAAAAATGCCTACGGTTCTAAACCGTGGACTTTAATGCTCCATGAGTTAATCGTTGATACATTAGTGCCGTATGGGTTCACCGAGGTCCTGGTGGAGGCCCTTGAGTATATTAGGAGTAGAGGTGTTGTTCCTGGTGTTGAGACTAGGAACTTACCCACGATATATGAGGCATTGAGGGAGTACTCAGTAATGGATTATGTCGTGTTTAGTGCGCCGTTTAATAGGGTTGGTTTTCAAATGTCGCCGTCTAAGGAGGCGTATGAGGAGTTCGTTAGGAGGTACCCAGGTAAGTTAATAGCCTTTAGTGTGCTGGCCAGCGGTTTGTTGAAACCAAGGGAGGCCCTGGATTACGTGGCCAAGTTCAAGAACGAACTTCTTGGCATTGTTATCGGTGTTTCAAAGGAGGAGCAAGTATCTGTGTTCAAGTTGGCTAGGGAGTTGTTAGGATGAGGGTTTTAATGGTTGGTAGGGAGTATCCACCATACACCGTTGGTGGCGTCGCAACACACACGTATAATTTAACCCAGGCCCTAAGGAGATTGGGGGTTGACGTTGATGTTATTTCATTCGGGAATCCAGCTAGATCTGATGATGGCGTTATGTTCATAGGACCTAGAAGCGCCATTATTAAGAGGACTAATATTAAGTTTGGTGAGGCATTGGCGATAATGTACGATATTGCTAGGCTAACTCGGATTGTCAGTAATCTGCTGAGGAGGAGTGAATACGATGTTGTTCATGTTCAGGAGCCCTACGTTGGTGGTCTTATAAGGTTTCGTAGTAAGGTTACTACGA
>ERZ1669250.795-NODE-795-length-12393-cov-3.960609_pt1 | contig 12393 bp, 5 predicted proteins | sample MGYA00579295_ERZ1669250 | MGnify/ENA primary metagenome ERZ1669250 (study PRJEB41166, sample SAMN08046056) | hot springs metagenome | biome: hot spring; feature: acid hot spring; material: thermophilic sediment; isolation source: thermophilic sediment from acid hot...
AACTTGCAAAAAGAGGGATAATACACGGAGACCTTAGTCCATACAACATACTCAATTTCAACGAAGAACCTTACATAATCGATTTTTCCCAAGCGCTTAAACTCAGCAGTGCAACAAGGCAGTATCTGATCAGGGACATACGCAATATCAATGACTGGTTCAGAAGGCTTGGATTGGAGACGATGAAAGAGGAACAGATACTGGAGATGATTACGAATGAAAAAGGAAATGAAGGTCTATAAGCTCTTGCTTTCAATACCCAAGGGAAAAGTCACAACATACAAAGCAATAGGAGAAAAAGTTGGACTTCCGGCGAGATATGTTGGAAAAATCCTGAGCAAGAACGGACAACCGGATAGATATCCTTGTTACAAGGTTGTGAGGAGCGATCACAGGGTTGGGGGATATACGATCAAAGGAAAGAATAATAGGAAAACAGTTCTTATGAAGATCCAAAAATTGAAAAGAGACAGAATTGTGGTTAAAAACAGCAAGGTTCAGGAGAGATTTATTGTGAGAAAATTGTGAGGCTTCACACCCTGATCTCCTTCCATTCAACACGTTTATCGATAACTGCGTCTCTCACCCTAGACTCACGATCGTTCAATTTCGATCCGCTTGTCTTCACTTCGACAAATTTGACAGAGACCTTTTGATCATCCCCTCTTGATAGTCCATCAAAAACAACATAATCCACCGGATCACCGATGAATCTTGCATCTGATGGCGTCCCGAGCTCATCTGAAAGAAAAGGCACCAACTGTTCGCTTATTTTTCCTTTCACCACGGATCTTTGCCTTTCTAATGCCTTTTCTATTTCCTTCTGCAGCTCAGTTTCCTTCCACCGCCTTATTCTCCTAAATAAAATCAATCTGTACAACAAAAAGGAGGCTACTGCTGAAAGTATTATCCCTATGAGTATGCCTAAAAGAAAGCTATCCATAACATACATTACAGTCTTGTCTATAAAAACAAATCATGTTAGAAATGTTTAAATATCTAATAGAATCACTACATTATAATACTGAATATAACTCGGTTTTTATGAAAACTGAAACTGATCTGGAAAAAATAGTAGATTATCCAAATAGGAAAGAATTTATAATTAATCCAGGTGAATTCTCCCCCTTTAAAATGGTTGAAGAAAAAGTAGACGAGAAAATCAAGCATACAATCGATTATATCGTACAAACTATTGAATCTAAAAATGACAAGGAAAATTATCTGATTGTCTTGCCGTATGGAGAGAAATATGCTATTTATCGTGCATTGTTTGAATATGAATTGATTAGACTCAGAGAAGGGGAATACTATGAAAACCAGGAAAAAAGGATAGTAAAAAATCTCAATGTCATCACCGGACTGCCTGAAGGGAAGGAAAGCATAAAGTTTTATGAAAAAACTATAGATTACTTATTTGATCTATTGTGGCAAAGAATAAACATCGGTACAATACCTGTGGATCAAAACTTAAGAATAAACATAAAGGACGGGACGATAAATGATTATCCTGACAAATACTCCTCCTTCGATCTGGCTGATATAAGAAGAAGACTGGAAGAAAGACTAGAGGCCGCTTATCACAGCAAGTTGATAGCGGCGATATCTCTTTTAGAAGAGGACAAGGATCATCTAAAAAGTGAAGTAAAAGGTAAATTAAACTTTGACAAAAGTGGTATACCCTTTGTTTTTTATGGAGACATAATAATAAAAAAGAATGAAAGATACCTGGAAGAATACGGCGTATCGCCTACATTTATAGTACCAGAGCTCCACTCCTGAACTGTCGGGGGAGGGATTTGAACCCTCGATCTCTGCCTTTCTTAATTTTCTTCATGAGGGCAGCGTACTAACCACTATACAACCCCGACTTTATCTCTTATACCCTATGTCCCTGAGAAATTTATGTCTTTTTGATTTCTCTTGATCATCTTCCACTCCTTTCGGAGATTTACCGTCTATGACACCAAGGACGCCCCTTCCTTCTTTCTCGTCATCCGCTATGACTACTGAGAAATCGTTCGCCGTTGATATGTATAAAGACACAACTTCTTCCACACCCTTTATTCTGTCTAGTATGTTAATTGGATACCCCTGTGTCAAAACAACACAGAAAACATGGCCTGCACCGATTCTTTTTGCTATGTCTATGGCTGAATTTACCGCCCTATCATCATTCCCATCATATCTTATTAGCCTTGTACCTGACGCCTCATTGAAAGCGACTCCAAACTTGATCGACTGAGAGGCGGTGACTATCGCCTCGTATATGTCTTCCACTGTCTTGATAAAGTGACTTTGACCTATTATTACATTGTAACCTTCCTTATTTTCAAAGTATATCCTCTCGATCTTTATGCTTTCCATTGGTTATTCTAATCGTAGCATGAATTTAAAATTTTTAGCCTATCGTTATGTAAGAGCCACTGCTTCCTGTCGCTAGCTTCACCTTGACCGGCACAACATTATAGCTCCTTGGAGAAACAAGAAGGGTATAACTAACATCCCAAACTGTTGGTAGATCATAAGCTAAATAATAAACTGACCCTATGTTATAGGTCTGATTTTCCGGTGTCTGATACATGCAATTTATTATGTATCCATACAAAAGATTGTTTATTGGATCGCATTCGTCATCCGATGAAATATCAAACGTCTTCTGTGTCCCATCATAGGAGAACGTAAAAGACCTGCTATTTCCATTCGAACAAGCGGTATTCAATGAAACCGCCCGACCGCCGCTACTATAAAGTCCAACGGTAGGAGGTATGCTGTTGTTTCCAGCAGATACGCTATAGAACTGAACAGCATGTGGTCCCTCATTCAACGTGCCTAATGAAGCGTAGATTCCATTGACATAGTCGCTTGGCAGGTTATTCCCATCGCAAAGAACACCTTCTCCAAGGGCGTATATTCCGTAGTTCCCCCTCAAGCTGGAGCTAGGACAATTGTATTGTGTGCCTCCTGAAAAGATATTCATTGCATCATCATATACACTTCCATTGATAAATCCTGGCTCGCCGCTCACACCAAAGTAAGGATTCTGAAGGAGATACGCATCCAGAAGATCGAAAGGAAACATGAACGATTCTTCCATTCCTGATGCGAGAGTTTTCTGATTCAAAGCAGAGAAAGGATAAAGCTGAAGGAACAGATTCTCTGCTTCTGTCTGCACCTCAGAAAGACTTGTCATATAAAGATCCTTATGCGTAGACTCGGTGTCTCCGGGCAAAGTGATATTCAACCTTGAATTTGGTCCTAAAACTCCGAGACCTATTCCTATATTGGAATCATTCGAATACTGAAGCACATACGGAGCCATTGTACTGTTGAATTGCGTCCTTGGAAGAGCAAGACAAGACGCTTGAGGATTCGGTTGCTGATAAAGATTCTGATCCCCGCTTGGAAGAGAGGCGCATGATGTGCATGCTGCACCATAATACGGTGAATTTGACGAATATTGCTGTGTGGTCTGTGTAAGCACAGGGGATGTTGATGTACACGATGCACTGAAGACTGAGCTATTCAAAGTTGCTGATCGCGACGCTGACTCGTTTTCGCATGACAGTATGCTTCCGGAGTAGCCTGAAGGACAGGAATAGGTATATTGGTATCCATTTCCACTTGTAGATACAGAAATTGTCGGATTTGTTACATCATAAGTATCCCTGTTCGCCTCGCAGCCACCAACTAAAGGTATTCCATCAGGATTTGTTGTGTAAACACCGAACTCATAAGACATATATGGATGCCAAGACCATCCAAATCCAACATCATCTTTTATGGCAGTGGTTCCATTTTGACAACTATCAGAATAATCCCCTGGATAGTAGGTTGTATTCTCACCCTGATTCAAGCTTATGGCGGTGGTGTATATAGTCAGTGAATATGGATATACTTTGACGACAGATTCTCTAGCTTCACTTGGTGAAGTGTAAACTGCATAAGCATAACCTGCAGTTGCATTTCCTGGAGGAGGGGCACATTCAGGAGAGACGTACCAGGTGCTGTACTCAGCCGGGTTCTCATTAAGCTTGCAGTAGGAAACTGGACTCAGGGTGATCTCTGTCGAAGGACTGCTTATTGCTGATTGAAGATTTCCATTTGAGAAACTTGTACTGCATCTGCTACCTGAGCTCATTCCATTATTATAACTACATGAAACTGGTTCATTCTGTGTCGTATAAAATGTACATGATCCTGCGTCTGGATTAAGTATATTGCCAGTTGTTGTGTTATACTCATAGTACTCTACCGACTCACTTTCCTCTACAGTTGCCTGACCGGAGCAGCTGAAACTTGCCTCAAGGCTCTGCGAAGACAAAGTATTCGAATTCTTGCTGCTTGACCATTCATAAGGAAGTGACCCTTCAGAGCTGACATTGACTGAATCATATGAAGTACTTCCTGGATAAGAATTGCTAAGATTGCCGAAAGTAGGTGCGCAGTAATACTGACCTGAGGGATTATTAGTATCGACAAGGCAGCCGCCCCCTATTGGATAATTGTAAACACTCGAACGATTATTTGGAAGCCCTTCAAGTCCACCTGGATATGAATTGGTTGGATAAAAGTACTGGCTTCCTACAGGCTTGATACAAAATGTGTAATCACTTATCGATGTATTGATCGGACACTTTCCTATGAGTTCACCGCCATTTGGATTAAAGAGTATGTTGCTTGAAACACCTGTGTTCTTAATCGCTGTCATCGCCACGTTTTTCTCAAGATAATTTTCCCCTGAAGAGCCATCATATGGCTGCCCAATTGAAGAACCAAAATAGAACTTTGGCTCATTGAGCGTATTTACAGTCTCCGCAGTTCCACTCGGTGGTATGCAAGTATCATAGTATATCGTATTTCCATACTGAGTTGTGATACTATAATTACCAGGAGTATAAAGGTAACTTAGACCGCCAGACATATTGTTGTAATTTCCATACGAATCAGCTTGTGTACCAGTGGAGTAAAATTCAAATTGAGGTGTATAAGTTGGATAGGTTTGACCAAGACAGAAAAACGGACCATTAGCTGTATTGAAATAGGAGCTTGGCAATGTAACATTTTTCATGTTGGGTTCTTGAGGCGGAGGAGGTATTGACAAACAGTTTGGGGAGATAACATAGGTTGTTGTGCTTCCACCAACACCAACAGTCGTCGTTGTATATGAAGCTGTCGTACTGCTTAGGCAAGAGGTAGAGATTGGCTTTGGAAGGCCCATTGATAAACCATTTCCAGACTGAGCAGATATGAAAGTAGTGTTAAGTTTATTTTCTAAACTAAACGGAACTTGAGGGCCCGTCATTGAAATATAATCAAGGATAACGTCGCTTCCTCTAAAGAAACAGTAAGAACTTATTATCTGCTGAGAAGGAGTGGCTATCTGATAAAGTCTATTAAGGTTGTAATTTAATCCTCCAAACCCGCTGACCGGAAGCTTTAATGTATATGAGGAAGTATACAAAACGTCTATGCAGTTCATGACTGGCCCGCTTGCCACCGGTCTCATTTCAGTAGAATAAGCGGAAGCGTTGTTCAAAAGCAAAGTACCAACAGACTTTCCAAAAGCGGTGACATTAGAAAGACAAGGACCCAAAGAGGCCATACAATTCGGAAGAAGATCCGCTGAATAGTTATCAGCTTTAATTTTATAATAGTAAACATCATTCGAAAAGCTACCCCAATTAGATGAGTATGGGATCGCCGGTTGCGTCGACCTATAGATTTCATATGTTATCTTACTCCCAGATAAAGATGGCCGGGCAATAAACACATAATCGCATAGACTTACATTTGAAACTACCTGGAAAGGAATTTCCTCATATGGGAATGCATTTCCACTCGGTTGTATTAACCTGATGTCGTTGCAAGATGTAACAGCGGTTGAAGCCACGCTGAAGAAGACAGGGGTAGGTACACTAGGATTGTTTATAGTTAAGTTCTGTATGCCCGATGGAGCATCCAAAACTACTTGCGGAGACATCGAAATCATCCCACTTCCCGATGCCGGCAAAGACAGATTGAAAATTGCAGCGGAGACCTTCGTCATTACCCCACCAGAACTAACATATAAATCAATAGTATAATTTTGCCCATTTCCCAGTGAACTACAAGAAGACACACTTGAATCAGATAGATTAAGGACACCATTCGTGATCAGCTGGTTTTGAACACAACTGTTTGCTGTATAATATGGCGGTGATTGAGATGGAAATATTTCCGACATGTTGACGTCCTGGGAAGTCACTGGCTTGCCATTATACCAAAACTTCAACAAATTGCCCTGCGAAGATTGATTGTATGCTATCATCAATCCACTTTCTATGTCTCCTCCACCAAGATATGCGCCGTTTGTGACGTTGAAAAAGACAGCACGGAGATAGTTGAATGGAGAATTGATTGAACAAAGTATTGAGCCATTGTAAAGTCTGTATTCTCCAGGAGCCAAAGTGCTAACCCCGAAGATGTTTTCATCCACGGGATTACAGTTAAATGGAGTCCCATTAAGATAATACAGATAGAGCAAGGAATTTTTGTAAACTAACGATTCCGGAATATAGGAGAACGTAAATGAGACTCCATTACCGTTGAAAACCGAATTGGCCAAGTTCAAAGTAACTCTATACCCGTTGTTGGAAGAAAAGCTAGAGAAATTCCCGGCCACAACCATGGCTCCGTTATAGGAGGTATTTGTGATATTCAAAGGAGTATTGTTATACATTGTGACGCTGAACGGCCCTGAAGGAGAAGTAATTATGGCCTTACCGCCTTCCAGTCCACTGCATGCTTCTGTGATATTGACAACACCATACTGATCTGTCGGATACACTCCAGACAAACAAGTGGATCCATCAGCATTAAGCAAAGTGATAGATACCGGAATATCGGAGAAAGGAGAAGAATTCGATACCTGAGTCATAGCGCCTATCTTCAGAATCGATTGATTTTTAATTGGGACGAGGGCAGATATCGAGAAACCGTACATACTTGCTGGCGTAGGAAAAGCCTGCGAAATATTCACTCTCGTCGTATTTAGCGTATGATAAACATCGGAAAGCGCCTTCAGGGAGGATTGTTCCCCGGTCTCCTGAAGCGAAACGAAACCGATCTTTTGATTCACGGTAGAAGAAGAATTAATAGCAGGCTCCTCCAGAGAAAAGGATGCCGTATCAGTTGGGAAGTACGGGAGATTATTGTAGTTCAAAACGACATTCGAAGCATACGGCATGAATACAAGCCCACGCCAAATATTAATTATCTCATTTTGATAGGCATTTTCACCGTAGTATTTCTCCATCAAAAACTTAAGATTTGATGACGAAGCCGCGTGAACGCTCCAGAAAACGTCAAAGTCGTTCATGTTGTCCTGCGTAGCAAAGCAGGTCAAAGAAGAACCTGATAAAGGACCGACGCCGTTCGATCCCTCTTGAATCTTAGTCAGGTTATACAAACCGCTTCCATTGAATTTCAATATGTTTGTACTGACACCCAAATCAAGTATGCTTGCATTATTGTTATCAGCCGAAACCGACAAACTGAAACTATCCGAGTAGATTGAAACGGATTTGAAAACAGAATTTCCAATGTTCATCTCCGATCCGACTATGTATTGCCAGATCGGCATAGGATAAGAAGATGAAGGATCAAGATATTCAGTATTGTGGGTATAAGTTGAGTTTGAGGTGCTTGAAGGAACGTATTGTTGACCAATCTGTGTGTTCCACCAATTAACATTGAACATGTTTCCAAAGTATATCCCTATCTTTTCGTTGTTCTTCAGAAGCATCTCAAAAACTGGAAGGGGAATTTCTATATCAAAGGATGCCTTTCCTCCAGGTATTATAACAGTTGGAAAAGTATTGCCTGAATTGGAGTAAGACAGAAAGGTATTCGAAGTCCTTATTATTTTTCCATTATAATCCAGCCACATTCCTAACAGCGAATTGTTGTATGGACCGTTTACATACTCCTGATCCCCAGAAAACAGTTCGGAGATAGGGATATCCTGAGCTGAATTTCCGGGCCTTGAGAAGAACATGTCTTCTTGCGGTCCCCCATTAAGATATCTCAATTGGATCAGCCCACTTGACTGAGAGTTCATGTTCAGAAGAAAAGTCTGATAAAGCTCGTAATCATTTTGCGGTGTATTCTGCTCTGCATAAAACATCTGACTCGGTTGAACATTTCCATACAAAACATACAAATAGGGGGCAGTGATGTAGGAATTACCAACGTTTTGGACCGTCACGAGTAGATTGACATAAGCAGAACCGTTATTAAAACTAGGACAGGAGGAAACCGTATCGGTGAAAACTGTGTTGTTGGCATAAAGCTGACCTAGTCCAGTAAACGTCACTGGATTCACTGGAGCCTTCTTACCACCGAAGTAACCACAGAATTGCCCAGCATTGTTAGCTATCGATACGCTGCTTATCCATGCATCTGTAACATTAGTTGGATATATCCCGTTTGATGTACATGAAACTTTGGATAAAAATATTCCCGATTCAAAATTGAGATAGTTCCCATTACTACTGCCAAAGCAATCCGTGCTATTGAAAAAGCCATTACACTTCCCTAAAGCTACAGTGTAGTTCTCTGATGAAAGAGGAGGAATTATCCTTGTATAGCTCGGCGAATCGTAAACTCCGGTTGATGTATCAAAATTATCTCCATAGAAACAGAAACTGTTCAGAGCATCTTCTTCCAGAGTATTAATGTAAACATCGTTCGGATCGTAACCCGGAGCATACGGATTTTGATTCAGCGGCTCAGAATATGACTGCGGCTGAACAGCACATATTCCGTTATGGCAAGTTCCTATGTTTTGAGTTGTTGTTCTGCCACCAAACATTGATCCTGTTCTATAAGTATTTCCACTAACTTCATAATCCCAAAGCCTGTATGGTGATATCGGATTTACGCTCGTTGCGTTGTTCATGGTGCAGTAACTGTACCCATTTCCGATATTACAAACCGGGAGAATCCCATCTACCTTGAAAGTATCGTATATGAGAGCAGGATCTGGACCGCTACTCGACCCAAAAGAACCCCCGAATACGCCTAAGAAAGGCCAATATGCAGGCACTAAGTTCGGGACAGAATATGCTGAAACATTTGAAACCTTAGTAGCATCTGCAAGGGATGGAGTATCTGAACTTGTTTGATATGTTAAAATTGTATTGTTGCTTTCGTACACAAAGAAGTTCTGCTGATTAAACTGCTGCCCAAAGAATAAAGTTGCATTAACAGGAACCGAAAAGAAACCTGAATTGTTAATATATTGTGAATCCCCATCGTTTCCAGGTGGAAAAGCGGCATAATTCAACGATGGCTCAGTGAAGTTGAAATCCGATTTCAGTGTTTTAACAGCAAGCTGCGGGAACTGGCCCTCATACTGATAAAAAGACCAGAACATGTCATCACTCGAAAACTCGTTTACAACAAGTGATTTAACTATCGATCCTACTGAAGACTGTGCCGCCAGACCAACAGCGGGTACAAACCCGGAAGTTAGAGGAACTGCATACGTCGTGCCGATTAAAACGGGCGGAGTAGCAGTTGCACCGCAAGATATTGCAGGCACTATAAAAGTGTTCCCAGATATCATACTGGATTGACCGGGCGATGCATTCACATAAAGATCTGCATCAGTGCTCTCCGCATACATGTAACTAGTGCCAGGATAATAGTGAAGCGAGCTCTGACCCCATTCAATTATGTTATAGACTCCCTTTGAACCTGGTTCATCATAAGGAGATCTAACACTGCCCTCAGCTAGATTAAAAGTCAATACTTCCGTCAGATTTATTATCCCAGAAAACAAAGAAGGAAATTTGACATTATATTCTGGCGTGATAGTACTCTCCTGAGGATATCCAAAGAAGCCCGTGAAATCACTGTATGAAGTGTCAGTCGAACCAGACGGCAAAAAAGGCCCATAATAAGAAAATGAGGATGGAGCAATGCAGGTAGTGCCACTTACGGCACCTGGTATAAACTGGTTAACTTGATCGAATCCGTTGTTCAAAGGAACGGAGAGTATACCAAGGATACTGGTTGTTAAAATTGAGAAGATACTTGAAAGTGTTCCTGATTGTTCAGCAAGTTGGGAGTAAGTGTTCCAAATGCTGCTGTTCAAGGCGCATGGATAAGAAGGACAAATATACTCATTATTGGATATCAAATTTGAAAATGATGGATCCAGACTGCTTATTGAATCAACACTTGAAACTGTTTTGTTTAAGCTCGATAATACATATGGAGATAAAATGGAGTTACCTACAGGAGTAGAATTAACAGTATTTCTACTCGCAGAAAAACTGAAAACGAAAACTATAACTAATAAAAAAAGGATAGACAGTAGAAAACCATTCAGTCTTGTTATTGCCATATCACCACCTTGTGATTCTGTTCGCCAAGCCGCTCACTATTAAGATTTTTTCCGTATCTCATATTTATCTTTTCATCCGCACCCCGGAGCATGGGTTGGAACCCCATGATAATCATAGGTCACACTGACTGAACCGCCAGCAAGCTCATTTCCACTCGTCACAGAAGGAGCTCCAAAATAGTCATAGCACGTAGAAATGGCAACCGACCCACCTATCGTAAACGGATAAGTTCCCAGAGGGGTGACGAAAGAGATGGTTGGATTTGTAGACGTTTTCTCTATTCCATCATAAGTTACTTCCCAAGTTGCACCTTGCAGCAAATTGGTAGCATAGAAAGTTGTTACAAAAGAAGATGCTTGAGCCGAGGGGGTGGAAGTTCCTATTATATAAAGATTTGGATAAAGAGGATCATATGCTCCATAAAGATCCTGAAGGTTAATAGAAGGCAATGAAGATGCATAAGAAGCATTTACGAGTAGCATAGAGGACTTCGTAACACAGGCGAATTGCTCATAGAACCTTCCGCTGCTTACGTTGTAAATGTAAGGCGGAATGGGTGAATTCTGCTGAAGGACTAGTCCGGCGCTGCTGACGGTCGAATTATCTGACGGCATTGCAGGATAAAACAAGGAAAAGCTCTCGGATGAAGGAAGAGTGATGTTCGAAAAGAAGACTGGAAAAACTTTTGATCCATTGTCAGCGTATGAATCACTGTTGTACGCAACGCCCTGACCATAGACAATGTAAATGGTTCTTGGAGGATTGTTTGTGATATTTATCCATAGCGGAGACCCAACAGAGATTGGTGTCTCATTCCACCAGCTTAATTCTTTAACATTTCCAAGTGAATATACTGCAAAAACTTTTATCTCGTTGGGAAACATCTGTGAAACATAAAACTGTGAGGTCAGGGGAACCTCAAGCTGATAGGATGCAGGTAACTTCCTGCCGTTTTCTATAGAAATCACGTTGAAGTAAGTCTGACCCAAATATTTGTAGCTTATATTAAAAGCACTTGCGCTTGGCAGGCCACGATTCAAAAATGTGGCTGGCTGATATGATGATATGATTATTTTCGGTGCATAGCTTGGGAAGTAATTTGTAACGAAAAACTCAGGTACAATAACATTTGACGGTAATGAACCTGTTGATATTCCTAGCGATTCTGTCTCGCTACCGCTGGAGAAGGATTGATTCAGAGCTTCCCTTGAATTCTCGTAGGCCACCACAGTACACTCGCCCGACAGACAAGATTTATCAACGACCACTTGATTATTTCCAGTGGATGCGTATACGGCCCCGGCACCTACATTTGTCATCATCCCTGCATTAGAATTATAAGCAAAGGTTGAGCCGTCATGTATGTCCACATCGACCGCAAAGGCTGGAGAACTGAGCTTCTGAGAAGATGATATATTCCCGCTGGAGAATATGACGGCTAAGTTCGGTGCAGCACCGCCCAAATTTGCTGACATGTGAACGGATATGTTTGTCAAATCCAAATTGTCAATGTAAGCTGAAGTCCAGTTGTAAAGGGAGTAAGTCGGTTGACTTGTACCACCGCCGTATTCTGATAATATATCGTAATCCTTATTTCCTTGAGAGAAAGTTTGGCCAGCGATAGTTATCGTACTTGGACAGGAATTGCTGTGAAGAACCCAATCCGATATATATCCTTGCGGTTCGAACAGGGGATTCGTTTCATTAAAAATAAAATGGTTGCAATAGTAATAAGTTTGCCCATCTTGCGTCCCTGCGCTACATATACCGTTGTTTTGAGGGCCGGTTGAGTAGTTTATGTATTCTGCTACTGCTCTGTTATTCGTACCAAGGTTAGCGATGCATGTCCTATTTAGGAATTGGTTTGCTAATATCGGTGAGCAGCAAGAGAATATATCAAAACCAGATTTGGAATTTCCAGACAAAGTGGTTGAGAAGCCAGGATAACAGGCTGTTTGAGGGTCCTCCTGTAAACCGCAGCCCTCAGTTGGTGTGAGCT
>ERZ1669250.796-NODE-796-length-12390-cov-3.462910_pt1 | contig 12390 bp, 12 predicted proteins | sample MGYA00579295_ERZ1669250 | MGnify/ENA primary metagenome ERZ1669250 (study PRJEB41166, sample SAMN08046056) | hot springs metagenome | biome: hot spring; feature: acid hot spring; material: thermophilic sediment; isolation source: thermophilic sediment from acid...
GGAGAAGCAAGATTGATCTCACATGGATATGTGGCTGGTAAGTCAATCACTCAAAATTTAATTACTTTTATTGAATCTGGTTTGCCAGCCAGCCTAAATTGGTCAATGGAATATGCAAATGAAGTGAAAAGCTCTAAATCTAACAGCATCTCATTTCTATACCTTGGGGCTCAGCACTTCCAAATAGGAGAGGCATCAATAAATGGTGTCGCATACTACCCAACCGCCTTCTCAGGAATTTCAAATGGAAGCATCATCTATTTTGACTTCATACCGCTTAGAGACATGTTTGTTGCAGATGGGGGAAGTTCGCTTCTCTCGGTCGTGAATACAACTAGTAACCTAATAATAAGGAATATCAGTGTAAGCAGTAACCCAATTGGCGTTGCTGTATCGCCCGATGGTAACCTGGCTTTTGTTACAAATCATGGAAATTCTTTTGTATCTGTTATAAATACTGACATAAATGAAGTTATCGCGAATGTAACAGTTGGCGTAAATCCTACTGGCATTACTATGAATATGAATGGGAGTTACGTATACGCAGAAAACTTCTCAATCATAAACTCCTCCAAAGTAGGCGGAACTCCAGAAGGTGTAGCAGTTTCTCCTAATTCTAAGTTCATATACGTTGCTCAGAGTTCATTAGATTCTTTAGTGGTTCTAAACTCTTCCTTAAAAATAATAAAGACAATACCCGTCGGTCACGACCCTATAGGAGTAGTTGTCTCTCCGGATGGTAGGTTTGTATACGTTTCAAATAATCTTTCAGATAGCGTTTCAGTTGTAAATCTTTCCTCTTTTTCAGTTATAAAGAACATATCGGTTGGTTCTGGCCCAGAAGCTTTAGCTATCTCACCGACTGGAAGCTCATTGTATGTTGCAAACACTTATTCAAACAATGTATATAGAATAAACACATCAAATTATAAAACTGTTGCAATTATAAATGTTGGCTCCTTGCCATCTGGGTTAACGGTGAATCCAAATGATGAATTTGTCTACGTTTCAAATTTTGGTTCGAATTCAGTAAGTGTAATCTCCACGTCCTCTAACTCTATTGTTGATTCAATAACAGGTTTTAAGAATCCGCAGGGCATAACAGACGCGCCTTTTGGAAGCACTTGATTTAATGCTTCACGGTTCTTAATTAGTAATGCCGCAGTTGCTCCTCCGATAACTATCAAAGCATGCCCAGAGGGGGATGAAAAATCAGTCGGCTTTGGAAGTTGATAATAGATTTCAAACCTAATTCTATTAATCTATAAATAGCAGTACTGTTTAATAATAAAATATGGGGGTATATTATGGGAGATTCTGAACTTGAGGAGTTAGTGAAGAAGGAAACTGATCTTTTTAAGATAATCGGTTTCTGTGAACGAGCGGTATTGGATTTGGGTGAGGAGTATTGGCGTAAAGACTACGGCATGAATTCTGACCGAGGCATAGAATTCAAGCAGGCGTTATATGATTATCATGGATTTAATATGAGTCTTCACGATGGAGCTTCTGGGGCTTACGGAGAGTGGAACGAATTGGTGTTGGCTTACAGGTATCCAGACAAGAGATACCGCATCGTTCTTGATGTTGAATATTCCGGTCCACACATTGATAGAAAATATGATTTTAAAGTTATTTCTTCCAGCAAGGACGAAGAATGGCGCAAGGCTATACTTGCTTTGGCAGGGCAGAAGGGCCTCTTAGTCCGAGAGAGAAAAGCTCTAGAAGAAAAGAAAAAGCTTGAGGCTGCCGAAGAACAAAGAAAAATGGAAATAGCGTGGAAGGAAGAGGAAAAGAGAGAGACAGAGGAGCAAAGAAAGAAGCTCATCCGCGAACATCTTAATGGTTTCTGAAGCTTTGGTTTAAAACCAAATAACCCTTCAGAAGAATCTTACTCTTTAATTATATTCACTTTTTTGGAAGGCAAAACCACGCCTATAATCTCGTAATAGACATTGTTTATCAGCTTGAACAGAGAGCCGAATATGTGTGTTTTCTCAAGATAGACAACTGTAAGCACAGCTATTCCTGCTCCTAGAAAAGCACCAGCGATCACATCTGTCGGGTAATGCATTCCGGTATATATACGTGAATATGACACTATAAGAGCTTCAACAAGCAGTGGCAAGGAATACCTCTTCTTCAACATAAGTAACGCTACAGTTGCGCCTCCAATGACTATTAACGCATGCCCAGAGGGGAATGAAGAATCAGTCGGCTTTGGAAGAAGTACTAAAGCGCTTGCTATAGATGTAAAAGGTCTTGGTCTGAAGTACACTGCTTTGATTGTCAGTCCAACAATGATTATTATGATGAAAACTATTGCCATCATCAATGCGGTTTTCTTATAATCTCTGCCTCCGAATATCCAGAGTATAGCCACTATAGGGATCCAAAAGTATGTTCTGCCGTAAATTGAAGCGTATTCAAAGAATTTGTTAAGCGAAGCCACATTCCATCTTTGGTTTATAAGATTAAATAGAGAGTTATCGAAAGACGATGAGATTCCGAAGTAAACCAACGCGAATACTACAAAAAAGAGCACAACTAGACTGATCCCAATTATCTTATACTCAGATTTCATATTAGATTGAAGGTTAGTTTTATTTATAAATGTGATGATAATATTCTGATGTAGGGAGTTATGGATGATTTTAGTTCGTTGGATAGTTTGCGTTCAAAGATTGAGTCTCTCTTGTCTAGAGGGCCGGCGCTAATAGGAGACATAGCGGAGGCAATAGGCAAGGACACAACACAGACAAGTGTAATCTTGGATTATTATGCCTCATCTGGAAAGATCTTCAAAACGATTAGAAAATATGGCTTATCACCAGTTTATGCTTTAAACAAAGATTTAGCGCTAAATAAGCTCTATGAAACCCTATCGCCTGCAGAGAAGAGAATTGTTGATAAATTCAAATCTAACCGTATAATAAGAGGTGATGAATTGTTACCTGCAGAAAGGTACATGCTTCAATCTTTAACGGATTTTGTAAATAAAGTTACAGCGGTGGATAGAGATACCGGCAAGCAGGTAGATGTTTACAGCTACTATCAGCTTTCCGAGGAGGACATAAAGAGAGAGCTCAACAAAAGCCAAGAGACAGAGTCAGTTAACCAATATAATCCAAAAGAAGTCAAACCCAAAGTTTCTAAATCGGCAAGAGCCTCCACCAAAGTAGACAGCGATGATGAAATCAGCCTTATACTGTCGAAAAACTTTTCTAAACCGGAGAAGCTATCAAAGGGAGTGTACCTGGCATTGTACGGCCAATATAATGTGCCGGTGATAGTAGCTGTTATGATGAAGAGTAGTCTAACCAAAAAAGATTTACTTAAGCTTTTAGGCTATCTCACCGAGAAGAAGACCATCGCATTTATACTGACAAACGCATCTAAAGTAAGTGGGTTGGATGCATACGGCAGCTCCATAAACATAGTGAAAATATGAGTAGGATATTTTTGTTGGGCGAAAGCACAGTAATCTCCGCAGAGGAGGGAAAAGATATAAATACAGAGTTTGGCATAATCTCCTCAAAGAAGTTAAAAGGCAAGAGAGCAGGTTCTGTTATAAAAACGCATAAAGGTATCCCTTTCGTGATAATAAACCCGAGTGTATCAGATTTATTTAGAAAGTTCATAAGATCCCCCCAGATAATAACCTTAAAGGACCTGGGAAGCATAATCGCCTATACTGGAATGAATTCCAGTAGCAAGGTATTAGATGCAGGCACAGGCTCAGGCTTTGCAGCGTGTGTTTTTGCGGGTATAGCTAAGAAAGTGGTTTCCTATGAGGTACGCGAGGACTTTGCTAAGATAGCTGAAAAGAATAAGCTACTCTTTAAAGCTAAGAATTTGAAGATAGTGAACAAAGACATAGCATCTGGTGTGAAGGAGAGAGATTTTGATATTATTCTGCTAGATCTTCCGGAGCCTCAGAAGATCGTACCAATAGTGGAGAAAAATGTTAAGGTAGGCGGTTACATTGTATGCTATCTTCCGTCTATCATACAAGTTGAGAAACTTTTACGCACTATCCCAGATGATATAAAAGTTGTCAAGCTCCTGCAGAATTTGGAGATACCATGGAAGAATGATGTGAAATCGGACATTCTAAGGCCTGAGAGCAGTACGATACTGCACACAGCTTTTATAGTCATTATGAGGAGATATTTAGGTGTGTCTAAAAATTAATCTTACTTAACATTTTTATACATCCTTATCATTAAGATTAAATGAAGATTGAAGGGATAGAATCTAGGAAGATACTGAATTCAAATACTAATTATACTATAGAAGTAAAGCTGAGGACTAAAGACGGTTTATTCAGGGGCTCTTCTCCGGCAGGCGAAAGCACAAGCATGTATGAGGTTAAGCAATTCAAGGAGGGCATAGATCAAATAGTTCAAAAGTTCAATTCTTTTTTGAGTGGTCTGGTCGGCAAAGATATATCATCTTTGAATGATATATTTGAAATTGAAAAGACTATACCTGAGGAATTTATAGGTGGCGCTTCCCTTTCTCTTAGCTATTCATTGGTATATGCGCTGGCCAGGGCTAAGAATCTTGAGCCTTTTCAGTTGTTCTCTCCAAAGCCAAATATGAAGGTCATACCGGTGTGCAAGATGATAGGGGGAGGAGTACATGCCTCCAGGGCAGCTATGAGCATACAAGAAATATTAGTTTTGACAATGGCTGATTCTGTTAGAGAGAGTATAGACCATACAATAAAGGTGTACAATGAAGTCAAGAAACTCCTTTCAGACAAGACTATAAGTTTCATTGGAGGGGTGGATCCAGAAGGGGGTTTAATATCTGGATTGGACGATTATGAGTCTTTAGAAGTTGTACGTAGGGCCGTTAGCAACGTGATAAAGGAAACGGGGGCCGATATACGTCTTGGTATAGACGCAGCTGCTTCTACTTTCTTCAAGAACGACAGGTACAATTATAAGAGGCCTATATATGGCAAGGAGATTCTAACAAAGGAGGAGCAGGTCGATTTAATGGTGAAATTAGCAGATGAATTCGATCTATATTACATAGAAGACCCGGTTGATGAGAACTTCCAGGAAGGCTATAAGGAGGTCATGAAGAAAGTTGATGGATTGATAGTCGGAGACGATCTAACATCCACGAAGGTGGAACGCCTGGAAAAGATCAAAGGGAGCATAAACGCAACACTCATAAAACCTAATCAAGTTGGCTTATTGAACGAGGTTTTAAGGTATTCAGAGCTTTCCGATAAGTATAAATTAGCGAAGATATTATCTCATCGTTCAGAGGAGACGAATTCCTCGATAATATCTGATTTGGCTCTTGGTCTGGGAGCCGGCTATATCAAGATAGGTATAAATAGAGGGGAAAGAGTAGAAAAGTTAAATAGACTAAGTGAGATAAGTGAGTAGTTATGAACAAAACTGACAAGCTAGAAGCTTACAAGAAGTATGGCGTAAGGATAGGCACGAAGGGCTCGAATAAGGCGATGGAAAAGTTCGTCTTTAAGAGGATACCTAATAAATTTGTTATCTTCAATGTGAAGCTCATCGATGAAAGAATAAAGTTGGCTGCGAAGCTGCTAAATAATTATAAACGTAAAGATGTTCTATTTGTTTCCACATTTGATGAGGCTTATTATCCAGTGTATAATTTCTCTAAGATAATGGGGGTAAGCGTAAACTTTGGTAGGTACCTTGCTGGATCATTGACGAATCTCTCATATAAGAATTTCTTTGAACCGAAAATCCTTTTCATAGTGGACCCTGTTACGGATAGAAGGGCTATAAAAGACGCAAGGAAGATAAAGATACCCGTCATGGCAATATGCAATAACGACAGCAATCTTCGTTTTATTGACTTTATAATACCTGGAAACAACAAAAAAGCGGAAAGTGTCGGTTTCATACTCTATCTATTGGCAAATGAAGCGGCAAAAGATAAGGAGAAGAACATACTAAATAAAATAAGCTTTGAGGACTTTATATCGAAGGAGATAAGCTTTTAGGTATTTGGTGTTAGATAGATATTACCCAGAGGAGATATGTTTTTAGTCGATATTTACAGAAACCAAAAGTTGATTGCTAAATCAGTGAAATACTGCCAAGATCTAGGGTCAAAAATAATGGGGCTGATGTTTGTTTCCTCCCCGGGAAACGGCGCGTTTCTCCCAGATGTAAAAGACATACACATGAATTTTGTTAGATTCAACCTTGATGTGGTGTGGCTTGACAAAGATAATACAGTTGTGAAGAAGGCTTTGGCCAGGCCGTGGAGGCTTTACTATGGACCCGCGAATGCTGTTCATGTTCTGGAGTTGCCCCAAGGGAAAGGATCAACGATAAAGGTAGGCGACAAATTATCCTTAAAGAATAAAAGAAAAGCTTAGAATGGAAGAATTAAAGACTAATCTTATTAATAAAGAAAGCGTAAACCAGAAATTTGGTAGATTTTTATTTGTTTTTCCTGGTAATTCAAATATAGATTTAGACAAAGTTACCTCAATACACATTCTTCCCCTCCCTCCTTTACTCGTTAAAAATTTGAAGGAAGAGATGAAAGAGGCCCTTTATCAGTCTATAGAAAAGGTTGATGCAGTCCTCTTGTCAGGAGGGATAGACTCATCACTTGTAGCCAAGATTGAGCATGATAAAAACAAAGATGTAAAGTTCATATCATGCGGTTTGAAAGGGAGCGAAGACTTGGTATACTCTAATATCTTAGCCGAGCAAGTTGGCGCAGATATCATCAATGTTTTCCTTGATGAGGACAACGTATTAAGCAGTGTAAAATCTTTGAAAGATCTTGGCTTTGGAGGCTATGATCTGATACTTGGCGTGGTTGAGTACCTGTGCCTTAAAAAAATGAAACAGGAAAACCTTCAAACAGCCTTAACCGGCATGGGCAGTGACGAGCTCATGTTTGGCTACCATAAGTATAAATACTTGGAGGGAGATGAATTAATTGATTATAGATCGGATAGGGTTTATTACCTGAATGCAACCGACGGTTTTAGAATAAATAAATTAGCTAAGACGTTCAATGTCAGAGTTGACTCTCCTTATTTGACAGATAAGTTTGTCAGCCTGGCTATGAGTTATAATCATGATAAAAATGAAAAGGAGGTATTTGACAAAAATATACTAAGGTCTATCGCAGATGAGATAGGTATAGATCGCAGGATAGTCTACCGGGAAAAGAAAGCCATGCAGTATGGCAGTGGAGTTGTAAGCATTCTGCGGAGTACATCAAAAACGCGAGGATTTAAAGGGATAAATGAATTAGTAAATGCATTGTGAGGCTGTTGTTTTGTTCAAAAATGATGGGTTCAAATTGAGCATTTGCTAAGGTTAGGAGGTAAATTATGATAAAAATTGAAGCTTTAGGCGGATATAGTAAGATAGGGAAAAATATGACTGCAATAAACATAGACGGTGAAGTGATAATAACCGATATGGGCGCAGATATGGAGAGACTTGTAGACTTTCAGGAGGATTCTAAAGTCTTGACTGTCAAGGACTCGGAGAAACTTATAGAAGGAGGGGTGATACCCGATGACAGGGATTTCTTTGAGAAGGAAGGGATGAAGGTAAAGGCTATAGTGATCGGTCATGGTCACTTAGATCACATTTGGGCTGTGCCATTTTTAGCTGCTAAGTATAAATGCCCGATTATAACTACTTTATTCACGTCTAAGATACTCGCGCACCTTATGTCTGACTATAATAGTTTTAATCTAAAGATAGTGCGACTTGTGGAAGGCAGCATCTTTAAGGTGTCTGATAAACTTAGCATAGAACTAGTCCACATAACGCATTCTATACCCAGCAGTACCCTGATAGTCATCCATAGCCCATACGGCGCGGTGATATACGCAAATGATTGGAAGTTTGATAATTACCCTACGCTTGGTAAGAAGCCAAATTATGAAAGGCTTGAGGAGTTGAGCAAAAAAGGTATTGCAGCAGTTATATCAGATTCTACTAGAATAGACTTTGATGGATATTCATTCTCCGAAAGCGTGGCAAAAACTATGTTGGAGGATGTGATAAGGAAAAGTCTGAAACATAAGACTATATTTGTGACGACCTTCTCTTCGCATATCGCAAGAATAAAGAATATAGTGGAAGTAGCTAAGCGCTTCGACAGGCAGGTTATGATCTTTGGCAGAAGTATGGACCTGTACATAGAATCAGCTATATCTGCGAACGTTGTGGACAAAAAAACATTTCCAAAAGTTTCAAAGGTGTTCCCGCTGGTCAATAGAGCGCTTAAAGTTGTTAATGATAATCCTGGAAAGTATCTAGTAATCTGCACAGGGCACCAAGGTGAGCCGAATTCATTCCTAAAGAGATTGGCGGGGGAAGAGTATAGCTACAGACTATCAAGTGAAGACGCAATCATTTTCTCATCTGAAACTATACCAACTCCAGTTAATGTAGCAAACAAGGGAATGCTTAAGAAAGAATTATCGGAGAAAGGAGCTTATATAGTGGAGAATGTACATGTATCGGGTCATGCCTACAAAAATGACCACAGAAATTTCATAAAGATGCTTATGCCTAAGCATTATATCCCGTCTCACGGTGGAATAGACAAGATAAGCGAGGGAATAACTTTAAGCAAGGAGTTTGGATATGAGCTTGGTAAAACATCGCATATTCTCCTGGATAATCAAGAGTTAGAGTTGAATCTTTGAATTACAAGGGATATAAGTTTAAATTTTTAACTTTGCTCTGATTCTAGATGGACGAGCTTAAAAATTGGGGTAACAAGGAAGAATTGGCCGTTTTAGATATTTGGAGGAAAGAAGGCCCGATAAATTTTTCAATAGATCCAAAAAAGCAGTACTTTGGCATAGATACACCACCTCCATACACCTCTGGCAGACCGTGGCATGTAGGTGCAGCCGCGCATTACTCGAAGATAGACATGATCGGCAGAACCGCAAGGATGTTAGGTTATAATGTATTATTTCCAGTGGGCATGGACAGAAATGGGATACCTGTTGAAAGATACGTAGAGAAGAAATACAGTATCAGGATGCGCGATACGGAGAGAGAAAAATTCCTAAATTTATGTCATACTGCATTGGATGAGTTGGAGAAGGAAATGATAGAAATTCTCGAAAGGTTGGGTTACTCTGGTGATTTTAGCAACATATATAGGACTGATTCTGACGAATATAGAGCATTAACTCAGTCGACCTTTATAGAGCTTTGGAATAAAGGATTGATCTATCGTGGGACAAGGCCAAGTAACTACTGTTCTGACTGTAACACCACTATAGCAGATGCGGAGATAGTCTACAAAGAGATACCATCTAAGTTAGTAAGCATAAAATTTGCGATAAAAGGGGAGGATAAATCCATTACCATCGCAAGCACAAGGCCTGAGCTGCTAGCCGCATGTAAAGCTATCATTGTAAACCCAGCTGATGATAGGTACAAGGATTTAGTAGGTAAAACCGCAGTTGTACCGATATATGGTCACGAGGTGAAAATAATCTCAGACGAGTCAGCTAAAAAGGAGTATGGGACTGGGGCGGAAATGCTTTGTACCTATGGAGATTACAATGACGTCCTTTTGGCTAGGAAATTGAACATAAAAGACACGATAATAATCGATGAACGAGGAAAGATGACAGAAAAAGCAGGGAGTTCTCTAGCCGGTTTAACTGTTAAAGACGCAAGGGAGAAGATAATAGAAATTCTGAAGGAGAAAGGCTATATAGATAAAATAGAGGAGATAATGCATAGGTCTCCTTTTTGTGAGAGAAGTAACACTCTAATAGAGATAATACCTATGGATGAATACTACATAGATGTGATGTCCTTCAAGGATAAAATGAAATATTTAGCAGATAATCTAAATTTCATACCTGGTTGGAGCAGGGAGCTTCTTCTTAATTGGATAAAGACAGCGTTAGATTGGCCTATATCAAGGAGGAGATTCTACGGCACGGAGATACCTATTTGGTACTGTAAAAACTGTGGAGAGCCTTTCGTGCCAGAACCTGGTAAATATTATAAGCCTTGGCATGATAATCCGCCAGCTGACGCCAAATGTAAAAAATGCGGAAGTAAAGAGTTTGTTGGAGATACAAGAACCTTCGATACATGGATGGATTCAAGTGTGAGTTCTTTATACATCACTAAATATCTGACAGATAAGAGTTTTCATTCATCGACCTATCCTTTGACTATTAGACCGCAAGGTCCTGATATAGTTAGAACTTGGCTATTCTACAGCCTCTTAAGAGGTTACCAATTGACTGGTAAGGCTCCTTGGGACATGGTATGGATAGACGGAGTCGGGTTGGATGAGCATGGCGAAAAGATGTCTAAGAGTAAAGGCAACGTGGTTGATCCATATCCTATAATGGAGAGGTATGGGGCAGATGCGTTCAGATTTTGGGCCGCATCGGAGGCTTCGCCAGGAAGTAACATGTTATTCTCAGAGAAAAAACTGCAAGGCACGTCCAAGTTTTTGAATAAGCTTTTGAACATATCTAAGTTTATAAGTTCCTTCAAGACTGATGGTAATATAGCGTACACGGATCTCCTGCCTACAGATAAATGGATAATATCCTACGTATCAAAATTATCGGAGGAATTAATGTCTGCATACAAGTCCTTTGATTTCTTCACTGTTTCAAACAAAATTAGGGAGTTTGTTTGTAACATTTTTGCCCCTCATTATATAGAGATGGTCAAGGCAAGAGCTTATGGGAACAATTCCTCAAAGACAGAGAAGGATGCGGCCATATATACTTTGAGAGAAGTCTTCAGGACATTGGTATTATTCTTAGCTCCAATTACCCCATTCATATCAGATAAACTGTGGAGGGAAGTCTATGGAGGTAAAAGGATAGATTTGGAGTTATTCCCTAAACAGGGTAAATCTGAAGATAACTATTATAGCATGACTGACGCAATAATCTCATTTAATACAAAGATCTGGAAGGCAAAGAAGGATTCAGGCAAGTCTCTTAGGGACAGCATATCTATCGAAATTCCAGAGCACTTGAAGCCATTCAGTAAAGATTTGACCTTAATGCATAATATCACTTATGGTAAAAGTTAAGATAAACAATATAAAATTTGGGGAGAAGGAGATTGAAGTGGAATCCGGCTTTGTTTCAGAGATAATCAAGAAACTTGGAACAAATGATGATTCTGTAATATTTGTGGACGAAGAAGGGAAAATTTACACCTCTGACAGGAAAGTGCCAGAGGGTATAAAATTGAATATGGTAGAGGTTTTCTCAGGGGGATAAATTCATGCTGTGCCAAATTTGCGGTAAGGACGCGGTAATTTCATCTGCCAGTGGTACATTTTGCCGTGATCACTTTTTGAAGAACTTCGAAGATAGGGTTTTGGATACGATCTCTAAGTATAGCCTTATCAATGATGGCGAAAAGATTGTTGTTGCTAATTCAGGGGGCAAAGATTCTCTTTCCTTACTGTACATACTTAATAAGTTTTTCAGAGGGAAGAATGAGATACTATCCATTACGATAGACGAGGGTATAGCAGGCTATAGAGATAAGACGATAGACATAATGAAACATTATTGCGAAGATTGGGGGGTAAAGTACAAAGTCTATTCTTATAAAGATTTCGTCTCGAAGAGCATGGACGAACTGACAAAAATAAAGGGGGGAATACCATGCTCGTACTGCGGTGTACTTAGGCGATATCTAATTAACAAAGCAGCTTTGGAAAATAGCGCAGATAAAGTGGCCACTGCCCATAATCTGGATGATGAAGCTGAAAGTGTTATCATGAATTTAATTCAAAATGATGAGAGTAGATTTCTAAGGGTTGGAGCCAATGTTGGTTTAATTAAAGACAAAGGCTTCGCACCGAGAATAAAGCCTTTTATGTTTGTCAGTGAAAAAGAAACGATGCTTTATTCCATATTAAGGGGGATAAATGCAATGCATTCTGAGTGCCCCTACGCGAAGTTTGGGATAAGGAACGAGGTTTCAAAGATAGTGAAGCAGCTTGAAAGTTTATACATGGGAAGCAAAGAGAATATAGTTGACTCTGCGCTTAAGCTGGCAGATAGCTTAAAAGCTGCCTCAGATTCTGGAAAGTTAAATAAATGTAGTATATGCGGTGCTCCCTCGTCTAAGAGCATATGTGAAGCGTGCTCTATAAGACTTTCTGTGGTTGGAACAAACGTATAATATTGTCGCATTTGAAGGAAGAATTAAATCTTTAAATATCAAAATAATTAATATAATTAAATGGCAGATGTATCAGAGATTAAACTTTCTCAGAACTATGATGAGTATAAAGCTAGTGTTGATGCTTTCAATAGTTCTCTACGTGCTACAGTATCGGATATATACAATCGGTTAAATGCGTTAAATAATGCGATTCCTA
>ERZ1669250.798-NODE-798-length-12366-cov-7.526440_pt1 | contig 12366 bp, 14 predicted proteins | sample MGYA00579295_ERZ1669250 | MGnify/ENA primary metagenome ERZ1669250 (study PRJEB41166, sample SAMN08046056) | hot springs metagenome | biome: hot spring; feature: acid hot spring; material: thermophilic sediment; isolation source: thermophilic sediment from acid...
GAGAGGGTAGCAGGTGTTCAGTTTTCGACGCTGATTCCTACCCGCACCTGCTCACTTTTGCACGCTGATTAACACCTGGGGCTTTCCAGTGAGGCGCCGCAGAAGTACCCGGCTCTGGAGATGGGAGCCAAGGACCGGGAAGGGGTTTGGCACAATCTGTCGCTCCACGAAAAGAACGGCGAGCTGGTGGGTACCTTGCAGCGCCGCGATCCGGAAACGGGAGAGTATGAGAAGTCTCCCTTGCAATTTCAGCCGGGTGAGCTGGGCGGGATGCAGGCGGAGGCTCGGTTTCCCGATGGCAAGGCTATCCTGATCGCCTTGTCGCGTTCCGAACCTTCGGAACACCGGGATGCCTCTCTACAGGCGCAGTTGTACGTTCGGGGACAGGACGTGGATGGCCGGGCGACTCTGGAGCCCATCCACGACCGGCCCCGCCAGGTACGGATGAACGAACCCCTCGCCGCCATCGGCGCCAACTCCCGGGAAGCCCGACTCATCCAGGAGCGATTTGGTGTGGGGACGAAGGCCCTGGAGCCGTACAAGGCTCCCGAGGTGGCTCGCCGCGCTCCCGAGCCGGGCAAGCAAAAGGAGATGGCGCGATGAGCGTGACGGACGAGATGGTGGAGTGGGCGGAGGGCGCACTTTCTCATGAGGCTCATGCCGCCCGGAGGGCAAAAATCGAGGCGATCCTGACGCAACTGCGGGAGTTTCCCGATCCGGCTGGGCTGCCCGTCGGTTCGACGCAGCGCTTTCTTGCCCAGCGCCGGGTAGACCGGCTTCTGGTGCGCGCCGGAGCGTTAGGCTTTGAGCCCGCGAGCCTCGCGCTCAAGAAGGAAATGGGCAAACAGATAGCCGGGGCTTCTCTCGGCATCCCCCTCTAGCATTGGCCCGCGCGGTCTATACCCGAGAAATGGGTTTAATGGGGGACCGCTCATGTATTGCCAGGACTCTGAGCTTGCCCTGACGTTGAACGATGTCGAGGACTACTTGCATCGCGCGCAAGACAAGCTCTCCCGAATCCTTGCCAGGAACCTGCCGCTCTTTTTTCGGGGCGGTTGGTGTTCTTTGCCCGAAGTCCTGCCGCAACTCGACAAGGAGCAGCAATGGGAGGTTGCAGAGGCTATGGGATGGTTGCGAACGGCGCGATCCCTCCTTTCCTCAGTCCGCCAGGAATTGAGCACGGGCCACCCGCCAGAGCCGGAGAGCAACGATTTCTGTGGGCGGCTGGTGCGTCTGGAGTTGCGTGTAGACAAGGTTTCTCGGTGGTTACTTTGTGAGGAGGAAAAAGGATGAGTGTCGTGCAGTCGGTGATTCGCAGGGTGCGCAATGTTTTTGTCGAGGAGATTCCCGTATCCGGAGCGAGTGCCCCTTACAATTTGCGGATAGGGGCTACGCCGGAATGTCCGGTAGCCGTGAACGATCCGAATGGCGATGGCGGTTTTCAACTGGCTATCGACAAGTTTCTGCGGGAGGAGAGCCCAGACCTGATTTTCCTGCGCAGCGACACGGACGATTTGTCGGTCGTGCGTAAGGCCCTGGCCTATCTGTCTCGCCGTGGGCAGGAGGTGGTGGTTGCGGAGCAGTTGCCGGATGCGGAGGTGGCTGCTGCTTTGGGTGTGGGTGTCCGGGAGTACCAGTCGGCGGTCATCCATCCCAATGGGGATGCGGCGGCCCTGGCTGGGTAATGCATGTTCGTCGAGTGTCCCGGTGGCGGGATTGATTTTGGATATTTGCCGGAGGAAGCAGCAAAAAGCATCCGCCGCCAGGCGGGTCCCATTCGTCTGCTGGAATCGGATCTTCAGCATATCGAGGAACGGCACGGGGAACAAATCAGAAAGGCCGGATATGCGTGCGTGGAGGAGTTCGTTCAATCGGTCGTAACGCAATACAACCGCATTTACGCTGCCAAAAACGGTTCGCTGGGCCTTCTGGTGCATAAGCGAGGCAAAGAACGATTCGCGATGGTCCAGCTTCAACCTGCTCGCGAAGAGCATGACAACAACGATTTTTACGCAGTCAAAACAGCTTCGCTGTGTCGGGAGGGATACTTGTTGAATAGAGAACCACTTTTGGAGCAGGACGGGCCCATCCTGTCTTCCCTTGGGAATTCCTTCGACCCAGGAACAAAAGTGGATGAGTACAGGCTAGATGCTAGCGATGGAGATGTCAACGCCGCAGGAGAAGCCGAAAAGACCACAGTGGGAGGATTGTACTCTGGGGAAAACGAAATGCTCTTGTTGCGCGACTCGCCGTATCACACGCAAATCCCGGAAACCGAGATCCCCTTTAGCGCTAGGCCAAGAGCAGATGAACAGACCCTAGAAGATGGCACCGGGCTTGTCAAGCGCGGCGGGCGTTGTACCCCGGCATCCATCCCCGGATCGCCATTCATTACCACAGCACAGGAGAACCGTACCATGGCAGCAGAACTCGATCACCTTTTTTCCTACGGCCCGATGGATGTGGTCGCTACCGACGATGACAGGGGCCGAGGCCTGCACGTTATCCACGAGGACGCGCAGATGAGCGCCTTTCTTCCCTCCGGCGATCCCCTATACAAGGAGGTGCTCTCGCTCATCGAGAAAAATCCGCACAGTCGTGGCTTTGTGGCCAACCAGATTCAGGCCCGTCTGGAGCAGGAGGGGCGTTGGTCCGGTCCTGCGCTGGATGATGAGGGAATCAGCTTTGGCCCCTCGCAGGAGGTGGCGCAGGAACAGGAAATGGGGATGGGGAATCCCGCACGAGAGATCGATCCCGATGTCGGGCAGGAGGCAGCTATCCCAGAATTGCGGCAACAGACGCCGCTGGCTGTCGGTCCGGTAATGCCCATGGAGGCGGGCGTGAGCGTGGTAAAGGAACCCGAGCAACCGGAGGCTTCCCCCAAGGGAGTGACCGAGCCAACGACGGAAGAAGACCTGACGAAAGACTGGCCGGGTAGCCCGGCAAAAGACGCGCAGGACCCCGAGCAAAAGGCTCCCGAATCCGAACCGGTCCGCACTTTTCCGAAGAAGTCGCCCCCGGAAGTCCTGCTGGCCGACCCCAAGCGGGGCAAAGCGTTGGTTCTGGATCATGGCGACAAGGTGAGCGTCACGAACCGGGCCATGCTGGGTATTGGCCGAGAAGCGGAGGATCGCCGGAACAAATCGGTCAAAGTGGCGCTCAAGGCGGCAAAGGAGCGTTTTGGCGAGCCGGTCCGGTTTTCCGGGAGCCGGGCATTCGAGGAAAAGACCATCGAGATGGCCGTGCGCCTGGGCATCGAGTTGGAGCCTGCCTCAGAGCACGGAAAGCGGGCGTATGAAAAGGCGCTAGAAGCCAAAAACGCTTTGGGGCCATCGCAGAACCGTGCTCCTGTCAAACAGAAGGCGGTGGAAAAGGGGATCGGGCTATGAGCGAGATCGACGACCTGCTGAAAGCCGGTGAAGAACTGGTGACCACGCCGTCCCCCAGGCCTGCAACGCGCTCCAGAGGCACTCCCAAAGCGGCCCCGGCCAGTGCCGGGGAGTCATCCCCCGATGGAGCGCAACCAACTGCCATGGAGCAAACTCATGGTAGCGGGCAGGCCCAGACAGGCGGCCCGATCGCTGTGGAGTCGCTCGCCGAATCGCTGGGGGCATTGGTAGAAAGTGTGGTGTCTCGGCACGTCGAGCAGCTGTCCCGCGAACTGAAGGCGGTACGGGACGACGTGCAAATCCTGCTGGACCCAGGCGGAGAGGATGCAGAGGAAATGGGCGCGGCAGTGCCACAACTCGGCATCGCGCCAAAAACCCCAGTGGCAGAAGATGTGGAGTCTGACCAGCCGCAGAACCCACAGATTCCTCAGCGTCCGGAGGACCGGGGAGAAGGGGAGCCGGAGACGCCCGGGAAGGTCCCGGCAGCGACATCCGCCACTGCCTCGCCCCCGGTCACGGTGGTGAACGAGCCTGCGGTACTCGAAGCCGTTACCCGTCATGCCTTGACCCACTTTTCTTCGATGGTGGCCCTGTTGGGCGGGATGGCGGTGTTGTTCGCCTACGCCTTGGGCATCGGCTATGGTTATATCCTCGGGTCCAGTCGCTACCCCTGGTGGAGCCATACCTTCGCGTCGGCATTTCTGGGAGCTCCGACCGGAGTGGTCCTGTTACCGCTCGCGGGTTGGGCGCTGCATGTGGCAAGCAACGAGTACGATGAGTTTGGGCGGATGCGTCCCGTTCTTCGGTATGCCGGTCTCGCCCTGGTCGCACTGGGTATAGCTTTGCCACTCCTGAGTATCGTGATGGCCAAGCTATGACGCAGAAAGCGCAGCCAATCCAGAACCGGAAGGGACGGTTTCTCACGTCGGTCGAGACGATCGACGACCAGTTGGAGGAGGAACGGTCCCGAGGGCGTCCGCAGGCCTCCCGAGTACATAACAAGATTCAGCGGGCCCGAGCCCATGCGGCGAGGGGCTCAAGATCGACTATCCGCTCCCTGTTGCCGCATCTGGGCAATACCCTGCCGGTCCGCCCCTATCCGCAGGGCCCTGCGGACAAGCGCCTGGCGCGCCGGTGCATGGCGAAGGTGAGTTACATCAAAAACCGCAAGCCTGGGCAGTGGGGGGCTCACGGGAAATATCTGGAGCGCGAGGGCGCACAGCGCGAGGGCGAAAAAGGGCACGGATTCACGGCGGATGCGGAGGAGGTTTCCATCCCGCGCACGCTGAACACCTGGCAGGTGGAGGACGATCATGCCCTGTTCAAGGTGATCCTGGCTCCAGAGGACCCGTTGGGGCCGGAGGGTTTGCGCTATTTCACCCGGAAGTTCAACGAGAAGATGCAATGGGTATTGGACAAGCAATACGAATGGATCGCTGCCGACCATTACAACACGAGTCACCCCCATGTGCATCTGCTGATCCGGGGGAAGGACAATCTGCAACTGGCCCCGGACCTGATTCGGCGCGGGATGCGGGAGGCGGCGTCGGAGGTGCTCACGGAGCAGCTTGGCTATCGCTCGGAACAGGATGTGATGCGCGCCAGGGAGCAGGAGCTGGACGTTCGGCGTTTCACCAGACTGGACCGTGCCATTCAGGGCAAGGCGCAACCTCACGAAAGCGGCTACTGGCTGGTGGACGAGTACCCGGACGACCTGTCCGAGAAGGCCAGCCAGGAGAGACGATTGCGCGTCGCCCGGCTGGAGAACCTGGTGAAGATCGGCGTGGCCGACAAGATCGGCCCGAACACCTGGCGACTGGAACCCGGCTGGGACCGGGCGCTCAAGGAACTGCAAATCCTGCAAACGCGCACCAAAATGGTGGCGCAGGCCCGTGCCTTGATGACGGAGCCGCGCTGTGTGCCGCAGGTGACGCGCCTTGCCCCCGGCGACCGGCTGGTGGGCCGGGTGCTGGGGACCGGCCTCGATGAGGGCAACGACCGTGCTTATGTGCTGCTGGAGGGGGTGGATAACCGGGCGCATATCGTGTACCAGACGGCATCCTTGGAAAAGGCTCGCGAGAAGCAGGACCTACAGTTACGGCACCTGGTGGCCCTTACTGGGCTGGACAAGGGCGTGGCCGTCCAGGATTACGGTGTGGTGATCCCGGACCAGGGCTTCCGGTCGGTGAAGATCCCCGACGCAGCCTTGGATGACGCGATAGCACACGAAGAGCGGCACGGCATCCGGGATATGCTTGATCCCAAGACGGGCTTTGCGGCGGTGTGGCATCAGGAGTTGCGGGCGCGGCGCGATCGGGAACGGCGCAAGAAGGAACAGGAGCGCAAAGCCGAGCTCGCAAAGAAGGCGGAAAAGCGGAGCCGCACGCGGAAACCCGGATCGGAGATTGAGTGATTCAACTCTTCGGATCGGTTTTGGCCAAGAATGTCACGTTGGGAAGCCCCTGAAAGTGGGCATCGCAGGTCAGGAGGGTCGCGTTATGGTGACGCGCGGTGGCATATACGATGGCGTCGGCTGTGGCCAGTTTGTATTCTCGATGTAGCTCGACGGCCAGGAGCGCGATGCGGGTATCGAGGGGTACGACCATGCACTTTTGGGAGAAGGCAATCACCTGATCGGCTTTGTCCTCACCAACTTCGCGCAACAACCACTTCGAGAGCTCGAACTGTACCAGAGTGGGGACGATCCATTGTGGCTTGTCAGGGAAGTGCTCGGCTACTTGCGTGCCCAACGCGGTACCGGCCAACCACTCCACCCACGCCGACGTATCGACGACGCAGGGGAGAGCCGCCGTCAAAACCGATCCGCCCGGTCACGTAACGCCTCAATGCGTGCGCCACGAGCGATGCCGACAAGCTCCGCTGCCTCGGGCACGGGTATCATCAGTACGCCCTTGCCCTTGGGAATGAACACGAACTCCTGCCCGGCTTGCCAGTGCTGCTCCTCGCGTACCGCCTTTGGAATGGATATCTGGTACTTGCTGGATAGGGTTGCCGTCGTTGCCATAAATCTTTCTCCACAGCTATCGATGCAATATCCGTAAGAATATCAGATCCCATGAACCTCTGCCAAACGTCGCGGCGCTCTTGTGTGCGGCTGGAGGGGATGGCCAATCGGGTGCATATCGTGCGTCTGGCGGCATCCATAAGAAGGGCCGTTAGAAACTGGACATGGAATGATGCCGTAAGAACCACTCACTTAGCAGGTGATCGGTTGTCGTGCTGGGCAACATCCGATTCCAGCAACATCCGTATGTATCGGGTGTAGGGGATTTTCTTTGCCGCCGCTCTAGCCTTCACCGCAGCCAACAGCGGGGCGGGTAGCCGCATGTTGAGCGCGGCATCCTTGGGGGCTATCTCGAACTGCATGGGCTTGAACTGCCGAACGTCCAGATCCGACAGGTCTTGTTCCAGAAACTGTTCTGCCTGTTCATCGGCCGCCATTGTGGGTACTTTCTCCATAGGTCAATCTCTCCTGTTCGTGCATTTACCTGGCGCTGATGGGACGGATTTTCCGTGCACGGAGGGTGAATGCCACAAACAGGGCACGCCCACCTACTATCCCAACGGCGATGTGACGTGTCTCCGCCGGCGTGGAATGCCGCAGGTCTGGCGCCACCCGTGCAGCACCGCCGAGAAACAAGCTTTCGATTTCCTACTGAGAAACGCCAGGCTTGCCGCCTTTCGGCTAGTGGCTGTTCGCGGGTAATAGAGTTCCATCATGGCCCCTGTTGGCGTCATCCTGGACGCCCGAGTCACTGTAATAATGTTTACTCACCCAGCTCCTTAGTAGTGGTAATTGGTCGAGCATCTCTTGCCTTTCAGCGCGGGTCAGTCTGGCCACGGAGACCGATCCCGCTGATGACCTTCATCGGCTAGTACGCAGCGGAAGCTGTCATTCATCCTTGCAGTTTATCGGGCTGCAAAAACCTGAGATACAGACCTTATTTCCTCGAAGCGTGTTGATAATTCAGAAATCCATTCGCTGTTTGTTGTGACCGTCACTTTTCCAAGAATATCTTGCCTGTGCGACACAATTCCCGTACAGAGATCGTCGGATATTGCAAAGCTCGCATACGGTAACAGGTGTTCAATAGAATTCCTTAAAATATAGTAAACATTGATTCCCACAGACGCCTGGTCACGCAAGATCTCCTCAAGTTCTGTAAGCTCATTTTCTGTCGACAAAACGAATATCCGCTCTATTTTTATCCCCTTCCTCGCTTGACTTATATTGAGCTCCGTGTGCTCCGTGCCGCGTATTCCTGTTTTCCAGTAAAATCGCTTAGATAGGTTACTTACCACTTTGAACGTTTGACCTGGCTCAAGCGAGCCCAAAAGAACCATAGAAGCAAGATATATATCGTGAAAAATATAATCCGAACCTCGTTCAGCAGACGCCAGCATTTTATAAATATTTTCAAACTCCAATAATGCTATCCGTGTGGACACGACAGAGTGATTCTTCTTGAGTCGTATGTATGTGCCTAGCATTTCATTAATAGAAACTTGTTCTTTCGAGGAAAGATCTAATGCTGGAAATAGATTCTTTATTCTTTTTTCCAGATTGTCCATAACAATAATTATTTCAGCGAGAAAAGTGGCCAAACCAAATGCAAGCATTATTACAACAGTGATAGATAGGCTTAAATGATAAATATTTCCAGCCCACAGTGTCAAAAGGACGAATACAAGACCAAAAAAAGCTATCAGTAATCGCAGGAGCATTGCTCTAGACATCAACTCACCTCCCTGAGATAAAGTTATACAAAATGTGTCGCTCTCTTTTTGGCTAACTGGGCCAAGAGAAAAACGCTGTACGATCCTTACAGGCTTACTTCACTCGTCGCCAGATAAAAGCGTGGAAAACGGCAAGCCTTAAAAGAATGTTATGCCGAGCTTTTATATACACCGAAAAGGGCTGATCAGAATTCCCTTACCTGTCAGTGACCGATACTGGAATCAACCATCATTCAGTATGAACATTGTTACCATCCGTAGTTGCACCCTCGCTGGCCGAGCCCACGAGCATAGCATATTTTGCCAGAACCCCCCTGGTGAACTTGGAATGTCGGGGCTTCCATGCTCTATGCCTAGCAGAGAGCTCGGCCTCAGCCACGTGAATCTCTAGCAAGTTCCGGTCTAAGTCGATAGTGATTTGGTCCCCGTCACAGACCAACGCGATGGGTCCACCGACTGCGGCTTCCGGGGTAACATGACCAACGACGATGCCATGGGTCGCGCCAGAAAATCTGCCATCAGTTATCAATCCGACTTTATCACCGAAGCCTTCACCCACTAAGGCGGCTGTGGGAGAAAGCATCTCGCGCATACCCGGACCTCCTTTTGGTCCTTCGTATCGTATTACAATGATATCACCCGGACGAATTCTTCGTGCCAAGATCGCCTCCATACAGAATTCTTCACTGTCAAACACCCGTGCCGGTCCGGTAATACGACGGATCTGAAAGCCACCTATCTTTGCTACAGCACCATCTGGCGATAAGTTTCCCTTCAATACGGCCAAGTGTCCGGTTGAAGATACTGGACGAGACCATGGTCTAATCACGCATTGCTTCTCTTCCGGATGCTCCGATATCCCAGCGAGATTTTCGGCAACGGTTTTCCCTGTGATGGTTATTGCATCGCCGTGGAGCAAGCGATGGTGTAATAGTATCTTCATCACCTGTGGAATCCCCCCTACAGCGTGGAGATCCGTCGTCACAAACTGTCCGGAGGGCTTCATGTCACAAAGTACTGGTACACGCCGTCGGATCTCCTCAAAGTCGTCCAGGCTGAGTGAAACATCAGCCGCCTTTGCAATAGCAAGCAAATGCAGAACAACATTAGTAGAGCCACCAATTGCCATTGCGACAGCAATTGCATTTTCAAATGCCTTTCTCGTCAAAATCCTCCTCGGCAAAAGATCGCTTTGCATCGCTCCCAAAAGTGCGGTCACCGCCTGCTCAACCTGGGCTTGCTTACCGCCGTCCTCAGCAGCAAGCGTCGAAGAGTAAGGCAAGCCCATACCCATCGCTTCAATAACTGAGGCCATAGTGTTGGCTGTAAACATACCGCCACAAGATCCCGCGCCCGGACAAGCGTTCCGTTCGATCTCTAATAATTCCTCCACGCTCATTTTTCCCATGGCATGCTGACCTACAGCTTCAAAAACATTCATTATGGTAATCGCTTTACCATGATGGTTTCCGGGCTTAATCGTTCCACCGTACACGAAGATGGCTGGAATATTTAATCTGGCTATCGCGATCAGAGCACCAGGCATATTCTTATCGCATCCGCCCGTTGCCAGCAGTCCATCCATTGATTGACCAAGACATACCGTTTCAATAGAATCCGCAATTACCTCTCTAGAGACCAAGGAGAGGCGCATTCCTGGAGTTCCCATGGCAATGCCATCGGATACCGTTATGGTTCCAAATATTTGAGGTTTAGCACCGGCCTTATGTAAGGCGTTCTCTGCAAATGTGACAAGCTTGCCAATACTACTATTACAGGGTGTGATAGTGCTAAAGGCATTGGCAACCCCAATGATTGGCTTTTCGAAATCGGTATCAGAGAATCCTACGGCCCTCAACAATGCTCGATTTGGGGATCTTTGGGCCCCACTTGTAACAACGGAGCTAATTCGTTTCATAAATCCCACCGTCCTCGCTAAGAAAAATCCACCAATGAAAGTGAAAAGGTGACCGAACAAAGATGTCAGGAGAATTGACTTGACTTATTTCCCGAACGCATGGACTTTTTCTAATGCGCCACACAAAAGATATAGTTACTTCAATATATAATTATGCTTGGTTGATTCAACGAGAATTCATAAAGATACCTCCCGTCTCAAGGATTGCAATGGTCACAAAACATTGGGTCGGCCTTTTCGTCGTGAGAAGTTTCTCGCTTCTCAATATTACCACATTTTTGGCATAACCACAGCTCTGCATGAATGATTTTAGTTGGCCTTCCGCAGTGTGCGCAAGGCAAACCAGGAAATGTTTGTTTCACGGCATAACCTGGCATTTCGCAAGATGGACAGGAGGATCGCATTTTCGTTAACAGATCTTCCGTTGCTTTCTCAATCATGTTCCTCCGCGAAGGATTTCCGTGCGCTCGCCCATCAGTTTCGAGAAAAACATAGCCATCACTTGCCATGGCCGAAGCTGAACGAAATGCGCATTCAAAATGTTCCCAAGTAAAAACATCTTTTATTATTCTTGGATCCCCATCATTGTTTGGGCGAAGAATTACATATTGTACAGGAAAGCCAATTTTTTTTGCGAAGTCTGCTGCATCATCCCAATTGCACGTTCTGTAGTGGTGATGATTGCCCGGGCCTTGTGCAAACCCGACAATTTCAATCCCGTTGAACGCATCGACAAGAATGATCAACTCCCGATTCCAGGGCATCAGTCCAACAAAAGGATCGGAACCAAATGCCCCCTCGCTTGCCAGACCCAGCAAGGTTCCAGCAATGTCCATGCCAATTCTAGCTTTTTTTCTTGCGGTATCTAGTTGCGTATCAACCCTTGGTATTTCTCTGGTAAAAGTTCCTAGCTGATCGGTATCGAACTGTGTAACGGCCTCTAATTGACAGCCAAGTACTTCCAACATAGGAGCTATTATTCGCTCTTTGCCGTGCTTGGTAAGCAATGAGATACGCCTCTCGGCATAGTAGCTCGCGGGCACAACAGCCATACCATCTCCTCCCTAGATCTGTAGAGATCCCACGAAATCGTTGGCTTTGTCACGCTATCAATAGCAGACTCCCGCCTTCATAAAGGTCTCATAAGGCATGTAGGTCGATCCTTCAGACGAAAAGCTCATACCCACCATTCCGTTGAAGATGTTGATTGAGCAGGATCTAAGGTGTATGGGACTCTCAGTTCTGCGTAACGCTTTCATACGCTCCAGAATGAGTCTAATATCGTCGGCGGGAACCACAGCTTTCTCCGAGTATGATCGGTTTGGATAGGCAAGACAGCTGTCAGGATCCAATAGATCGGAAACTCCCAGTATCCGATATCGATACGGATCGTCGATTTGCCAGATCACAGTCTGACTACTAGAGAAGTGTATTTTTACGTGGTATACACCTCGAAACATCATCAACTCTTCTATCACGCTGATAATCGTGTCCATCTCCCTATCCATTTTACTGGTCGCTCGTATCTGATCGGTCTGGATATCGGGAGAAAATTTTCGTAGACTTCTTGTATCGCCATACAAACCCTCAATGGGAGGCAACTCGCGGAGCGCAAAGTCTGCTCCCAAGAATCCCACCAAATCGCCCTGGATATCGCGTAGAAAGTACGTCGCAGTCATGGATGGACGTAAAGCATTTTGGCTAATGTATGCCTCGCATAACAAGAAATCTACTGCTTGCGTTCCATCATCTAAGTAAGGCCACTGTTGATAACAAGTTTCTCGATTTCGGTCCAAAAAGCTTGCGATGGACAATGCCTCCCGCATATATGGTCGATCTGATCTGTCCCGCCCCATGTGTTCGACAATGAGTCCGTCGCGACTCATGGATGAGCTGATTTGATTGCCCATTCTATCCACAACGTACAGATACTTCGCGTAGGGCAGAGATGCGAACGTTTCCGATAGCACAGCATCCAGGTTGGATCGAAAGCACAAAGGGGATGCATCATCCTTCGCCAGCTGACTCACTAAGGAACCGATCCTTTGCATTGGAGCGTAGAGCAACTGCATGAGGCGGGCCCTTTGCCGGGATACCACATTGGAAACCGGCTCACTAACCGCACTCGTGTTATTCTCCGACGGAAATGCTATCTTTAAGTCCTGAGTTTCCATAATATAAATCCTCTTTTTGAGCGGCATTATTACACAGTCCAGATTCGGGAGGATAGGCCCTGCCTGCTTCCAGCTTAAATTAATACCCAATCCGCCTCGCTACGTCTCTCCCAGAGAGATCCGTCCG
>ERZ1669250.800-NODE-800-length-12328-cov-3.127353_pt1 | contig 12328 bp, 14 predicted proteins | sample MGYA00579295_ERZ1669250 | MGnify/ENA primary metagenome ERZ1669250 (study PRJEB41166, sample SAMN08046056) | hot springs metagenome | biome: hot spring; feature: acid hot spring; material: thermophilic sediment; isolation source: thermophilic sediment from acid...
AACATTACCGTACTCACTTGGGAAATAGGAATAACCCCAATTGAAAACAACCATATTATACATAATATATAGCGTCCTAATGGCAGGTGGTTTATTAAGGCCATACGCATTCTCTAATTGGGTAATTATTTGCGATTGTAATTGCTGTATTTGTGTTGAGTTATAGTGACCATGCAGCATCAAGCTCATTATTATTGATTTTGCCTCCATCATTATCTCATCCTTAAGTATCTTAGAAGCAGGACCAGCAAGTGCGAAGGAAATTACGAAAAGTACTATAAATAGGAGAATAACTAGTGTAGCGGCTCTCACGGCAAGTGTCCTCGCAAGACCCATCGAGACACAATGGTATCTGTAAATTATTTAAGCCTTACTAACATGCGTAGATCAATTTAGGAATATGTATAAGAAAAGAATAATTTTAAGAAGGAATATTTTACGTAGTTAATTTATTTCCTCCTTCTAACAGCTAACCAAGCGCCTATAGCAACTATTATCACAACTATTATTACTATTATCGCAATTATTAGAGTTGTACTTACGGCAGTCGGCGCTTTAGGTGGTGGAGGCGGCGGTGGTGGTGGAGGTGGTGGCGGTGGTGGAGGTGATACTGTGAGTGATGTTACGTATTGTACGGGTATAGACACAACGTTGGTGAATGCGTAGAGTAATAATTCGTATGTTCCTGGTGTTAGTGTTGCGGTTACGTTGCTTGGTATTGTTACGGTTAATGTTCCTGGCGTTGTTGAGGATGCAAAGGTCTCATAAACAATCTGCCCAGTGGCTGGGTTAATCAAATACACATAGGCCTCCGGATTACCCACCGCACTTATGCTTACGGTTAGTGATGCCGTAGTGTTCGTGTAAATGCTTGTTGGCGATACTGAAGTAATACTCGGTACTAGTGTGGTGGGTACGGAGGTCACACCTAGCTTAACAAATACTTGGTTAAACCAGTACGTGTAGTTATACGGATATCCTGACCAGCTCACGAGTATTGCTGACTGCGGCTTTGTAGTTACTATGCTCTTGAGTATATACGGTCCATTACTTATCCAGAAGTTACCATAGGTATTGTAGAAGTTTAGTGCATCCTCGTAGTCCTGTATAGCCGTAGCTGTGGCATTAGGGCCTAGTGCATTATAGCCATCATTGACAATAGCCCAGGATCCATTGTCCCAAATATAGCCGGTCTTGATCCAATTCTGAAGCACTGAAGCTAGGTACTGATTAAACTGCAGTGACCTGAAGTCGGCTTGTGAAATACTTAGTGATTGAGCCTCGCCACTTGTGAATGCATACTTACCCTGCTGATACGCATAGAACTCAAGGGCGAGGACAACCCATGGATTAGCAAATGTTGGGAATCCAGGCGCGTAGTAAGCAGCTACGAAGTTGGGGTCTGGGAACCAGTAATCACCGTAGATAACCACAGTACCGTTTGGATAAAACAACATACCAACAATAGTACTTGTGGTTGGTGATATGATACCGCCAACATCGCTTGCGGTTGCCTGGTTAGGACCTAGGTCTGGTGCTCCTGTCGTGGTTGTTGCTGCAAGGTCAAACCACGTGTAGTAGTAGAAGATTATGTCAGCCATACTTATTGGCTGTCCATCTTGCCAGTACTGGCCAAGCCATGTGCCATTGAAGTATAGGTAAACAATGGACTTTGCGTACTGACCTGGGCCAACAGGTTGCCACTTCTCGGCCGTAGCATTCCAGATAACTGCGTCTGGAGGTACTGGGTATATGGCTGAGCCATTGGGACTAATTATTGCATTCCAAGCACCCCTAAGAGGCATTGGTTCGCCAGTGAACGGATTATAATATGCGAATGGGTCGCTCGTGAACTCCTGAATGACATCGTATGTGTAAGTGTCTATTGAGACGAACCAGCCGAAGTTATTCCATGGGAATTCACTTACGTGGAACATACCAACATTAAGGACATTGGGATGAGTTGTTGAGTATGCGAACTTGATACCGAGAGGCCATTCAAGGCCGAATATGCTGGGCATCCAGTTGTTCAGGTTTTGTATTGGGTATGGGAATGTGGCTGCAACGAGCCAAACCCTAACGGCCTGCTGGAAGCAGTCATATAGTGCTGTCTTTGAATAGCCCTCAAACTGCTGTAGTGATGTGAAGTTACCAGTGGCGGCCCACATTGTTAAGGTGTCGATTGTAGAGTTTGAATACTGCCAGTAGCCAGTCACGCCCCAGCCAGGCATGTCGCCAGTCCATGATGCGCAGAAGGCAGCGCCAGCGTACGTGTCCCAGGGCTCTGGCGTTATGGTCCAAGCCTCAGTGTATATCTGCCACTCCATCTGAGCTGGGTTTGATCCGTAGACTATTGTTAAAGCCTCGGATAAATCACCATAAATTGGCTTAACAGTAAAGCCTAGGCTCTCGAGTTCTGACATGAACATTTGTCCCATGGCGTATCTATATGGGTCGTCATTTCTGATGAAGAATATTATTGTTACGGGCTGCGGCGTTGTGCTATTAGGCGGTATATAGTACCACTTGCCGTTAATGTATAGTATTCTGCCGACCCATGGGTTATACATTCCGTCAAAATTCGATGTTGTGTTTATGGCTTGGAATAGTGCAAATATTGATTGATTAACGTACGTTGGATCGTAATGTATATTCGCTTGCACGATCATAGGTTGTATCAATAGTTGGCTATTTATTGCGAAGGGTCCGGGCCAGTCATACATCGGTGTTGCATAGCCGGAGAACACCTGGGTAATTATAGCGCTTCTATCAACTAAATAATTCATGAGGAACCTAAATTGCCAATAGGCAAACGGGTTAAAGGTGGTGTTACTCGGATATGGGTTAAAGAGAAGATCATAGGCCGATGTGACTGATGGGCTGACCATCATGATACCAGATGTTGTGGATAGTTGTGAGAGTACGTTAGGCGGTAGCGCGAATGGGTTTAGATAAATGTCTATTTTGCCTGAGGTGAAATACTGAACAGCCTCTGTTGGTGATACTTCATATATGTTTATTGTGGATGGCATCGTTTGTTGAGCACTGACTGTAAGTCCTAAGATTAGTATCGCCGTGAGTAGTGCAACTACGGTTATTACTAGTACGGAAGTTAACATTCTTCCCTGTATAGGCATAATTCTTTGCTCCTTTAGTTCATATTTAAGCTTTTCCATGTATATTGATTATTGATTCAGTAAACCCAATTATCAATAAGGCTATTACTAGTATAAATAGTATTGTGAGTACAATTGTCAATATATCAATAATTCTAGACCTATGAACACCAATTATTTCAACATGACCATTGCCAACAATCGACGTTGTGAGCGAAGTTATTGTCGTGAAGTTAAGGGTCTCCGTCTGATTGGGGCTTAAACTCGCAGTGTAGTATAGGGTTAATGTTATGTTTGTTTCAGGTATCCATTTTATTACGGTAAAATTTGCATTAAGACTATTATTGCCCGTCCTCAATATTATGAACACAGTGTCAGCAGGGTTTATTCTAAACGTACTATTTATCGCAGTGCCATTATAGTAATAGTGAATGGAGAATGGCATTATTACTACGTATATTGCTAGTATTATCGTTATGACTCCAATTATGTAACTGGCAATTACAAATCTATTCCTAAATATGTCACTAAGCATTAAGAACACTTGGATAATTTTCTAATGCTGAAGTATTAAAATCTGTCGTTAATTTGATCATAGTTTTAACTTAACTCTCCTCCAAAGTCTTCTCGCTGGGTTTGTTAAAACTTTCCTATTGGTTTTTGCTGTTACCCATATCGGTGGGGCCCTATTTGATTTATTAGCTGCGGCAAGTCTTAACTTCCTTGCCAATGGTTTATTCCTAGCCATGCCCACTCACCTGTACCTTATCCTGAACTCTCTATGGGTCTGTTTATAAATTGTTTCCAGTATTTTCCTTAAGTCCTCATCCGTGATTGGCACCCTGATCCTGCCGGACTGGGCTAACGCTATTAACTGCTGCTCCAGCGCCTCAACAAGCTCTGGTTTAACAACTCTCAGGTTGTCAAGTCTTTCCCTGGCCTCAGGTGTTAATATAACCCTAAGGACTGCCCTCCTCTGTGCAGCCAACTCCTGTCTTTTTCTCTCCTCCTCTATCTGTTTCTGGAGCTCCTGCATCTTCCTCTGTCTAATGGCCTCAAGCTCATCCTCGCCTAGATTTTGCCCCTCGCTTTCATCATAGTTTTCATTAATGGACATCGCGCATCAAAAGTACTAAGCCTATTTATTAACCTTAATGGGTCATTACTCGGAGGATGCCTTTGGAGGAGTTAAGTACTTCGTAAGTTCTGGGTTTTGTTTAGTCAACTCCTTAAGTATGTTTAGGGCTATCTTATCAAGTAATGAGCGTCCTTGAGGCGTTATAACCCTACCAGTCTTCGTCTTAGTCACGAGACCGGCCTCCTCAAGTTGATGAAGTATATTCCTAATAATGGCGCCGCCGGCCTTCCTAGTCTTCTCACTCCTGGATCCAGTACCTATCTTAGCCCTATAACTAAATGCCGATCTTAAACTACCGAGACCCACAGGGCCATTTAGGTATATCTTCCTTAAAATGGCCGCAGCCCTTACATACCACCAATCCTCCTGCATTGGAGGTCTATCCTTACCTGGGCCTGTCTTTACGAACAACGCCCAGTCCGGTGGTTTAACCTGCGGCACATTCTCCTTTAAGTACTTCGCAAGTTCCCTTATCAATAGGTCTGCGGGCACGTCCTTAACGCTGACCAAGGCTGGTCACGAAACGGTAAGTACTAGGATTAATAAGTATTTTTGCACGTAAAGAATACATTAAAATAATTACAGAATTATCCTCTATTAATGACCTTCTCTATCGTAGCTACCGACGGTATTGATATAGGTGTTGCAGTAGCTTCAAAGTTCATAGCCGTAGGCGCCATCGTACCTCACCTCAAGGTTGATGTTGGCGCTGTGGCGACACAATGCTATGCGAATCCAAGGCTTGCTGAGCAAATACTTGAGTTGATGAGTAGGGGTGTTTCGGTTAATGATGCTGTGAATAGAGCTTTGGAGGCAGATCCTGATAGGGAAAATAGGCAATTAGGTGTTGTTTCGGTTAAGGGCGAGGTTAAGGCCTTTACTGGGTCTAAGTGCATGTGGTATGCCGGCCATATTATCGGTAGTAATTATACGGTACAGGGCAACATACTAGCTGGGCCTGAGGTTCTTGAGAGTATGGCTAAGGCCTTTGAGAGTAAACGTGGTGAGTTGGTTGATAAATTACTTGAGGCCTTACTGGCCGGTGATAGGGCTGGTGGTGATAGGAGAGGTAAGCAGTCCGCAGCCGTGGTTGTGCTTAGGCCTGGCGGTGGTTACCTAGGTTTGTCGGATGTCTATGTTGATCTTAGGGTTGATGATAATCCAGAACCTGTCCAGGAGTTAATGAGGCTATTCAGCATTTGGGAATTGACACTCCTTAATAGGGAGGATCCAAGTGATGTTGTTGATAAGGCGAGGATCGCCGCAACGATTCAGAGGGTACTTAAGGCTTTGGGCTTCTATAAGGGTGAGGTTACTGGTGTTTGGGATGAGGAGACTGAGAGGGCTTTTGAGGATTGGGCTGGTTATGAGAATTTCGAGAATAAGATTAGGAAGGATGATAAAGTCTATGGCTCTATCTATCGTTACCTAATTAATGAAGCTAGGCGCAGAGGTTTAACGGTTGATGGTTAGAAGGCTTAATAAATAGGTTGTTTTTGCTGTTTGTGCAATGGCCATAAAGTTCTGCCCTCGTTGTAAAAGCATGATGGTTCTAACTAAGGAGGGCGGCAAAGCTGTTTGGAGATGCCCAAAGTGTGGCTATGTTGAGGAGGTAAATACTAACAGTGTTAAGCTTGTGGAGAAGACGGCATTGAGTAAGAAGGATGATAAGCCAATAGTGCTTACGAAGTCTAGTGAGGAGGCACTGCCTAAGGTTAGAAAGACATGCCCAAGATGTGGTAATGAGGAGGCGTACTTCTGGGTTCAACAGACTAGGGCTGCTGATGAACCACCAACCAGGTTCTATAAGTGTACTAAGTGTGGTTATGTTTGGCGTGAGTACGAGTAAGCAATAAATATAATCTAAGGTTAAGTAATACGGTTTTCTTAAAGATGTAGAGTTTAAATTTAAGTGGTTGGGAATGGTAATTGATGTCTGAGGTTAAGGTAACGTATCCAGATGCTAAGGAATTTTCAGAAATAATAAATGCAATATCTGCATTGATAGAGGAGGCAAGCTTCACGTTGGCTAGTGATGGTTTGAAGCTAAGGGCGTTGGATCCCTCCAGGACCGCTATGGTTGATCTACTAATTCCTAGGGAGGCCTTTGAGGAGTTTCCAGAAAGTTTGAGTGAGGAGGTTAGGATTGGCGTTAATTTTGATGATTTTAAGAAATTGCTAAGGAGGATTAAGAAGGGTGATAAAATAGGAATGGAGGTTAGTGAGGGTAAGTTAAGGGTTAGGCTTATTGGTAAGGCCTCGAGAACGATGACATTGCCACTTATTGATATTGGTGCTGAGGAATTACCAACACCTAAGGTGGTGTATACAGTACTGGCTAAGGTGTCTAGCGACTCGTTGAATGAGGCTCTTAAGGACGCTGACGTTATAGCTGATGCTGTTAAGTTTGATGCTAAGGATGATGGTCTCTACATCTCGGCTAGTAGTGATAAGGGTGATGTTGAGGTTAAGTTTGAGAAGGAGGGTGAGGTTATGTTTGAGTACGACCTCAAGGAACCAGCAACGGCTAAGTACAGTCTTGATTACCTCGTTGACACAGTCTCTAAGGCATATAGGATTAGTGATATAGTCACTGTGGAATTTGCTACTCAAAAGCCGATAGCCCTAACCTTCGAGATACCCATGGGTGGAAAGCTAACGTACTACATAGCGCCAATGATCGAGTAGGTAATACCAAGAATTAAGCACTAAAACATTATAATATTAAGTATTAAATATACGAGTGATTAAAAGACCATGCCTAGTTTTATCGACTTAGTTAAGGTAATGTTTAGGAGCTACTACAGGACCGCAGATCTATCTGAGGTTAGTGAAATACAGGGTAGGGAGTTTGGTTTTCAATTCTTTGACAAGGAGGGGATGGTAAGGCACGTTGGCTTTAAGGATGAGAATGAATTGAAAAGTTACCTAGTGAGTAATGTGCCATCCCATGTTTATTACTCATCAGCCATCTATAAGGACCCGACGAGTCAAGACATGGATTCTAAAGGTTGGTTGGGCGCGGATTTGATATTCGATATTGATGGTGATCATCTACCCACGCAGAACTGCCAGGGTGTCGAATTGATGACCCTTGAATGCCTTAGTGATGCCACAGAGGAGGTTAGTAAATTGTTGGATTCTTTAATTGAGGACTTTGGATTCTCTGACTCCTCCATTAAGGTATTCTTTAGTGGCCATAGGGGGTATCATGTGCATATTGAGGAGCCTGAGATCAGGGGTTTGACTGATGAGGAGAGGAGAGAGATCGTTGATTACCTGCTTCTTCGTGGGTTCAGCATTGAGCATCTGATTAGAGGTAATACCATCCTTATTGATGCCGGGTTAAGGGGCATTGGTGGTAGACTTGCATCGCTAATTCACGAATCAGACCCAGAATTACTTGAGGGTCTCGTTAATAGGGATAGACCAAGTAAACATTTAATTAGGAAACTCAGTTCTCTCAGCACTGTTATTAGTGATAAACTTTCCATTCATGTTGATGAGGTTGTGACCATGGACATACACAGGTTGATCAGAATGCCCAATTCGCTTCACGGCAAGACCGGGCTCAGAGTTGTCAGAGTTAGTTTGAGTGATTTGGAGAGGGGTGCCGAGTACATTGTTGAGAGGGCAATACAGTTTAGGCGAGGCTCGCTAACGCTTAGATTAGTTAAGAGGTTACCTGTTAGGAGGGTTTGGGGTGAGGACATTGTTGGTGATGAGGGTAGTATTGTTAAAGTACCTACCTACCTGGGTATATACCTAGTAATGAGCGGTTGGGGTGAGTTGGTTGATTAGCGATGTACTTAAGAAACTACTTGATTTCGTCAAGCTTGAATTAAGTACTGAGGATCTTCAAAAACCACCTTACGAATCATACGCGCAATTAATCCAGGAAATAAACAATAAGCTATTGCTTAGGAGTAATGTCCTCGATAAAGAATTGGTGGAATCCGTAAGAAACATGGTTAAGGAAACAATAGCCACGCTTATTAGGAAGAGGATTGATAAGCTGATGAAGTACTACGAGACTGGTAAGGAAATACCTCAGGAGAGCATGTTCATGGAGGAAAGGCGTTTCTTAACACCACTACTCAGTTTAAGAGTTATTGAAGTACCTAAGGGTGAGGCTCAGGGAGTGTCCGAGCTATCAGTAATATCGTTCAGGAAGGGGTTTCCAGCATTATATAGCGTCCGTTTAATGACGCTTGGCCCCTTTTCACAATTTGACATAGCCGCAATACCCAGGAGCGATGCTGAAGAGTTAGTGCGTAGGGGCATTGTTGATATTATACGTTGATCAATGGGGTAAAAGATGTGACTATTTTGCCATGAATGGCGAAGTTTTAAGTAATGTTTATAAAGGGGATTTGCCCTGCGTATTTCGTGAAGTTTCCAAGGGTTGTGAGGGTTTATTGCCCAAGGTGTAATGCTTACACGGACCATACAGTAACGATATATAGCCATGGTAAGAGGAGGGACTTGGCTGAGGGCCAGAGGAGGTACTTAAGGAAGCTTAAGGGTTATGGATCAAGCAGAAAGCCTAAGCAGAAGAGGTTCTCTAAGACTACTAAGAAGGTGGTGGTTAAGTTGCAGTGTAGGCAGTGTGGTTATGTGGTTATGAAGACACTTGGTAGGCTGAAGAAGGTTGAGTTGGTTGAGGTTAAGTGAGGTGGTTATAATGCCGATAAATTGGCGATCAGTCCTCGTACCAAGACCCCGCTCAAGGTTCCTAAGGGTTAGGTGCAATAACTGTGGTAATGAGCAGGTGGTTTTCGATAGACCAGCAATGATTGTTAGGTGCCTAGTCTGTTGTTGCGTGTTGATAGAGCCAACTGGCGGTAAGGGTAGGATTGTTGGCGCCACGATAGTGGCTACCTACGAGTAGAGGTAACGAAAAAGGTATAAATGCTCCTCTACTTTGGCTCAATCAATGAGTAAAACGGAGAAGAAGGCTGAGAGAACGGATGATATTAAGAAGAATGTTCTATCAGTGAGGATTGCGAGAAAGGAGTTACCGGATATCGGTGAGTTGGTTATAGGCACTGTATACAGGATTTTAGAGCATGGTGCCTACGTCCTACTTGATGAGTATGGTGGATTGGAGGCTTACGCACCCATTAATGAGGTTGTGCAGTCGTGGTTCCATGATATAAAGGACTACTTAAGGCCTGGGCAGAAGATCGTGTTTAGGGTCATTAGGGTTGATCCACGTAGGAGGCTTGTCGATGTATCGCTTAGGAAGGTTAGGGAGGAGGAGAAGAAGGAGAAGCTAACTAAGTGGAAGAGAACGTTAAGAGGCATAAAGCTTCTTGAGTTGGTTGCTAAAAAACTGAACATAACCCTCGATAAGGCACTACAGGATTTTGGGTGGAAGCTTGAGGATTATTATGGCGACTTCTTAGCGATATTTGAGAATGCCGTGAAGTATGGGCCAGGCGATCTCAAAAAGTTAGGACTTAGTGATAACATTATTAATGCCATAATGGATGTAGCTAAGGAGAGAATCGAGGTAGAACCCACAGAGATCTCTGGTGTAATTAGGATCATCAGCATTAAGCCGGATGGCGTCAAACACGTTAAAGAGGTTTTGCTAAAAGCCATGGATCTAGCCAAGAAGGAGGGTGTTGAAAGCATTAAAATATACACTATTGGACCACCCAGGTACAGGATAGACCTGGTGGGTAAAGACCCAAAGAAACTTGAGCAAACACTTAAGGACATTATCAACCTAATCACTACCGAGATAAAAAAGAGAGGTGGCGAAGCCAGTTTCACTAGGATTGGTGAGTAATCATGGATTCAATACTAAGGCGTTGCAAGAAGTGCGGTAGATACACCATGAGGAAGGATAGATGCCCATACTGCGGCGGCGAGCTTGAAGTCCCACATCCACCTAAATTCTCACCTGAGGATAAGTACGGCAGGTATAGGTTGCTTATGAAGATAATGAGTGGGGAGATCAAGCTTAACCAGGATGCCGTGAAGACAATACTTACGAAACTCTCACAAACAAAAGCGAACGAATAAGCAGTTACTACTTTTTACTTAACCGTTAGAAAGTGTTTGGTTTCTTGCCAATGCATTTAATAAACTATAATTAATTTTGTATATTATCACCCAACCATACGGTCTAGAGACATACACTAACTGAGCCCAGGGTGGTGGATACAATAAGTAGTACCATGGGGTTACTGGTCCTGTATAGCCGGGTATGCCAATATAGGCTAGTTTAAATGATGCACCACCAGTTCCCGGCATTATTGTTGGCATTCCCTCAAATACCCAATACGCTGGAGCTTGACTTCTCGTACATTCATACCATACTGCGTAGGATGCGCTTGTTACCTCGGAATTAAACATTAGACTGTATAGAGTGACGTTATATGCCGCATAGAACGTATTGTTGGCAAAGGGCACGTAAATTGTTGAACCACCTATCTGTGCGGGTGATATGAATGTATTGGCTATATAATTGGTTGAATAACCTGCTATCCTTGCCATCCAATAGCTCTTTGCAAAATCACCGCCGGCTGGGTATTCCGGTATTAATATGCATACAGGTCCTGTACCTGTGATGTTTACAGGACCGTACACGAAATAAGGCTCGAATATCAATATATACTGCGGATCATGTAATTCATTTAATTTCTCCAAAACACCTGTATAATTATAGGGATTTGACATGAAGAAACTACCTATTAGGGCTATCTGCGTGGAATTCACCGTAGAGTTGTCGGCTAAGCTTGTTCTATTACCAATAACCGCGATCCAATAGCCGTAATCCCACCATGAGAGTACTGTGGCGTTTGGTGGTGTATTGTAGGATAGCCATTGAAGGGCGTCTAGCCAATCCGGCGTCGGAATTGGTGGTGTTACTGTACTGACTATTTGCTGCGGCATTATTGACATTGAGAGAGCTGGTTGTATATTTATTACAAATGCCAATGCTAATACCACGCTAAGTAAAGCGGCTAACGATAAACCAATTAACATGCGCCTATTTAGTACCAACTCCATAAGTTTGACGAAACCGTATGCAGCTGCAGGTACCCAGAATAAACCAAGCACCATAAAGAGCCACACCTCTGATGATGCGAAGTAGGCTGCGGCGAGAGATCCCAGGCTAATGAGGATGCCAGGCAATGAGAGGGATATTATGGATAGTAATATTGTGTATATTACAAAGGGCATCGTTATCGAGACATTGTACATACTCTGTTGTAATGTCGATGGGGAGTGCTCAGCAACACTCTGAACAATGGCGCTCCTAGCCAATGGTGCCAACGCACCAAGGAATTTACCACCAATTGATGTGAAGCTAAGCCCTATAACCACAACAACAAGTACTACAAGTATTGCTAAGAAATACCTGGTGACGATGGTCATGACCCTTGGATACTTGGGATAAAGCTTTATCAGGACGTAAGCCAATAATGAAAAGAGTAGGGCCGCGTTGGCAACACCACCCATACCTGACACCAATGTGTGGAAGCCGTACCTAGGTGTAATAGCCACAAAGGTGGAGAATCCAAGGTCTGTAAATACGTATGTAATTACAAGCCTATCCACAGTAAACGGCAGCGATTGTCTCCTTGCCATTTTAATTAGTAAATAAAGAAGTATTACTATTGTGAATAAACCATAGAAGTTCCATAGGAATACGTAGGAACCCCAAATCCACGTGGTTACGCCATTAAATATTGCCGAAAATACGGCAAACAATAACCAATAATTATCCTTCCTAATCAACGATTCTATGTAAAAGGCTATACCCAAAGTAGCTACGAATTGAAATATAGGTTCGGCTGCGAACCAACCAGCAGTGCCTCTTTGTATGAACATTGTCGTAAATACTGACCATAATGCAGCCAGTAAGCCGACGTACTTACCGCCAAGCCTATAACCCAGGTAAAACATTGCCGGGACAACGGCAGCATTAGCAATGGCTGGGAGTAAAATGGCGGATTGTAGCAGGTCAAAGCCTAGGTGCGACAATATTTTGTAGGCTAAAACACCGAGCCAGGAAATGCCCGGCGATAATATTATAGTCCAATTAATGCCCCAGGGG
>ERZ1669250.801-NODE-801-length-12319-cov-3.111220_pt1 | contig 12319 bp, 5 predicted proteins | sample MGYA00579295_ERZ1669250 | MGnify/ENA primary metagenome ERZ1669250 (study PRJEB41166, sample SAMN08046056) | hot springs metagenome | biome: hot spring; feature: acid hot spring; material: thermophilic sediment; isolation source: thermophilic sediment from acid hot...
AAGGGAGGAGAGGATGTCAGCCACGTGGAGAGGATTTTTCCGCTGAAGGGGCAGGGTCAGATCCCACGCCTTGGAGGGGGCGCGAAAGTGAGAGGGACTTGATAAGTCGCTTCAAAGCGCTACGGTCTCGGCTCTCCAAGTAATCCAACCCGTTGGCCGCTTTCCTTTCCCGGTCGCTCCGGAAGAGGCTTGACTTTAAATACCTATTGGCAAACAGAGCACTTTTTCATCCTTTATGGCGATGATTTCGTTTACCGGCCGGTGAGTTGTGACGGAGACGGCGTATCTCTCGTTCGACCTCGGCGCGCCGATCCGAATGGTGCCTTCGATCCTCCTGACCTGCTGCGGATCAAGCCCTACGTTATTAACAGATACTCAATGATCCGAGCTTTACCGCCTACCTTTTGCTCCTACCGTTTTTAAAGGCGCGCGACGTGACGGCTTGCCACAAGGGAGCGATGGGACGAAGAAGGTTGGTAAGGAAACCGATCAAAAGACCATGACCTAGACTTATGCGTAGAGCATGGGTAAAGCATATATTCGCGCGCCGGCGACTTTATTATTATGGCTGCGGAGCCAGCTCTGAACGTGGACGTAAAGGTGGATCATGAACACTCCATCTTCATTTTGGTTAAGCAGTTGTGGGATCCCGTATCCGCTTTTCAGCGCTTTCCTAGGGAAAAAATCGGAAGCGAGTCGGTGATGCTGCTGGCGCTAATTGGTTTACTTGGATTGGGGAACGAGCTCGTGCTTTTGTCGAAGGTTTATCTGGGTGAGTTGCCGCCGCTGGGGTTGTATGGGCCAGCCATGATTGTAAATTTATTTTCCCAAGTTGCGCCTGAGGCCTATCTTTACTACTTTTTCGAGTCGGCGGTGTTCGCGTTTTTGGAAGCGATTTTTAACTTCTTCGTGCTTTGGGTTTCGATCAAGCTGATCAGCAGGGTTAATGCTATAACCGGAGATGAAAAGTTGCTGATGGGTTTTGCCTTTTTGTCGCTTTTTCCGATGGTGTTGACCGGTGCGGTCTCGTTGCTCCCAACTGCACTTTTACCAAATATAATGATTGGGGCTGGGCAAACGTCTGCGGTTTACATGAGCTACCTGGCTAGAAATCCGTACTACATTTCATGGGAGGTATTGGGCTGGATAGGTGAGATCTGGTCCGCGCTGCTCGCAGCTATCTCGGTTAAGGTTTCTCACTCCGTATCCGTTAAGCAGGATTTCCTATTGGTATCGGTCTTAATGGCAGCTACCTTGCTCAGGATTTACTTCGTGTTCTAAGCGCTTTTCGCTGGGGTTACTGAACTTTTCGGCATCTGTGCTTCGACTGAAAGCCATATTTCGAAGAAACCAGACGCAAAGGACTTTCTGAGAGGGTTTGGCACTGTTTGCGATTGCGGCTTGTATGCGCAGGCTTCGCTTGTATAAGGCTTCACCTGCTCAAACCCACTTGACTTTGTAGCGGGAAAAATCCAGCTTTTGTCGTCGTCATGACAGATACGTCCATAGGCAGTAAGTCACCGTTGAGCTCATTGGTAATCGTTGCTCTTGCGCGCTCGCGAGAAGCGAGCTTACCGACATCTGGACGTCTCTGAAGTGGCGTACGTCTCTAAATTAACGCTAGATTAGCGGTTGCCATTAGAGCGTGCTGGAAACTTGGGGCACTGCGCGTTCAAGTCTTGTCCTTGAAACCTGATGGTGGGGCGCGTGGGCCTACTAATGCATGTAATTCGCCACTTGTTTTAAGTTATAGACTAGGTGTTCTTCTGGTAATTTTTACAGACGTGCATGAGAAATTTGGATGTGGGGTTGTTGTTCAGATAAAACTTAAATTGCGACGGTGCTATAAACGTATGGCACAAGAGCTCAGAAAGCCTGAGTTTAAGCCCGGTTTCACTTGGCGTTCCGCGCTCGGCGTGATAGGTTCGGCGTTGATATTTATACCCGTTTCGATGTATGCCAGCCTTTTAATAGGATCTGGCCTTGGGGGACCCGCTGTTTTCGCGACCACTGTGCTCATGGTCGAGTTAGCAAAGATGTTCCGCCAGCCTCTCACAAAGCAGGAGACGCTGATAATCTACTATGGAGCTGGCGTTGGCGGTGTGACGTGGGGTGGGACGCTTGTCAGCTTGATCTTGTACAGGACGTATTTCATTCACTCGCCCTTTGCTTTCGCTTACAAGATAAATGGCGTTCCCCTGGCGAAGTTGGTGCCCGTCTGGATGGCACCTCCCTACAACTCGCCTGCGTATAACTTCAGGACCTTTTTCCAACCGGCGTTCGCGCCTGCTGTGGCGTACTACGCCGTTATGTCTACACTGGGCTTTGTCGCAGAGATATCATTGGACATGATGATGGCAAGGGCCTTTGTCGAGGTGGAGAACTATGCCTTCCCGTACGCTAACGTTGACGTCTCCTTCGTTACCTTCATGAGTGAAAGGCCAAAATCTTACATGAAGCCGTTTATAGGAGCTATGGCTGTGGGGCTGATATTTGGGTTTGCCGCTTACTTCCTGCCCTCGGTGACGGGTGTCTACATATTGCCATTACCTTACGCCGATTTCACGTGGGTGATCCAAGGCATACTTCCAGGGGCAGCGTTGGCGTTTCCAACCCCACTGGGAGCTTACGTGGGCGGCTTCATATTTCCATATGACGCCGCGCTCGTGATGTTTGTAACTGCCGTGATCGTCGACATATTCCAGTCCCTATTCGTTACCAAGTGGCCCACGGTTTTCCCCAAGTGGAGCAGCTCTTACTTCCGGGGGATGGGGTACATCGCGATCTCCACTAGGTCCTTCTCCACGCTTTGGTTTGCCCCTCAAATAGGTTTCATGATCGGCGGGGCCATAGTGATCTCCTTCTTGGCCAGAAAGGGTATAATGTCCGTGTTCAAGAGCATAGTTCAGGTGAGCAAGAAGTCAACGTCGATACTGGGCTTTCCATCGGTTTTGACCTTGCTCCTCATGTACCTGACGGCGACGCTTTCCTCTGTTGCCCTGTTTCACTATCTGATACCGGCGGTGCCCCTTTGGTTGCCCCTGATCATGTCGGTCGGTTTTAGCTTCTTCATAGCTGTCATTCTGGCTTCAACTCAGGGAACCCTTGGGTTTGCCGCCCCAGGAATACCTGGTTGGTCTTGGCAGGCATCGGTCTACATGACTTCTTATCAGGGCTACGCGGGCTTCGTCGCCCCGCCCATCGTAGTGGGAACGGCCGCAGGTGGTTTCTCGCAAACCATAAGGTCGGCGCTCCTAACGGAGACCAAGCCAATTGACTTGGTGAAGTTGTCCGTTTTAACTGCCATATTGGGAACGGTGATGGGGCTGATAACCATTAACTACTTCTGGAGCGTTGCGCCGATACCCTCCGCGGTTTACCCCGCGACGATATTCGCATATCCAGTTAGCGCTCAGACGGATGCGCTCATAGTGACCAGGGGGCTAACGTTTACCCCTCAGATAATCTTGTTCTCCGCGCTCATCGTTATAGTAGTGATGGTCGTTGGGGAAGTACTGCATAAGGCCACCGGCGTGCTTTGGTCGTCCTTTGGTTTCCTGTTTGGCCTTTACGCTGGCATCCCGGCCGCCACGTCGTTGTTCGTGGGCTCAGCGATAGGATATTACTTGATGCCTCGCTTTGTGGGTGGTAGGGAAAACTGGAACAGGATGAGGGCCCCAGTTGTAGCTGGAGAGGCCTTTGGTGAGGGTCTCGCTCTGTTCTTCGCGGTGGTTTTGGCCATGCTCGCTAAGTCGGCATGGCTCTGGCCGTGGTGATCAAAATGAAGTTCAAGTACTTTATTGCGGTGATCTTGCTGATATCCGTGCTGCTGCCCGCCAGCGCGACTTACGTCGTTTCGGCGCAGGGTTCCTCCGCACAACCGAGCTTTTCGTCTTATCTGAGTTCCGCCGTATCTTCGATAAATATGACCCAGATCAAGGCTTACGCCGAAAAACTTTCCTCGTTCCAGAGCAGGGTTACGGGATATCCGGGCAATATCGAGGCCGCCAAGTACATCGAGGGCGTGTTAAGAGCGGACGGGCTGACGGTAATAAATCAAAGCTTCACCTCAGCCGTGCCAGTGGATACGGGATCGTGGGTCTACATCCCGGCGATGGGTAGCAACTATACGGTGTACGCGTTGTGGCCCAACGGACCCGTGCCTGGGGGCACGCCAACTTTCACCTCTGGCAGGCTCGTTTACGTTGGCAATGGAAGCCTCGGCGACATGGACGGCAAGGTGATAGATGGCTCGATAGTGCTTGAAAACTTTAACTCGGGGGACAATTGGCTTTACGCCGCCGAGCTGGGAGCTAAGGCCATCATTTTCTTAGCTCCATCTGAAACCACCTCCCTGCAGAGCAGGCTCAAGGCTAACGTGGACCCACTCTACATGCCAAGAGTTTATGCCTCTGGGCAGGCTGCACAGGCACTTCTGAAAGCGGCTGAAAGCGGCGAAACGGTGGAGGTTCACGATGGCATGAAGTGGGAAAACGTCACGTCGTACAACGTGATAGGTATCATCAATGGCACCACCTCCAAAAACATAATAATAGCTTCGGCCCATTATGACTCCTGGAGCGTTGTCCCAGCTTTGGCTCCTGGAGGCCAGGACGCCCTAGGCATCTCAACCCTTCTTGATTTGGCTGGGTACCTAGCGCAGCACAGGCCTTACAGGACCGTGTGGATCGTGGCATACTCTGGGTATTGGGAAGGCCTGGTTGGTCCTTACGCCTTTGTCCATAAGTACCTTTACTCGCTCGAGAACCTAAACGGAGCGGAGAAAATCTGGATGGACATCGACCTCGATTTCTCTTCGGAGTCCCCAAGCCTGGATGGGTTGTACTACGGCTTCTTCAATGGGTACAGCCTCGGTGGCTATGCGGTCACGAAGTACCAAGGTTACCTTGAGCCGACCGTTGACAAGTTCTTCGCGGCCGCCGGGATAAATAACACCACTCCATTGGGACTGCCGGCAGTGACCTTCTACATGCATGGTGCCGAGGACTGGGGAACTCAGCCATCGCTTTACATGCTTGACGTGGAGCCCATAGTGCAGACCAACACGTTGGCGTTCACGCTCCGCACATCTTTCGCCACTAGGAACACGTGGCTTACTCCCATTAATAACCTAAACTTAACGAACTGGGCTAACGTTTACCAGCAAGCCAAGACCGCTGCCCTCATAATATCGGGCTTTGCCGACATACCACAGCTGGGAATATCTTGGTTTTCTGATGCGCCCGGCATAATGGGCAGCAATCCCGGCGGGAACTACGGCTTTGTAACGGTTGTGGTCAGGACCGTCCAGTTCAGCCCGAACACCAGTTGGTACGTGCCCGTGCCTGACAGCTTAGTGCAAGTACCTAGAGGGCCAAGCGGTAACCCGGACTGGTGGATGTTTGGCAGCCAGTGGTACTTCACGAACAGGAACGGGACCATGAGCTACTACGGGGCAATACCCTATTGGGGCTGGACCTTCCTTGCGTGGAAGATAAACGGGTCATCTGGGCAACTGGACTACGCGGTTAACTACGGAATCTATGGGACAGCTCACGGGGTATCCGGTGGTCTCAACACCTATATACCTTTCATAGTGTCTCAGCCCTCCTACGTGTCGGTGCCGATGTTTCAGGCCGAGCCAGTCACGGCCTTCAACATAATAGACCCGAGGACGATGTCTCCAGCTGCCATATACGATCCTCGCAACACCTACATGTCGTTCTTCTCCGAGCCGGCGGTCATGTCGGTTTACAAGGAGACCACCAGGGCCACTCCCATTTACTGGGGTCTCTCTTACACCCCCAGCGATACCTTGGCCACGGCATTCGTGCAAAAGAGAGAAAACATCGTCCTGACTTACAACCCTAATCCAACGCAGGTGGGCCCACTTATAGTTCTTGACAACGCTAGCGCCGCTGATCCACGCGGCTACGGCTACCAAGTCCAAGCTCCCCTTACGCTAACCGACACCTTCTTCCTAGAGGCGAGGGACATGTACTTCCTCGTGCAGGAGAGGTATGCGCGCCTAAGCGCTCACTTCGCCACGTCACCGGGCCTGGTTGTTCTCATGAGCAAGGCCAAGGTGTACCTTGATTACGCGCAGGGTAACCTGACGGAGCTGAATTACTCTGCCGCGTACAACGACTCAATGGTATCGCTTGCCTACTCTTCGCAGGCTTACGACACCCAGCTTATGCCCATGTATGGGCAGATCTCGGGCAGCATGATATTCTTCAGCTTCCTCATAATCCCGTTCGGCTACTTCTTCGAGGAGTACGTCTTCCACTTCCGCGGCCTCAAGAGGATAATCGCGATGTTTGCCATAATAATAGCCCTGATTTACGTTTTCTCCGTGATCAACCCCGCCCTTTCGGTTATCAGTAACTCTACCATGACCGTGCTAGGAGTTGGACTCCTCATATTCGCGTTGTTCGTGGCATGGGTGTTCTACGGGGAGATCAAGGAGATGCTTGCTGCGGGCGCGAGAAGTAGGCTCGGGATCCACGAGATAACAGGATCTACCGTTGCGGCCTCAACGCACTCCGCGGCGACCGCTGTCGAAAACATGAGGAGGAGGCCGCTCATGTCCGCCCTGACGCTGCTCACCATAGTGGTGTTCGCGGCAGGGAACGTCGCCCTTACCTCCACCTCAAGCAGCATAGGGATTTCTCAAGCTGCTGTGCCCTCTGCGGGCATCTCGAAGCAAAGCGCCATAATGGTCAAGTGGTATCACGGCATGCCTCCCGAAATCTTGGGCAACTACATATTGAACTACCTCAGCGGCATAGGAGGAAAGGCCTTCTACTATTGGCCCACGTACCTCTATTACCCGCCTCTGCTCTACAGGCTGGGCGTGTACTCCACCGAGACGGTGTTGCCCGTGCAGCTAACTGGCACCAACGTAACCACCGATCAGTACCTGGTATTCATGGGCATATCCTCTGGTGAGGCGCAGCAGTACTTCTCAAAGGTCTTAATCTCTGGAAGCACGCAGCTGGGCAACGATGGTGTCATAATTCCCAATACGCTGGCACAGAGCCTTGGAGCTAAGGTCGGGGAAAACTTGACTTTCATGGGCGTTGGCACGTTCAAAGTGGTGGGCATAATCAACTCGAGCTCATCCCTTCTTACGAGCAATGAGATCAGGAGCTACGATGGCTTTTCGGTATTGCCCGTGAGCCCATTCTACAACGCGCCCGCAAACGAGGGCTACTCAACTCCATACTCCTCGGAGGAATTGCCGGAACCGGTCCTGCCAAGTCAGTTCGTGGTAATACCTTGGGAATCGGCCAAAGCCTTGGGAGGCTTCCTATCCAACGTTGAAATGGTACGAAGACAGCAGATGAGCGAGGCGCAGCTTCAGAGCTACGCGGACCTCATAAGGTATCCAATCACCCCCTCGGTCTACGTGGGCTACAACGGTACCTCCACCGGCCTATCCGTGGTTTCGACGTACTCGCTGCTGGGCTTCTCCCTTACCGTGATACTTCTGCTCATTGCTGCGCTTGCCATACTTAACGCGATGTACGAGAGCGTGCTCATAAGGAGGCGCGAGATCTACACGTACGCGTCCCTGGGACTGTCTCCGAGCGGTGCGTCCATAATGTTCATCACGGAGGCGCTGGTTTACGCCCTCATCGGAGCGGTGCTGGGCTTCCTTCTTGGCTTCTTCCTCGATTACGTTTTCATCAGCAGCCACATATTGCCCTCAACGTTCACGTTCAACTTTACGTCATGGTCCATGGTGCTTTCCCTGCTGATGATATTGGTGGCGACGCTTGGAGGCAGCATATACCCGAGCCGCATTTCGAGCCAGCTGATAACGCCGTCGCTTACCAGAAAGTGGAAGCCTACGAAGAGGGCCACGGGCAGGGAGTGGAACATCGAGTTGCCCATGAAGTTGTCCATGAAAGAAGAGACGATCGGTGTCCTAAGGTACCTGCGCGAGTACTACGGAGGCCTTGGCTACGAGAAGCCGAGCTTCCGCGTGGACGGCGAGCCACAGCTTGATGAGCAGAACGGTAGGCTTACGCTGACGGTCAGGATCGCGCCTTACGAGATGGGCATAACGCAATCGGTTACCTTGGACTTCGTCCAGGGAGCAAGCATGGACTACACGCTGTTTGCCAACCTGAAGCTGATAACCGGAGATCCAGGGCTGTGGCAGGCAAGAAGCGCGGGCTTCCTAGAGGACCTCAGGGCGCAGGTGCTGCTCTGGAGGTCGCTCAAACCCGAGGAAAGGAACAGGTACGTGCACGGGGAGAGCGGAAAGTCGTCCGGTGGGGCAGCGCCATCCTCCAGTTAGCGCGGAGATAGGAGGGCTCTCTTTTGAAGGCAAGTTTTTTTGCGTTGATGATTGTAGTGCTCCTTATGCCCCTTGTCTCCGGCGTGGCGACCGCGTCGGCCGCGAGCGCCGGCAGCGCGCAGGTGGCAAAGCTTTCATCGGTGTCAATCCTAGGTTACTATCAGTATAAGAACCCGCAGAGCGCGGCATGGTACCTATCTCGCTTCGGGAAGGACTTCAGCGCCTTTTTCTTCATGAACGTGCCGCTGGGGGACGCGACGGAATACGATCAGATCAACACCTTGGCCGCCCAGTACCCCGGCATAACGTTCTACGTTCAGATAGTTATCCCTTCCAGCTACGACCTTTTCAACGCCACGCAGTACGCTCAGGTGGAAGCGGAACTTAAGCAGGCGCTCACGTCCCTGAACTCAAGCAACGTAAAGGGAGTTGAGATATCGGCCCTCTACATGGGACAATGGGCAATACCGTGGATTAAGAACCCGCCAAGCCCAGAGCTTCAGGCGTGGTACTCGTGGTTATCCGAGAACGGCTTGCCCCGGGTTCCCTTTGCTCAGAACGGCACCGTGTACACGCCCCTGTTCGCTGAATGGGCTGTTGACGCCGCCGCTCGGCTGGCGGCGGGATTGGTCAACTTCTCGAGGAACGTGAGGCCGGGCCTGCAGTACGGAGTAAGCCAGTACGACAGCCTCGCGATAGACGACGATTCTGCTCAGTCGTTGTACACGTTTTACGACATGGTCAAGCCGAACTTCATAATCACCGATGACTTGGCCGTCGCCAGGCCAGTTCAGGGATACACGAGCTACCCCTTCTCATATCTCGTGCTTGTAACCCCCATGGCCCCTTCCTATTATGAGGCAATAGGCGCGAGGTTGTTGGTCGATGACTCCTTCGCCGCCGTGACGTCCACGAGCGGGGACACCATAGGCATGGCTTTATTTAAGTTCGAGCTCAATGAGCTCTCCACGTACCTCATGGGGGCCACCCCGCTTGTGGATGCCATGTTCGTGGGGCCTCACGGTAACTACGTCCCGCTGCAGGAGTTCGTGCTCAATCCCTCGCTCCAGATCAATATGAGCTTGCTGCCGAAGCCCTCCGTGGCGCCAGCACCGGTGCTGGTCATAAGGCCGACCTTTTCGGTAGGGAACGTCAACGTGTCCGGATACTACCAGCAAGAGCTCTTTTACTCGCTGATCCGCATGGGGGTTCCATTTAATTACGTCTCGGAGGCCTACGTTTACTCAAATCCAGGCGTTCTGAGGGGGTACAAGTACGTCATATACGCCTCTGATCAGATAACGCCCCAGATGAACTACATACTATCGCACGATAACTCCTCGATAAAGGTTGGGCTGAGCTCAACTTACCTTGGTTACATAAAGTCGAACTTACCGGGAACGATTAGAACCCCCTTTAACATAGTTCTTCAAAACTACAACATGACCAGCCTGTCGTTTTTGGGTAGCAAGCTTCCCGGTACGATGCACGAAATCCACTTTGGAGATAACGTGCTTTCTTGGAACTCGAGCGGCATCTACGTGAACGGGGCGGAGATGAGCGTGAAGAGCACGGATTACCTGGGATTGATGGGCACTTGGTTTACGGCGCTTCACGTGGCAATTGTCATGGGCGTTGTGGGGTTAGCCATATTGGTTTTTTCAGCCTACAGGGGCTACATCAGGGCCGAGTCCATAAGAAAGGTGTTGGAGCGCGCAAAAGGGCAACCCGACGAATAGGGCCAAAAGATGAAGCAGCTCGTTAAAGTCGGATCGTTAAAGTCAGATCACGTGTTAGGCGATATGGGAAAATCTGCCTTTTTTCTTTTGCTTTATTTTATTTTTCTCTCCTCAGGCTAAGTTCAAGAGATCTTGGCTTAGAAAAATGGAAGCGCGAAGCCACTCGTGGGCTTCACATCAAATGGCGTTCAAATGGAGGTCGATACTAACGCGCTTTAGCTTGCTCGTGGTCCAGTCTACATGCCTTGTGCAGGACTGGCGTCACCTGAGGATCCAGAGGCGTTTGCCTCTTGCCTCGCTTCCTCGGCCAGGATTACCCGAACTATCTGCTCTATGAGGGCAACCGCGCCCCTCACGAAGGCACCGTTGAGGGGGGAGGGAACGTAGAACAGCGATAAGCTAACGTTGAGATCGCTTTCCTCTGCTTCCGTTTTTGTCTCAACGTCTACCTCTAGGGGCTCTACCAGCCGGACGAGTTGACGTATTACGTCGTCGTTGTTCAGGGCTTCGGCCATATCGCCGCTGAACTCAGCCCGCCGCCTGACGTGCCCTGACCAAATTAGCTTTGAGGATATCTTGGACGCGAACTTTTTTCTTATGCCTATAAGAACCCAGTTAACGTCACCCAGCGTGAGCTCGACCGGAGCGGTGTTGAATAGCAAGAGGTCCAGCGGGGAGTCGCGCAGTATCATGGTTATGAAGTCCTCGTAATGATCCCAGCGCTCGATCTTATCGCCAAGCAGGGATACTATGACCGGTTTGTAACTCAAGTCCTTATCGTATAGCTGGTTTCGTAACTTTTAACTCTGTTGCCGGCGCTCTAGGTTGCGTCAACCCAGCGAAAGGGCCTTTCGCTGCGGTGAAGCGATCCGCGGGGCGCCCTCTTGCGACGCCTGTGCGCGAGTTCCCGGCTCAAATCACTTATGCGATAATCGCATTATCGCAAAAAACTGAAATTACCTACAATTACTTTCCTTGAATTCGCATCGTTGACTGAGGATAAACTTTCTCTTGCGTGTTGACTTTGAGATCTTTATTTTAATTTTGATATCACGGCCGAGATCGATACTAGCATATCGGTGTTGGCGTTTGCTTACATTGCCACATGGTGCGGGTAAGCTATGTGCTATCAGCAAGCAATCCTTAAAAGTGCTTTCGACACAACTAGTAGGATGTCACAGACTAAAGAAAAAATTTCAAGTAATCTGACACCCGCTGTAATAATAGCATTACTGATAATAGCCTTCCTGGCCTTCTTGGCTTGGACGGCCATGTACACCATGACAACCTACAGTCCTCCTGAGGACTATCACGCCGTAGCTAGCAGGTTCTTCGTACCGTTCATATACATAATTGTTCTCATGGAGGTGCTGGGGCGGTACAGCAAAAAGCTCAGGTTAAACCCGACGCAGTACCTCTTGCTCCTCATACCGCTGTGGATGGCGGCGGGAAAGGCCTACATAACCGACGGCACCTTCGGGGAGACTCCTTATCAGTTCCTGGCGGAGACGTCCACTTTCTGGATCGGCGCGGTCGCCGCTCCAGGCGCTGCCAACTGGGTCCCAGCGTTTAACCTGCTGCCTTCCTTCGTTATTCCGCACACCGTTTCAGCCGCCCTCATAGAGTGGAACGGCCTAAAGGCAGGCCAAGCCATTCCTTGGGGGACTTTCATTGGGCCCATAATATTCTGGTCGCTTTTCGTCATGATGCTTGGCTTCATGAACGTCGGCTTTTCGTTTACCGTTACCGGACCCGAGTGGACCGAGGTCGAAAGGTTGGTCTTCCCGCTGATGGTCCCTCCCATTTACCTGATCAACACCACGACCACCAGAGACGCCAACGGGCACAGCGCTCTGCTGAGCTTAAAGACCTCCAACATGAAGGTCTTCTGGATCGCCGCGGTGATCGGCCTGCTTGTTGGCGGTGTGCCGATAATGCTTGGTTTCATTCCCTCGTTTGAGTCGCTTCACGCCGCGCTTTGGGGAGAGATCCCATTCACTTGGGGCTCCTACATCGCCGGCATACTGCCGGGAGCCTACATCTCTCCTGACTTCATAATACTACAAGCCGTGCTCATGATTCTCCTGCCCTACGAGGTCATGATTACCTCGCTGATCACTTGGCTTGCCATCCCGATGTTCTACGACACGCTCGCTGTCAAGATGGGCTGGGTAACTTACGTGGCTGGGTCAGAGAACAACGGGTCTTGGGTATACGGATACGAGAACCCGTTCCCGTACTCGCTTTGGGCGCAAACCGGCCTCGCCGTGGG
>ERZ1669250.802-NODE-802-length-12274-cov-4.550045_pt1 | contig 12274 bp, 10 predicted proteins | sample MGYA00579295_ERZ1669250 | MGnify/ENA primary metagenome ERZ1669250 (study PRJEB41166, sample SAMN08046056) | hot springs metagenome | biome: hot spring; feature: acid hot spring; material: thermophilic sediment; isolation source: thermophilic sediment from acid...
CTTAGTTTTTTTATGAGATTGCATGGTTTTAAATTATAAAATAAATTATAGAAAAAATGGTTCAAATTTATTAAAATTTTATAAAAAATATTTTTATATGATTTAATCTTAATCACCCCTTATATCTATGTTAAATTCTCCTGTTTCTGCCTTAGCCTTATTATATAAATCTATAGGATTTCTTCTATATAATCTAAGAACCTCATTAAGCATTGCATTATCAGCATTTTTATTCATAAGCCAATTTAATATTGTTGCTCTCATTTTTAAATCATTAAATGCTTCCTCATAGCTTATTAAATTGAGAGAAGCAACTGATTTTAACAAATAGCTTTCCTTCCCTTTCATATACCAAGAATTTTTATATCTATCCCATAATATTTTTTCTTTTAACAACACACTATTAGTTTCAACATCATATCCCCAAGACTCATCTATTCTCATAACTTTTCTAAACACATTGCCTCCTTCTTCTATTCTCAAAATATTAACAAACAGCCTGGCCGCCGATATAAGGCTAGCAGGCACGTTCATTGGAGGTGAAACAAGCCTCTTGATTAAAACATCAGCAGACTCTGCGTGAACTGTTGTTAAACCTCCATGGCCAGTTGCTAATGCTTGGAAAAATGCATATGCCTCTCTAGATCTTATTTCTCCAACTATTATAACATCAGGTCTCTGCCTCAATGCAGCCTCTATTTGGGACTGCATTGTTACATTTTCAACTCTTGGATCCGTTGATAATCTAGTCATCATTGCGCCCCAGTTTTCATGAAATGGTAAATAAACTTCAGGAGTATCTTCCACAGTTACTATTTTATATTCAGTTGGCAAAAGAGTTGTAGATGCATTTAATAGAGTCGTTTTACCGCTTCCAGTAGGACCATAAAATATTATTCCTTGTTTGTTTTCTACAGAAAGCCAAATAAATGCTGCAACAAGTGGATCTAAAGTCTTAGACCTCATAAGTTCTATTAATGTAAATGGTTCTGCCCTAAACTTCCTTATAGTAAAGCTATGTCCTCTTCTAGATACTGTATCCAAAACAATGTTTACCCTATACCCTTCAGGCTTTAATAGGCCTTCTATTATTGGGGTAGCAATAGAAGGCTCCCTGCTACTTCTAACCCCTAGCTTAGCTATAATAGAATCAAGCTCTTCTTGGGTATTAAAGACAACGTTTGTAGTAAGCCATTCGTATTTTGTGTGATAAACAAATACTGGTATGTGAAGACCGTTGCATGATATGTCTTCTATATATGGATCTCTTATTAGCGGCTCAATCTTTCCATAGCCTATTAAATCTCTTGAAACATAATAAGAAGAAACAAGAGCAATATCATCTATTCTTTTTTGCAGCTCCTTAAATTTTCCATCTCTTCTTATATGAAAACCTTTTATTAATTTTTTAGATGCTAAATTTTTTGCTATTGGAATTAAAATATCTATACCCTCTTCCAAAATCTTTTTTTCTGCTAGTTTTTTAGATAAATCTATATCTTTTGATACAATATCCATTAATTCTTTATAAACTTTTATGGAAATATCATCTAATATCGGTTCTTTTATATCGTAAAGCCTTCTTTTTTCCTGATCTTCATAAATCCTTATCAATACTTTGGGGTAGCCTACAACACCATATTCTTCTAACACATTAATTTTCTTGCTTTCTTCTTTGTTGTTTATTTCCAAAGAGGCTACCCCACTTTCTCTATATTTTATAACTATAAAGTAAAGCTTTAAAATATTTAAAGCTCATAAAATTGAAAGTTTTGAAAATTAATTAAAGGTTACTTTATGATTTAACATTTAAAAATTCTAATTTTATTTAACTGCAAATCATTTTATATTTTAAAATATAAAATTATTTAGAAATATATGCTTTTGCTTAATAATTTTATATGAGTTAATTAAATGGTGGAATAATGCAAAGGAGAATTTTTAAGATAATTAAAGGAAAATATACTATTGATGGTGCTGGAGTTAAGCTATATAGAGTCTTTGGTTCTCAATATACAGCTCCTTTAACAGATCCATTTCTTCTATTAGATTTCTTTGGTTCTGATAAAATAGAAGATTATATAGCAGGATTTCCCTGGCATCCTCATAGAGGTATTGAAACTATAACTTATCTAATTAATGGAAAAGTAGAGCATGAAGATAGTGAAGGGAATAAAGGAGTCTTATATCCTAATGATATACAATGGATGACAGCTGGTAGTGGAATTTTCCACCAGGAAATGCCAAAACCATTAGAATATAAGGATCAATTAGACAAAAAATTTTCCTTAACTGAAGTTAAAGGATTTCAATTATGGATAAACTTACCAAGCCATTTAAAGATGTCAATGCCTTTATACAGAAATATTAAAGGAAATAGATCTCCAACAGTTGAAATAGATAAAGGCAAAGTAAAGGTAGTTTCTGGGATTTATAATAGGGTTCAGGGCCCGGTAAATGCCAACAATTATGTAGATCCGTCGTATTTTGATGTTAAACTAGAGGAAGAGGGAGAATTTGAATACAAAACTAAGAGAGGATACAACGTATTAGCTTTGGTTTTGGAAGGAAATGGTATTTTTGAACCCAATGGAAATATTATAAAACCGGGAGAGCTTGCTATTTTCAGCGATGGTGATTTCTTAAAAGTTTATTCAGAAAACGGTATAAGGTTTATCTTGCTTTCCGGCAGGCCTCTAAAAGAGCAAATAGCATGGTATGGACCTATAGTTATGAACACATGGGATCAGATAAATGAAGCATTGTTAGATTTAAGAAACGGTAATTTTATCAAAAACAAGGCCCAAGAAATTGATTAGCTGTTTGATATTTAAACAATTTCAATAGCTAAAGCTGATGCCCCTCCTAATCCATGACAAATTGATGCAACCCCTCTTTTTCCTCCATGCTTCTTAAGCACATTAATTAATTCCAAAGTAATTCTGGCACCGCTCATTCCTAATGGATGACCTATAGCTATTGCACCTCCATGAACGTTAAGCTTTTCATATGGAATACCTAATTCTTTATTCAATATAAAGCTGTTTACAGCAAATGCTTCATTATTTTCAAAATAATCAACATCTTTAATACTCCATCCTATAGAGTCTAACAATTTACTTATTGCTCCTACGGGCGCTGCTGGGAACTTCCACGTTTCAACTCCATGAAAGGCGAAACCAACAATCTTAGCTATTGGCTTCAATCCCATTTCCTTAACTTTTTCCTCGCTTGCTATTAATAAAGATGCTGCACCATCACTTATTTGACTGCTACTGCCTGCAGTATGAAATCCTCCACTAAATGCTGGCTTTAATTTTCTCAATTTATCAATGCTCGTATCCCTTCTTATCCCCTCATCTTGATCTAAAATTATTTTTCCATTTTGTTCAAAAGGTATAACGAAGTCTTTCATTAAGCCTGAGTCCCATGCTTTTGCGGCTCTCATATGAGACTCATATGATATTTTATCTAAAGAATCCCTGTCAGCATTGTACTCCTTTGCTGTCATATCAGCTTCTTCTCCCATAATTTTGTTTTGAAATACGTCCCATAATCCATCATAAACCATAGCATCCAATAAATTCATTTGACTTCCAATCAAATGCTTTACTCCCCACCTTATGTTTTGCCCCAATAAGAATGGAGAATAACTCATTGATTCCATACCTCCAGCTGCAATTAAATTAAACGAACCTGCCTGAATATAATTGGCAGCAGTTATTATCGCATTCATACCGCTTGCGCAAACCATATCAACAGTCATAGAGTCTATATATTCAGGAACACCAGACTTTAAGGCAACCTGTCTTGCTGTATCCATACCAGTTCCTGCCCTAATAACATGACCATAAATAAGCATGTCTAAATCTTTTGGAGAAATACCTGCTCTGTTTATTAATGAAGTCAAAGTATATGCTGCTAAATCAGCTGGATGAAAATCCTTTAGGCTTCCACCAAATTTTCCTACTGGTGTTCTTAGGCCGTCTACAATATATACATTTCCTTTAATTTTAGGCACTTTTTTCACCATATTAATTATTTTAATTAGACTTTAAAACACTTGCAAAATGACCTATTAATAAAATCCTATACAATTCTTTAAAATTTATTTCTTTGCACTTTTTAAAGAGCATAGGTGAAAAATGTGGTCAAACTATGGGGGGCAGTTTTAGGAGGGTATCCAAGATCTATGCATGCAAGACATGAAATGAGAGACCTAGAAAAAGGAGAATCAACTTATCTAAGCCATGAAATAAATATAGCTTTAATTTCAAGTGCTGTTATAGGCTCCCAAGTTGCATCTGGTTTGAGGTATGTAACTGATGGAATGCTTGACTTTCACGATATTTTTAGACCATTCCTTGAGTCATGGAGGAACGTCTCTATAACAGGCCTTTTAAGGTATTTTGATAACAATTTCTTTTATAGAATACCCGTATTTACTGCAGAGCCAGATATAGAGAGCTTTGTTTGGCCCCAAAGAATAAGGGCATATAGTAAAGTAGCTTATCCCTCTTTAATTAAAGCAGTCATTCCAGGACCTTTGAGTTTGGTATTAATGGGTAAAAACCAAAGCGGTTTGTCTAAAGAAGACTTAGCATATAGCATCTCATCGATATTAGCTATGGAGGCTGAAAAGGCTGAAAAAGCTGGAGCAGGTATGATACAAATAGATGAACCCATATTATCAGATAATGAAATAACTAAAGAAGATGCTGATTTAGCTAAAGACCTTATTTCAAATATAGCTAAGAGAGTTAATATACCAACTACTTTATCTGTTTATTTTGATATACCTAAAAAGGAAGTTTATGAAAAGTTAATAGATACAAAAGTTAAATATATAAGCATTGACGCTATGGATTCCCCTTCTAGGTTTTTAGATTTAATTAAAAGCCAAGGATTTTCTGATAAAAAACCTATTTTAGGTTTAATAGATGCTAGGAGAATTCACGACGATGACTACAATAAAATAAAAGAGATTTTAATAAATATAACAAAAATAGAAAATGAAGAAATAGGGGTTACAACTACAACATGGTTTGATGTGATTCCCTATAATTTTGCTATAAGGAAAACGTATTTATTGGGATCTTATTTAGAAAAGATAGCTAGCGAATTAAATGCAGAATTTATAAATCCTATAAAGGAGGTTGAAAAGCAATGAGCTATGAAGTCCCGAAAAAGTTTCCTACAACAGTTGTTGGAAGTTATCCAAAGCTAGGTGAGGCAAGCGAAATAATAAAGAAAAGGGACAGAAATGAGATTAGCGAGGAAGAATTCCATGAAAAGATAAGGGGTCCAATTAATGAAGTAGTAAAGGATTACCTAGATGCAGGAATTGATATAATAAGTGATGGCGAACAATCAAGAGAAGACATGGTAGTCTATTTTGCCCAAAGACTTAAGGGTTATAATGAAGGAGATTGGGTTAGGATATTTGATAATGTTTACTTTAGGAAGCCTATTATAGTTAACAAACTTGAAAGAGTTAGAGAGATGATAATAACAGATTGGTTATATACAAATAAAATAAGCAACGGCAGGCCTGTTAAAGCAATAATAACTGGTCCATACACTATGCTTGAATGGAGTTTTGATCTGTTTTACGGAGATAGAAAAGAAATCATAATGGATTTTGCAAAAATAATAAGAGAAGAGCTAATGGAGGCAATAAGAAATGGGGCCAAATATGTGCAAGTTGATGAACCTGCATTATCAACAAGACCTTGGAAAGAAGAGGCGGACCTATTAAAGGAAGCTTTAGATTACATATTTAAAGGAATGGATGCAAAGAGGATTGTACATATATGCTATGGAAGGCTTGAAAGGCTACTACCTTATATACTAGATTATCCAGTAGACCAATTTGATCTAGAATTTAAGAACAGCGATTTCAGGCTATTGCCCTATTTAAAGGAATATGGATATAATAAAGAACTTGGCTATGGTGTAGTCGACGTACATACTCTGCAAATAGAGAGCGTTAATGAAATCAAGGAAGCTATAGATAAACTTATGAAATTAGGCATTCTAGGGCCAGAAAAAGTCTATATAGACCCTGATTGTGGCTTAAAGCTTTTACCAAGGGAGATAGCTAAAGGAAAGCTAATAAACATGGTTAATGCCACGAAAATTGCAAGGAAAGAATATTAGAGGGTTAAGTTTTGCCTAGTTGGGTCGGAAAGCTACCTTCAGATATATTAAAAGAAATAGTATTAGATAATGTAAATTCATTCAAAAAAGCCTCAACTTTAATAGGAGCAGAAATAGGAGAAGATTCTGCTATAATAGACCTAGGATTTTGCACCTTATCAATACACTCCGACCCAATTACTGAAGCAAGATATCATGCAGGTTCTCTAGCAATTGATGTAGTCACAAATGATTTAGCAGTAACAGGGGTTAGACCTAAATGGCTTATACTTGATATATTAATGCCCGAAAATTCATTATATTCTTCTTTAAACAGCATCATAGAAGGGGCTGTAAAAGAAGCTAAAAAATTAAATGTAGAAATTGTAGGGGGTCATACTGAATCTACTCCAGGCCTAATTTCTCCAATAATTATTGGAACAGCTATAGGCTGTTCTTGTAAAGAATGCTATATACCAACAAGGAATGCAAAAGAAGGAGATCTAATATTTCAAATAAACCCAGCTGGTCTAGAGGGAAGTGCAATCATTGCAACGGATTTTAGAGAACACGCATTAAAATCAGGAGTTCCATCAGATATACTAGAAAATGCTTCAGAATTCATAAATAGAATAAGCATAATGAATCAGGCTTTAGAACTTTCAGATAAGAGACTTGTAAATAGCATGCATGACCCTACTGAAGGAGGTATGTTAGGGGGTCTATATGAAATAGCGTATTCATCTGGCCATGATATAGAAATTGATCAAAAGAAAATTTTTGTTGAAGAGGAAACTAAAATTATATCAGAGAAATTAAAAATTGACTACACTAAATTAATAAGCAGTGGATCAATATTAGCAACCATACCTTTAAATAAAAAAGAAGAAGCGGAAAAAACACTAACCAATATAAATACAAGGTATTCGATAATTGGAAGGGTTTTAAATCCAAGTGACAATCCAAAAGTTATAGTAAAAAACTCTAATAAAATAACTTTTATAGATTCTCCACCACAAGATGAAATATCAAGGCTCTGGGCTAGCAAAAATGAATGAAGATAATAAAGAATTTATAATAATATCAGGCACTCCTGGAACAGGGAAAAGTAGCATAGGGAAAATTCTTTCTGAAGAAATCAATTGCAAATATATAGAAGTTTCCGAATTTGCAATTAAGAAAGGGTTAGTCGTGCCTGATGAAACAGGAAGGAATACTTATGTAATAAAGGAAGAAGAGTTAAAAGAAGAAATACTTAAAGAAAGCAATGGATTAACTATTCTTATTACTCATTACCCAGACGTTTTTCTTGATGATGATAGATTTTATTTTAATACAGCATTTGTATTATTACTAAGAACAAATCCATTAATTTTAATGAAAAGACTAGAAAATAAAGGTTGGGATCATAAAAAAATTTCTGAAAATGTTTTAGCTGAAGCATTTAATACTATTGCTGAGGATATTTATGATTATAATGATATGATTATTGAAATTGATACTACAAACTTAAAGCCAGAGGATTCATTAGGCATTATCTTTGATAAAATTTCTTCTCTCGATTTTGGAATCAAAATCAATTGGCTTATTGATGAAAGTCTTGTTAATTTTATTTCTTCTCTCGTTGATCGGATCAACCTTAATTATAATAGGGTTGGGGATTGAAGAAGATTGTAATAAAGCCTCACCAATTTCAAATTTGTCGAGTTGGCTATTTAATTCATGATTTAAACTCATAGTCATGTATATTACTTCCTTATCTTTTGCACTTCTCAATGCATGTATAATCTTTGTGTTCGCATTAAGCAAGACACTATTAGGTATTAATGAGGGTGATTGTGTTGATATAACAATACTTAAACCATATTTTCTTGATTGAGCCATCATTTGTTCTATTAAACTACCTCCCTCGCTATCAAAATAGTTTTGAGCCTCATCTATAATTATTAACAATTTCTTATCGTTCCTTTTTCTTTTAAGATATATCATTGCTAAAAAGAGTAACGCATATGATTTCCTTGCATTTAAACTATCTATTTCGTCTAATTTTAAAATATTTATCCCTTTATTTAAGCTAAGATTTTGTTTTATATTGCTTTTCCTCATAACATTTTTTAGTATTTCTATTTTTCTTAGAAGACCCCTTTTTACATCCCTATCCCACCTAGCTTCTTCACTATACCTTTCTATTTTTTCTATTAAGTCCCCAATAGACAATGGATTTTCATCTTGGATTACTTTCATTAAAAGGTATTGCTGAGGTTCCGTTAATCCTAAACCACTGCTTAAAGAATCTATTAATATATCACGCCTCTCATTAAATTCATCAATTTTAAATGGATCTATATTAAATTCCATAGGATAAATAATGTTTGCGCTCTCCATCATATCTGAAAACTCTCCAGTCCAATCCATTATTAAAACATCAAAAATGCCTGATGCCCTATAAGCAAGAGTAGCAGCTGTTGTTGATTTACCTGTTCCTGTTGAGCCAAATATTGCTATATGGGATTCTATATCATTTTCGTTCAAATAGACATCCTTATTATATGCATTATCAAATGTTTTTCCTATATAAATTCCTTCACTTAGTGATATCCCTTTATCTGAAGGAGCTATTAATATTTCTCCTTTACCAATTGGGCTTATATTATCAATTGCTTTTATTAAACCCCCTTTTTCTTCATCATTGATTTCTTTAATCCTTACATTTTTAAATGAGGTTGAAATCAAAGTTTTAAACACTTCTCTTTCAATTTCTACATCATTCTTGTTCTTAGAACCTATAGCCACAAAGGTTCTTGTATATCCTCCTGATGATATTGAAATAGATCCATATTTTACTGCATTGCTTTTAGACCTATCCTTTATTATGCTAGAAATAACCTTACCTGTTTCTTCTTTTTCTTCTTTGCTACCATTTATCTCTAATTCTATAGCATCATAACTTCCCCTCACTTTTTTTATATTTTTAATTTTGTTAAACCTTATAATTAAAGGTATTGCTATTAAAATGGGTAGAAAATACATTATATAATTATAATAATAAAATTCTATTTTAAATTCCCATATAACAATTAATATAGCCGCTAAACCTATTAAAGGTCTATCATAGTCTCCCTCTTCTATCTAAAAAATATAAAGGAGAGAGGTGGAGAAAACTAATATATGTTAAAGCTAAAAAGAACTAACTTTAATAAAATATCTTGAGTGAAAATTATGGAAATAAGCGGCTGCAAGTCATATTATAACAATTTGCTTGAGGGCTTAAACATACCTATAGTGTTTGAATGCGGAGGGTCAATAAAAATAAAAGATTTTAACGATATAAAAAGTATAGCTTTAGAATCAATTAAAGAACTAAATGAATTGTTCGGTTATAATTTTAAACTTGGGAGCTATATTGAAAAAGAGTTTATAGGAAGAAGCTTTAATCTACATAAATTTAAAATAAATGAATTTGACGGAATATTGAGGATTGTAGAAAGAAACGGGTATTTTTTAAACACAAGTGGAGTAATGTTTTCTTCAATATTAAGCAAATTAGATGAAAATATAAAAAATGAACTAATTAAAGGAAAGGTTTTAGAAAAAGGGGAAAAGATGGAGCCGATTTTTTTAGATAAAAACTGTTCTACTTTTGAAAAACCTATAGGCCAAAAAGAAATACCAAAATTTGTTATTTATGTTGCTGAAGAAGAAATACCAAAAGTTGAACTAAATAAATATAGGCTAAGCATAAAAGGAGATGTTGTTAAAGAAGTTGAGCTAACATATAGCCAATTAGAAGAGCTTTCAAGAGATATTGGAGAAAAGGACTTCCATTGCGTAACAGGTTGGAGCGTTAAGGGAAAAAGATGGAAAGGAATTAACTTATTAGACTTAATAAATTTATCAGGATTAAAGAGCGAATCAAAGTGGATTATTGCTATAAGTATGTCTGGCTATTCATCAACAATACCTATTGAAAAAGATATATTGGAAAACACTTATGTTGTTATAGAAATGGATGGGAACAAATTAAATCCAGAAGCAGGTTTTCCAGCAAGGATTTATTCTCCAGACCTTTTCGGATGGAAAGGATCAAAATGGCTATCTTCTCTTTACATATCGGAAAGATACATAGATGGTTACTGGGAAGCACTATCATACCATGAGAGAGGGAAGGTTTTACCTAATGAAAGATTTAAAATAAGAAACCCTGATGTAAAGGATCTTTGTTAAAATTGTTAACCGGGGGGTTAACAATAATTTTGCAAAGTCTAATAATTGTTTTATACAGCAAAAATCGTTAATAAAGATATTTTATTAATTTCTAAAATCTTCTGCTAGCAAAATCATATTCTTAAAACTAAGAATCCATTATCGCAAGATGGGTATACAAGGGCATTTTGCTTAAGTATTTCAGCAAGTTCGTAAGGATACCTAAAAAACACCTTTGCTATATTTAAAGATTTTTCAGGATCTTCTACGCAGCAAAAAACTACACCTGATGATGCAGCATTGAATTTCTGCATAAAATCTTTATCAATAAAGTCTTTCATCTCAATAACTAAGCTAATTCTTTTTGATAACTTTTTTAACACATTTATTAGATCAGCATTGCTTAACATCTCCATGTTTAATTTTATTAATAAATCCTTTTCACCTTTTAATTCATTACTTAAATTATTTAAGAAATTTATGCTATGATATAAATCTTTGTCGCTTAAATCTATACAATTTGATTCTTTGCAACTTGGTTTTTCACTAATCCCTATTTCAATATAATTTTTCAATTTAACAGGGTTGTATTTACCATATATCCATAAAATAAAAGGCCTTTCAAGCTTTATTTTTGCTTTTCCTTCAGCGCATGCAAGATCTCTATTACCTATAGATGACATTAATATTTTATTGCTCAATTCTAAACCATTGCAATCTCTAATATAAATAGGCCTTTCAACCAAATACCATGAAATAATAAAGAAACCTATTGGCCCTAAAGAGGATAATATGCCTAATAAGGAAGATCTAAAAAATTTTTGTTCTGTAGAAGATAAAAAACTGCTTATTAAAGAGATTAAAAAATATGCTAAAAGAAACCTATAATTGAAATAATTAACTATTAATATTAAAGATAATGCAACTGCTGCTATAGCTAAAGGTATTGGATTTTCAAATTTTCCTAGAAAAATTTTGTTCTTAGATTTTATAAAAAAGTAAAATATAAATGAAGAAAAAATTCCAAATATAGAATATAATATTAAAAAACTATCCGAAATAGAATTTGATATAAATAGTAAAGGTATCGTTGATGATGCTATGCCTGTTAAATAACTTTTGCTTAAAAGAGTTGATATAATTGAAAATATGGCTATTAATATAGGTAATAAGGTTAAATACATAATGAAATTTACATTAAAAAACGAGAAACTATTTGATAAATTTAAAAATTTTAACAAGAGGATATATATAGCTAACATTACAACTCCTATGATTATGCTATATTTATTACAACCCTTGATCGTTTTTTGCACCATTTAATTTTAATTTGAAAATTTATTTAAATATTTCCACGAAATCAAATTAAAAAATTTTATATATAATCCCAAACCCCTTTACCTTTATAATTGTAAACTATCGATTTCATAGCAGTTACCTGCTCAATGCTATACCCAATACCCTCTCTTCCTATGCCAGAATCTTTCCTACCTCCAAATGGGTAGTAATTAATTCCATGCTTTGGCATATCATTTATATATATAGCTCCAACTTCAAGTAATCTAACTAATTTTCTTATTTTATTAACATCGTTACCAAAAATTGATGCATCTAAGCCGTATCTCCTATCGTTTGAAAGCTCTATTGCCTGATTTAAATCACTAAACTTTGTTATTATTGCTATAGATGAAAATATTTCCTCTTTATATGCAACTAATTCTTTAACTTTATCTTTATCGCATTCTATTAATGCTGGTTCAATAAAAGTATCGTTTATTCTCTTACCTCCAAATAATATTTTACACCCTTTAGCTATAGCGTCCTTCACTCCTTCTTCCCATTGATCTGCACTCGATTTATCAATTAAGGGTCCCATATCAACACCTTTATCTCTTGGATCTCCTACCTTTACCTTAGAGAGCTCATTAACAAT
>ERZ1669250.805-NODE-805-length-12249-cov-3.296293_pt1 | contig 12249 bp, 10 predicted proteins | sample MGYA00579295_ERZ1669250 | MGnify/ENA primary metagenome ERZ1669250 (study PRJEB41166, sample SAMN08046056) | hot springs metagenome | biome: hot spring; feature: acid hot spring; material: thermophilic sediment; isolation source: thermophilic sediment from acid...
CATGTGGCCCACGCCAATCATCATTTTAACCATGAACTCATCATTGCTTACTACATCAACGGATTGAACACCAGGAAGAATGGTTGCTGCCTTACCTGGATTAGTTATGAACTCATAAATGGTCTCGGCAGGTTTCTCTACATTGAATGAACCGGAATAATGAATCTTAGCCATGGCTCGCTCCACTAAAGCTTATTAATTAGTGTTGCCCCTTTAATTCCCTTAATCTGGTTGCTGCTAGTTTCACTGCATCCACTATGTTCTGGTACCCCGTGCATCTACATAGAACCCCCGATAATCCCTTGCGTATATCCTCTTCGCTTGGCTCCGGGTTCTCTTTCAACAAAAAGCTGGTCTGCATAATCATGCCTGGCGTACAGTAACCACATTGCGCCGCATGCTTTTCCCAGAAAGCCTCTTGGATCACATGAAGCCCTTTGCCATTAGCAAGCCCCTCCAAAGTAACTATTTCAGCTCCATCCGCTTGAATGGCCAGCACTGTGCATGACTTAACGCTCACTCCATTCATTAATACAGTGCAGGCACCGCAGTGGGATGTATCGCAACCAATATGGACGCTGGTGAAGCCTAGATCCCTCAAGAAGTGAACAAGTAATTTCCTCGGTTCAACCAACCCCTCACGCCACTCCCCGTTTATCTTTACCCTAATCTTCACTGATTGATTGGGCTCTACCTTAATTGCCACGCCGCTCACCTCGAGAGTGCTCTTTGAATAGCCTTCCGCGCCATTATAGTTATTACGCTTCGCTTATAGGCTACGGATCCCCGTATATCATCCACGAACTTGGTGTCCTTTACCAAATTATTAACGGCCTCATCCACGGCATCGGATCCACCATGTATTAATGCTTCCTCAGCGGATCTTGATCTGATAGGCATGGAGCCTGATGATAAAGCCATCACTCTTGCATCACTTATGGAGCCCGCTGCATCAACCTTAATGGATACAGCTACAGAGACCACCGCAAAATCTCCGGCCTTTCTCTCCAGCTTAACATAGGCCGCTTTACGATTAAGTGGAACAATTATCTCTCTAATTATTTCATCTCTCCTCAGGGTGGTCATGAATGGTCCCACCAATAATGAATCAATATACTCAGTTCTCTCGCCGCTGGAACCAATTATCACTGCCATGGCATTAAGAGAAGCAAGAACGATAGGCCAATCAGCAGAGGGATCGCCGTGGGCGAGGGATCCAGCAATGGTACCCATATTTCTTATCTGGGGATCACCTATCTGAGCGGCTGCCTCGGGCAACGACGGGCACATGCTCCATAGCTTCTCATTTACCTCTATCTCATGATGCCTAGTTAATGCCCCTATTCGTGCCTCATTATTCTGTATCTTTATATACGACAACGATTTTATGCCATTTATATCGATTATATATGATGGTCTCGCCAGCCTTAGCTTAAGTAACGGTATAAGGCTTTGACCGCCGGCCAGGATCTTTGCATCCTCATTACTGCTTAAAGCATTGATCGCATCCCCCACGTTGGAGACCTTAATGTAACCAAAAGGAGGTGGATACATGCAGCCACGGAATCTTCCGCTATATTTAAACTTTGGCGAATCATGCAATAGCCCCTTATCGAGTTTCAGCTTAACTCCGTTAATTGGGGGCTTAAAAAATGTATAAAGTCTCTCGCCTTTTCTCCACAGCGAATGATTAAGTTCGCCGTTCCGTTATCATAAGTGGCTGCGAGGTGAGGAATCGCTCTTCTTCTAATGATTTTAGTGAGAAATCTATGAAACCAAGTAGCCAATAGAAAACAATAATCAACTACGATAATGGCCAAACTTAAGTTGGTAATATTTGAGGGAGCGGTGTTTCCCTTATGGAGGGGTTCCTATGGTAAGGTATATAGTGCTTAGACTTTGGCTTATGGAGCTGGGTCGTACTCTGGGAACCGAGGGTTCATGCCTGTGGATAGTTATATGTAATTCCTGTGCTGGACTCAAAGAAGTTCGACAAGGCCTCCATTATATGTGAATAGGAATTGAAACCACTGGAAGCAAGAAATCCTCGCCGCGAGGACGTCCAGTAAAAGCAGAGATAATTCCAAGTCAAATGCAACACGGCCATTAATGAATTATTGTTGTAATAATAGTTTTAAGGGCTTTTCTCCCCCCTTATATATGCCATTAAGCGATGAGGACAACATTAATGCCTTGATTAATCCCTCCTCCGTGGCTGTTATAGGAGCTACACCGCGGCGGGATAGTATAGGCAACATAATAACCATTAACTTAGCCAAGAAGTACAAGGGTAAGCTCTATCTTGTTAATCCAAAATATACAGATATTAATGGAATAAAGGTATATCCATCAATAAAGGAAATAGGGGACTCCATTGATTTAGCAATAATAGTGGTTCCAGCCCCCCTCGTTCCCTCGGTTATGAGGGAGGTCTCCGAGGCCGGGACCAAGGCTGCAATAATAATAAGTGGAGGCTTTAGTGAGGTGGGAGAAGAGGGCGCACGGTTAGAGGAGGAGGTTAAGAAGGCTGCCGGCAAGGTAAGGATACTTGGCCCTAACTGCATAGGGATTTATAATGCATCAATGGGCCTAGATACATTCTTTCTACCGGAGGAACGAATGGGGAGACCACGGCCTGGACCCCTTGCATTAATAAGTCAATCAGGCGCTGTAGCTGGATCAATTCTTGATTGGGCTGCTCGAAGAAATCTCGGCATAGGGGTCGCGGTTAATTATGGTAATAAGCTTGACGTGACTGAGACTGATTTAATGAGGTTCCTTGCATCCGATCCATCAGTAAAGGTAATCACTATGTATATGGAGGGGCTCAAGTATCCTGGAGAAGGAAAGCGATTCATGGAGGCAGCAAAGGAGGTTAGCAAGAGCAAGCCAATAATAATATATAAGGCAGGAAGATCAAGGGCATCCAGAAGGGCAGTGGCGAGCCATACTGCTGCCCTTGCTGGTAACTATTAAGCAAGCCGGTTTGATAGAATCATCGAGTCTCAGGGATATGTTTGATATGGCTAAGGCGCTTGCTACGCAACCATTGCCAAGAGGCAAGAAGGTACTTATATTGACGGATAGCGGCGGAATGGGAGTTCAAGCAACTGATTCGCTGGAGCCGCTGGGGCTCATGGTTCCTGAGCTCCCTGATGTCCAGAGAGAGCGTCTCAGAAAGATGCTGCCTCCCCTAGCTGCTGTTGGTAACCCGATTGACTTAACTGGAAGCGCTACTGACGAGATGTATAAGTCGGTTCTAGACGAGGTTTTGCCAACGGATTCAGTGGATATGGCCATGGTCATAGCCCTAATGCAGTTGCCAGGCCTTACAGTTAATTTAGCGAATTATATAATAGAAGCTAAGAAATATGGTAAGCCAGTGATTGCAGTTTCATTTGGTGGGAATGAGTTCATGTCTAGGTTTAATGATGCATTGGATAAGGGTGGGATACCGGTTTATGCCACGCCCGATAGGGCAGCTAAGGCTTTATGGGCCCTAACTGAGTATGCAAAGATAGTGGGTGAGATCCATGAGTGATGCAAGGAATATTATCAAGAAAGCTTGCAGTGAAGGAAGAACGAAGCTGCTGGAGCACGAGGCGTTGGATTTACTTGAGGCTTACGGTATACCGGAGCCTCCTCATGCGTTTGTAAATAGTGCTGCAGAGGCAATTGATGCTGCCCACAGGATTGGTTTTCCTGTTGCACTTAAGGTAGTTTCGCTTGATATACTTCATAAGAGCGATGTTGGCGGCGTCATCTTAGGGCTACAAAATGAGGATGCCGTGGAGAGGGGCTTTAATGAATTAATGGGCAATATAAAGGCGAGGGCTCCATATGCCAGGGTTTCTGGGGTTTTGGTTCAATGGATGGTGCCTAATGGATTAGAGACGATAATTGGAGCCACTAGGGATGATATGTTCGGTGGAGTTATTGCATTTGGTTTGGGCGGCGTCTTCACTGAGGTGCTTAGGGATATTGCGCTCCGCATAGCGCCTATAGGGGAGGATGATGCTAGGGCAATGATTATGGAGACCCGTGCCTCTATTTTGCTAAATGGCTTCCGCGGCATGAGCAGGAGGGACTCAGAAGCGTTAGTTGCTGCCTTGATCAAGTTCTCTCGATTAATTGAGGAGAACGATGAAATAATGGAGGCCGATCTTAATCCAGTAATAGTATTAGAGGAGGGAAGAGGAGCATATGCCGCTGATGCTAGGTTCGTGTTAAAGTGTTAATTATGCTTAAATTAGGGGTTCTAGACCTAGATGGTACATTAACTAATACTGCCATACTTCACCTAAGGGCTTGGCAATATGCCTTAATAGATCTGGGTCTTCTAGATGAGGTACGGAGCATTAGCATTGAGTATTTATTAGGTAGAAGAGCCATTGATATAGCTACCGCTCTGGTGGGCGATGGTCCTCAAGCATGGCGATTAGTGAGATTGAAAACAATGTATTACTTGGAGCTGCTTAGAAATGGATTGGAGCCGTTCCCATGTGCCATGGAGCTACTTGATTCAACCCATGAATTTGGAATGAGAGCTGCAGTTGTCACATCATCTAGTCGTTCATCAGCATTAGCCGTATTAAAAGCAACTAGGTTATTGGAGAAAGTGGATTACGTAGTGGCTGGCGACGATGTGGAAAAGGGAAAACCAGATCCACTTCCAATTCAATTAGCGCTGGATAGATTTAATGTGGAGCCTAAACAAGCCTATGGCATCGGCGATACCATATATGATGTGGAAGCATATAGGGCAGCAGGCCTTGGCCTAGTGATGTCACTTAATCCAATAAATGGAGCGATGCATGTAAAGGATCTTTGTGAAGCGATTAATGTCATCCATGCTTATATTGAGTCATGATTATCTAATTAGGCTAGTCCTAGGCTTTTCCTTGCCATTAAGTAACCTGCATGGCTAAATATGTGTGGGTAATTACCTCTTGGTTCACAGGTTTCAGTATCTAGGTGCTCCCCCAACAGGTTAACCACGGATCTACATTTCTCTATTTTTCTAATTATATTGGTTCCCTCGGTTTTTCTGCCCATTAATCCATACACCATAGCCAACCATTCACTGGTAAGTATGAAGGGATGCCTCACAGGGCCTAGGAAATCCCGTGCATACCTAAGCACAAGCCCATCCTTCATTAATTCCTTCTCTATTCCTTGTAGGGTAGCTATGAACCTATTGTCTGTTGGATCTATAAAACCATATAGCGGAAGCGCAAGTAATGCCGAATCCACATCTCTAGAGCCAAAGTATTTAGTGAACATATCAGGCTGATTACTTAATATATACTTCCTCACTTCAATGGATTTCTCATGCCACTCGCTACCTTCATCCTTAAAACCCAATGCAATAGCCAACCTAGCGGCTCTATCCAATGCTACCCACATCATCACCTTAGAATGAGTATAGTGCCTCGCCTCGCCGCGTTCCTCCCACATTCCGGCATCGGGCAGCATATATGACTTAGAGCACCACTCTACAGTTGCCTCGATTACCCACCAATAATTACGAATATAGACATCATCCCTCGTCGCTGCGTAATAAGCGTATAATGCATCCATGAACCACCCTTCAACATCTAACTGTAGTTGCGTGGATGCTGCATTACCAATTCTCACAGGTCTACTGCCGCCATAACCGCTCAACCAAGGTATCTCCTCCTCATCTCCTGGAGGTGATCCATCAACTCCATAAAATGGGTGATCAAATGGCTTAGCAGTAGGTTCAACAACACTTAATAGGAAGTTCAACGCACCCCTACCATCTACTATGTACCCCTCCTCTATCAACGCCTTGGCGGCAAGTGAGGAATCCCGTACCCAGACGAATCTATAATCCCAGTTACGGCTCTCTCCAACTATTTCTGGAAGAGATGTGGTGGGTGAAGCCGCTATTCCTCCAGTGAATCTATGTACCATAGAGAGCAAGAAAATTAACGATGATGAGTAAAGTCCATTATCTTTCTTGACATTCTTATTACTCCAGTACTGCATCACCTTATCAAGAGCTTCTCCAATCATTGAGTAAACAACATTCTTTCCCCCTCCCAGTATACTTGTCTTAATGCTTCTTGCATAGTGCCCAAGCAATTTTGCTGGACCAATGCACTTCCATGTATCGTCACTTAACTTGGAACAATTGCCCTCTAGTATTATTAATTCCATTAAACCGCCATCTAGTGGATTAATGAATTGAGCGCCATTTCTCATCACCAACATGTACGGCTCCACCAAGCCATAATTCATAACCGGCTTAAATTCCGTTCTATATTCTATGTAGCCAGGAGCATTTATTATCCTCATTATCGCCGGCATCCCTATCGGCATGAAGTCAATCACGTTTATCTCGCCTTTCTCAGACTTTACAATTGTTTGAAGCACATTAGTTCCCTCTATGTATTTAGATGATATGCTTGAGACCGGTTCTTGAAAAGTTATGTTCCAGTGACCACCTCTCTTCTCATCCAATATCCTCGCGAAGACGGAAGGCGAATCTAGCCGAGGCGCAGGGAACCATACTATGTCAAGATCATTAATTAATGCGCTCGTAATCATGTTACTTATCATGGCTGTTCTCGATATTAATAATTGCATTAAGTAGGTCGAAATAATGCGCCTTTTAAGTACTGTTAGCTAATGTGCTCTGGTCATATTAACGAGAATCAGCGAAGGTCAGTAACCATCACTTGATCAGGCCCTGGGTAATCATCACGTTACTCTATGTAGTTGCTGGTTTAAAAGGATTGACGGGCCCGGTGGGATTTGAACCCACGGCCTACGGGTGTCTTCCCCATAGGTTAAAAGCCTCGGCCTCCCGATTAACCAGGACCGCCGCTCTACCATGCTGAGCTACGGGCCCTTAATGAAGTCTTGCTGGAAATCATTTTTAAGGTTTACTATAGCATCCCCATTTATATGCAATAAGTGCTCGGCATCTTAATATCTCAAATATAATAGCTAAAGCAATGCTTTTAAATCTGTTCGTTCTGTTCTCCTCGTGTTGATTAAGGCCGCAGTAATTCACGATGCTCCATATGCTGCAGTACTTCTTTTGTGGGTGATATTCGTTTCGTTCTACCTAGCTAAGAAAGCATATGAGGCTGCTATAAGGAGAGGCTACCCAGAACGGTCAGGCACATATTTTGGAAGGAAGGTCATTCATATACTCGGCGGGGGTGTAGTTGCAGTTCTATTACCATTTGTCTTCAAGGAGCCGATTCTACCTTTATTGATGGCTATAATATTAACAATTGCTGTATATATACCTCACCGTACTGGAAAATTATATCATTGGTTCCAGGATCCAGAGAACATGTATGAGGTACATTTCACGTTAGCTTGGGGAATAATAGCATTCATTCTTTGGTTCATGGATCCCACTTACTGGTTAGCGACAGTGCCGCTTCTCTATATGTCTTGGGGTGATGGGGTAACCGGCATAATTAGGAACTTAAGGTACAGGAGAAGGGTGAAGGGGTGGGAGGGTTCCCTCGCAATGTTAATGGTGAGTATACCTATAGGGGCAGTGCTTGGCTATGTTGGTGTATTATCGGCAGTACTAGCCACATTATCTGAGAAACAACCCGTAATTGATGACAATATTGCTATCCCCCTAGTTGCGGCGATAACATTAATATTGGGGCACTTCTTTGCGCCTGGCCTCATGGTGAGTCTTTATGGTTAGTGAAGCTCTATCCATCAAAGGCTGACGGTTCCTCATCTTAAAGGGCGAGGACCCTTAGTTTCATTGGTGAGGTACTTCGCTTTAATTGAATAACGAAATGGGAGTTAAATAATGGTTAAGTCTCACTGCGAGGCCTTGCTGGCCTTTATTGATTCCTCGAGTATCCTTATGGTTTCATCAACTATGTCCTTCGTGTGTGCAGCAGATGTAAAGTTAACCTCGAATTGGCTTGGTGCAAGGTAAACCCCCCTCTTTAGTGCTTCAGCATGTACTTGTAAATACATTTTTTCATTGCTTCTAGCAACGTCATTAGTGGTCTCAACCGGTTTATCGGTGAAATAAAACTGAAACATAGATGCCATCCTGTTTACTGTAATGTCAATGCCTAATCTACTCCCTATATCAATTAACGCATCACTTATCCGTCTAGCTGCTTCATTAGCTATGATATACGCCTCTCCTTTCTCAAGTTCACTAATGGTAGCTAAGCCAGCAACCATTGATATTGGATGAGCATTAAATGTTCCGGCATTATAGACCGGGCCCGAGGGACTAATTAATCGCATTATTTTTCGCGGTCCTCCGAATGCGCCTATGGGAAAGCCTCCACCAATTATTTTACCGAGAGTAGTTAGGTCAGGCACTATATTTAGCATGCCTTGGGCTCCCTCAAGCCCAACTCTAAAGCCGGTCACCACTTCATCGAATATAAGGAGGGCTCCATATTCTTGCGTTAATTGCCTGGCTTCCTGAACAAATCCATCCCTAGGCAGTATTAATCCATAATTAGCGGCTATGGGTTCCATGATAATGGCGGCGACCTCGTTTCCTTTTTCCCTCATTGTTCTCTCTAGTGCTTCCAAATCATTATATGGGAGCACGATGGTTAGCCTAGCGGCTTCCTCCGGGATTCCTGCGCTGGTTGGGGTTCCCCATGTAGCCGCCCCACTGCCAGCCTTTACTAGCACATAATCGTGACTGCCATGGAAATTCCCCTCAAACTTTATAATTAGTTTCCTACCTGTGAATCCTCTGGCCAGCCTTATGGCATTCATGGTGGCCTCGGTTCCCGTACTAACGAATCTAATCATTTCGATAGATTTAACATGATTCATCACCTTCTGCCCCTCCTCTATCTCTATACGTGTTGGTGCGCCATATAGCCAACCCTTGCTTAATGCTTCCTCCACTGCATGTCTGGTGGCTGGGTGTCCATGCCCAAGTATTAGGGGGCCAAATCCCATACAGTAATCGATCAATTTTTCTCCATCCTCCGTAATCAGGTAAGGGCCTTGTGCTGATTTAACGTAGAAAGGATGTGGCAAGTGCTTCATAGCCCTAGCCGGGCTGTTGACGCCTCCTGGAAATATGGTTGAGGCCAAGGCAAATAAGTCGCTGGACATTGGTCTCAGGCTGTTTATTGCCTTTTTAAGTTACCGTTCACGTATCTTAGGATTAACTGAAAGTTTCATTATGGAGACTGTATCCATTATAAGCGTAATTGTTAATATCATTGAATGAAGATGGCGGCTAAATGGGGGATGAGATAGGATTCATAATAGGTAATGCTGGTTCCAGCGAGATTAGAGTAGCCATAAAGACTGATCAAGCAGATAAAGTTCAGTTATTCGAGTATGTCACGTATAAGCACTTGGATAAAGTGGTGCTAGGGTATATTGTGAATATAAGCCGAGAACCCTATAAGATAGGTGAGGACTTGGCTGCTGATGCGTTAAGCAGTGATATAGGCGTATCTCTGATAGAAACTATAATAGCCACGGTAATCCTACTAGGCTATAAGGATTCCGGCCTAAGGCTTCCCCGAACGCCTCCCCCAATAGGAACCCCGGTTCACCGTGCTGATTCTCAATTAATAAGGGATTACCTTGGATTAAAAGGCAGATTATGCATTGGATCACTTGCTTCACAAGACGTCTCGGTTTGCTTGGATGAGAAAGGCTTAACAAGGCACATGGCGATAATAGCTGCAACAGGAAGTGGAAAAACATGGCTCTCCGTATTAATGATAGAGGAACTAACAAAGTTGGGAGCCACAGTGGTGGTGCTGGATCCTCATGGTGAATACGTATCAATACAGAAATCAGCCTCAAAATTAGGCAATATAGGGGTTACCGTGATTAAAGCATCAAGGCATCATATCGGCGATAAAAGATACTCAATGAATATATTAAAGGTGGATCCAGACCAATTGGCCACCATTGCTGGAGTTCCCAGCGGAGCATCTAGAATACGTCACATAATATACTTACTTCACTCCTTAATGAAAATAGTATCACGCACTACAAACGGCAGCGGCGAGTCCGGTTCCGTTAAAGGAATGATAAGAATAATTGATGCGGTATTAACTAGACCCATTGGACCCGCTGATATTCAACGAGCCCTTAATATACAGCAACCAATTGGAGACGATAATATAACGGAGCCAGAACGATTTAGGCAATTACTGAATGAATTACGATCAATAGTTAATGATTCACGCCAGAGAAGCGCGTTAGTGAGCGCTAGAGTCTACCTGAGGAGACTAGCTAGAACTGGAGTTTATAGAGGACACACAACTCCCTTGACGGATATATTAAAGCCTAAACACGTATCCATAATCAACTTGGCCGGCGTAAATGATGAAGTTCAAGATCATATAACCTATCATGTGTTAAGCCGAGTACTAGCATCTAGGATAAATTATGTGAGGGATCTAGGTAACCCCAAGTATCCTTATCCGGTCGTGGTAATAGTGGAGGAGGCCCATAGATTTGCGCCTCCTACTAAATCTACTCTAACTCACTCAATAATTAATAGGATAGCCGCCGAAGGCAGGAAATTCGGCGTCTATCTAATTGTGATAACCCAGAGACCATCCAAAATTGATCAAGACATATTAAGCCAATGCCAAAATCATGCAATACTGAAGATAGTAAATCCCCTTGATAGAGAGGCAATAATTGAGTCAAGCGAGGCCATTAGCGATGAATTAGTTAAGGTGATCGGTGGACTAAATAAGGGCGAGGTCTTACTTGTGGGCCCGCTCGCTCCAGCCCCGCTCCTACTAAGGCTTCGTGAGAGGAAGCTGGAGTATGGTGGTGGAGACATAGATCTCGACAAGTATTGGGGAGTTAATGACTCAGAGATTATCACTAAGACTAGAGACTCCTGGCGCAAAGCGATCGGTCGCCTAGTTCCATCCCCTGAATTGGTCTCTGCATCAGTACTGCTTCCAGTGGATAAATTTAATCAAAGAGGAGCAATAATCTCTGGTTATATAGACGATGCATCGGTCGAGATAAATCTAAAGGAACGGACCTGGTCCTGCAGCAAGTGCGGCAATGCATTAATGCCGTGTGAGCATGTCATAGCATTATTTGCTAAAGTAGCTAGTGAGAAGCCATCAATACTTGGAGTTACTTGATAATCAATGATTTTGATAGGCTCTGAAAATCTCCTAAGAAAAGGATGAATGCTTAATAGGGAATAGATTAAGAATGATTATTTGTAAACAAAGGAGCGAATTTCAGCGGTTTCGTTGATCCTTGTAATATTTGCAAATACTTTGCAAACCACACTGATTGCACTTGGGATTTCGTGCCCTGCATATTCTTCTCCCGAACTCTATTAGTGATAAGTGCCCCCACAAGTACTCATTAGGCTGGAATATCCTCATCCATGCCTTACTTGCAGAATCGTATGTGGAGGCTAACCCAATCCTTTTACTGATTCTCAATATATGGGTATCAACGGGAAATGCTGGTTTACCTAGATTAACTAAAATAACATCTGCTGTTTTTGGTCCAATGCCCGGCAATGACATTAAGAGTTGCCGCGACTCCTCGACACTCATGTTTCTGATAAATTCTAGATCATTTCCGTACCTCTCTAAAATAGCCCTAGCTAGCTCAATTAGTTGCCTTGCTCTCCTCATATACATGCCCGCAGGCCTAATCACTTCAGCTAATTCCTCTTCACCTAGGGAAAGAACCTCGCTCGGCGAGATCTTAATTCTTCTTTTAAGGGCCTCAAATGCTCTTCCAGCATTTATATCGCTCGTGTTCTGCGTTAATACTGTAGCTACTAAAGCCTCAAATATAGTACCGCCATTCAGCATTACTTTCCATGCTACGAACCTCTCCGGATCTAGACCTAGTCTCGATAACTCCATAATAATTAAATCACGCATCACGCATCCTCCTCTTCTCCGCTTCTTTAATAATACTAGGTTGCTATTCTCCTTGACTTGAAGGACTGATTTTTGTCTCTTTTATCGTTATTGCCGGCGTTATTTTAATTTCTCATGATTGTTTTCTCCACGTATCTCAACTGTTTTCATCATTTTTAGGAATTAATAATTATCGGCACAAATATTAATCTTAAAGTATTGATTTTTATAAAAAATAGAAATACTTAAATGAAGGGCTGGCTTTACTTGTGCCTTGTCATATAACAAATACATCATGCTGAGTGCTAGCGTGTATTTCTAGGTTTCTGCCTTATTGGCGTTCCTGGTTCGGTCTTCATAACGACTCTAGATATGCTAA
>ERZ1669250.806-NODE-806-length-12201-cov-3.474230_pt1 | contig 12201 bp, 6 predicted proteins | sample MGYA00579295_ERZ1669250 | MGnify/ENA primary metagenome ERZ1669250 (study PRJEB41166, sample SAMN08046056) | hot springs metagenome | biome: hot spring; feature: acid hot spring; material: thermophilic sediment; isolation source: thermophilic sediment from acid hot...
GGTCCCACTCCCGAAGAGATAGACAACGGTAAGCGGAGCCTCGCTTACTGGACAGCCCTGCACGAAAAATACATGAAAAAAGTTGAGCTATCGCGGAAGCTGGATGAGCTAGAGAAAGAACTGGCTTGGATAAAGCTCGAAGATATTCAAAACTCCATAAAAGCTCAGGAAGAGAGGCTTGCGCAACTTCATCAAAAGTTGGCAGAAATCTCAGGGGAAACAGAGGTCATGGAAAAGAGCCTCTCCGAAATAAGGCAAATGAAGCTTGCTGAGGCGCAGTTCAGGGAGATTCTTGAAAGGGCAATACAGATAGCGTACGAGGAAGGTAGGAGGACAGAACTCATGAGGCAGCTTAAGGAGACCATTTCAGATGTGAGATCCCGCTTATCTAAGCTAGAAGCGGAGGCAAAGGAACTTGAAAAGGGGCTAGCAGGCTACGAAAGGCCATCGCAGCTCAGAGGAGAAGAGGAGGTCCTGAGGGAACAACAAGAGATCAAGGCAATGCTAACCACATTAGCAGATGTGAACGAGGCTACCGAAGAGACCTATAAGAAGATGAGCGAAGAGCTCTCAGACCTCATAGAAAAGGCCAGAATTGTTGAAGAAAACAGAAAATCGCTGATGGATGAGATAGCTTACAGGGAAAAGCTCTGGATCGACAAACTCAGAAAGCTGGTGGAAACGGTAGGTGACGGCTATAAGCATGTCCTAGCCAGCGTGGGAGGCAATGGGTACCTCAGGCTTGTTGGTTATAAAGAAGGCGGCAATCCCAATGACGTGGGGCTGGAGCTATATGCGGGATTTAGAGGGACTAACCCAGTGAGACTTGATCCTTTGACTCACAGCGGAGGCGAGAGAAGCGTGACCATAATGGCCTTTCTCATATCGCTGCAGCAGCACGTGCTTTCACCCATAAGAGCAGTAGACGAGTTCGACGTCCACATGGATCCCGCCAACAAGGAGGCCATATCTAGGGTCCTAATCGAAGAACTTTCAAGGAAGCGGGACGTAGAGTACATATACATAACGCCAGGACCTTTGCCTCCCCTTCCAGATGATGTGCACCTCTTACTGGTTCAAAAAGTTGAGGGAAAATCCAACGTAATGGAGGCGGCATGAAATGTCCTTTGAAAACATAAGGGAGAGGATACTTGATGCTTACAAGAAGATTGAGGCAGGAGAGACGAGCCCTTTCTCGTGGGACGTTAGGGGCTCCGCGCAGGCCCTTAGGGAGGAGCTAAGTCCAAATCCGGATAGGGATGAGCTCATAGATGATGCAAGGGCGGTTAACGCCCTGTCGGGGATAGTTGGCGCGCAGGGTAGGGAAATAGAGTTCATGGCTTCATCATCGATATTAAACCCTTTCTTGCTGGAGAAAGCCGTTCAGAACATGGACCTAGAGAAGCTAGGCGAAGCGCTTTGGCGGTCCATGTCGCCATCTGTGGATTTGCAACAAGCAATGACCGATGCACTTATTGCGGCAAGCACTTGGAGTCCGACCAAAAAGAGAATAACTTGGTCCAAACATCAGATCAAAGAGCTACCGAAGACTAGAGTTAAAAAGGAGGAAGACTTCGCAAAGAAGGTCGATGAGATCGTAGAGGAGTTAAGACAAGCCTCTGACCATGGTGAAGTAGATTACGTTCAATTCATAAGGAAAGGGAATGCCTTGGAAAGGGCTTATTTGATATCATTCGCCGTAACCGATGGAAGAGTGCTGCTCGACGTTGATCCCCTATCTGGAAAAGTAACCATTAGACCTTCTCCGCGCCGCGTCAGGACAAATGTCTCGATGGTTCTATCATTGGAGGAGTTACTTAATGAGCGAAGAAAAAGCTCAAATTGAAGAGAAAGTCAAGAAAGCATCACAGCTTCTCTTTCTGAGAAGACACAGGAATCCTGGCGTGAGTGAGTGGGAGCTAAAAAAAGTACTGGGTTCAGACTACAGGGCCATAATTAAGGTACTTAACGAGAAGCTTGATTCGCTGGGGCTCACTGTCAAGGAGGTTATGCACGAAGGAAAGCCGCGGTTCCTAATAACCATTAAGGGCAAGCCTTCGTTCGATCTAGAACCAAGCCTTGGGTGGATGAGGATTGACTCCTTGGCCGCCCTTGCCATGGCACTCGCCTTCATAACTGCCCACGGCGGAAGAGCGCCGCCAACGGAGGTTGAATCTTTCCTCGAAGGTAAGTTCGCAAGAAGTAGGGTAAGGGCACTTATAGAGGCTTTCTTAAGGGATGGATACTTAGAGGTGGGAAAGGGCGGAGCCTACGAGGTGGGCTGGAGGTCAAAGGCCGAGATAGATTTGGCCGAGTTAGCTAGGAGGATTATCTCTTCTGAGCCAAGAAGCGCCTTCTCAGAGAATCTCTCTCAGCCTTCATGACGGCCCTCACGATCTCGTCGTAACTGCTCGATGATGACAAGATCTTCTGCGCTTCCGAGGCACTAATCCCTCTTCCTGCAAGTACAACTATGGCCTTCCTGCCGTATTTTTCTACCAGGTCAGCGCTGGCCTTTAGCTCCGAGTATAACCTGTGATCACGGGTACCCTCGCTCGTAAGCGCTATCCAAACAGCTTCCTCTCCCAACTTTGTAATCCCAAGCCTCCTTGAACCACAATATGGACAGGAAGGAAAGTCTGGCAAATCCGCTGCTGCCTTTGTTTCCACGTACTGACCACATGCGGTACAAGCAAGCGTTACAGGTTCAAAGAAAAGCCTCTGGCGCACGCTGGCTTCAAGAAGTCTTTTCAGTCTCTCAGGCGCAACTACGTCCTCTTTCCTCATGCCTTGCTCAAGAAAGTTAAGCGCCTGATGAGTTGGCTCACTCACGATCACGCCGTTTACTGTCCTTTTTCCCTCTGATATGTCCTTTAAGAAGCCCAAGGCACCGTCTACACTAACGTCAAACGTGAACACGTCCCTCATGGCTTGGACATCTATAACGCTTCCCCTCAGCTGAGCTATGATCTCCTCTAAACCAACGGAACTCAAGTCAGCATCCTTTGCTATTGCAGCCATCTTCTTTCCAGCGTTTACCAATCTTCTCTTGTAAAGTCCTGTGGAGGCTAGCGCCTCTTTTGCCAGCTCCATAAAGGTGTTCTTGTCCAATTTAGCCATGTCACTAACGATATCCTGACTCAGGTTGAGCGTTTCTTGAGGGTCAAGCGCTCCCTCTGGGAGCCTTATTGCCCACCTGTAAGGATCCTGGGCCACCTGTATGGTTAGCCCGCTTTTCTTGGAAAAGATGTGCGCAAAAACCCTCGCAAGGCAACGGTTTTCCAGCAAGCCTGCGTGAGTGTGAAATATGGCGTAGTCCTTCCAGACCTCTATGAGTAAGCGCCTATCCGTCCCTACTGGCAATCCCTGGGCTACCTCATCTTGAACGTCAGAGATGGACCTCATGAGGTCGTCCCTTTCCGCATATGGATAATAACGCCAAAGCTCCTCAGCTACGTCTTCCAACGTCATGCCAGCCTTCAATTTCTCCTCTGCCATCCTTCTAATCTGCCCGACTTCCTGGGCTATCTCCTTGGGAACCGGTATCTCTTCACCCTCCCAACTGGGAATTGCTCCTAGAGGATCGCTCGCCTTTTTTACGTATACCTTTTGCTCATAAACCTGAGTTATCTCCCACACACTCCCCATTTCAACGAACTTCACGCCGGGAGCGCCGTTTTCGCTTACGAAAGCTTCATCAAGCACTCCAACTGGCTCCTGCTTGCCCTCGCTTTCATCAATTACTAGGTACTGCTTTTCCTCAGGTATCATCGAAAGGTTATCGAAATAATAGGAATAAAATGCGGCGCGGTTAGCAGGCTTCACTATGCTGTCATCAACCTTGGAGTAATAGGCCAACCTTGGGCGCCTTGTGCTAACATAATTGATCACTGCCCGCAAATCTTCCTCGCTAAGATCGCTAAATGGATAACTTAACCTGAAAAAGTCCAGCATTTCGCTAACCTTCCACTTTCTCTTCCATATGAGCAGCCCAACTAGCTGATGCATCAACACGTCCAGCGGGACAGATAGTGCCTTAATGGGTTCCAACTCTCCAGCCATCAGCCTTCTGGTTATGACAAGGGCTTCCAGGGTATCGTCTTCGTCCATAGTTATTATGTGGCCGCGAGACACCGCGCTCAGAGAGTGACCCGCTCTTCCTACCCTTTGAACCAGCCGCGTGACCTGTCTCGGGCTGTTGTATTGAATAACCAGGTCAACCGACCCAACGTCTATGCCAAGCTCGAGAGATGACGTGCAAATTATACCGCGGAGGCTCCCCTCTTTCATGGCTCTCTCTACTCCCAGCCTGGAAGACCTGGCAAGCGAGCCATGATGAACTGCTATTGGAAGGGTCTGATCCCACATGCGAAAGCGATTAGTTAGAGTCTCCGCCACGGATCTGGTATTCGTGAACAGAAGCACCGTTGAAGCGCTCTCCATTATCCTTCTCATGAACCTTAACCTCGCAGCAACGTCAGGAAGAGTGAAGAGCTTAGAGGCAAGCGCTTCATCATCAGAGCCTGGAACGGGATAAGCTACCCTAACTTCGTATTTTTTGTCCGTATCCGCCCTCACGATACTTATTTTACGGGATCCGACTAGGTACTTCCCAACCTCCTCAGGTGTGCCGACCGTTGCAGAAAGCCCTATGACCTGAAAGTCGCCAACGGCCGCCCTCAACCTCTCCAGCCCAACCGAGAGCTGCGCTCCCCGCTTTGATGAGGCAAGCTCATGAACCTCATCAACTATAACCCACTTAAGCGACGACATGGCTGCCATCAGGACCTTTCCCGTAAGTATGGCTTGAAGAGTTTCTGGCGTAGTTATGAGTAGATCTGGAGGTAGTCTGCTTTGCCCTACGCGCTCAAGATCACTTGTATCCCCATGCCTAACTGCAACCCTTATGTCAAGCCTTGCCGACCACCAAGATATTCTTTCCAGCATGTCCCTGTTAAGCGCCCTCAATGGTGTTATGTAAAGCGCCTTGATGCCCTTCTTCTCCCTTCCCATGTTAACTATGCCAGATAATACCGGTATCAGGGCCGCCTCAGTTTTACCGCTACCAGTAGGCGCTATCAAAAGGACGTTATCCCCTGCCAGTATCTTTGGCATGGCAGCCAACTGAGGAGGGGTGAACTGACCAAACCTCTCCCTGAAAAGCTTTTCAACTAAAGGATGAAGCCCCTCTACCAATATGGCTTCGTCTCCAGGTATCTCTTCCTAGCATCCATAAGGCTTTTCAAAAATCCATCTTCGTCTGTCATTCTGGACAGTATTCTTGAAGCGGTCTCAGGCCCGACCCCGTAAACCGAAAGTGCCCTTGCGCCTCTAAGCCCATAAATAACCAAAATGTCAGCTGCCCTCTTAAGCTCTGAAAACATCCTAACTTCTTCCTCGCTCAGCTTTTCTCCCCTAGCCCTCTTTGAGGAAACTGAAATAGCCCTCTCAAGCATTGTAGGGCCAAAAACTGGTGCAAGAAAGGGTGAGCCGCAAGCAGGGCATCTGGTGGGTTTGTATTCCCTAACCGTCAGCTCAGCGACCTTATTGCCACATCCAAGGCATACCAACGCCATCCTTGTAGCATCAAGCGATGCCCTAAATATGCCACTGGGACTTTCGGAGGAAGGAAGGACCGCAGGAGGCACGAAGCCCATTGATGCGGCTGCTAAGGGACTTAAAGCTCCCTCACTCTTAACCGTTACCTCAACTTTCCCTTCTATTATGCCCCTAATGAGCTCCTTTAAGTCAGCGAGGGACAACCTAGTTGCAAGTCCTTCTCTAAGCGCCTCTTCATATATGGGGGTTCCCGCGTACAGCGCTGGAAACATCTGCACCTGGCTCTCGCGCGGAGTTCTCTTCTCGAGAACGCCGAACCTTTCCGCAATAAACTTCATCTGATACGCGAACGGGAATCTTATCCTGAAATACTCCATCAATGTCCGCTCAACCTCACCTTCATCAGTTTTAAGTGCATTAACCGCGTCATCAATAACTTCTTCACCCTGTGTTGCAAGCTCAAGCACCACCCTGTACGCGTTCGACCACCAGTACCTAATATATTTACCAAGACGTGACTCTAGGTAAAAGCCGAGTGCCCTTGAACCCAGATCTCCCATAGGATAGTGAAATATGAGGTAGTTCTGCCAAGCTTCTATAACCATTAACGATGAACTTGGCACTGGCATTCCAGCAGATTTCATCAACTCCTTTTCCTCTTCTAAAGCGCTCTCCAAATCCGACATTCCTGGTAAGCTAAAGCGATCAACCTTCCTAAGCTCGAGCGCCCGCGCCGCGACCTCCCTTGAGACTGGAGCCATCTCTCCATCCCAGCCAGGAACAGCTGCTTGACCAGAGGATGGCTCAACCATTATTCTTTCGTCAGCTCTAACTGGTCCTCTTACTATTTTCCAAGCTTTGCCGTTTAATATTATTTGCATTCCGACGTACATACGCGTCGTGACAAACTCCATGCCCACTGAAGCTATCCTCTTACCGGTTGTGACGTCTATGACTGGATAAAGTTTCTCATCATTTATCATGGAGAGGTTCCTAAGATAGTGTATTCTCCCCTTTCTAGTTACGGTATAACTTCCCTCTATTGAGCTTATTAGCTTCAGCTTCTCCATGAAGGCCAACAGCTGATCACATTTTTCACGCGTAATCCCTCTGAATGGCCCTGCATGAGCTAGTATCTCAAAGGCTTTATCCTTTTCTACACTTCCTCCATGGTCAAGCCCTATCCCCAACAACTGATGAGCTGCAACGTCTAGGGGTTGGCGTTGTAAAACAGGAGGTTCTAAGTAACCGCTTGACATAAGGGATATGCAGGAAAGCGACTCAAGAGCGTCCTCCAAGGATATCGTGATGATTTCTCCTCTAGAACGCTCGTCAAGCCTGTGTCCGCTCCTTCCCATGCGCTGCACAAGGTCCACCACACGCCTAGGAGACATGTACTGCACAACGTAATCTACATTGCCGATATCTATTCCAAGCTCAAGAGTTGACGTGGCTACAATCGCCCTGATAGACCCGCCCTTGAACTTGGCCTCAACATCCTCCCTTTCTATCCTAGAAAGGGAACCGTGATGAACTCCCACGCCAGCCACGGGCCTAAGCTCGTAACCCAATTCCTCAGCAATATTTCTACTGTTAACGAAAATTATTACCTTATGATCAGCGATTACCTCCTGCAGCCTTTGCATGCGCCTCTTAGACGCCTCAAAGCCTCCGTAATAAATGACCCTGTAGTCCCGCTGCCTTTCACCGCTCCAACTGATGATCTCGACATCCTTAGAAAATAGGTACTTCCCAACCTCCTCAGGTGTGCCGACCGTTGCAGAAAGCCCTATGACCTGAAAGTCGCCAACGGCCGCCCTCAACCTCTCCAGCCCAACCGAGAGCTGCGCTCCCCGCTTTGATGAGGCAAGCTCATGAACCTCATCAACTATAACCCACTTAAGCGACGACATGGCTGCCATCAGGACCTTTCCCGTAAGTATGGCTTGAAGAGTTTCTGGCGTAGTTATGAGTAGATCTGGAGGTAGTCTGCTTTGCCCTACGCGCTCAAGATCACTTGTATCCCCATGCCTAACTGCAACCCTTATGTCAAGCCTTGCCGACCACCAAGATATTCTTTCCAGCATGTCCCTGTTAAGCGCCCTCAATGGTGTTATGTAAAGCGCCTTGATGCCCTTCTTCTCCCTTCCCATGTTAACTATGCCAGATAATACCGGTATCAGGGCCGCCTCAGTTTTACCGCTACCAGTAGGCGCTATCAAAAGGACGTTATCCCCTGCCAGTATCTTTGGCATGGCAGCCAACTGAGGAGGGGTGAACTGAACAAACCTCTCCCTGAAAAGCTTTTCAACTAAAGGATGAAGCCCCTCTACCACGCAAAAATCTCCTACCCCACTATTATGGGTTTCTAGTTCAGTTTCACCGTGCGGTCCCCAATCTTATTAAATAAAGGCGACAACTGCTGTCGAACCACCGGTGTTGCTGGTGGATCTGCACATCTATTGCATGCAGGCATGAGCGAACACGCTACACTTTCGGGGGACAAAATTTAATGGTAACGCGCTACACTAGAGCGTGGCCTCCGAGACGTCCTCTGGTGAACCGGTTTTCACGGGTAGAAACGCCGATGCGCCCGTCGGCGGTAGCATATTGCTGAGGGCGGAAGTGTTCGACCAGTCCTATGTGCCCTTAAAGCTCCTCGGAAGAGAGGAGTACCTGAACCACCTCATAAAGATGTGGAAAGCTCGCGAGCAAGATGATTATCAGCGCTCCTTCAGGTTGCTTCTAACCGGTTCAGCAGGAGTGGGCAAGACCGCTCTCTCGATGCTTTTTGGGCGGTACCTAGGCATAAGGTCAAGGGTTGAAGGGAACAGGCGGGTGATAATAGCCAACATAGACCTGGCTAACGATAGAAGCCCGTACTCCATAATAAGGGACATATACAAGCAAGTGCTTGTTTTCGGAGGCAGCCGCGTAGCGTCGAGGAAAAACATGCAGGCAGATCTTATCAGATACCTTGAGGAGTCTCATTCTCAGGTCCTCATACACGTTGAGCACGGCGAGGCCTTCTTCAGCGCTCCCCTTGCCAAATCTCGGGGTTTTGATGAACTAATAGAGGACATGTTTGGGCCTTCCGATGGCCCCGGGGCAAGCTTCAACATGATAATCAACAGCAGGACCCCTCTTCTAAAGGAAGCAAATTACATTATGTCAATGCAGCTTCCGCAGTACTCACGCGAAGAAACTGTTGAGATCCTTGCGCAAAGGTGCAAGCATGGCGTAAGACCAGGGACCTATGACGAGGCAGTGCTTGAAAAAGTAGCCGATTACGGCAACGGCAACCTGAAAAAGGCAATAACAATGCTAGGCGAGATATTCAAAAGTGCCGAAAGAGCAAGGATTGAAAGGGTCGACTTGGGCTTCGCGGAAAAGGTTCTGTCGACTACTAACATAGCATATCACAACACCCTCAACAATATAACCAAGCATGAAAAGCTGTTCTTGCTAGCAGTTGCCAAAGCGATTAAGATCAGGGGAGAAAAGATAACCTCCACGAGCGAGGTAGAAAACATGTACAGGATCCTTTGCAGCCGCTATGACGAAATACCAAAGCGCCACACCACAGTATGGGGTACCATGAACTCCCTTGCTTCAATAGGTCTTATAAACAAGGCCAAAAGCGGAAAGGGAAGGCGCGGAAAAACGACCATAATCTCCCTGAGAGACCTTCAACCAGACGAGATAATAAACGAGCTAGAGGGGCTTCTTGCTTTTGGAAAGCAGAGCAAGCGATAGGCTTTTTTTCTGTCTGTATGTCTAAGGTGGCCGCGGTGGTGTAAGGGCAACACGTCGGCCTGTGGAGCCGACTTTCTGGGTTCGAGTCCCAGTCGCGGCCCTTTTCTTCCAGGCAAAGGCACTAACCCTCGCCAAGAAGGCATCCATCTGTATCTGATCATCTCCACCCTCTATTATCCTGAACTCCGCATCCCCCAAGGCCTCCAATATCTGCGCCTTGAGCTCTTCCCCTAGCTGCATCCTTATCAAAGAGTCATGGATCTGCCTCGCAACATCGATACCTGACAATCCCTGGGAGGCCATCCAGTCCCTGAGCCGAGACCTTGCCTTCAGAAACTCGCCCCCTATGGCCAGCTTCAACGCATCTGAGGCCCCACCTGACTCCAAAGCCCCTACGACCTGCTTGACCTGATCGATCCCTATCTTGTCCGTTACCGAAGCTGCCTGAAGAATGTTGATACCCTTTCTCATGTCTCCTTCGGCGAACTCATAAATGAGCTTTGCAGCCTGCTCATCTAGGCTCTTGCCCTCCTTCATTGCGATTTCCATTAGTCTTGACTCAAATGCCTTCTCAGGAATCGATCCAAACCGAAAAATGGCGCAGCGGGACTGAATTGGCTCAATTATTTTGCTCGAGTAGTTCCCAATCAGTATGAACCTGCAAGAAGCTGAGTAGAGCTCCATGGTACGCCTAAGAGCTTCCTGGGCGTCTGTGGTCATGTTATCAGCTTCATCAAGTATCATAACTTTGAAGGGGATCTCGCCCAGGGAAACCGAGCGCGCAAACTCCTTTACGCGCTCCTGTATTACCTTAATCCCCCTTTCATCGCTCGCGTTCATCTCAAGGGTGTTCTCGCGAACGGAATCGCCAAAGAGCTCATTAATCAGGCAAAGCGCTGCCGTTGTCTTCCCGGTGCCAGGAGGACCGACGAAAAGGCAGTGAGGCATATTCTTCTCCTTCACAAACATTTGTAGCCTCTTAACTATCTCTTCCTGGTCAACCATGTCGCTGAGCTTTTTTGGCCTGTACTTCTCAACCCAGAGGTTTTCGCTCATATTTTTTTCTCCTCCCCACGTAATTAACTTTTCCTGGGCTTGGCTCAAAGATCTCGCCATCCCTAAGGAATGACCTGTACAGTCTTTCAAATTCGGCCTCGGCCATCCCCTTTTCCGCAAGCTCCTCCTTGAATTTTTCTAGCTCTATGTCTTCTCCTTTGCTTTGGTCGAGCATATCATCAAGAGTTCTTAGGAAAAGCGATGCCCTGTTTTGCTGGGTATGGGTCATCCCAGTGGTTACGGGACCTATATCTGGCATGCCAGTCTCGGGATCTATGCCAACCTGGCTGAGGTACATCTTCGTGAGGTTTATGGCTTCCTGTGCGTCCTCGACAGTAGCCAAATCTCTAAGCCTAAGCCTCGCCTCCGCCTTGGTCAACCTGATCAATCCCTCAAGTTGCCTAGGAGTTATTGCCACAGGAGAATCGGAGGAAACGCTTCTCTCCCTCATCTTGAGGAAGAACTCCTGCAAAACGTTAGCAGCCCCTTCGCTAAGCGTTGGAGCTACGTACCTCCTAGCGTAACTTATGTACTTCCTCAGAAGCTGTGGAGAAATTGCAGGCTTTTGCTCCGCAACCATGTGTACCCTGAGTATGTGATCCGAAAGCATCTTGTCTGTGACAGAATCTGGTTTGTCCTTTATTATGTATATAAGGTCAAAACGCGATAGAATGGTAACTGGTAAGTTGACGTTATCCGCAACGGTTCTGTCGTCCATATAACGTCCGAGCTTCGGATTCGCAGCCGCTATAACGGACGCTCTAGTATTAAGGGACGCAACTATGCCAGCTTTAGCTATAGAGGTAACCTGCTGCTCCATGGCCTGATGTATAGCCACCCTGTCGTTTTCATCCATCTTATCGACCTCGTCAAGGCAGGCTATGCCTCCATCGGCTAGTACCATGGCACCGGCTTCAAGCATGAATTCTCCTTTCTGATCCTTCACGACAGCAGCGGTCAGTCCAGCAGCGCTGCTCCCCTTTCCAGAAGTATATATACCTCTGGGAGCAAGCTTAGCCGCGAACTGAAGAAGCTGGCTCTTACCAACACCGGGGTCGCCTATCAAAAGGATGTGAATATCTCCTCTTATCCTTGTTCCATCCGGTGCGTACACGGGCTGGGAACCAAACATCGAAAGAGCTATTGCCTCCTTCACATATCCAAGGCCGTATATCTGCGGAGCTATAGATGCAAGTATCCTATCCTTTATGTCTGGAAGAGCCGCCAGCTCCTTTATGTATCTTATGTCCTCGTCGGTTATCTGTACTTCCTCAAAGCCCTTGTCAACGACCTCTATGTGGTTTGCCACAAAGTAAGTATCAAGTATGCGGTCCTGCGGATCTGTAGGGCTTGGCTCCCCCTCCAGCACGCCCACTATATCGACCCTATCTCCTGGCCTTGCTAAGTCAACGAGATCGTCAAAAAGCTCAACGTCAACGTAAGTTGGCAGCTGACCTGGAGGAACCTCGTCCTGCTCCTCCTGAACCCTTATCCTTTGCCTGTCTACCAAGACGCTGTTCTTAAGGAGAAACTTAAAGCGGGTCATACCATTTTTGTGACTAGGGCAATCCGGGTTAGGGCACACCGTTGGAGGCCTCATGCGCCTACCCTCCGTGATCTCCACTTGAGTTCCGCAGCTCATGCATTGATAAACCGCTTTTTGAACGTAGGGAGAAACCCTCGAGGCTCTTACCACCACCCCCTTAAACTCTACCAGCTTCCCAAGGACATCGCTCCTAAGCCGCCGCATGGGCGTCCTCTCTGGAAGATCCTTGAACCTGACCTTGAGGACCCTCACCGAACTGGCGTAATCAGGGCTCTCCACCGCCA